>Ga0209256_1002457_pt1 | contig 15083 bp, 11 predicted proteins | sample AraplaCol_mCL_r2_2_FD_184270 | JGI IMG/M metagenome (GOLD analysis project Ga0209256, IMG submission 184270) | Arabidopsis root microbial communities from North Carolina, USA - plate scrape MF_Col_mCL_r2 (SPAdes) (version 3) | ecosystem: Host-associated > Plants > Roots > Endosphere | place...
GCTCCAGTACCAGATTCACGGCGTCAGCCTTGAACTCTTCCGTAAAGCCCTTGCGTGCCATTTTTTCACCTCTCCAGTTGACTCGAAGTCTACCTTTTGAGGTGTCCAGGTTTATTGGACCACTACACCCAGCCCCTCTCCCGCACGCGGGAGAGGGGAGTAAGTAAAGCCCAGTTATATAGCCATATCGAATCATTATTTCGCTTTCGATAGTGTTTGCGGTACCTTTGAGGCCGTTATAGGCTCATAGGGCCGCCGGCCTTCCTCTAAGAGAGGAGGGGCTCGGCAAAAGAACCGCATCCTTACTGGAGAACATATGCGAACGATTCGATCGGGTTGGTTCAAGACGCTGCTGGCTACCGCACTGGTGGCGGGCGGCGTTTCCGCGACGGCAGCGCAGGCTGCCGACCTGCTGGACACCGTGAAGCAGGCCGGTGTCCTCAAGGTGGGTCTGGAAGGGACCTACCCCCCGTTCGGATATCGTGGTGCCAACAACGAGCTCGACGGCTTCGATGTCGACGTGGCGCGTGCCGTGGCCGCCAAGCTTGGCGTCAAACCGGAATTCGTGACGACCGAATGGAGTGCGATCATCGCCGGCCTGCAGGCGGGCAAGTTCGACATCATCGTCAATCAGGTCTCCGTCACGCCGCAACGCAAGCAGGCGCTCGATTTCTCCACGCCGTATGTGTACTCCGCCGCCCAGCTCATCCAGCGCAAGGACGACAAGCGCGAGTTCGCCTCGCTCGACGCGCTCAAGGGCCACAAGCTCGGCGTGAGCCTGGGCAGCAACTACAACGAATTGGCCAAGTCGGTGCCGGGCATCGACGTGAAGACGTATCCCGGTGCGCCCGAGTACCTGCGCGACCTGGCTTCGCAACGCGTGGATGCGGCGCTCAATGACCGGTTGATGGTCAACTACCTGATCAAGCAGGCCAACTTGCCGCTGCGTCCGGGCGCAGTGCTGCCGGGTGCCAACACCGAGGTCGCCATCCCGTTCCGCAAGGACAATCCCAAGTTCGCCGCTGCCATCGACAAGGCACTCGACGATCTGCGGAAGGATGGCACGCTGACCAAGCTGTCGAACAAGTGGTTTGCGTCGGACGTGACGAAGCCGCTCAAGTAAGAAAGCAATAGTGTGTTCGAACAAGGGGCTGGCAGCGGGCCGGCCCCGGCTTCACGTATGATCGCGGCATTCCGGTTTACGACTGCTTCCAGCCTCCGCCATGCCTGCCCTCCAGCTCGTCATTGATTCCCTGCCCGTACTGTTGCAGGGCACGCTGCTCACGCTGAAGTTCGCCGTGCTGTCGATGTTCTTCGGGCTGATCGTCGGCGTGGTGGTGGCGCTGATGGGCATCAGCCAGTTGCGGATCTTCACGATTCCCGCACGCATCTACGTCAGCATCATGCGCGGCACGCCGCTGCTGGTGCAGATCTTCGTGGTGTATTACGGCTTGCCGGGCATCGGCATTTCGCTGGAGCCTACGCCCGCTGGCGTGCTGACGCTGAGCCTCAATGTGGGGGCGTATCTCTCGGAAAGCATGCGCGGGGCGATTCTGGGCGTGGCGCGTGGCCAATGGCTGGCGGCGTACAGCCTGGGCATGACACCGCTTCAGACGCTGGGCTTTGTGGTAGGTCCGCAGGCATTGCGGCTGGCGGTGCCGAGTCTCTCGAACAGTCTGATCAGCCTGATCAAGGATACGTCGCTGGTTTCGGTGATCACGGTGACGGAACTGCTGCGCACGTCGCAGGAAATCATCGCCGCGACCTATCAGCCCTTGCCGCTCTATCTGGCGGCCGCCGTCATCTACTGGATTCTGAGCACCGCACTGTCGGCGCTGCAGCATGTGATGGAGCGCCGGCTTTCGCTGCCGACGCGCCACTGAGACACCCCCTCCCGTTCGGGAGAGGGTTACCGTCTTACTGCCCCGCCACGCGCTTGGCGATGTGGTCCAGCGCTTCCTCGACCTGATCGATCAGGATCAGGCACAGGTCGCCGGGCTGCAGGCGGGCCAGCGCGGTATCGATGGCAAGAAACTCGCCACGGATTTCCTCGATATGGCGGGTACGTTGCGCACCCACCAGACCCTCCTGCAACAGGGCGAGCACTTCGCCATCCTCGCGGCCCCGCTGGCACTGATCCTGATACAGCAGCACATCGTCGAATGCGCCGCCCAGGATCTGCGTCTGCTTGCGGATGTCCTCGTCGCGACGATCCCCCGCGCCGCTGATGACCACCACGCGCTGCTTCGACGGCATCGACTGCACGGCGTTGCACAACGCCTGGATAGCGTCCGGGTTGTGTCCGTAGTCGGCAATCAGTGTTGCGCCCTTGTAGTCGAACACGTTGAAGCGGCCCGGCGCCGTGGCGGAGTCGCTCACAAACGTGGCCAGCCCGCGACGGATCACGTTCCAGTCGATGCCAAGTGCCCATGCCGCAGCAATCGACGACATCGCGTTTTCCACCTGGAAGCCGATGGAGCCATTGCGGGTCAGTGGAATGTCCTTCAGCGCAAAGCGCGCCACGGTCTCGCCTTCGGTGGCCACGATCTCGTCGCCTTCGACGAACACCACACGCTTGCCCTGCGCCCGATGGAGTGCCATCGTCGGCAGGCCGGCATCGTGCGCGAAGAAGGTGACGGTGCCCGGACAGGCGTCGGCCATGCGCACGACCATCGGGTCTGCGGCATTCAGCACGGCCATGCCATGCGGCGCCACGTTTTGCACGATTACGCTCTTGAGCACGGCCAGGTCTTCCACGGTGCTGATGTACGACAGCCCCAGGTGGTCGCCTTCGCCCACGTTGGTCACCACGGCCACGTCGCAGCGATCGAAGGCCAGGCCCTCGCGCAGCAACCCGCCACGTGCGGTCTCGAACACGGCGGCATCCACGTCGGGATGCAGCAGCACGTTGCGCGCACTGCGCGGTCCGCTGCAGTCGCCAGTGTCGATGCGCTCGCCACGGATGTAGACGCCGTCGGTGCCGGTCATGCCCATGCGCAGGCCGCTGGAGGCCAGCAGGTGCGTGATCAGGCGGACGGTCGTGGTCTTGCCATTGGTGCCCGATACGGCCACCACGGGAATCCGGCCATCGTCGCCATCGGTGAACATCGTCGAGATGATGGCTTCGCCCACCGCGCGGCCCTTGCCGTACGACGGCTGCAAATGCATGCGCAGCCCCGGCGCGGCGTTGACTTCGACGATGCCGCCCGCCTGTTCCTCGAATGGCTTGAGCATCGTCTCGCAGACAGCGTCCACGCCGCAGATGTCGAGCCCGACCATCTGGGCTGCGGCCACGGCACGCGCGGCGATGTCCGGATGGACGTCGTCGGTCACGTCGGTGGCGCTGCCACCCGTGGACAGGTTGGCGTTATTGCGCAAGACCACGCGCGTGCCCTTGGCCGGCACGGCATCGGCGGTCAGGCCCTGCTTGGCCAGCGTGGCCAGTGCGATGTCGTCGAAGCGGATCTTCGTGAGCGAGGTGGCATGGCCTTCGCCACGGCGGGGGTCGCGGTTCACTTCGTCCACGAGTTCACGCACCGTATGCTTGCCATCGCCAATCACCTGGGGCGGATCGCGGCGCGCCGCGGCCACGAGGTGCTTGCCCACTACCAGCAAACGGAAGTCGTGACCGGGGATGTAACGTTCCACCAGCACATCGGAAGAAATATCGGCCGCCACTTCATAGGCCGTCATGACTTCCTCGCGCGTGCGGATGCGCACGGCCACGCCCTTGCCCTGGTTGCCGTCGCGCGGCTTCACCACGACCGGACCGTTGATTTCCTGCGCGGCCGCCCAGGCTTCATCGGCACTGCGTACGGAGCGGCCCAAGGGCACCGGTACGCCAGCTGCGTGCAGCAGCGCCTTGGTCAGTTCCTTGTCCTGCGCGATCGATTCGGAGACCGCGCTCGTCATGTCAGTCTCGGCGGCCTGGATGCGGCGTTGCTTGCTGCCCCAGCCAAACTGCACCATCGAGCCCTGCGTCAGGCGGCGATACGGAATGCCGCGCGCAACCGCTGCGTAGACGATCGAACCCGTGCTCGGGCCCAGTCGCACGTCCTCGTCCAGTTCGCGCAGGCGATGCAGCGCATCGTCGAGATCGAACGGCTGGTCGTCGCGTGCGGCCAGGCAAAGTTTCTCGGCCAGTTCGAATGCCAGGCGGCCCACTTCCTCTTCGCTGTACTGCACCACCACCTGATAGGTGCCCGGTTCCAGCGTAGGCGCCGCGTGGCTGAAGGTAACCGGGCAGCCGGCCGCAGCCTGCAGGCCCAGCGCAGCGGCTTCGAGCGCATGCGCCATCGAGGGCGAGCCAGCTTCCTCGTCGGGACGCATCGGGCCGATGCCCGGGAAGCGCGCGCGCAGACGCTCTTCGAAGCCGGGCAGTTCGGCCAGCAGATGGGATTGGTCGGAACACGCCACGATGGCTTCGATGGCGGTGTGTCGGCACCAGAGATTCGGGCCACGCAGGGCCCGGATGCGAGAAACTTCCATAGACTATTTATCCGTTGTTCTTCCGGCCGGATTCACGCGCGGCGTCCGCTGCGGCCCATCCACTGATGTACCTGCTCGACCGTGCTCTCGACCGATGCCTCGTCGCACTGGAGCACCAGCAGGTCCCCGGCCACCAGTTGCGACAGCGCAGCTTCCACAGCCACGCTACGCTTGCCTTCGTCGATGATCTTGGTCACGCGGCGTCCTTCATACAGGCCCTTCTTGAGCAGGGCGCGCGCCTCGGTCTCGGGCAGGTCGCGGCGTACGCTCAGGTCTTCGCACAGGAACACCCGGTCGAACGTCTTGCCGATGACCTTGCCCTGCGTCACGATGTCCTCGTCGCGGCGTTGCACGCCTGCGCCGAACACCAGCAGGCGCCGCTCGGACGGAAAGCGGTCCAGGGCGGCAGCCAGTGCCGTCAAGGCCGGCGCATTGTGCGGATCGTCGACGATGACGGTGGCGCCATTGCGCTCGAACATCGTGAAGCGGCCCGGCACGTCCACCTGGCCCACATCGAACGTGACCACGCCCGCGCGGATCAGGTCATTGGAGATGCCCAGCGCCCAGCCCGTGGCCACGGCGGCCAGCACGTTTTCGATCTGGAACGCGACACGGCCCGCGTACGTCAGCGGAATCGCCGAGACATCGGTCAGCGCGGTTTCGTTGTTGCCCGTGGCCAGCACCACCTTGCCTTCGCGTACGAACACCGTGCGCTTGCCCGCAGCGCGATGTGCGGCGATGGCCGGCACATCGGCGGACAGGCCGAAGAAGATCACGTCGCCATCGCACAGCTCGGCCATTTCGACCAGACGCGGATCGGCGCCATTGAGCACGGCCGCGCCGGTCTGCAGCACCACGTCCACCTGCGTGCGCAGCACGTTGTACATGCGGTCTTCATCTTCGACGTAGTAGTCGCCGAGGTGATCGGGCTGGCCGAAGTTCGTGATCACGCCCACCTGGCAGCGGTCGTAGGGCAGGCCCTGCGACAGGATCATGCCGCTGTCGTTCTCGAACACGGCGGCTTCCACTGCGCGGTTCATCAGGATGCGGTGACCTGCGTCCCAACTGGCCTTCTCGCCACGGTCACCGCTTTCCACGCGGCGGCGGTCCAGGAACAGGCCGTCGCTGCAGGCCAGACCCGTATGTTTGCCGGAGAGTTGCAGCAATCGTGCGACGAGCTTGGCCACCACGGTCTTGCCGTTGGTGCCCGCAATCCCCACCACGGGGATGCGGCCATCGTCCTCGACGCCATTGCGGTTCGGGAACAGGTGATCGACGATCGCGCGGCCAACGGGGCGCGGTTCGCCATCGGCGGGCTTGATGTGCATCAGCAGGCCCGGACCGGCGTTGACCTCGACGACGGCGCCGCGCTGTTCGGCCAGCGGTCGCGAGATATCCTCGGCCACCAGGTCCACGCCGGCGATGTCGAGTCCCACCACGCGCGCAGCCAGCGCGGCATGGGCCGCCACGCTCGGATGCACGCGATCCGTGACGTCGAACGCCACGTTGCCGTTGCGCTGGATCAGCACGGTACGGCCCTCGGCCGGCACGGCGCTGCCATCGGCGTAGCCCTGGCGCTTGAGTTCCAGACGTGCCGCGGAATCCAGGCGCACGCGGTTCAGCGGATGGTCTTCGGTGCTGCCGCGACGCGGATCGGCATTGATCTGCGATTCGATCAGTTCGTCGATGCTCTGCTTGCCGTCACCGACGACCGAGGCGGTCTCGCCCATCGCGCAGGCCACCATGCGGCCGCCCACGATCAGCAGGCGGTGCTCGTTGCCCGGAATGAAGCGTTCGACGATGACGCCATTGCCTTCGTCGATGGCCACGGCATAGGCCGTTTCCACTTCCTCGCGCGTCATCAGGTTGGTGAAGACACCACGGCCGTGGTTGCCGTCATAGGGCTTGACCACCACCGGCACGCCGATGCTCTCGGCAGCGTCCCAGGCGTCTTCGGCACTGTCGACCATGCGGCCTTCTGGCACCGGCACGCCGCAGGATTCCAGCAGGCTCTTGGTCAGGTCCTTGTCGCGCGAAATCGATTCGGCGATGGCGCTGGTGCGGTCAGTCTCGGCCGTCCAGATGCGGCGCGAACGCGCACCGTAGCCGAGCTGCACGAGGTTGCCGTCCGACAGGCGGATCGACGGGATGTCCCGGTCATCCGCCGCGTCGACGATGCAGGCGGTGCTCGGGCCGAGGCAGTGCTCGTCCACCAGCCGGCGCAGGTTGTCCACTGCCTCGGGCACGTCGAACGGGCGATCCTCGATGGCGGCCATGACCAGGTCGCGGGCAGTGAACAGTGCCGCGCGCGTCACCTGCTCGTGCCAGGCGCGCACGATCACCTTGTAGACGCCTCGCACCGGGGTCTCGCGCGCCTTGCCGAAGCCACCCGGCATGCCAGCCAGATTCTGCAGTTCCAGCGTGACGTGTTCCAGGATGTGTCCCGGCCACGTTCCTTCCTTGAGGCGCATCAGGAACCCACCGCGCACGCCGGGGCTGCAGCGGTGCTCGATCAGCGTCGGCAACCACGCCGACAACCGCTCGTAGAACCCCGGAATCTTGTTGGAGGGGAAATCCTCCAGTTCGCCGATGTCGACCCACGCCTCCAGCACTGGCCGATATGTCCACATATTCGGGCCGCGCAGCGACATGACATCGAAAATCTCAATGTCCTTCTTTTTCATTGATCTACTTTGAGGCAGTGGGCGAGCGCCCGAGAATTGGAAGCCTAACCTTTCAGTAACGTTACTGCACGCTCAGGGTTGACCCCACAGGCTCCAAAAACACCACGCTGCCGTGTTGTGCGGCGCAGCAGGAGTTCCGTTTGTTTGCGTTATGTATACTTGCGGGCAAAATTGCGGCCCGCCAGTCGGCAAGCTGCTGAAATTGTTTCAATTTATGTCCGAATCTGATCCTTTTCGGGTCATCCGGACGCGCATTTCACTCGTTTCTCCGCCAGTTTCCTAGCTTGTTTTCGTTTTCCAGCGCCAACAGATGACCCAAACCTCCCCGTCCGTCCCCCAACCCTCAGGCACCCCGGAACCCTGGGTCGCCGAGCTGGCCGCCAGCCTGGCACCCGGGGAAACTGTTCTGGCCGGGCTCCCACTGGATCTGGACGCGAGGCTGCATTTTACCCAAGGGTGGCTGATTGTGACGAATCGTCGTCTGATCTCTCGCACACCTGGAGAAAAATCGCTGCAAAGCTGGGACATTGCAACAGGGATGTCACTCTCGCACGGTGACCATGCAGGGGTAGGGACGCTGGAACTGGCCAGCGGCGCACAGCGGCTGGCCACCTGGCGCTATACGCTTGGTTACAATCCCGACGCGTTGCGTCTGGCCGACCAGTTCGAAACGCGCCTTGACGCGCTGACGACAGGTCGCACCGTCTCTGTCGAAGCAGATATCTGCCCCACCTGCAAGGCGCCGATTCCGGCAGGCGAAGAGCAATGCCCGCAATGCAGCCGCGAACTCGAAACGCCGCCTTCCACCTGGGCGCTGCTGCGCCTGTGGCGCTTTGCCCGGCCGTATCGCTGGGAACTGCTGGCCGGCTTCATGCTGCTGGTGCTCGGCACGGGTGCCACGCTGATCCCGCCGTACCTGACCATGCCGCTGATGGACAAGGTTCTGATTCCGTATCAGAACGGGGTGCCCATCGACTATGACCTGGTCAAGATGTACCTGGGCGGACTGCTCGGTGCGGCGCTGGTGGCATGGCTGCTGGGCTGGGCGCGAACCTATCTGCTGGCGCGTGTCTCGGAGCGCATCAGCGCGGATCTGCGCACCACAACGTACGAGCATTTGCTCAAGTTGTCGCTCGAATACTTCGGCGGCAAGCGCACGGGCGACCTGATGGCGCGGATTGGCTCGGAAAGCGACCGTATCAGCGTGTTCCTGTCGCTGCATCTGCTGGACTTCGCCACCGATGTGTTGATGATTGCGATGACCGCGATCATCCTGATTTCCATTAATCCGTGGCTCGCGCTCGTGACACTGGTGCCGTTGCCGTTCATCGCATGGATGATCCACCTGGTGCGCGATCGTCTGCGCCATGGCTTCGAGAAGATCGACCGCATCTGGTCGGAAATCACCAACGTGCTGGCCGATACGATTCCGGGCATCCGCGTGGTGAAGGCGTTCGCTCAGGAGAAGCGCGAAGTCACGCGTTTCCGTGAAGCCAACCGGCACAACCTGGCTATCAACGATCGCGTGAATGCGGTGTGGTCGCTGTTCACGCCGACCGTGACGATGCTGACCGAGGTGGGTTTGCTGGTCGTGTGGATCTTCGGCATCTGGCAGGTGAGCCACGACGCCATTACGGTGGGCGTGCTGGTCGCATTCCTGACCTATATCAGCCGCTTCTATACGCGCCTTGATTCGATGAGTCGCATCGTCTCAGTCACGCAGAAGGCAGCGGCCGGCGCCAAGCGGATCTTCGACATTCTCGATCACGTATCGAGCGTGCCCGAGCCGCAGCGCCCGGTGCATATCGAAAACGTGCAGGGCGCCATCGAGCTGCGCGATCTTGGCTTCCGCTACGGCAACCGCGCCGTGATCCGCAACCTGAACCTGTCGATCCGCCCGGGCGAGATGATCGGTCTCGTTGGCCATAGCGGTTCGGGCAAGAGCACGCTGGTGAACCTGATCTGCCGTTTCTACGATGTGTCCGAAGGTGCGATCCGTGTGGATGGTGTCGATATCCGCTCGCTGCCCGTATCGGAGTTCCGCCAGAACATCGGCCTTGTGCTGCAGGAGCCGTTCCTGTTTTTTGGCACGATTGCCGACAACATCGCCTACGGCAAGCCCGAGGCCACGCGCGAGCAGATCGTCGCCGCAGCCCGCGCCGCGCATGCCCACGAATTCATCCTGCGCCTGCCGCATGGCTACGACTCGCTGGTGGGCGAGCGCGGCCAGGCCCTGTCCGGTGGCGAACGCCAGCGTATCTCCATCGCCCGCGCGCTGCTGATCAATCCGCGCATCCTGATCATGGACGAGGCCACGTCGTCGGTGGACACCACCACGGAGAAGGAAATCCAGAAGGCGCTCGATAACCTCGTGCAGGGCCGTACGACGATTGCCATCGCGCACCGTTTGTCGACGCTGCGCAAGGCCGATCGCCTGGTGGTGATGGATCGCGGCCAGATCGTCGAGGTAGGTAACCACGACGAACTGCTGGCGCGCGAGGGACACTACAACAAGCTCTACCAGGCGCAGGCGCGCAACGTGGATGTCGAGGATGCCAGCGTTGGCGACCGCAGCGAAACGGCCGAGACGATCGGTGCCCAATAACCCATCATTTGGATCGGCCATGCAGACGCCTGAATTCACCCTGACCCGTAATCGCCTCGGCAAGCTCCTGATGACCATGGCCGATGGTACGCAGCATGAAGGCGTGGTGCCGGTGCGGGCGTTTCCGATTTCCGCATCGGAAGATGGCCTCGGCCTGATGAGCACCGACGGCCGCGAACTGGCCTGGATTCCGCGCCTCGATCTGCTGCCTGCGCAGATTCGCGAACTGATCGAGGCGGAACTTGCCGGGCGGGAGTTCATGCCCGAGATCGAGAAGATCCTGGGCGTGTCCACCTATGCCACGCCGAGCGTGTGGACCGTGAAGACCGACCGTGGCCAGACCGACCTCGTGTTGCGCGGAGAGGAGGATATTCGCCGGCTCACGGGCAATACGCTGCTGATCTCGGACAGCCACGGCATCCACTACCTGATTCGCGATCAGCTCACGCTGGACAAGCCAAGTCGGAAGATTCTGGACCGATTCCTCTGATGCGGGGAGGGCGGTGAAAGGAAAAACGGCACGCGCAAGGCGTGCCGTTTTGCTTTGGCATGGCCGATGCCGGTTCAGTGCAGCATCGTGGACGAATCGTCGTCGTCCTCTTCCCAATCTTCGTAATCGAGTGTCGTCTCGGGAGACAGGTCCCAAATCATCGAGTGGTACTTGACCGAGAACCACTTGCGGAACATGTCCAGCGAGAGGGTCGCGGGCCACAGTGATTCGTCGAACCATTCTGCGAGCATGAATTCGAACATGGCGCGCCAGCGTTGCTCGACCCACTGCTGCGCATTCTCAGGGGTGTCGGCGGCGTCCTCGGGCAGCAGGAACACGCTGGCATCGTCGCGCACGGCTTCCACCGAGAGCGTAGGCGGGGGCTCGGGATCGACGGCGAGGATCCAGTCAACGAATGGCTGCTCGGGCAGCAGGATGACCATGGACCGGTTGATGGTGAAGCGTGGGTGATCGGACATGAGGAGAGGGCGTGAGAGCATCGACGGGCTATTGTAGCGCCCGCTGTCGGACGCTCGTCCGATTCGTTCTCAGATAGGTTGCCGGCATCGTACGCACGCAGGAATTGAAGCATCGCAAGACTTTGATGCTTTAGGAAGTTTCCTATTTTTTTCGCACCTTGTAGCGGGTGAAATCGGCCCCGCCGCTTTCGGGTTCCCCATGGCGGTTGCAGTCTCGATCTCCCGACCCTTTTTTCTTCAGGTGCAATATGTCAAAGACAGTCATCATCCTCGCGGGGCTTGCCATGGGCGCCGCGCTGCCCACTTCGGCAATAGCTCACGGAACCATGGAACTGCCGGTCAGCCGCGTGCTGAACTGCTACAACGAAGGTGCAGAGAGTCCGAAGTCAGGCGGCTGCAAGGCCGCCCGCGCGGTGGGCGGCGCGCAGCAGTTCTATGACTGGAACGGAGTGCGGCAGGGCGGTGCGAACGGTGACCACAAGGCGGTTGTAGCCGATGGCATGCTGTGCTCGGGCGGCTCCTCGCTGTTCCGTGGCCTTGACCTGCCGCGCGGCGACTGGCAACAGACCTCGATCGTACCGACACCGGCAGGCGACTACACGTTCGTCTGGCGCGCCACGGCCCGCCATGCCACACAGTATTTCAAGTACTACATCACGCGCGACGGCTGGGACCCGTCAAAGGCGCTCGCCTGGAGCGATCTTGAAGAGTTCGCCTCGGTGCCCGGCTCGTCCGCGACCAACGAGGGCGGCCGGTATCGCATGAACGTGCGACTGCCCGCTGGCAAGAAGGGCAGCCACATCATCTACAGCGTCTGGCAGCGCAACGACAGCCCCGAAGCGTTCTACGCGTGCGCCGACGTGAAATTTCCCGGTGATGGGGTCGCCGCACCTTCCGCCGGCTGGGAAGACCAAGGACCGCTCGTTGCAGCAGGAGATCTGGCGGCGGGCACCAGGTTGACCTTCCGCGTGATGGATGCCTCGGGCCGTGACATCGCCAAACACACGGTCGATGTGGTGGCAGGACGCACGGGCGCCGATGCCTGGGCCTTCCAGCTCGCGCAGAAGGTCAACGCCGAATCGCACGTCTTCCGCATCGGCGAACTCCAGTCGCGCAACGGTGTGGCGAACGTCGTGCCGCAGACCTCGGCAACGCAGAACCGGGTCTACCTGGGCAAGGGCTATGAGGGTTACAAGTTCGAGGTGGACAAGGAAGCACCGTCGTCCGGTAACGGTGCCACTGGCAATAGTGGCAACGCAGGGGCGAAGGGCGGCACGCCGTGGGCCGAAAACGTATCGTATGAAATCGGACAGGTGGTGACGTACAACGGTCGCCGCTACGCTTGCCGACAACGTCATACGGCTTGGGCAGGTGCTGGCTGGACCCCAGCGGCCACGCCGGCTCTGTGGCGCATCGTCCGCTAACTGTTGTATTTGCGCTGAAAACTGCTGCGATCTATACCGATCGCTACAGTTTTCGGCGTCAATTGCCGTCATTGAATTTCGACACGGGATTTGGAGACGGGCAATGAGTCTTTCGTTTCACCTGTTGGGCAGCACGCCGGAACCGGATATGAGCGAGCGCTTTGCAGAAGCAGAAAAAATAGAGAACCGCGAAGCGCGCTGGACCGCACAGGCAGAAATCGCCCTCGATACGGGTGACATGTACCTGGTGGGCCTGGTGCTGTTCAAGGCCATCCAGGAGTTCGGCGTTGACGGCTTTGCCGAGCGCTCGGGCATGGAAGCCACGCGCCTGCAGCGGTTGTGGATGCCGGGCATGATCCAGTCGGTGGACCACGCCGGCCACATGTTCGCGTGGCTGGGCGTCACGCTGCCCGTGGAGCGCTTCTACAAGGCACGACTGGATAGTTTGCCGGCGACGGGTGCCGTGATGCACTGACGTGGCGCTGCCGCCCGCGAAGCGTGGCCAGAAAAGGAAAAACCCAACCGGTGAAGGTTGGGTTTTTTTGTGTCTGGTGGAGCCGGCGGGAATCGAACCCGCGTCCGCAAGCCCTCCACAGAGAGTTCTACATACTTAGTTCTGTCATTTGATTTAACCGGCGCATCGCGGACGAACACGCTCTACGACGGCGAGTCACTAGGTTTTCGTCCTCGGGCCCGTGACACTCCCGAAGCTTATCTGACGTAAATGACCTCGCTGGTTCTTGCGAACCCTAGCCCGTCAGCGAGCCAGTGCGAGGACGGCTAGCCCTTAGGCAGCCAGTGCGTAACGTTCGTCGTTAGCAGTTATTGCATTCCCATTGATTAACGAGGTGACGGGTCCTCGGTATGCCCTCCACTGCTTTGTAACCCACGTCGAAACCAGGTCGGCCCCAATGTGCGTAGTCAAACGCGAAAGAACCGCGATTGTACTCCGTTTCGACGCCGCTGGCGCACGGTGGTTCCTTCTGGGCTACGGGGACTCAGCGAAGCAGCGTCAGCAGCTCCGACGGATGCTGGATCAGGTAGTCGGCGTGCCAGGTCTCGGGCGGCTCGGCGTCGCCGCAATAGCCGTAGGCGGCGGCAACGGTTGCCATGCCCGCGGCCTTGCCGGCCTGGATGTCGCGCAGGTCGTCCCCAACGTACAGGCAGCGGGTCGGGTCCACGCCGCTCACTGCGGCGGCGTGCAGCAGGGGGGCAGGGTGGGGCTTGGCGTGTGCGGTGGTGTCACCGCTGACGACGGCTGAAGCGCGCGGTGTCAGGCCGATGGCGTCTACCAGCGGCACGGTAAAGCGGGCGATCTTGTTGGTGACGATGCCCCAGCGTATGCCGTCGGCTTCCAGGGCCGCGAGCACCGTGTCCATGCCGTCGAACAGCCGCGTATGCACGGCGATGTCCGCTTCGTAGTAGTTCAGGAACGTATCGCGAAGCGCGGGGAATTCCGGATCTTCGGGTCGCTTGCCGAACGCGACGCCAATCAGTCCGCGCGCGCCATGTGAGGCGACGGGACGGAGTTTCTCGTAGGCGACCGGGTCCCGCCCGTGCTCCACGACAAGGCGGTTGGCCGCCGCGGCCAGGTCCGGGGCGGTGTCGGCCAGCGTGCCGTCGAGATCGAAGAAAACTGCGTCGAATGTTGGCATCGTTTTAGCGTGGCTTGCGGAATGCCATCATGTAGTTGACGTCAGTATCACGGCCCAGCGCATAGACCTGCGTGATCGGGTTGAAGGTCATGCCGCGCATCTCGATGAGCTCCAGGCCGACTACGCGGGCAAAGCGGGCCATTTCCGAGGGCGTGATGAATTTCTCGAAGTCGTGCGTGCCGCGCGGCAGCATGTTGAGGACATACTCGGCGCCGACGATTGCCAGCAGATATGCCTTCAGATTCCGGTTGATCGTCGAGAGGAAGACATAACCGCCCGGTTTGACCAGCGCGGTGCAGGCGCGCACGATCGACTGCGGATCGGGCACGTGTTCGAGCATTTCCATGCAGGTCACCACGTCGACGCTGGCTGGCGCGCGCGCGGCCAACGCCTCGACGGCGATCTCTTCGTATGTCACTGCCACCCCGGATTCCAGGCTGTGCAGGTCGGCCACCTTCAGTGCCTTCGTTGACAGGTCGATGCCGCGGACGGTGGCGCCCAGGCGCGCCATGCTTTCGGACAGGATGCCGCCGCCGCAGCCGACGTCGATGACCTGCTTGCCCGAAAGGCCGGCGATACCATCGATCCAGCCGAGCCGGAGCGGGTTCAGGTCGTGCAGCGGCTTGAACTCGCTATTCGGATCCCACCAGCGGTGAGCGAGCTCGCTGAATTTGTCGATCTCTTTCGGATCGGCGTTGAGCCCGGCGCGGGAATCGAGCGAAGAGGTGAGCGTGGACGAATGCGACATCTTAAGGCCGGGCGACCGGCGGTCTCGTGAGAAGGCTGCGGCAACTTTACCAAAAAACCAGAGCCGCATTGGCATGCGAGGCGGAGATGCGCCCGGTTTTCCAGTGGAAACACGGAAGGCATAAACGAAAAAAAGCCCAGCTTGCGCTGGGCTTTCTTCATCGGAAGCGTTCCGATTAACGTGCGCTGCGGGTGCCGACCACTTCGACTTCCACGCGGCGGTTCGGCTGCTGGCAGGCGATCTGAGCGGTGCGGTTGCCCTTGCACGACTTCGGATCAACCTTCAGCTGGCGCTTGCCCTTGCCTTCGGTGTAGACGCGGTTGGCTTCGACGCCCTTGCTCACCAGGTAAGCCTTGACCGATTCAGCACGACGGATCGACAGGCGATCGTTGTACTTGTCCGAACCGAACGAGTCGGTGTGGCCAACGGCGATGATGACTTCCAGCGTGATGCCTTGCAGCTTCGAGACCAGGTCGTCCAGCTTGGCCTTGCCTTCGGGCTTCAGAACAG
>Ga0209256_1002462_pt1 | contig 15053 bp, 14 predicted proteins | sample AraplaCol_mCL_r2_2_FD_184270 | JGI IMG/M metagenome (GOLD analysis project Ga0209256, IMG submission 184270) | Arabidopsis root microbial communities from North Carolina, USA - plate scrape MF_Col_mCL_r2 (SPAdes) (version 3) | ecosystem: Host-associated > Plants > Roots > Endosphere | place...
CTTCGGCCGCCGTCATTTTTGCCATGGTGATCTCCTGATATGCATGCAAAGTCTGTTGTTGATGTTTTGTATGCTATAGGCGATGAGTTCCCCTGATAAGACGACAAAAAATCGTTTCATTCGATACTCTGAGTATGGAATAATCAAAGCCATGGACAAGCTGAAGCAAATTGAGGCCTTCGTGGCCGTGGTCGAGAAGGGCAGCCTGGCGCGCGCCGCGCTGGAACAGAACATCACGCCGGTGATGCTGGGGCGCCGGATCGACGCGCTGGAAAAGCGTTTGGGCGTAAAACTGATGCACCGCACCACACGCCATCTGACGCTGACGGAGCAGGGCAACGTCTTCCTCGAAGATTGCCGCAAACTTCTCTCTGGACTGGACATCGCCGAGCGCAATATTTCGGAAGGCCGGCACAAGGCGACGGGCCACCTGATCGTGTCCGCGCCGGCCTCGTTTGGACGCCAGCATGTTGCGCCGCACGCACCGGCTTTTTTGGCCGCCAATCCGGACGTGCAGATCTCGTTCAACCTGACGGACCAGGTGATCGACCTGGTGCGCGAAGGCTATGACCTGGGCATCCGCATCGGCGGCGTGATCGACCCGAGTTTCGTGGCGGTGCGCCTCGCGAAGAACCGCCGTGTTGTATGCGGCACACCGGACTACTTCGCGCGCCACGGCATTCCGCGCACGCTGGACGACCTGGCGCAGCACAACTGCCTGGCCTTCAACCTTCAAGGCGGGCAGCAGCGCGGCTGGTATTTCCAGCAAGGCGGCAAGCCGGTAACGGTAAGGGTTCAGGGCAACCTGGACTGCAATGATGGCGAACTGCTGCACCGCTGGGCGTGCGAAAGCCTGGGACTGGCGTGGCGTTCAACGTGGGAAATCCAGGCGCAGCTTGCTGAAGGCAGCCTGATTACGGTGCTGGATGATTTTGCGCTGCCGGATTACGACATCATGGCAGTCTACCTGCAGCAAAGGCATCTGCCGGCGAAGATACGCTTCTTCATCGACGAATTGAAGGAGGTTTATTCGCAGCCGGGATACTGGACTAGGCCGACAGCGCTTGTTCCGGCAAGCGTGGCTGCGACAGGAACACGGCAACTTCCGCCATCGCCTTGAACAGGGAAGCGGTCAGCAGCGCCACCTGGGTGCGCGAGGGATCATTTTCCAGATGGTTGACCGGCGTTAGCTCGCGCATCAGGCGCGCACGCACGATCTGCAGGCCGCACTGGCCGATGATGGTGGCGATGCGCGGCAATAGTTCGCGCATCTGCTGCATCGCTTCATTGCTGGCGGCGCCGATTTCCAGCACCACGCCAAGTTCGTTAGGTTCCATCTGCACCACCACCTTGCCGATGTCGGGCAGGTTCAATTCCAGGCGCAGCGCGACACGCGGCCTGCGTCGGCGCTGTTCCGGCGCCCCTTCGTCCTGGCCCGGATCGCGTGCCACCACGCGCAGCGTCAGTTTCTCTGCGCCCCAGGCATAGACAGCGAAACGCCAGGCATCCAGCTCGGATACCAGGCCCGGGTGAGGACGTCCATCCCGCAACACGGGCGGTGGCGGGTCGGCCATGAACAGGCTGGAAGGAACATGGCGCCCTTCATTTTGCTGCTGCAGCGCGGCGCGCTGCTCGCTATACGTACGCACCATCACTTGCCAGGACGCGGCCAGCAAATTGGTATCGGGGGTATGCCAGACCATCTGGCGCAAGGGGAACAACTGGTTAGGCTGCATCGACAGCGCTTCCTGCGACAGCAGGGCGCCGATGGTGGCGCCGGCGCCAGCCGTGCTGCGCGCTGCCTGGCCTTGCTGTGCACCTTCCATCGCCTCGATCAGCGCACCGACGGAGGCAGGCAAGCCGCCCTGCAGCGCGAACTCGGGTGCATCGCCCGGCGGCTGTGCAACCGGCGGGACTGGCTGGGCATTGACCTGGCCGGGATTTTCCCGGACCTGGCGGTCGTGAATGCTCAGGCTCGGATTGGAAGGAGTGACGCGATCGATTGCCATACAAACTGATAGTAATACGGCGATATAAAAAAAGCCAACCGCGTACGGTTGGCTTTTTCAGGCCACCTGCGGAATTACTGCAGCAGGGACAGAACCAGGGAGGACTGGCTGTTGGACTGCTTCAGCATTGCGGTGCCAGCTTGCAGCAGCATCTGCGAGGAGGTCATCTTCGCGGATTCGGATGCGAAGTCTACGTCCATGATGCGGCCGGTTGCGTTCTTGGTGTTGGTCGAGATGTTGGCCAGGTTGTTGTAGACGTGGTCCAGACGGTTCGACACGGCGCCCAGGTCGGAACGCAGGGCCGACACTTTGTCGATCGCGGTAGCAACCTTGTCGATGGTGGCGTTGGCGGAAGCGGTCAGCTCGGTGGTGGTGCCGGTTGCAGCGGCGCCAGTTGCACCGTCGTAGTCAGCCGAAACGGCTTCGATGGCGGTGTCGATGGCAGTCAGGCTGGTCGAGAAGTTGGCGGTCAGCTTCTCAGCGGAGTCGGCGCCGATCTGGAAGTCCACGGCTGCGGCCAGCTTGCCGGAGGTCTTGTTCAGCAGGGCGGTACCGCCGAACTTGGTGTTCGACATGATGTTCGACAGTTCGCTGGTCAGGGAGTTGAACTCGCTCTGCATTGCGGTTTTGTCATTGGCGGTCGAGGAACCGTCAGCAGCCTGGGTTGCCAGGTCTTTCATGCGATTCAGGATCGAGGTCACTTCGTCCAGAGCGCCTTCGCCGGTTTGCAGCAGGGAAATCGAGTTCTGGGTGTTACGCATTGCAACGCCCATGCCGCTGGTTTGCACTTTCAGACGGGTTGCGATCTGCAGGCCAGCAGCGTCGTCCATTGCCGAGTTGATGCGCAGACCGGTGCTCAGGCGGGTCATCGAGGTCGACAGGCCGTTTTGGGTGCGGGTGATCGAGTTTTGTGCGGACAGGGCCGCTGCGTTGGTGTGAAGGCTCAGCATGATAACTCCTGGGTGGTTGGTTCGAATCGAGCAGCGGGTCTTTTTCTGCGCTCTCAGAAGTACAAGACGACCGCCGCAACGGGAGCATTAAATGCCGAGTGGAAATTTTTTTGATTTTTTTTGTGGCCTTGCCAGCGTGACCATGAAAAAGGGGGCCGAAGCCCCCTTGGATCTTACATATTTGGATAGTTCGGACCGCCGCCACCCTCTGGCGTAATCCAGACAATATTCTGGGTCGGATCCTTGATATCGCAAGTCTTGCAATGAACGCAATTCTGCGCATTGATCTGCAGGCGGTCCTGGCCTTCGTCCGTCTTGACGAACTCATACACACCGGCCGGGCAGTAGCGCGATTCCGGACCTGCAAATTTTGCAAGGTTGACGTTCACCGGCACTGAATTGTCTTTCAGCGTCAGGTGGATCGGCTGGTCTTCCGCGTGGTTGGTATTCGAGATGAACACCGACGACAGGCGGTCGAAAGTCAGCTTGCCATCCGGCTTAGGATAGGTAATCGGGGTGAATTCCGAGGCAGGGCGCAGGCAGGCGTGGTCCGGAGTCGAGTGATGCAGGGTCCACGGGGCCTTGCCACGGAAGACGATCTGGTCGATGCCGGTCATCAGGGAGCCCAGGTACAGGCCCTTCTTCAGCCACGGCTTGACGTTGCGTGCCACGTGCAGCTCTTCGTGCAGCCAGGACTGCTCGAACGCGGTCGGGTAGGCCGCCAGCTCGTCGGCGGAGCGGCCGGCGCCCAATGCTGCCACCACGGCTTCAGCAGCCAGCATGCCGGACTTGATTGCCGCATGGGAGCCCTTGATGCGGCTCATGTTCAGGAAGCCAGCGTCGCAGCCGATCAGCGCGCCGCCCGGGAACACCAGCTTCGGCAGCGATTGCAGGCCGCCTGCGGTAATTGCGCGTGCGCCGTAAGAAATGCGCTTGCCGCCTTCGAGGAAGGTGCGGATTTCAGGGTGGGTCTTGTAGCGCTGGAATTCTTCGTATGGCGACAGGTATGGGTTTTCATAGTCCAGGCCCACCACGTAGCCGATCATGACCTGGTTGTTCTCCAGGTGGTACAGGAAGGAGCCGCCGTAGGTCTTGGTGTCCAGCGGCCAGCCGGTGGTGTGGATCACCAGGCCAGGCTTATGCTTGGCCGGATCGATTTCCCACAGTTCCTTGATGCCGATGCCGTAGGATTGGGGATCCTTGCCCTTGTTCAGGTCGTATTTGGCCATCAGTTGCTTGCCCAGGTGGCCACGGGCACCTTCAGCGAACAGGGTGTACTTGCCGTGCAATTCCATGCCGAGCTGGAAGTCAGGGCCTGGTTCGCCATCGCGCTTCACGCCCATATTGCCGGTTGCAACGCCCTTGACCGAGCCATCGTCGTTGTACAGGATTTCGGCGCCGGTAAAGCCTGGGAAGATTTCCACGCCCAGGGCTTCAGCCTGCTGGCCCAGCCAGCGCACCACATTGCCCAGAGAGATAACGTAGTTGCCGTGGTTCTCGAAGCACTTCGGCAGCATGAAGTTCGGGGTCTTGAAAGCCTTGGTCTCGGTCAGGAACAGCACGCGGTCTTCGGTGACCGGGGTGTTCAACGGAGCGCCCAGCTCTTTCCAATTAGGGATCAGCTCGGTCAGGGCTTTCGGGTCCATCACGGCGCCGGACAGGATGTGCGCGCCGAGTTCGCCGCCTTTTTCCAGCACGACCACGGAGGTATCCGCATTCAGCTGTTTGATCTTGATCGCTGCCGCCAGGCCAGCAGGGCCGCCGCCAACGATCACAACGTCGTACTCCATTGCCTCGCGTGGGCCGTACTGTTCTACAAGGTTGCTCATAGTGTTTTTATAAGAATGATGGAAAATTCGGTGCTGGAAATAGAACGAGTGTGCTCTTTTTTCCTTGGTATTGCAACGGTGGCGCCATTGTGAGGGCTAATATTAGACGTGGCAATCTAATAAGGAGGTTTTTTGTGTCATCATGTTGGAACGGAATCAAAAGGAGTAGCCGGTGGGGATCGAAGTAAATTTTGAGGGCAAAATCGCCCTGATCACAGGCGCCTCCAGCGGGCTCGGCGCGCGCTTCGCCAAGGTGCTGGCGAAGGCAGGTTGCCAAGTGGTGCTGGCCTCGCGCCGCATCGAACGCCTGAAAGAACTGCGTGCTGAGATCGAAGCCGATGGTGGCGCTGCCCATGTAGTCACGCTGGACGTGACCGACTATGCGAGCATCAAATCCGCGATTGCCCATGCCGAAACAGAAGCCGGGCCGATCGACATCCTGGTGAATAATTCCGGTGTATCAATGACGCAACGCCTGCTCGATGTGTCGCCGGAAGATTATGATTTTGTCATGGACTGCAACCTGCGCGGCGCTTTTTTCGTGGCGCAGGAAACGGCCAAGCGCATGATCGCGCGCGCCAAGGGCGATCCGCGCAAGCAGCACCGCATCATCAATATTGCCTCAGTGGCCGGGCTGCGCGTGCTGCCGCAGATCGGGGTGTACTGCATGAGCAAGGCGGGCGTGGTGCAGATGACCAAGGCCATGGCGGTGGAGTGGGGCAAGTACGGGATTAACACCAACGCGATCTGCCCTGGCTACATAGAGACCGAGATCAACGAAGATTACTTTGCCAGCGACCAGGGCAAACGGCTGATTGATATGCTGCCGCGCAAGCGGGCGGGCAAGCCGGAGGACCTGGATGGTCTTCTGCTGCTGTTGGCGGGGGATGAGGCGCACTTTATCAATGGCGCGATCATTTCTGCTGATGATGGGATGATGGCGGGCTAAAACCGGTAAACCTGGGTCAGACCCGCAGGGTCTGACCACGAACGGTCTCAAGGTCGCGGGGGGCAGGGCCTTTGACTCATTGGGAAGATCAAAGGCGCACAACCAACCCCTATAGCCGTTGAGTAGACGGGGTCTGACCCTGCGGGTCAGACCCAGGTTTACCGGTTTTCAACGCCCCCCAGCCAGCTTATGAACAAGTTCCGTCGCCGTAGCCGCCCCAAACTTGCGCATCAAGCTAGCCCTATGCATCTCCACCGTCCTTGGCGAAAGCCCCGCATCGCGCGCAATCATCTTGCTGGTCTTTCCCTCCACCAGCAAAGCCGCAATCTCCCGCTCGCGCGGGGTGAGCGCAGCCGAAACCGGCCGCTGCTCCGACACATCTTCAAACGTCCAGATCCCCGCACCCAGCGGCTGGGCCGCATCCAACGCACGTCCGGTCACATGGCACCAGAACAATTCACCGTTCGCACGACGCATGATCCGTTCATCCGAATAGCGTCCCTTGGCATTCATGATCGGAATGATGCGGTCGCCGGTCCGCAGGTATTCGTCCTGGGTCGGATACAGAACCTGGAACGACTGCCCATCCAGCGCCCCTGCGCCGTAACCGAACATGGCCGCCAGCGCATCATTGCTGGCCTTGATCACGCGGTTGTCCGACACGCACATGCCTACCGGGGCAAACTGGAAGATGGATTCGTAATTGATCGGCATTGCGGTATTTCTACGGTATTGAAGTTTGGGCGGGCGTATTCTATCCTCAATCGCCTTCTGGCCATTTGAACAAGGAGACATGATGAACAAGATTTACCCGGATGCCAAGGCCGCCCTGGCCGGCATCGTGGCCGACGGCCAAACCATTGCGGTCGGCGGTTTCGGCCTGTGCGGGATTCCGGAGGCGCTGATCGCCGCCCTGCGCGATAGCGGCGCCACCGGCCTGACCGCCATTTCCAACAATGCCGGCGTGGACGGCTTCGGCCTGGGCCAGTTGCTGGAAACCCGCCAGATCAAGAAGATGATCTCCTCCTACGTCGGCGAGAACAAGGAATTCGCGCGCCAGTTCCTGGCTGGCGAGCTGGAGCTGGAATTCACGCCGCAAGGCACGTTGGCCGAAAAGCTGCGTGCCGGCGGCGCAGGCATTCCAGCCTTTTTCACCAAGACCGGCGTGGGCACCATCGTCGCCGACGGCAAGGAGATCCGCGAATTCGACGGCGAGCAGTACGTGATGGAACGCTCGCTGGTGGCCGATGTCTCCCTGGTCAAGGCCTGGAAGGCCGACAAGACCGGCAACCTGGTATTCCGCAAGACCTCGCGCAACTTCAACCCGAACGTGGCCGCCGCCGGCAAGGTCTGCGTGGTGGAAGTGGAAGAGATCGTCGAAGTCGGTGCCATCGATCCGGACGCCGTGCACCTGCCTGGCATCTATGTGCACCGTATCGTGCTCAACGCCAACCCGGAAAAACGCATCGAACAGCGCACCGTGCGTGCCAACTAAGGAGAAGACAACATGGCATGGACTCGTGATGAAATGGCCGCGCGCGCGGCAAAAGAGCTGCAGGACGGCTTCTACGTGAACCTGGGCATCGGCCTGCCGACCCTGGTGGCCAATTACGTGCCGCAGCATATCGAGGTCTTCCTGCAATCGGAAAACGGCCTGCTGGGCATCGGCCCCTTCCCGACCGAAGCGGAAGTGGATGCTGACCTGATCAACGCCGGCAAGCAGACCGTGACCGCTCTGCCGGGCGCTGCTTACTTCAGTTCGGCCGACTCGTTCGCCATGATCCGCGGCGGCAAGATCAACCTGGCGATCCTGGGCGCGATGCAGGTGTCGGAAAAGGGCGACCTGGCCAACTGGATGATTCCGGGCAAAATGGTGAAGGGCATGGGCGGCGCGATGGACCTGGTTGCCGGCGTCAAGAAAGTGGTGGTGCTGATGGAACACGTCGCCACTGCAAAGGATGGCTCGACCTCGCACAAGCTGCTGAAGAAATGCGACTTGCCGCTGACCGGTGTCGGCGTAGTCGACATGATCATCACCGACCTCGGTGTGATGGAAGTGACACCAACCGGCATCAAGGTGACCGAACTGGCCCCTGGCGTCACGCGCGAAGAAATTGCCGCTGCTTCAGGCGTGGAGCTGTCGTTCGCCTGAGTGCGTAGCTGGAAGAGCAAAGGGACGCCGCGGCGTCCCTTTTTTGTTGCCTGAAGAAGAGGGGACGCCGCAGCGTCCCCTTTGAATTACTGGCCCTTGACGTAAGTGTATTTACGTTTGCGCACGGACTTGATTTTCGGATTAACCTCTTTGGAGTTAATCGACGATGGATCGTAGCCGGAGCCGATCACAACCGAAAAGCGGCGAGGTTCGCCTGGCCCCTCTGGGGGCACTGGATTTTTCGGATCTTTCGGATCGAATGGGGCCCTGACCGCTACGCCGCTGGCAAGCACCGGAGACGGTGGCAGGCCGCCACCGGCAAACACGGAGGAGCGGGTGCCGCCGCAAGTGCCGTCGGCACCGATCGCACCGGAAGCGTTGAACAGGCTGACTACGTAACCACGCGCTTCACCCAGTGCGGTGGAGCAGCTCGCTGCGTTGCCGACGATTGGCCGGTTGGTGCTGAACATGACGGTGCCGGCAACGATCAGGGACGAGGTCACGACCTGTTCGCCTTGCTGCAATTGCATGAACCAGCCCCGGCTGCTGCCGTTCGGCAGCACGTTCGGCGAGTTGCAATCGGTCGGCGACGTGCTGTTGGTCAGGCTCGAATCCATGTTCAGGCCTGCTTCGTCAGTGGTTGGCTTGTCGGCCAGGTTGTCCAGCGCCACATAGAAGCGGTTGGCGGTCGAGGTATATGGATACTGCCAGGACAAGGGGTGTTCGCGGTCGCCGCTACCGAGTGCCACATAGACCGAGCCGCGCGAATAGAGCAGCGCCGGGCCGAACATGAACTTGCGCGGGCTGCTGGCCTGGTTGGTGTAGGCCACGCGATACATGCGCCAGTTGGTCTGGTTCAGGCCGACCTTGGAAGTCGGTGCGTCGACGAAGTCGATGCGGTAGACGTTGCCGCCCAGGTCAGCCGCGTAGGCGTAGTCAACCGAGCCGTCATTGTCGATGTCAATCATCGAAACGTCGCCGACAACACTGCGCTTGGTCTTGAAGCTGGCCAGCAGGTCGCCGGACTCGGCGTCCAGGACGTAGACGTAGCCGCCTTTGCCCGCCACGCAGGTTGGCAAGCCGGTGTTGGCATCTTCGCAGTTGTCGTAGCCGCCGCCCATCACGATCACCGGACGGCTTGTCGAATAGCCTTTGATGAAGGCGACCGATGGAATGGACCAGGTCTGGCCGATACCCTCAAAGCCTGGGGTGCAGCCGTTGTCATTGCCCAGGTTCGGGCAACCGGCAGCCCACATCATGCGCGGGCTGTCGATACTGCTGACGTCCAGGCCGTACACCATGCGGCCGCCGCGGCGCATGGTGGGGTAGATCCAGATCTTCTTGGATTCGGTGGCGCTGGTTGGCAGGTTCTGGTAGACGCCGGTGGAACCGTCGAAGAAGTAGTCTTTCGGGCTGCCGACTGCAGCGACGTCGCCGGGACCTGACACATTCGGGTAGTTCACCAGCGGGGTCTGGTCTTTCAGGCGTCCCAATCGGCTGAAGAATTCGGGAGCGACAAAGGCCCAGCGCTCCTTGCCGTTGCTGGCGTCGACCGCGCGGAACATGCCATCGTTGGAGCCGTAGAACACGAAGACATTGTTATCGTCGTAGGCCAGCGGCAGCGGGCGCGAATGGATTACGTCGCCATGGATCGACGGACGTGTGGTGGTTGTCGGCATGTTCTGGCCGCGTTCCTGGTTGACGTCGGCGCCTTTGATGAAGTTCACCACGTCGGCCGACAAGCCGGTATTGGTGGTATTGAAGCTCACCAGCGTATTGTTGCCGGGGACGCGGGTGTAGATAGTACGGTTGACCGCGTAAGTCGGGTCACCGGTATTGCTCGGATTATTGCCGTTGCGCAGGACTTGCGCTGCCGCGCCTTTTTCAACCGATGGTCCGTCCGGTGCATCGGAGTAGGGCGAGACGCCGCGCGCCAGCGTGCGGCAACCGGTCGCCGGGTCAGGGTTGATGCCGAGTCCTTCCCAATATGGCCCTTTCTCGGTTGTCCAGTAGCTGACTGCACAATCGGTAATGAAGCCGGTGTTCTCGTTGACTGCCAGGTTGCCGTTGACGTCGCCCAGCTTGACCTCGGAACCATCGAGCACCAGCTGGTAACGCTTCAGGTTGCCGAACCAGCGAGGCTTGGCGTCCGGGTCAGGGCGGAACATGCCGATGAAGACCTGGTTCTGGTTTTGCGAACGGTTGGTGGCGTTGACCGGCAGCGAAGTCGAGGCAAACGTGGTGTTTACCGCCAGCACCTCGCCAATGATCTGGTTCAGCGCATCGAGGATCGCTTGCTGGCTCTTGGCGGCGAAGTACTTGCCGCCGCCGGCCTTGGCCATGCTCAGCATCAGCTTGGTGTGCTCGATGTTTTGCTGCGCGTTGTACACGTCGATCGTGTAGAACGTCACTTTGGACTTCATCGTGCTCGATGGGATCGGCACGCCCTTGTCGTGCATGAAGCGCGCCCACTCGTCGGCATTCCACGGATTGGCATCGGTGGTTTCGCCGCCGGTCGGCACGTTGGTAACGGTGCTGTTGACGCCGTTGATTGCATACGAAGCGGTGCCGACCGGGCAAATCTTGCTGCCGTCGTTCAGGGCCGAACCGATCTTGCAGCCGTCCGTGTAGTTGCCGCAGGTGGTGGGCCACGGGGCCACGTTCAGCTCAGTGGCAGCCGCAGTCTGGCTCGAATAGCAGGACGCAGTCTGGCCGATATTGGTGACGCTCTGGACGGTCTGCGTCGAGAAGTTTGGCAAGCCGAGCTGCCGGGTATTGCCGCCCAGGCTTTGCAACTGGGTCGTGTTGGCGGAATCGTCCTTGGTCGGGCCGCTCTGGTCCGGGTTGGTGACGAAGATAACAATCGTCTTGGCGCAACTTGCGTCATCGGTCAGCGGCGACTTGAAGGGCACCCAGCGGCTGACGTAGCCGTTCGGGTCGGCAATCGAAGAGGGCGTGACCCCTCGCGCGGCGGAGTAGCCGGGACGGCCACCGAGGTAGTTGTACACGTCGTACATCAGGTTGCCGTACATGGTGCCCGAGTTGCGCTTTTCGATCGGGCTGGTAATGCCAGCGTCGATGTCGTTGAGCCGGTTGTTGAAGGCGTTCTTGGCCGACGGCGTCATTGGCTGCACCTGGTAGCGCACGAAGCCGCCGTTGTCGTTGGCGTTGCCGTCGGTGACGAATTCGAACAGGCCCACGTTGACCTTGTCGTCCAGGTTGGCAATCGCGCTCTTGATGGCGCGCACCTCGGACTGGCCCTGGGTCAGGCCGCCTGGCCATTTCTGTGCCTGGCGCGACCAGTTGGACGTATTGTCCAGCACGATCAGGATGCGTGGATTGATCGAGGTGCCGGCCGAGGCACCCGTGAAAATATCGATGTCGTCAGCGCCAGCTGGGAACGACAGGAGGGTGGCACATGCACCGAGGCTGGCGGCCGCGGTGATCATTAGCTTTTTTTGCATGGCTGGCTCTCTAATATAAGCGGGCTATTTATTTGCAGGTAGTTTCGACATTGTCGGTCGAGACGCGCATGGCGACGCCTTGCACGACCTGGACTTCCGATTGGACTTGCTGGTCCTGGCTGCTGGCAGTCATTTCCCAGACCGAATCGGCGCACATCGAATTGCCACTGCCGGCACCGGCGATACCGTGGTCCTGGCTGGCGCCGACGCTGCAGCCGCGGTCTTCTTCGACGCCCAGATCGAGTTCGTTGGTCTTGATCTTGCGCACCTTGACGCAGCGCGCAGCACTGAGCGTGGTCACGATGTCGATCACACCATCGCCATTCAGGTCGAAGCAGCGGTGGTTACTGTTCAGGCAGGGCTGGTTCAGTGCATCGGTTGGCGTGTCAAAGAAGCGGGTGCTGGACATGGCTTCGTCGAGCACGCTACGGCTGGCAGCGATGCCTTCATCGCGGTTTTGCATATTGTTGACCACCTGGATGCTGGACTTGCCCAGGTTGAAAGTCGTCATCGCCAGCAAGGTGATCAGCACCAGCATGACCAGCGCCACGACCATGGTTATGCCTCTTTGCTGTCGGAATGCAGGGTGTTTCATCAGGATTTCCTTCCGGCCACGTTAGGCAGGCCAATCAGTGAGGTGAAAACGTGGCGTTTGTATTTGTCGTTGGTGGCGCTGATAACGTTTTGCTGGCCACTTGAATTCGAGCCGAGCACATAGGATTTGGTATCGGTGTGCCCCAGCGACGGGCTCAGGGTGCGCGCCAGCAGGTGCAGCTTGACCGACACCACATTGCCCCACTCGGCATCGTTGACCGTGGTGCTGAAGCTGTTGGCCACGCCATCGGAGTCGCTGTCGAGGCCGTATTCGAGCTGCATGTTCTCGATGCCTTCGGCCAGCGGCACGATCTGCACGGACATGACGCCGCCCTTGCTCACCACCTCGGCGCGCTTGAGCGTGGGAATGCCATCGCTATCCACGCTGTTGTTGGCGACGAAGTAGATATGGGTCAGCAGGCGCCGGACGTCGGCCACGCTGCCGCTGTTATTGACTGCGGTGCAGTTGTACTTGTGCAGGGTGAAGCCGCTGTTGATCGCGGAGATCTGGAAGTGCTTGGTCTTGTCGCTGGAGCCAAGCTCATAATCGTTGGAGCATTGCGAAGCCTGGAAGAAGGGACCGCCAGCAGTGTCATCTTCGCAATCGGCAGCGCCGACCACGCAGGTTTGCGTATGGCGCACCACGACGACGTCGGTATTGGCCTTGACGTCGGACAGGCAACCGAGGGAATTGCTATTGTCATAGCCTTGCACCGCGAAGGCAATGGCATCACGCATGCCCGTCAGGTCAAGGGAGCAAGGATCGGGCAGGGCAGTCGGCACCGACAGCTCGACCGGGTCATACTCGGAATAGTAGCCGGCGTTCCGCAAGTCGCCGGTCATCAGTTGCATGGCATAGCGCCCGTTCTCCACCTGCCGGTTGGCGCGTTCGATTTCCACTTGCGCGTTGCTGTTGTTGGTGAACAGGGTCGACAAGCCGGCGAGCAGGAGCAGTCCGACGGCGACCGCCACCATCAGTTCAACCAGAGTAAAGCCTTGCTCGCGACGGCGAATAATCTGCATGAATGGGCTCCTCATTTGCAGTCAAGTAGAGGAATCAGGACCTGGGCTGCAATCAGGCGGCGATAGCTTTCGGTGCCGAACTGATTGCGGCCGCAGTCCAGGGATGGAGCCTGGGTGGCGTGCAGGCCTTGCCAGGCAACGGCGACCTGGACGATGCCCGGTTTGCAAACGCCTGCGGTGTCGTCTGCAGTCTGCAGCACGGTAATGCAACCGCGTGCGCCGATCATTGCGCCGACCTTGGTATTGCTGTCGGTTTCGGCTGCGCCTTTCAGCAGGTTGCTCCATTCGCAGATGTCGCGGCTTGCGCCCGCGCCGAGGGCGCTGCAATCGGCTGGCTGCGTGTCGCCAGTGCCGATGTTGCCGGACTCATAGGCTGCGCTGTTCTGCGGGTTGCCTTGCAGGCGGGCGGTCATGTCGTCCAGCAGGATCACTGCCTGGGCGCGCTGGTAGGATTCGATCGAACCGACGCTGGCCTTGGATTGGAAAACCGCAATGCCCAGCAGGCCGAAAGCCAGGATCACGATGGTGACCAGGACTTCGATCATTGTGACGCCGTGTTGGTGGGTTCTTAGCATGATGTGGGTTGTACGTTCGGGCGGCCGCCGAGGTCGATCTTGATGCAGCTGGCTTTGCCGGTGGAAGACGTCAGCGAGAACTGGGGATTGGTCGTGCCCTTGACGCGGCCGGCAGCGGTAAAGGTCACGCCAGCCGCCGGTCCGGAGACCGTGACTGCCGGGCGTGTCGTGAAGGTGGCCAGGGCCGGCTCGCCGGCATTCGGGCTAGGAATGCTCCAGCCCGAGTTCCAGTTGCTTGTCGGGGTGATTGTTACGTCCTTGTTGCGCTTGATCGCCTCGCTGCGCGCACGCAGGATGCTGGTGAACAAGTCGCTCGAGGTGCTCTTCAGGCGCTGGTTGGCGACGAAGTCCTGCATGGCGGGCATGCCGATCGCCGCCAGGACACCTATCACTACCACTACCAGCATCATCTCGGGAAGGCCGAATCCGTTCTGGCGCTTCATGGCATCACCACTTGTCGGCAGGCAGCTTGGTGCCGGCCTGGTCGATGGAAAGATTGCCGTCGCTGACCTGGCCGCTGCCGGCAACCGGGGTCGCGGTAATGGTGAACTTTGGCGGCGGGCCATTGTCGGTCTGGATGGTAATCGTGTACCACTTGGACACAGCCGGCGGCGTTTGCATATTCAGGCCGCTGACCGAATCCTTGTAGACGCGGGCATCGGCCAGGAATTGCTGTTCGCGCTGGGCCAGGTCGATCAGGTGCTGCTGCGCGGCGGCGCGATTGCCGCGGATGACGTAGCGCGTGTAGTTGGGAATGGCGATTGCAGCGAGGATACCGACGATTACGACGGTGATCATCACTTCAACCAAGGTAAAGCCACGGTGGCTGGGGTGTTTCATCCTGGCGTCCGTTCTGGGTGCATTATTAGTGAGTTTATTCTAGGTGTCATGTTTCCGCATGTCAACATTCATGCCGTGACTTTTCGTTACATTCTAACCACAAAAAAAGGCAGGCCCCATGCACAATTGCATGGGGCCTGCCTTAGTGGTAGAGAAGGTTTTGGCTTACTCTGCGGCGGCGGCCAGGGCTTCGCTGGCGGCTGGCTGGGCCGCGTTCAACGGGGTGGGATTGGCCAGCTCGCGGTTCAGGGTTTCCATGTTGAGCTCGCCTTCCCACTTGGCTACCACCAGGGTTGCCACGCCGTTGCCGACGAAGTTGGTCAGGGCGCGGCATTCGCTCATGAAGCGGTCGATGCCGAGGATCAGGGCCATGCCCGCGACCGGGATGCTCGGCACCACGGCCAGGGTGGCAGCCAGGGTGATGAAGCCGGCGCCGGTGATGCCGGACGCGCCTTTCGAGGTCAGCATGGCAACGCCGAGGATGGTCAGTTGCTGCCACAGCGTCAGGTCGGTGTTGGTTGCCTGGGCCACGAACAGGGCAGCCATGGTCATATAGATATTGGTGCCGTCCAGGTTGAAGGAGTAGCCGGTTGGCACCACCAGGCCAACCACAGGCTTGGAGGCGCCCAGCTTTTCCAGCTTGCGCATCAGCGAAGGCAGGGCGCTTT
>Ga0209256_1002469_pt1 | contig 15007 bp, 13 predicted proteins | sample AraplaCol_mCL_r2_2_FD_184270 | JGI IMG/M metagenome (GOLD analysis project Ga0209256, IMG submission 184270) | Arabidopsis root microbial communities from North Carolina, USA - plate scrape MF_Col_mCL_r2 (SPAdes) (version 3) | ecosystem: Host-associated > Plants > Roots > Endosphere | place...
CCTACAAGGAATGGAAGGGCGGCTTCTATCCGGCCGCCATCAAGCCCGACGACATGCTGGCCTGGTACGCGCAACGCCTGCCCACGGTGGAGATCAACAGTTCCTTCTACCAGCTGCCGAAGGCGACGACGCTCGAACACTGGGCGCAGGCGACGCCGGACGACTTCACCTTCGCGATCAAGGCCTCGCGTCGCATCACCCACGACGCACGCCTGAAAGCCGACGTGGCCGCCGAGCCGGTCGCCCACCTGTATCGCAACCTGGACATGCTGGGCGACAAGCGCGGCCCGGTGCTGTTCCAGCTGCCGCCGTTCCTGAAGAAGGACCTGCCGCGACTGGTCGAGTTCCTGCAGGTGCTGCCACCAGGCCATTGCGCCGCATTCGAATTCCGCAACGACACGTGGTTCGACGATGCCGTCTACGCCGCGCTGGAGAGCGCCGGCGCCGCGTTGTGCCTGTCCGAGCGCGATGACGACGCGCCGCCCTTGATCGAAACGGCGCCGTGGGGATACGTGCGGCTGCGACTGGAGAGCTACTCCGACGCCGAGCTCGCAAACTGGTCGCAACGGTTGCTGGCGACCGCATGGAATTCCGTCCACGTCTATTTCATGCACGAACCGACCGCGCCCGAATACGCGCAGACGCTGATGCGCCTGGGTGCGCAATAGGACGACGCATGTCGACGCAGGCCATTGGCATCGAAGTCGAAGCGGGCCTGGCCGTGTCGGGCCTGTTGCAGGTCCCCGCACAGCCGCGTGCGTGCTACGTCTTCGCGCACGGCGCAGGGGCGGGCATGGCGCATCCGTTCATGGCAGCGGTGGCGCAGGGTCTTGCGGAGCGGGGGATCGCCAGCCTTCGTTACCAGTTTCCCTACATGGAACGCGGCTCGCGGCGTCCGGACGCGCCGCGGCTCGCCCATGCGACGGTGCGCGCGGCGGTGGCCGAAGCCGCGCGGCGATGCCCGGGGCTGGCGTTGTTCGCCGGCGGCAAATCCTTCGGCGGTCGCATGACGTCGCAGGCACAGGCGGAGACGCCGCTGCCGGACGTGCTCGGCCTGGTGTTCCTCGGCTTCCCGCTGCACCCGGCCGGGAAGCCTTCCGGTGAACGCGCCGCACACTTGTCCAACGTCAACGTGCCGATGCTGTTCCTGCAGGGAACCCGCGACGAGCTCGCCCACCTCGACCGGTTGCAGCCGGTCGTGCAGCAACTGGGGGCACGCGCCACGCTTCATCTGCTCGAACACGCCGATCATTCCTTCCATGTCCTGGTGCGCTCCGGTCGCAAGGACGTGGAGGTGATGGAGGAGTTGCTCGACGCGATGGCGGGGTGGATCGACACCGTGCTGGCCGCCCCGCCGGGTGGGCGAGGGCAGGGCTGAACAGGCGCGCAAGTCACGCGCTACCGCAGAATCAATGACTTGTCAGGCCGATGTCACATTTGTCACACCGATGACAGGCGCTGTCCTGCGCATGTCACCCGGGCCACCAGACGCAGCGCGAGGTTAACGGCTTACCCAACCGGAGCCGTCCGTCCATGCAATCTGCGAACCAGCGCCGCCTCCAGCGGCACGTTCTTACCGCCGCACTGCTGTCCGCGCTCGCCCTGCCGGCTTACGCCGGAACGAACTGCCAACTGGTCGACGCCACCGGCACGCCGCTGGCCGTGGACAGCTCCGCGCCGGGCGCCGAAGCGCTGGCCTGTGGCCCCGACGCCAAGGCAAACGGTGCCGGTTCCACCGCGGTAGGCGACGAGACTACCGCCGACGGCAAGAACGCCACGGCCGTCGGTTCGTGGATCGACCTGAATGCCGACGGCGTGGTGGACCCCAACGAAATCACCTGGGCCAAGGGCCTGAACGCCACCGCCATGGGCGCCGCCGCGCAGGCCGTCGGCGACAACAGCACCGCAATCGGTGTCCGCGCGGTCAGCAACACCGCTGGCAGCGTGGCGATCGGCAATCAGTCGAATGCGGTGCATTCCGGTTCGGCCACCACGACCACCACCAACTACACGGGGCCGGGCCAGCAGAACTCCAGCACGACCACCGCCGCGACCACCCCGGGCGGCAGCAGCGTCAACTCCATCGCCGTCGGCGCCAACGCCTCGGCCAACGGCAGCAACTCCATCGCGATGGGTACCGGCACCAAGGTGCGCTCGATCAACGGCGCCGTGACCTACTCCGAAGACGGCAACGCCGTCATCACCAAGGTCGAAACCATCACCGAAGCCCCGGCCCAGAATTCCGTTGCCATCGGCAACGGCGCTACGGTCAACGGCAACGGCTCCATCGCGCTCGGCAACGGCGCGACGATCGAGGGCAACAAAGCCGCCGGCAACTTTGCCGGCAGCTGGACGAACTTCAGCCAGACGACCACCGAGTCGGCGGTCAACTCCATCGCCATTGGCAATGGTGCGCGTTCGCGCGGCAACAGCAACGTCGTGATCGGTGCGGGCGCCGGCACGGGTGGCGACTACAACTATTCCTTGTCCGCCTACGCCGGCAGCTACGGGAACGGCTGGTTCGCAGACCAGAACTCGACGGTCATCGGCGCCAACGCGCAGTCGATCCGTGGTCCCGGCACGGCGATCGGCTACACCACCATCGCCTACGGCCAGTACACCACCGCGATCGGCTACATGGCCTACTCGCTGGGTTCGGGCTCGACCGCGATCGGCTCCTACCTCGACTGGGCGCAGGTCTTCGGTGGTACGCCGCGTCCGCCGGGCAACATCACCAACTCGTACGGCAAAGCCTTCTCCGCCAGCCTGGGCACGGTGGCCGTGGGCGGTGGCACCTACGCCTTCGGCAACTACGGCACCGCGATCGGCCCCGCGGCCGCCGCCGGCGACCGCGACACCGAGCACCCGGGCGTGGCCGACGCCGTGACCCGCCAGTACGACAGCACCGATCCGAAGGTGATCGGCGGCGCGACGGCGGTCGGCTTCTACGCCCAGGCCGGCGGTCGCTCCAGCATCGCGATCGGCAACCAGAGCTTCGCGAACGATGCGGAAAGCATCGCCATCGGCACCGAAGCCTCCGCGTACGGCTGGGACAGCATTTCCCTCGGCACCAACGCCATCGCGGGTTACCACAAGAGCATCGCCATCGGCGAGAACGCGCTTGCAGACGGCTACACCGGTACGGCGAACATCGCCTTCGGCCAGAACGCCAGCACCACGCCGGGCGTGGGCGGCGAGACGAGCAACGCCATCGCCTTCGGTACCGGCGCCACGGCCACCGAGACGGCCGCGATCGCGATGGGCAATGCCGCACAGGCCACCGGGCCGGGCGCGACAGCCGTCGGCAACGGCGCGCAGGCACTGACCGACAGCAGCGCGGCGTTCGGCGAGAACAGCCAGGCCACCGGCGCGTACGCCACCGCCGTCGGCAATTACGCGTACGCGGCGGGTGAATCCTCCGTCGCCAACGGCACGAACGCCTTCGCCACCGGTGCCAACAGCATCGCCACCGGCAACAACGCCTACGCGGGCGGCGACGACACCATCGCGGTGGGCAGTTACGCCGTCGCCGATACCGCCGGCTCGGTCGCGCTGGGCAGCGGCGCCAATGTGTATGGCTTGAACAGCGTTGCGATCGGCATGAACTCCAGTGCCGACCGCGACAACGTGGTCTCCGTCGGCAGCGTCGGCGCGGAGCGTCAGATCATCAACGTCGCCGACGGCGTGGAGAACACCGATGCGGTGAACAAGGGCCAGCTCGATGCCGTGGTCGCCAACGTCGGCGGCACCATCGGCGCGCAGCTGGATTCGGTGGCGACGGCGCTGGGCGGCGGTGCGGCCGTGAACACGCTGGGCATCTCCGCGCCGAGCTTCTCGTTCATGGGCGGCAATTACAGCAACGTCGGCGCGACATTCAGCGCCATCGACGCGGCGTTCGGAGGTCTGAACGACCGCGTGACCTCGCTGGAAACGACGGCCGCCAATCCGGCACCGTCCGCTGGCGGCGCGCCGACGGGCACCGGCCACGGACTGGCCATCGGCACGGGCTCCAACGCAACCGACGCCAACGACACCGCCATCGGCCACGGCGCCAATGTCGGCGCCGCCAACGGCACCGCGCTGGGCAACAACGCCATCGTCGATGCGGCCGCGAACAACGCCGTCGCCGTCGGTGCCGACAGCCATGCGACGGCGAGCGGATCGGTCGCGCTGGGGCAGGGCGCGGTCGCCGACCAGGCCGACACGGTGTCGGTGGGCAATGCCTCGCAGCAGCGTCGCGTGACGAATGTCGCCGCCGGCACTGCCGCCAGCGATGCCGCAAACGTGCAGCAGGTGCAGGACGGTGACGCGGCAGCGGTGGCTTCGGCCAACGCCTACACCGACAACACCGCGACGCAGACGCTCACCCACGCCAACGCTTACACCGACAGCCAGCTGCAGGCGTGGAACGACAACTTCGACGACCTGCGCAACGATATCGGCTACCGACTGGGCAAGCAGGACGAGCGCATCGACCGGCAGGGCGCGATGAGCAGCGCCATGATGAACATGGCGATCAATGCGGCGAATTCGCGCAGCCCGCGTGGCCGCGTCGCGGTCGGCGCCGGTTGGCAGAACGGCGAAAGCGCGATGTCGGTCGGCTATTCGAAGGCGATCGGCGATCGCGCTTCGATGAGCATCGGCGGCGCCTTCAGCAGCGACGACACCTCGGCCGGCATCGGCTTCGGCATCGACCTGTAATTCCCCATCAACGGCAACGCACGGCGCCCATCTCGGGCGCCGTAACCACTCCTTCGCACTCCAGGAATTCGCCATGACCCTTCGTCGTTCCATTCTCAGCCTGCTGATCGCGGGCGCCTGCGCGTCGGCGTTCGCCGGCACCGTCGATCTGACCTCGCTCGACGACGCCACGCTGTCGCCGCGCTTCATCGTCAAGTACAAGTCCGGCAGCGCCGAGCGCGCGCAGGCCGATGCACGCCAGCGTTCGCTCGATGCCGCCGCTTCGCGCGCGCGTCCGCAAATGGGCGCGCGCATCGCCGCGCTGCAGGGCAATGCCACGCTGCGCGTGCAGTCGCTGCGCGCCACTGTCGGCGGCAAGCACGTCGTCAAGGCGACGCAACGCCTCAACCGCACCGAAGCCGAAGCGCTGATGCGCGCCATCGCCGCGGAACCGAACGTCGAGTCGGTCGCCGTCGACCGCCTGATGCACGCTGCCGCACTGCCGAACGATCCGGTGCTCGCGAGCCACCAGATGTGGCATTACGGCACCGGCGCCGGCGGCGCGCGCGTCACCACCGCGTGGGATTCCGGCGCGAGCGGCGCGGGCGTCGTGGTGGCGGTGATCGACACCGGCGCGACGCACCACGCCGACCTGGAACCGAACCTGCTGCCGGGTTACGACTTCATCACCGACGCCTTCGTTTCGCGCCGCGCCACCGACGGCCGCGTGCCGGGCGGTTGGGACACCGGCGACTACTCCGCCGCGAACGAGTGCGGCACCGGTTCGCCGGCGAGCAACAGCAGCTGGCACGGCACGCACGTGTCGGGAACGATTGCCGAAGTGACCAACAACAGTGTCGGCGGTGCCGGCATCGCCTACAACGCGAAGGTCGTGCCGGTGCGCGTGCTCGGTCGCTGCGGCGGCTATACCTCCGATATCAACGATGCGATCGTCTGGGCCGCAGGCGGCCACATCGAAGGCATTCCGGACAACCCGAATCCGGCTGAAGTCATCAACATGAGCCTGGGCGGCGCGCACGAGTGCGAAACCGACACGCAGACCGCGATCAACACCGCCGTCGGCCTTGGCGCGACGATCGTGGTGGCCGCCGGCAACGACAACTCGCCGGTCGCCGGTCATGCGCCGGCCAGCTGCGCGAACGTCGTGACCGTCGGCGCGACCGGTGCATCCGGCCAGCGTGCGAGTTACTCCAACTACGGCGCGGGCGTGGACCTGGCCGCACCGGGCGGCGCCGGCACCGAAGGCGTTCCGGGTGGCTATATCTGGTCGACGCTCAACAACGGCACCACCGTGCCGGGCAGCGACATCTACGCCGGTTACACCGGTACGTCGATGGCGACGCCGCATGTCGTCGGCGTGGTCGCGCTGATGCAGAGCGTGGCACCGAAGCCGCTGACGCCGTCGCAGGTCGAAGGACTGCTCAAGGCCACTTCGCGCGCCTTCCCCGTGAAGCAAACGCAGGTCAACGGCGTGGGTCTGCTCGATGCAGCGGCCGCCGTCGAACGCGCCCGCACCTTCGGCCAGCCCATCGACGGACTGCCGACCACGCCGGGCGTCGCGATGGTGTTGCCGCCGATGGGGACCGGCGAGCGCGAGCTGTACGCGATCGACGTGCCGGCCGGCGCGACGAAGATCGAGATCACCACGTACGGCGGTCGCGGCGAGCTGCAGTTGATGCTGGGGTACGAGGCGGATCCGCTGCCGAACATGAATGTCGGTACGTCGGCACGGCCGGGCATCAACCAGGCGATCAACGTGGCGAATCCGGCGGAGGGGCACTACTACCTCGCCCTGAGCGCGACGAAGGACACCAGCGGTGCGCGCCTGCTGGTGAAAGTGAATTGACTTGAAGCGCAGGTCCACACTCCGGTGCGTCGTGTGGGCCGTGATCATCGTGCTGTGTGGTTGGCGATGGGTGGAAGGCGGCGTACGTCCTCCACCCACGCCCGCGGCCATGCCGACCGTCGAGGTCGGCATGGCCGAAAGCGGGCGCGAGATCCGGCTACGGCCGGGGCAAGCGCTCGCCATCGACCTGCCTCCGTCGTCGGGATTGGGACTGCAGTGCTGGCTCGTCGATCCGGCGCTGGATGTACTGGACGTCGAACAGGAACCATCGCGCGCGGTACGCAGCCACAGCTGGACCTTCCGTGCCGTGCGGGCGGGGCAGGGGCGCCTGACGTTCGAATGCCACGACACGCTGTCGCGCGAACAGCCCGAACGTACCGAGTACGCGATCACGGTCGATTGAGCTGCGCGGCGGTCGTGCTGTCGTAGGATGGAGGACTCAGAAAGTTTCTTAAGGCAGGCCGGGCGCATGCGCCTCACCCGGTACCGGTTCGGCGAATTCGAGCTCGACCCCGCATCGCGCGAACTCCATCGCGCGGGCGTACTGGTGACCCTTCCGCTGAAGTCGCTGGAGTGCCTGTCCTACCTCGTCGCGCATCGCGAACGTGCGGTGGGCCGCGACGAACTGGTGTCCGCCGTCTGGGGCCGCACCGACGTCAGCGATACCGTGATCACCCAGACCATGCGCCGCGCCCGCAAGGCGTTGGACGACGCCGGCAACCGGCAGACAATCGTTCGCACGATTCCGGGCTTCGGTTATCGCTGGGTCGCTGCGGTCGAAGAAGTCGAAGTGCGTGCTGTCGAGGTGCGCGCTGTCGAAGTGCGTGCAACCGATGCGCAGGTTTCGGGTCCCGGCGCCGCCCGTCCCATGTCGGTGGATGCCGACACCGTGCAGGCCGGGGCGCCGTCGGACGCCTTCAGTGCGAATGCGCGCACGAATGGGGCAGGGCAGCCGCCTCCTCCCGGAGTCAGTTCGCGTCGGCGTTGGGGCTGGGCCGCGACGGCGCTGGTCGTCGCGATTGCCACGGTGGTGTTCGCAGGATGGTTGTACCGCTCTGGCTACATCGACGTCGCCACGCAGCCCAATTCCGCCGGGAACGTGGTGACGGTCCTGCCGGTCAGCGTTGAACCACCGAACGCCGAGTACAGCTGGGTGCGCCTGGGAGCGATGGAGTACGCGGGCGAACGCCTGCGTGGCGCCGCGCTGAAGGTCACGCCCATCGAGCAGACATTGCACCTGAGTGCTGCCCTGGATCGCCAGGCGTCGTCGAACACCGCTGGCGTTCCCGACGAGGCCGCGCTTCGCGACATCCTGGCCAGCAGCGGTGCGCGCTGGGTGCTGGTGCCGATTGCACAGCAGACGCGCGGACAGTGGCGCGTGCAGCTTCGCGCACTCGATGGCCGTTCCGAGTTGCGCGTGGAGGCGCAAGGGGACACGCCGCTGCGTGCGATGGCCGTCGCCACCGATGCATGGCTGCGCCGCATTGGTCGCACGTCTCCCGCGAACGCCGGACCGACGCCATTGCAGGAACGCCTCCAGCGCATCGACGCCGAACTGGATGCCGGGCAACTTCAAACCGCCCGCGAGCAGATCATGTCCGCACCAGTGGCCGAACGCGCGGACCCACAGATGCTCGTTCGCGAAGGGCAGCTCGAATACCGGGCAGGGCGCATCGATGAAGCCAAGGCGTTGTTCGAGCGTGCGCTTTCGCCGAACGGGAAATCCGACGTGGAAACACGCGCGAAGGGCCTGATGGGACTTGGCTCGGTGGCGCTGCGCGAAGGGCGCGTGGACGAAGCCGAGCAGCACTACGGGCTGGCCCTCGCAACGCTGGGCGACGCGGACGGAAAGTCGCAACGCACCGGTCTTCTCGGCAATGCGTACAACGGTCGCGGCGTCGCACGCTTGAAAAGCGGCGATCTGGACGGCGCCGTCAGCGACCTCGGATCCGCGCGCATGGCCATGCGCCAGGATGGCGATGTGGTGTCGGCCGCCATGGTCGGCTCGAATCTCGGCCGCCTCGAAGCGCGCCGCAACCACTGGCCGCAAGCCATCCAGGAATACGACAGCGCAATCCAGGTGTTCGAGCGCTACCAGATCCGCGACTACCTCGCCGCCACGCTCGGCGCCAAGGCGATGGCGCAGATCGCCCTGGTGCAACCGGCTCAGGCGCTGCAAACAATCGCGCGCGCCGATGGCCTCACTGCATCCATCGAAGATGCCACGTTGTTGGGCGTGCTCGCGGTAACCCGCACCCGCGCGCTTCTGGCCAACGGGAAGCTCGATGCCGCAGCCCAGGCGTTGCGAAACGTGCCGCAACCCAGCGACGGCGATGGCACGTGGGCGAGACTCGCGATGTCGCTAGCGTTGGCGCGTGGCGATCGAGCGGGCGCCGCCGCGCTTGCGGCACAGTCAAGGTCACCCTCGGATACGACCGACGAGAGCGTCGTGGCGGTCGCCGTGCAGGCTGCAGGAAGTGTCGAGGTGGCGCGAGCTTGGGCCAGGTTGCTCCCGGTCGCACCTGTGTATGGGGACGCGACCCCCGCATTCGTCGATGCGGTGATCGAACGACGCTTCGGCAGTCGAAAGGCGGCCCTTGCCGCCGCGGCCAAAGCCACCAGCGCGGCCAATCAGGACGGCAGCCCTGAGGAGCGCGTTCGCGCAAACGTTCTGCGCGCCCTGGTGTTGATGGACGCTGGCATGTCGCAGGAGGCGACTGCGCTGTCGGGGGAACTCGACTCCTATGCTGACCTCGACTACCGGGTGGCGTGGTTGGCCTTCCAGATCTTCGCCCATGGCTCGGATGCTGCGGCTACCGAACGGGCCCGGCTCCAGGCGCAAGCGCTGCGAGGCCAGCGTTCCCTCGACGTGGAGCCTCTGCTTTAGCAATGTCCGTCGCGTAGCCACTGGCTCCCAGGGCTAGGAGGCAGGAAATCTGAAATGCACCGGCCTCGACCAATCTCGCAGTTACATAAAGTCCGCTACGGACATTGATGGAAGAGCAGGGCGCCCAGCAGTGCTAATGTCCGCTTGCGACCCGAAGCGGACATTCGACCCTTCGCTGTTGCTCGCTTCCGGTCCGCCTTGATCGAGTTCGAGAATCCATGATCTGCATCCGCGCGAACCTTGTAGCCGGTTCACATGAGCGCTTCCCGGGCGGCACCTCAGTGGCCGCTCTGCTGATTGTCCAGGCTGAAGATCTGGACGCGGCCGAGGACATTGCTGGCAAGGCGCTCGCCGATCACGGCTGGGCCACGATGGAGATCGAGCGCGTCAAGACCGTCACCGATTACTCGCAGTTCGAGGATCGGGATGACGTCGTCGGGCAAGCATTTCATGATGCGAAAGCGTTTGGCTTCGGCCACGTCATCTATCCGGAGCCGGGCGCCTGACAGCCCGTTCAATGTCCGCTTCTGGCCGTTAGCGGACATAGGAGCGGGCGAGTCGTTCGGACTGATGCTAACGTCCGCATTCGACCATAGCGGACACAGGGAAGGCATTCCGCATGTCCCGTAACGTTGCCTTGCTCATAACTGCAACAATCTGGCCAGCCACGTTGGCGCTCTTCGGTGCGCAAGCGCTGCGTGGCGTCGGTCCGATTTCTGGCAACGTTTTTGTCTGGTGTGCGCTTATCGGGTTTGCAGTGGGGGTCGCAGTGTATGGGCATGGCTGGAGGGGCATGCATCTGGTTGCGGGTCTGTCCGTCCCTAATGTGCAGGGTCACGAACGTCTCCTCAGCCGCCATCGGATCGCAGGTCTCGTCTCCTCCGGCGCGGGCGTTGGCGCTCTGGCTGTTCCGCTGGTCACGTGGATGGTTGGGAACGCCACTGGCATCGGTCTCGCGTCCCAGCTCGCGGCGGCGATCGTCGTGGTCGCTTCCTGCATCTGTTGTTTACTCCTGATCTCCATCGGCTTGCGTGCCTGGGCCCGGTACACCAGCAGGAGATGATCGAGGGCGACGTCCACTTATGGCCGATAGTGGGCATGGGGCGAGGCTGGGGCCAGAGGGGGGCCTAATGTCCGCTTCCCACCCAAAGCGGTCACTCATACTGCAAAGTTGGACCGATTGCGGGGGGCAGCAAGTGGCGTCACAAGGCGCAATGCGTCAAGCCAGGATCCTACTTCGACTGCAAGTCATTGCAGGCGTCATATTCTTGTTTCTCGCACTTTCATTCCCGGCTTACATGTTTGTAACGCATGGCTTGGGTACCGGCCCGCTTTACGATGGCGCAGGGCAGGTGATCGGACAGATCAACTATTTCGTGGCAGGGCTGGCCATGGGGTTGTTCGGCGCTGGGATGTCGCTACTCGCAATCTTCATGGCGCGCCGATCACTACGGCTGATGAAACGAGCGAAGAGATGAGGCAGGTTCTGGCCGATAGCGGACGTTCGGCCGATCGAGGCGGGTTCGGCGGTGCTAATGTCCGCTTCCGACCCTAAGCGGCCATTGCCGCCAATCAACGATCCGAGTTCTGGCGATAGTTCTAATGACCAAGTACATGCGCAGGTTCCTATGGATCGGCACTGGGTTCACGACCTTGCTTGTGTTCGTGCGGATCGTCTCACCGGATACGCTTCTACGTAACGAAGTGTTGTGGTTTGTACTCGCGCTTGGTTCTGGTCTGTGTTTTGCGCTTGCCGCGGCCGAAGCATGTGGACTCGAGCTATCCGCACGGTCCCCGGGGCGCATCGCATCGGTCTTCGCCGCCCTGGCCATTGTTCTGATTCTGGATACGTTGCTGGTGACTCGGCAGTTCCAGAGGTACTGGGATAGCCCGATGGCGATTCCGGTCACGGTTGCTTGGTTCGGGGCGGTTCTTGCCTATCACCTACGCAAGTACCGCGGCCGTGCTCGTGACGGTGCTGATTAATCAAGCATTCGAGGCGAAGCTGTTTCGCGAGCTGGCTTCTGGCGCTGAATGACCGCTTCTGAGCGGCCATTGGGAGCGGCGAGGCGGCCAGGACGGTGCTAATGTCCCTCGCGACCGGCAGCCAACTCTAAATCAGGGAACGACATGTTGTTGAAAGTCATCTACTTCGTGATGTGCATGATCGGCATTGCTTACGGCGTGAATGCGATCCGCGTCCGTCGTATCCGCTTTGTCCTCTGGTCCATGCGTGAACCGGGCGACCCCTTCTACGGCCGTGGCCGTGATGCGAACACCTTCACTGGCTATCCGGCAGTGGTGCTCGGTGCTGCGACAATTGCGCTCTCCCTGTACTTGCTCAAGTTGCACGTGTTCTGACTTGATCAGGTCCGAAGAAGCGGGTTCGAAGCCCGCACACGGGACTCAGTCCTAAGTGATGTCCGCTCCTGGCCGATAGCGGACATTCGGTGGGGCGGACTGCGGGAGCTGGTGCTAATGTCCGCTTCCGACCCGAAGCGGACATCTCGAGTAGTCCAACGCCATGATTTCAATCTGGAAGGTTTTCGGAGCTAGGCGGGCCGCATCGGTAGATGCGCGCGCGGAGCTCATTGCTCGAGGAGAACAGTTTCAGGTTTCGCTTGGCAGCGATGTCTTCGTCGGATCCTGCTGGCTGAGCGGCTACAGGGACGAATGGAGCAAACTGATCCTGATGTCCGACACCATTCGTCAGACCGTTCCGGTCGATTCACCGCCCCTTGCACCGGAACGACGGGAGGCTATCGCGGCAGAAGCAGTGCGTCTTCTGCAGGCGAAGGCTTATAAGACCGCCGTGAGCGCCTACTCCGAGTCCGCTTCTGGCCGATAGCGGACGTTAGGGAAGGGCGAATGCTGGATCGGATGGTAATGTCCGCTTGACCCAAAGCGGTCATTCACACACTGGGGCTTCTCGATGGCCAAGGAAGTCATGAGGGAGCAAGACCCTGACGTGTTGGCAAGCCTGCCGTTGGATGAGCTCAATGCGGAGATTCATCGCTGCCGGTGGGGATACGAGAACGGCGGTGCGTCGGCAGGCAGAAAGGCGTTCTTCAAGCGACTTGTCATGCTTGAGCGAGTGCGGGAGTCCGCTCACGGTGTCCCAGCAGAGCAGCGTGCCTTTCGGGCGAGATAACGTCTTTATCCGGATGTCCGCTTCTGGCCGAAAGCGGACGTTTGGAACGGAGGTGGCGACGGTCGGTAAAGTCCGATTCCCACCTACATCCCGTGCCCCTGCGACTCATTGACGACGGGTACCATACGACGGCTACTTCAACGGAATCGGCTCACAGGCCACCATGCGAACCTCTCTCTGCGTTGTTCTAGCGGTGTTGGTAGTCGCCATGCCGCTCAAGGCGGGTCCGAATCTCTCACTGGTCTTGATTACATTGCAGGCTCAGCGCGCCAAGTGCGTTAGCCAGCACCCTCAGCAGAGGGTCAATTTCGATCGCGCCTTCGAGAGCTTGGCATCACGGCCGCCAAGGGGTGTTCCGGCCGAGGACTGGAGAAGCCTCGTAACTTCCTCGCAGATGGATGCGGATGCCTTGCCAGGGGAGGTATCGGAGGAAGCGTGTAAGAAGCAGGCAGCTCACATCGCAGATCTTGATCTCGGCCCGATGGTGGATGAGGCGGAGCGCGCAAAAGGAGAGTATGAGGAAGCGCAGAGACAAACCGACTAGCGAACGTCCGCTCTTGGCCGATAGCGGACATTAGGCCGCGTCGCCACCGTTGGCGCGGTACTGCGCCAGATCAACGAGCACGACTCGGACCATCTGCTGTTAATGTGGGGCTAGAGATCCATGGGTTCCCAGCGTCGAACTGGGTCCGTGTGTCCGTACGGGGCAAGCTTTCGGAGAAAGGCACGTACGGTCACATGGGTGCTTATCAACGTGAGCTGTCGGTCCAGCAGGTACTTTCCTGCAGGCCCCTGCGACCGGGTGAGCGAGTTGACCTCTAGTTGGAGTTGCCGCACCCATGCAGTGGATCGCGAAGCTAGACCAAGATGGCTGGAACCCCATCATCGACGAGCTGGTGTGGCATCTCGAACAAAGCCGCGCTGTAGTTCGGATCCAGCCGCGGGATCTGCCGGAATCGGGAGTCGAGTTCAACTTCGAGAACGCGCCGCCTTCGTTTCTGAAAGTTGATCGGCGGGACTTGCCGGAGTTCTGGACGTCGGCCGCCAAAATAGTGGCAACGTTCGAAGAGCTCGCTTCCGTCGAGCTCGCTAGTAGCTTCTGACGGTCCACCGTCCACCGTCCGCTGTACACGTTGGGCGTCCGCTTCTGGCCGTTAGCGGACATCTTGGGCGCTCACGAAGCGGCCACGCCGCGGTGGCGGACTTCGGCAAGCTGGACAACAACTACCTTGACCAGCTGCCGGCGCGAGGCTGCGCAGCCGCCATCCAGACCAATCGCCGTCGAGATCAACGTCCGTCATGCAGGCATCCCTTGTGCCGAAAAGCGGGGCGCAGGTTCGACGGCCCCGTGATAGGCCGGAAGGCAAAAATTCCGAAAGAAGCGCCCCAGCCAGCCCCGGCGGCGCACTTTACATAATATGCATTATGCGAAATAGAATCAGGGGGGCTTTGCGGCGCTTGGCCGCAGCTTTTAGCCCTTCTCGACCCGCATTCGCTGCCTGACGCCGTGCAGCGTCCGCCCTGCTGGACCGCCCGCCAGCCCTGTCCGAACGAATGCGCCGCTGCGGAGTACCAGCGGCGCGTTCTCAACCAACTGGAACTTACGGGACCGTGGCAAGGATGGCGGCTCGCCGGCCGTGACCTGGTGAGCCCGGACGGACAGCGGATCAGTCCGGAACGACTACGCGGACTGATCTTTCGCCAGTCGATGGACGCACGCCGTGATCGCGCCCGCGCACGGCGTCAGCCGAAACAGCAGATGGTCCGAGTCGTGGTCGTTGATCTGGCGCAGTACCGCGCCAACGGTGGCGACGCGGCCTAATGTCCGCTATCGGCCAGAAGCGGACATCTCCTGGCGTTAACCAGCACCGAATCGGCCTACGTGTGGCAAGCGGAAGGGGCGCTCAAAGCACATGGGGCCGCTCGACCCGAATCGGTCATTGGCCGATTCTCGGAACATCAATACTTTCACTGCCAGGCTCGGGTTCGCCGGTTGCGCTACATGAAGATTCCTCCCGGGCGAACAGCTCGTCCATCTCACCCATTTGCAACTGGAAGGCGGAATCAAAGGCGTTCAGATGGGTGCGGGAGTACATGGCCAGGAAGTCGAGGTAAACCCTGCTCTTCCTCCCATTTATTGCGGCGCTTTGATTGATTACTTCCGATGCGATGGCTGTCGCGCAGTCCACAGCTGGCACGCCGGACGGGCAGGACAGCTTGAATGCGCCAGGAGTGGACCCGTTGGCATCGGCCATGAACTTCAACAGCTCGACGTAGCGCTTGACCAACGGATGCGTGACCTCCGAGGCATCCATTGATCGGCCAGAAGCGGACATCCGGATAAAGACGTTATCTCGCCCGAAAGGCACGCTGCTCTGCTGGGACACCGTGAGCGGACTCCCGCACTCGCTCAAGCATGACA
>Ga0209256_1002470_pt1 | contig 14999 bp, 11 predicted proteins | sample AraplaCol_mCL_r2_2_FD_184270 | JGI IMG/M metagenome (GOLD analysis project Ga0209256, IMG submission 184270) | Arabidopsis root microbial communities from North Carolina, USA - plate scrape MF_Col_mCL_r2 (SPAdes) (version 3) | ecosystem: Host-associated > Plants > Roots > Endosphere | place...
TCCAAGACCATGATCTTCCCGATCAGCAAGCTGGTCTCGTACATCAGCGAGTTCATGACGCTGGAGCCGGGCGACCTGATCACCACCGGCACGCCTCCGGGCGTCGGCATGGGGCAGAAGCCCGAGCCGGTCTATCTGAAGGCCGGCGACGAGATCCGCCTGGGCATCGAGAAGCTGGGCGAACAACGCCAGATCGTCGTGGCCTGGTCCAAGGAAGGCGTCGCGTGATCACCTACGCCAACCGTTTCGCCGGCCGCGCCGCTGTCATCACCGGCGGGGCTTCTGGCCTGGGCAAGGCCGTGGCCGCGCGCATCGTCGCCGAGGGCGGCCAGGTCTCGCTGTGGGACGTCGACGCCGACGGCCTGAAGGCGGCCGCGGCCGAGGTGGGCGCCGTCCACACCGTCGCGCTGGACGTCTCCGACGAGGCCGCCGTCCTGGCCGCCGGCAAGGCCGCCAACGAGGCCCTGGGCCGCATCGACATCCTGGTGGCTTCAGCGGGCATCACCGGCGCCACGGCGACCGTCTACGAGTACCCGACCGACAGCTGGAAGCGCGTCTTCGACATCAACGTCAACGGCGTCTTCTACTGCTGCAAGGCCCTGGCGCCGTTCATGATCGCCCAGGGCTACGGCCGGATCGTCAACGTCGCCTCGGTGGCGGGCAAGGAAGGCAATCCCAACGCCGGCGCCTATTCGGCGTCGAAGGCGGCGGTGATCGGCCTGACCAAGTCGCTGGGCAAGGAACTGGCCACAAAGGGCGTCATCGCCAACAGCCTGACCCCGGCCACCTTCGAGAGCCCGATCCTGGAGCAGCTGCCGCCGAGCCAGGTCGAATACATGAAAGGCAAGATCCCGATGGGCCGCCTGGGCGAGGTCCACGAGAGCGCGGCCATGGTCTGCTTCATGGCGTCGGAAGAATGCAGCTTCACCACCGCCTCGACCTTCGACACCTCCGGCGGCCGCACGACCTTCTAGGAAAGAAGCGGAGCGATGACTTATCTCGGCCCGATCATCGACCCGCACATGCACCTGTGGGACCTGGACCGGCACTATTACAGCTGGCTCCAGGACTCCCCGCTGCCGAACAACCCGGCCGGCGACATGTCGCCGATCGCCTACAAGTCCTACGGGCTGGACGACTATCTGGCCGACACCGCCGGCTGGAACGTCGTCCAGACCGTCCACGTCGAATGCGGCCTGCCGCCCAAGGACCAGCTGTCCGAGACCGACTGGCTGCAGGGCTTGGCCGATACGCGCGGCGTGATCGGCGGCATCGTCTGCGGCGCAAATCTCGATGATCCCAACGTTGAGCCGCTGCTGGAAGCCCAGGCTGCCCGCGCCAATGTCCGGGGCGTGCGCCAGATCGTCAACTGGCACAAGGACCCGGCCAAGACCTACGGCCCGACCGACCTGCTGCTGAACGACCGGTGGCGCGAGGGTTACGCCCTGCTGGCCAAGTACGGACTGTCGTTCGACCTGCAGCTCTATCCGTCACAGATGGCCACGGCCGCCGAACTGGCCGCGGCCCATCCGGACATCCCGGTGATCGTCAACCACGCCGGCATGCCCACCGACCGCGACGAATCGGGTCTCGCTGACTGGCGCGACGGCTTGGCTCTGCTGGCCGAGCGGCCGAACGTCAGCTGCAAGATCTCGGGACTGGCCATGATCGACCGGACGTGGACGACCGACAGCCTGCGCCCCTTCGTGCTGCGGGTGATCGAAGCCTTCGGCCCCGACCGCTGCATGTTCGCCAGCAACTTCCCGGTCGAGAAGGTACACGGGTCGTTCGGCGGCTTCTACGAAGCGTATGACGCCATCGCCGCCAGCTTCGGCGAGGCCGAGCGAGCGCTGCTGTTCAGTGGAACAGCCCGCCGGATCTACCGCCTGCCCCCATCCGCCTGAACGACGACCTGACAGACGACAAGAGCAAGAAACGGGAGGACACGATGAGCAACCAGGACCGGCCCCTCGCCTTCCGCATGCAGCTCAAGGCCGGCGTCGCCGCCGAGTACGAGCGCCGCCACGACGAACTGTGGCCCGATCTGGCCGCCGCCCTGCGCGAGGCGGGCGTCTACGACTATTCGATCTTCCTGGACGAAGAGACCATGAGCCTTTTCGCCGTGCTGCGCCTGCGCCCCGACAACAAGAAGGACGTCCTGCCGCTGCAGCCGGTGATGAAGCGCTGGTGGGATTTCATGGCTGACCTGATGGAGGTCCATCCGGACAACAAGCCGGTCGAATGGCCGCTGAAACCCGTCTTCTACTTCGAGGGCTGAGCATGCGTTCCGCCCTCCCCGTTCTTGGCCTGACGGCCGCCCTGCTGGCGACCTCGGCGCTCGCTGAGCCCGCGCGCTACACGATGACGGCGTTCACCAACGCCAGCCAGTCGAACATGAGCGTCTACGACTCGGCGGACGGCGCGCGCTTCACCCTGAAGAAGCCGCTGGCCTACACTCCGCCCAAGGGCCTCATCCGCGACCCCAGCGTGATGAAGCACACCGACGGTTGGTACTACGTCGCCTACACCACCGGCTGGGCCGGAAACACCATCGGCCTGGCCCGCAGCCAGGACCTGACCGACTGGACCTTCCTGCGCGACGTCACCGTCGAAGTCCCCGGCGCGACCAACAGCTGGGCGCCGGAATGGTTCGTCGACCACGACGGCTCGGTGAACCTGATCCTGTCGGTCTCGACCACCGGCCAGCAGGGGCTTTTTCAACCCTACCGGATCACCGCCGCAGACGCCGCGCTTTCCACCTGGTCCGCGCCCAAGCCGCTGTCGGGCCTGGGCCCCAACTTCATCGACACCTTCGTGGTGCGCGAGGGCGGGCTCTACAACGCCTTCGCCAAGAACGAGACTAGTAAGTTCGTCGAGCTCTACACCGCACCGTCGCTGGACGGTCCGTGGCAGGCCAAGGGGACCGGCGATTGGGCCGGCTGGGGCCGGTTCCTGGAAGGTCCCGCCCTGACCCGCGCGCCCGACGGCGCGTGGCGGATCTATTTCGACGAGTACATGTCCAAGCGGTACTGGTCGTCCGACAGCAAGGACGGCTTCCGCACCTGGACGCCCAAGACCGAGCTGCCGGAACTGTCCGGGACCGTGCGCCACTTCACCGTGCTGAAGGAAGGCGGCGAATCCGCTGTCGCGGCCAAGCCCACGCAAGCGCACCAGATCACCTGGGACAAGTATTCGCTGAAGGTCGACGGCGAACGCATCTTCTCGTGGGGCGGCGAGTTCCACCCCTTCCGCGTGCCCAGCCCTGATCTCTGGCGAGACATCCTCCAGAAGATGAAGGCCAGCGGCTACAACACCGTCGCGATCTATTTCGACTGGGGCTACCACTCGCCCAAGCAAGGGGTCTACGACTTCCAGGGCGTGCGCGACATGGACCGCGTGCTGACCATGGCCAAGGAGGAAGGCCTCTACGTCATCACCCGCGCCGGGCCCTACGTGAACGCCGAACTGACCCGGGGCGGCTTCCCCGGCTGGCTGGTCAACCAGCAGGCCCGCGCCCGCACCGACAATCCGGAATACACTACCGCCGCCGACGAGTGGCTGACCCGGATCAACGCCGTCATCGCCCGCCACCAGCTGACCACCGGCCAGGGCACGGTGATCGCCCACCAGATCGAGAACGAACTCGATGTCGTGGGCGCCCCGCAGCAGCGCTACATGCAGTGGCTTTACGACAAGGCCAAAGCCGACGGGATCACCGTCCCGATCTTCCACAACGACAAGGGCCGCAACGGCTATTGGGTCCCCAAGGGCTCCAACGTGCCCGGCACGGTGGAAGGTCCCAACGACCTCTACGCCTTCGACGGCTATCCCGGCGGATCGTGCAAGGTCGACTCCACGCCCTCGTCGCCCGGCGTCGCGCCCGACTGGGGCCTGTACGGTCCCGGCGGGGCCAAGGGCGGCGCCTCGGCCAGCCCCAACACCCCCGGCTTCGCGGCCGAGTTCGGCGGCGGCTGGTTCGACTACTGGGGCAGCAACGGCGACTACGACTGCACCGCCCTCCATCGCGGCGTTGGCTACCAGCGGGTATTCTATGGGACCAACATCGCCAACGGCCTGACGATCCAGAGCTTCTACATGACCTATGGCGGCACCAGCTGGGGCTGGACGCCGGCTCCGGTGGTGTTCACGTCGTACGACTACGGCTCGGCGATCGACGAGGCCCGGGGCCTGCGCGACAAGGCCCGCGTGATGAAGCAGATGGGCGAGTTCATCAACGCCGTGCCGGACCTGACTCGCATGGACAAGGGCGAGGCCGTGACCCCGTCCAACGACAAGGTCCGCGTCTATCACAACGTCAACACCGAGACCGGAAGCCACCTCTATGTGGTGGTCCATAATCCCAGCAGCGCCACCGGCGACGAGGCCTTCACGTTCAAGGTGAAGACCCGCGACGGCGAGTACGTGGTCGCCTCGCGGATCAAGGGCCAGGACAGCAAGATGCTGATGGCCAGCTATGACCTGGGCGGCCAGCGGCTGGTCTATTCGACATCCGAGATCCAGACCCACCTGAAGTGGAACGACGGCGACCTGGCCCTGCTCTACGGCCGCGCCGGCGAGGCGGGCGAGACGGTGCTGCGCTACGCCTCCGCGCCCAAGGTCGAGGTCCTTGACGGCGACGTCGCCTCGGTTTTCGACGCCGCCAAGGGCGATCTGAAGCTGACCTATTCGCACGGGGGCGCCAAAGGGGGCCTGGCTCGCGTGCGGATCACCGGCGGCGGCCGCCCGCCCCTAACCCTGCTGCTGGCCGACGCCGAGACTGGCCAGACCTTCTGGCGGCGCGACGGCCTGCTGGTGCGCGGTCCGGGCCTTGTCCGGAGCGCGGCGACCAAGGGCGGTGTCTTGAACCTGACCGGCGACACCGAGGCCGACAGCCCGCTGGAAGTCTTCGCGCCCAAGGCCGTGACGGCGATCCGCTGGAACGGCGCCAAGGTCGCGACCAAGACCACCATCTCGGGCAGCCTGCTGGCCGACAAGCCCCTGGCCGGCCCGGGCGCCGTCGCCCTGCCCGACCTCGGCCAACTGACCTGGAAGACGGCGGCGGGCTCGCCCGAATCCGATCCGAAGTTCGACGACAGCGCCTGGCTGAAGACCGAGGGCCGCCGCAGCGCCTCGACCGTACGAGGTCCCACGGGCCAGCCGGCCCTGGACATGAGCACCTACGGCTTCCACCAGGGCGACGTCTGGTATCGCGGCCGTTACCAGGGCAAGCCCGACATCGACACCCTGACCCTGCACTACGGCGGCGGTGGCGCGGGCATGCTGCAGGTCTGGCTGGACGGCCGGTTCCTCGGCCAGCACGAGCTGGACGGCGGCCTGCCGCGTCCGATCACCACGGGCGTGGCCACCTTCAAGCTGCCCGAGGACCTGCGCGGGTCCGGCGAGCACGTGATTTCGGTAATGGTCCGCAACAACGGCCACAACTGGGACCTCGACGCCGACGACTTCCACAAGGAGGCCCGGGGCCTGATCTCGGCCTCGCTGTCCAGCCCCACCAGCTACAGCTTCGCCGTGCCGATCGCCTGGAAGATCCAGGGCAATCTCGGCGGCGAGGACATCCAGGATCCGGTGCGCGGCAACCCCAACAACGGCGGCCAGTACGGCGAGCGGATGGGCTGGCACCTGCCGGGCTTCCCCGACGCCGCCTGGACCAAGGCCGACATGGCGGCGCCTGCGCCCTATGCCGGCACGACCTGGTACCGGACCAGCTTCGACCTCAGCCTGCCCAAGGACCAGGACACCACCTTGGGCCTGACGATCGGCGATCCGAACACGCCGCGCTCGCCGGGCCGCTACCGGGTGCTGATCTTCGTCAACGGCTGGAACATGGGCCAGTTCATCGCCAATGTCGGCCCGCAGCGGACGTTCGTCCTGCCCAACGGGATCGTCGATCCGCGCGGCAAGAACACCATCGCCCTGGCGGTGACCAGCGACGGCGCCCCCGGCGATGCCCTGGAAGCCGTCAAGCTCGTCAACCTGCGCACCGTGCGCGGCGGCGTCCCCGTCGCCCGCGTGCCGGCGCCTGACTACAAACAACCCTGACCCGGCGCTCCCCCGCCGCATAGACCACGACTGGAGACTACCCCGTGCCCAATCTCGCACACGGCCTCGAGGCCAAGAACATCAAGGCCAAGATCGCCCTGCTGATCAGCAACCTGGTAGACATCCAGGACGAGACCGGCGAGTTCCTGCTGCGCCTGGACGACGGCCGCGTCATCGACACCAAGGGCTGGAACGACTGGGAATGGACCCACGGCGTGGGCCTGTACGGCCTGTGGAAGCAGTACGAGATGACCGCCGACCCGCGGGCGTTCGAGATCATGACCCAGTGGTTCGCCGACCGCTTCGAGGCCGGCACCCCGACCAAGAACATCAACACCGTCTCGCCGTTCCTGACCCTGGCCTATCTGTACGAGACCACCGGCGACCACACCTACCTGCCCTACCTCGAAACCTGGGCCGACTACGTGATGTACGAGGGCCCGCGCACCGAGGAAGGCGGCTTCCAGCACATCGTCTTCAACAGCGAGAACCCGCAGCAGCTGTGGGACGACACGCTGATGATGAGCGTCCTGCCTTTGGCCAAGATCGGCCTGCTGCTGGACCGTCCCGACTTCGTCGAGGAAGCCAAGCGCCAGTTCATGCTTCACGTGAAGTACCTGGCCGACCGCAAGACCGGCATGTGGTTCCACGGCTGGACCTTCGAAGGCCGGCATAACTTCGCCGACGCACTGTGGGCGCGCGGCAACTGCTGGGTGACGATCGCCATCCCCGAGTTCATCGAACTGCTGGACCTCAAGCCCGGCGACGCCCTGCGCGACTTCCTGATCGATACGCTCGAAGCCCAGATCAAGGCCCTGGCCCGCTACCAGGACGCCGAGACCGGCCTGTGGCGCACCCTGGTCGACGACGAGACCTCGTACCTCGAAGCCTCGGCCACGGCCGGCTTCGCCTACGGCGTGCTGAAGGCCGTGCGCAAGCGCTACGTCGGCAAGGAATACCAGGAGATGGGGATCAAGGCGCTGAAGGGCGTCCTGGCCAATATCGACGACAAGGGCGAGCTGCAGCAGGTCTCGTTCGGCACCCCGGTGTTCGACACCTTGCAGGGCTACAAGGACATCCCGCTGACCTCGATGCCGTACGGCCAGTCCCTGGCCATCCTGGCCCTGGGCGAGTTCCAGCGCGTCTTCATCTAACCCGCCTTTCCGGACCCGCCCGCGCCCCGGTTCAGCGAGGCCGGGCGGGTCCCAAGAACCAAGACGACGAGCTTTCGGGGAGACTCTCACATGGCCGCGCCGGACACCCGCACACCCACCTGGATCAACTATTGGGGCTGGGGCTCCGGCGACATGCTGGGGGCCGGCGCGCAGGCCGTGATCACCGGCTGGCTGGCCTATTTCTTCATTACCTTCTGCGGCCTGTCGGCGGTGGAGACGGGCCTGATCCTGGGCCTGCCGCGCCTGCTGGAGGCGATCACCTGCCCCCTGATCGGCTACATCTCCGACAACCTGCGCCACACCTGGGTGGGTCGAAAGATCGGTCGGCGCAAGATTTTCCTGATCCTGACCATCCCGCTGCTGCCCAGCTTCGCCCTGATCTTCGTCACGGGCCAGACGTTCACCTACTACCTGGTGACCTTCATCTTCTTCGAATTCCTGTACACGATGTTCCTGATCCCGTGGGAAACCCTCGCGGCGGAAATGACCAAGGATTACAAGAAAAAGGCTAAGTTCGCGGGCGCGCGGATGCTGGTCGCCCAGAGCTCGGCGATCCTGGCCTCGTACCTGCCGACCCTGATCATCAACAACTTCGGCGGCAAGGATTCCTCCGGCACCTTCCTGATCATGGCGGCCATCTTTGGCGGCCTGTTCAGCCTGGTGGTGCTGCTGGTCGTGCTGTTCACCTGGGAGCGGCCCTATACCGAGGCCGAGAAGCTGATCCAGCTCGAGCCGATGGACTGGACCCGGGCAGCGATGATCCCGGTCAACATGTTCCGCGACCTGTTCTCGACCCTGCGGATCAAGGCCTTCCGCCAGCACCTGTCGCTCTATCTGGGTGGCTACATCAGCCAGGACATCTTCAACACCGCCTTCCCGCTGTTCGTGGCGACGGTGATGATGGGCGCGACCCTGGTGATCTCCCAGCTGATGACCACCATGTACATCGCCCAGCTGATCTCGGTGATGATCGCCATCAACGTGGTCATCCGCACGGGGCCAACCACGGCCTATCGCATGGCCATCAGCTTCGTCGGCGCCGCCCTGCTGCTGTTCCTGGCCTTCTACCTGATCCAGCCCGCCGGTTTCAGCGAAGGCCTGAAGGCCATGAACGGCGACCTGTTCGCCTCGGCCGTCCCGACCAGCCCCGCCTTCAATCCGACCGTGCTGTTCTGGCTGTTCGCGCCGATCATCCTGGCGGGCCTGGGCCGGGGCACGCTGAACTTCGTGCCGTGGAGCGTGTACAACTACCTGCCCGACGTGGACGAGGCCGTCACCGCCCAGCGCCGCGAGGGCATCTTCGCCGGGGTCATGACCTTCGTGCGCAAGATCGCCCAGTCGGGGGCCATCGTCGCCACGACCTCGCTGATCGGCCTGGGCGGCTTCGTCTCGCCCGACAAGAACCATCCGGGCGCCGTCGTGGTCCAGACACCTCAGGCCGTGCAGGTTCTGGTGCTGGTGATGGTGGGCGGCCCACTGCTGGTCATGCTGTGGGGCCTTTGGGTATCGTGGTCGTTCCGCCTCAACGCCCGCACCCACGAAGTGCTGATCCACGAGGTGGAGCGCCTGCGCGCCGGCGCGACCGAGGCCGAAAGCCCCGAGTCCAAGGCTATCGTCGAGAACCTGACCGGCTGGAAGTTCGAGCGGCTGTGGGGACGGGGGTAGACCAACAATCCCGTTGTCATCCCGGAAGCCTCGCAGAGGCTGTCCGGGATGACAACGAAAAGGGCGGTTGCGCCCTCGCCTACTCCCGCCCCGAGATCGGCATCTGCTGCATGATCTCCACGGAGTCCCCCGGGAAGATCGCGAAATGGGGATGGTTCTCGAACATCTGTGCCGCCGCCTCGTGGCTGTCGGCCTCGACGACCACATAGCCCGCCACCTTGTTGCGGATGTCGGTGACGCCGTCCTTGCCGGTCTTCTTGGTCTTGCCCAGCGGGCCGCCGGTCACCAGAACGGACTCGGCGTGGTCGGTCATCCACTGGCCCCAGGCGGCCATGCCGCGCTCGATCTCGGCCGGGTCCATCGCGCTGGGGTCCACCGGAGTGTCAGAGCCCATGTAGAGGGCCAGGAAGATCGCCATCGTCGTCTCGCCTCCGAAAGGGCCGGGATCGGCCCGGGGGCGAGCATAGCCCGCCCCAGCGCCAGGACTAGCCTCGTCGGCTGAGCAGCACCTCGGCCACCTGCACGGCGTTCAGCGCCGCACCCTTGCGCAGGTTGTCCGCGCTGACGAACAGGGCGAGGCCGTGCTCGACGGTCGGATCGACGCGGACGCGGCCCACGAACACCGGGTCCTTGCCGGTGGCCTCCAGCGGGTTCGGCAAGGCCGTGACCACCACGCCCGGCGCGGCGTCCAGCAGCTCCACCGCCTGCAACGGCGACAGGGGTCGCTCGAACTCGACATTGATCGACAGCGAGTGGCCCGAGTAGACCGGCACGCGCACGCAGGTGCCCGACACCGGCAAGCCGGGGATCTCGAGGATCTTGCGGCTCTCGTCGCGCAGCTTGGCCTCTTCCTCGGTGTAGCCGTCCTCGCCCAGCACGTAGTTGAGGGCCACCACGTTGTACGCGATCGGCACGGCCCACTTCTTGACCCCGGGCAGGTCCACGGCCCCGCCGTCGGCGGCCAGGGCCACGCCGCTCTGCGCGCCCGCCCGGATCTGACCCTCAAGCTCCTCGATGCCGGCCACGCCGCCGCCCGACACGGCCTGGTAGGTCGAGACGGTCAGGCGCTTCAGGCCCGCCGCCGCATGCAGGGGCCGCAGCACCGGCATGGCGGCCATGGTGGTGCAGTTGGGATTGGCGACGATGCCCTTGGGGATCACGTCGAGGGCGTGGGGGTTCACCTCGGCCACCACCAGCGGCACCTCGGGGTCGGACCGGAAGGCCGACGAGTTGTCGATCACGATCGCGCCCGCCGCGGCGACCTTGGGCGCCAGCTCGCGCGAGGTGTCGCCGCCGGCCGAGAAGAACACGATGTCCAGGCCGGCGTAGTCGGCGGTCGCGGCGTCCTCGACCACGATCTCCTGGCCGCCGAACACCAGCTTGCTTCCGGCCGAGCGGGCCGAGGCGAACAGGCGCAGGGACTTCATCGGGAAATTCCGCTCGGCCAGAAGGGCCCGCATCATCTCGCCGACGAGGCCGGTGGCGCCGACAACGCCGACGGCGGGGGGATTTGAAAAAGAGAAATTCGGCACGGGTCTACGTCTCCTGAGGGGGCGGAGGCGCGGGGTGTTGCCGGTCTGGGAAAGACGGGGCCCCGCGCATCGGCGGGGCTGGTCCGGGGCGTCGCTGCTTAAGCCGCGCACACACCCGCACACGCCCCGCCGAGGCGGGTCGTTTTGCGGGTAATGATTTTGGTCGCGGTCGCGGACATGGCGCAGCTCTCTAGGGGCGAACCGCGCCGATGTAAACCGTCCCCTCGCAGCGCGGCGAAAGCGCTGGCGGCGTGACCCAAAACCCGCGTAAATACTCAGACAAAATAAACAGACCGGGAGAAGAAGCGATGCGGATGGCGGGACTGTGCCTGGCGGCGACCTTGCTGGCGACCACGGCCTTGTCTCCGAGCGCGCCGAGCGCCGCCCCTGCGCCGCGCCTCGACGCCCACGCGATCGCCCAGGCCCGGTTTGGCAATGACGCGGCCTGGTACGAGGGCAACATCCCGCTCTTCGAATCCTCGGACCGGAAGCTGGACGAGATCTACTACTATCGCTGGAGCGTCTATCGCGCCCACCAGCGCGATCTTGGCCCGCGCGGCTACATCACCACCGAGTTTCTCGACGACGTGAGCTGGCAGCGCTGGCCCTACGCCAGCCTGAACGACGCCACGGGCTTCCATATCCAGGAAGGCCGCTGGCTGCGCGATCGCCGCTACGCCGGCGACTATATCGACTTCATGTACGAGGGCGGCGGCAACGACCGCCACTTCGCCGAGGCCATCGCCGACGCGACCTACGCCCGCTACCTCGTGGACGGCGACCAGGCCGCGGCGACGCGGCATCTGGCGGCGATGAAGCACATCTACGGTCTGTGGGACGACCGCTACGACTTCGACAAGAAGCTCTACTGGGTCGAACCGCTGCTGGACGCCACCGAATATACGATCAGTTCTATCGACGCCTCGGGCGGCAAGGACGGTTTCAGGGGCGGCGACGCCTTCCGCCCCTCGATCAACAGCTACATGTACGCCAACGCCAAAGCGATCAGCCGGCTCTCGGCCATGGTCGGCGACACGGCCGCCGCCGCCGACTACGAGGCCCGCGCCCAGTCGTTGAAGGCGGAGATGCAGAAGAGCCTGTGGAACGACGGCTTCACGCACTTCATCGACCGCTACAAGGTCAGCAACGAGCACGTGAAGTACTGGGACCCGATCCGTGGGCGCGAACTGGTGGGCTTCGTGCCCTGGACCTTCGGCCTGCCCGACGACGTCCCCGCCTACGCCCAGGCCTGGAAGCACGCGATCGATCCGAACGAACTGGCCGGCCCCTACGGCCTGCGCACGGTCGAGCCGTCGTACGAGCACTACATGCGCCAGTACCGCTACATCAAGGAAACCGGGGAACCCGAATGCCAGTGGAACGGTCCGATCTGGCCATTCCAGACCACCCAGGTGCTGACGGGGCTGGCGAACCTGCTGAACGACTACAAGCAGGACGTCGTCACCCGCGCCGACTACGGGCGGATGCTGGCCCAGTACACGGCGCTGCACTTCAAGGACGGCAAGCCGGACCTGGAGGAGGACTACGATCCCGCCACGGGCAAGGCGATCGTCGGACTCGCCCGCAGCCACCACTACAATCACTCCGGCTATGTGGACCTGGTGATCACCGGCCTCGTGGGCCTGCGACCGCGCGCCGACGACGTGCTGGAGATCAATCCGTTGGCGCCGACCGACCCGGCCGATCCGCATTACCTGAAGTACTTCCGCCTGCAGGACGCGCCCTATCATGGGCGGCTGGTGACCATCGCCTGGGACGCCGACGGCTCGCGCTATGGCCGCCAGGGTTTGGTCGTCAGCGTCGACGGCCAAGAGGTCGCGACAAGCCCGACGCTCGCCCGACTGACCGCGCCGCTGGAGCGCAAGGCCCCTACGCCCATCGCCCGACCGATCAATCTGGCGGTCAACCTGGTGGTCGCCGACTATCCACGCGGCGCGGCCTCGTCCGGCGCCGATCCCAAGACCGTGCACCAGGCTCTGGACGGTCGGGTTTGGTTCTATCCGGAGATGGCCAACGGCTGGTCGCCGGGCGCCGGCCAGAACAAAGCCTGGTTCGAGGTCGACTTCGGCAAGCCGACGACGGTCAGCGCCGCCGAGCTCAGCTTCTACGCGGACGGCAAGACCCTCGCCGCGCCGGCGCGCTATAGGCTGGAGGCGTGGAAGGACGGCAAGTGGAAGGAAGTGGGCAAGGTGGACGCGCCACTGCCTAACGGCGTGGACCGTGCGAGTTGGACCTCTGTCACGACCCCCAAGCTGCGGGCGGTGTTCGACCTGGCGCCGGGCAAGGACATGCGGCTGGTCGAGATGAAGGTGTTCTGAGCCGACACCGGCCCGCCTTTGATGGGATCGAGAACCGCCGGCGGCGCGCGACGTTGATCCGGTCCCAACGAAAGGAGCGCGATCATGACCAAGGGCAAGGATCCGGAAGCGGCTGACGGCCTGGGCGGCGTCCACAAGGTCGGCGTTGAGCGCGAGCCGGTCCCGCCCCCGTCTGGCGAGTCCGAGCCGGCGGTCGTCGGTCATGGCGTGAGGCCGGGCGCGGCCGGCTACGAGGATGATCCGGATCAGGTCGCCCGCGTGGTCCACACCGTGGAGACGCCGATCGAACCGCCCAGCGACGCCAACGCGCGGGAGTCAACGCTACGCCCGACGCGTACGCCCCAAGCGCCGTTCCAGGACGCCCGGATTGATCCTGAAGGCGCCTCGGCTTGGACAGCGGAGAAGAAGACCGACTAGACCTCGGCGAACCGATTTGGGGACACGCCCATGGGCGTGTCCCCAGCCACGGTTTAGTTCAGATCCAGCACCACCACCGACTTGCTCGGCAGGGTCGCCGTCAGGGTGTCGCCCTTGATGGTCGCGCCCTTGAAGTCGGCGGGCTTGACAGCATTAGGCGCGGCGAAGGTGTTGTGCGCGGTCATGGTCGAGGCCGTCAGCACCCGGCCCTTGGCGGTCTTGCCGCTGGCGCCCGAGAGCTTGACGGTCACGGTCGCCGACTTGTTCGGGTCCAGGTTCACCAGCGCCAGGTGGACCACGCCGGCGGCGTCCTTGCCCGCCGAGGCGCTGACCGCCGGCACGCTGGACTTGCCCACCGCATAGGCCGGGCTGTTCAGCTCGACCGGCAGAGACGTCGCCCCCTGGAAAGGCTTGTACAAGTCGTAGACCCAGTAGGTCGGGGTCAGCACCATCTTGTCGCCGTCGGTCAGGATCATCGCCTGCAACACGTTGACCATCTGCGCGATGGCGGTCAGCCGCACCCGGTCGGCGTGCTTGTGGAAGATGTTCAGGGTCGCGCCCGCCGCCACGGCGTCGCGCATGGTGTTCTGCTGGTAGAGGAAGCCCGGGTTCGTGCCCGGCTCGACCTCGTGCCAGATGCCCCATTCGTCGACGGCCAGACCGACCCGCTTTTCCGGATCGTACTTGTCCATGATCGCGGTGTGCTTGGTGATCAACTCGTCCATGCGCAGGGCCTGGAACATGGTGTCGGCCCACACCTGTTCGTCGAACTTCGTGGCCGAGCCCTTGATCGCGAACTTGCCGCTGGGGATCGTGTAGTAGTGGACGCTGATCTGATCCATGTTCTTGGCCGCGCCGGCCATCATGGTTTCGGTCCAGTTGTAGTCGAAGCCATTGGCCCCGCCGGCGATCTTCTGGGTCTTCGTGCCGGGCGGCACGCGCACGAATTCAGCGAAGTTGCGATACAGGTTGGTGTAGTGGGCCGCCGTCATCTGGCCGCCGCAGCCCCAGTTCTCGTTGCCCACGCCGAAGTAATCCAGCTTCCACGGCTTATCGCGGCCATTGGCGCGGCGCAGGTTGGCGATGGTCGATTTGGTCGGCGAGACCATGTACTCGACCCATTCGGCCATTTCCTGCGGCGAGCCGGTGCCGACATTGCCGGCCACATAGGTCTTGGCGCCGAGCAGTTCGGCGAAATCCATGAATTCGTTGGTGCCGAACGCGTTGGTTTCCTCGACGCCACCCCAGCTGACATTGACCTTCACGGGACGCTTGTCGCGCGGGCCGATCCCTTCGCGCCAGTGATAGTCGTCCGCGAAGCAACCGCCGGGCCAGCGGACCAGAGGCACCTTGATCGCCTTCAGGGCCGCGACCACGTCGTTGCGATAGCCCTTGGTGTTGGGGATCTTGCTGTCCTCGCCGACCCAGACGCCTTCATAGATGCCCCGGCCCAGATGCTCGGCGAACTGGCCGTAGACTTCCGGCTCGATCACCGGGCCGGGCTGGTCGGCGCGCAAGGTCGCCGAGACCGCGGTCTGGGCGCAGGCGGCGCCCGCCCCGGCCAGGACCGCGGTGGCCAGGCCGGCGACGAGCGCATGCTTCAACGTGGTCAGCTTCACGATAGTCTCCCTAAAGGCTCGCCGTTGGCCGGCGTTTGTCTTCGGTGGTTCGGGTCTAGTGATTATCCCTGGGCAGGCCCTTGGTCTGGGCGATGCGCTGGAACTTGATGGCCGGTTCGAGGACCGCGCCGGTCTCCATCTGGCCCACGATGGCGCGCTGGATTTCCTGCCAGGGGGTCTGGCTTTCGGGAT
>Ga0209256_1002478_pt1 | contig 14965 bp, 10 predicted proteins | sample AraplaCol_mCL_r2_2_FD_184270 | JGI IMG/M metagenome (GOLD analysis project Ga0209256, IMG submission 184270) | Arabidopsis root microbial communities from North Carolina, USA - plate scrape MF_Col_mCL_r2 (SPAdes) (version 3) | ecosystem: Host-associated > Plants > Roots > Endosphere | place...
CGCCGCGAAATGCCCTGCGACCCGGGAAGCCAGATCGCTGCTGGATGACTCATCGGTGACAAGCAGAACGCGCTCGAAATCCGATAGGAAGCTGGTGTCTTCGAAAGATTCAAGCTCCAGCCGGTTCCTCTCGTCGTCCCGCATCGGCAGTCTCTTTAGCGCCCAGCGTAATGTCGGTGGCATGGCCATCGTCGTGACAACCGCCATGGCAACAATCACCGAGAACAACCGCTCGTCCAGCACGCCAACAGAAAGGCCAATCGAGGCGACGATCACCTCTGTCGATCCGCGTGCGTTCATGCCACATCCGAGTGCAATTGCCTCCGCGTTAGTGAAGCCGCTGACCTTAGCGCCCGCGAATGCACCCGCAAACTTCCCGACACTTGCGATGACGATCAGGCCGGCAGCGAGGAGAGCGATCGAGGGCTCTCCAAGCACGCTGAGATCCGTGCTGAGGCCCGTCAGTCCGAAGAAGACCGGCATGAACAGTGCCGTCGTCACCCCGCGTAACTGACCTTCGATCTGCTTGGTGAGGATAGGAGATTGCCCCACCAGAATGCCCGCGACAAAAGCCCCGAGCACGGTGTGAACGCCTATGACATTGGTGATGATCGCCATTGTGCCCATGATCGCAATAATGGCGCTTAAGACCGGCAGATCGCTCTTGAATTTGTCGTTCGTCCAACGAATGATTTCAAAAACGATGCGTCGGCCGACTGTGAAGCTCAAAGCCATAAAAGCGACGGTACCGACCACACTCTTCGCCAATGTTGTGAGGTCAACGTGCCCGCTTTGCGCGATACTGAATGTCACTGCGATGATGACCCAACCAACCGTATCGTCGATGATGGCAGACGCCACGATCAGTTGGCCGACGTTGCGGCGCATGAAATCCATCTCTCGGACAACTGATGCAACGATCTTCACCGATGAGATAGACAAGGCAGTACCGAGAAACAGCGAGGTGACAAGACGCGCGTCAGGATCAGGGAGCAGCGTAGCTGGCACGAGCTCACCAAGAGCAAAGCCCAATGCGAACGGCAAAACGATGCCTGTGAGCGAGACGCCTGCAGCCGCGCGACGAAGCTTTAGGGCTAGGCCAAGGTCGGTTTCCATGCCCGCGAGCAGCAACAAAAATAGGATGCCAAGCTGGGCAACAGCATCAGCCATCGCCTTCTGCGCTTCACCATCCGGAAAGAGCGCCGTGTGTGCGCCCGGTGCAATCACCGCGAAGATGGAAGGACCAAGGAGAATTCCTCCGATGATCTGACCCATGATCGAGGGTTGCCCCAATCGCACCATCACCTCGCCCAGGAGTCTGCCGACCACGACAAGGATGATGATCTGAACTAAAAACAAGGCTTCGGACGCCCCGGTGCCGTTTCCTTCCGCCGCCGCCGCGGCGCCGCAAGATGACATGAAGGATAGGAAAGCGATCGGCCACACGGAACGTGATGGCTTCCCACAACTCATTTTGCTGATTGTCAATTTGACGCCCCCGCACTCTCTCGCGGAGGAACGGTTCACTCGCGGTCCGGTTCCGCCAGGAGGCATCGAGCCAAGCAAGATTGCGCGTCGATGTATGAACTGAAGCGCGGATGACGCCGGAGCAAGAGGTGTCAACGCGCCTAAACAAAATCGCCACAAATCTGCTTCTCGAACGGCCTTCTTGCCGATTGGAAATGGACCACTCAGCCTCATCTTATCGCGCATTGGTTTTGGTCGAGGCCGTCCTGTTGTGGACGGCCAGGGGCGGTCTAGCAAAGCCGCAGCGAGATTGACGTCGGCACTTGAGCGGGCCGGGCCTAGCTTTTCTTTCCTCGCAATCCGGATGACCGGAGAGATGATTGACGAGTAAGGATACGAACATCCCCACCTTGACGGCGATGTAACGATTGGCAGGATAGACTGCACGGACCGGCACCGTCGCGATGTCGCATTCGCTCAGGCCGGAACGAGTTGCCCTGCCCGGATCGCCGGTCCCATGACGAGTGCTGGCTCCAATGCGATGCCCATTCAGGAGATTGCTGCAGCCAGCAGACTTCGTCCGTCATTGCACTCTAATCGCGGCACGACAAGGACGCGCCATGCGGCCTCTGTGCCCACTGAGCGAGCGGAAATTCCGCCGCAGATGCCATTCACCCAGGACGACCAGCAGAAGCTTGCGGCGCTCTGCAAGCGGAAAGGCATTGAATTCGTTGGTCCACCAATCCACTGCAGCAGCACTTCACCGACAGCGCGGCCGGACACCGAACTCAGAACCCGAAGTGGCGCTGAGGTACGGTCCTCGATCGACCTGCGGAACACCATGGCAAATGAAGGCGGATCGCACGAACAGCACGTAAGGGCTGGTCAGAGCAAGTCGAGTTCAAAGCAGGCTTCGACGACGAAGTCAGCGCCTTCCGATGGCATGTGCCCAAGTCCTTGCTCAAACCGATATCTCAGTATCTCGCGGACACGCCGCATCTCCACTCTCTCCGCAGGCATTGCGTTCCTTCCTCCTCGACCTCGAGGGAAGAAACTTCACACCTGCAGACCACCCTTGAAAGATGCCTCAAAAGGGGGCGGCATCATCTCGGAACGAGGGGGCGACTATTTCTCGGAATCAAGGGGCCGATTGCCTCGGAATTTGCAACCAGATCGCCAATTCCGGCGTGGGAGTTCTCAGCTCACGCCTGCACGACTGCCGGATTTCGATCCCGCGCTGCCTAGATTATTCTACTGTTAACCATCTGAAGAAATGACATTATTTTCCATGCTGGAAGCAATATCGCCCTTTTCTTCCGCTGCCCGTACAGCCTACGTAGCCATTATTTCCAGGCCCCGGAAGTCGACCGCTGGAGAGTACTGTGCGTGGCATGCGGCGCACGTGGCCAACCAGTCTGGCACCTGGCAAACATACCCGTTGACGACGGATTTATCAAGCCGAACCGCCTCTAACATAGGGCCAATGTCCGCAATTGCCGATCCACGCGTTGCCAAGGATAGCCCCCGACCCAATGGCGTCAGTAGGATTGCGGTGCCGGCCGCGAAAGATGGGCGACGTCTTCGGACGGCACGCAACGCGACTACGGCGACCTCGCCGCGGGCGTCTGCCATGAAGACCTGTGGAGGAATGGGTTCGAGATCCCGGGCAAAGTCCTAGCCCAAATTGGCTTTGCGCGCAGATCAACAGGGGGAAACAACAGGGCCGGTGCCGGGTGGCGTTGCGATCAAGAAGGCAGATATCGGTGTCATCGACGAACCAAGCCGGAGGCCTTCCAAGACGAAAATCGAGCGTCCGCCAGATGTTTCCCGCGGGCAACCCTGTAAGGCAGCGTCGGCAGGAAGTTAAGTGACCTCGGAATTGGCAGTGACAAGCGGTATGTCCTTGGCATTCGAACCGACCGGGCAGGGATAAGGGCCAAGGGGCGGCCTGCCGGGCACCAGGAGATGGAGGTGGGATGGTTCGGAGCAGCATGAATCAAGCCGCAGAGCACGATCCCCTGCCGAGGCACCCCTTACGGGCCGCGGAGGGGCGTTACGCGCGGGAACCTGCCTCAGCCCCCGCGCTGGACGCCGTGATCGCATCACGGATGCCAAACAATGGAGGTGCGCCGCAGGATCTCTTATCGCGGCTTATTCCAAGGCCGGACGCCCCCGCGCAGCAAATCCCCTCCCCTGAATGTTCATCCAGCGCATCTCGTCAACCCCGAACGGGCATTGGCATTCGCCGGAAGGCTCTGGAACTGCCAATCCAGCTGCGAGCATCGGACTGGTCTGATGCGAACCGATCCTCGCGTCGATGCCAGGGGAGCCCCCGCGCCGGTCTCACGCGCCCTCTGTTTTCTGGCACGGCGCAGTAAAACCGCAGCGCTACGTCGGAAACGTCAACGGGCTTATGGCGGCGCGCATGAGACAGGAAGAAGCTTCGGCGTGCATGGCGATCGCAACTGGACCCTGAGAAGCGCGGGCGCGGAAGAGGTCGCATCCTGAGTGGCGCCGGCGTGTACGGCCTATTGTGGGTGTCGCATCGGCAAGATGAGCGCAATCACTGGGGCACTGGAGTTGTCCGCGGACAACTGTTGTGCTGCTCTAGATCTTGGCGGGTGGACATCGGCGCTGACAGTCCACTAGCGCTCGGAAGGGTGGGAACGGGCGAGCCATCTTCCCGACATGTCGGCTTCGCAAGGTGCCGGGACCGTTTCGAGCGTGACCTTCTTCCGGCAAGCTCCGAGCGCTGGCCGAGGTTTGCCACGGGGGCGGGTTGGCCGGCTGGTAGAAAACAAGCCGCGCGATCACCTATCCGCCTCGATACAAAACTCCCCAAGGCGAACCGACGTCTCATCAAAGTCGCGCGTTCGCAATTGCCTGACGCTGGAATGCGTCGCTCCCAGTCCCCCTACTGACGAATGACACTGGCCGCTGCTGCTTCCAGCGCGTAACGGAGATCGCTGGCACGGCTTATCTTCGCCATCTTGTAGATGGTTGCCCCACGCAAGGCGCCGCCACCAACCATTGTCATGGTGTCCGACTGGAAGCCTTTCTGGGACGCATCTCAAAATTCTGCTTCGCGCGACGATGTGGACATTTGCGCAGCGGCGAGGGCGGTTGCTTGTTAGAAACTTTGGGCTTGAGGATCAGATCTTGATGCGATCTGCTGTCGCCGCCTATTAATTTCGCGAGACAAGGCCGCGCGTGAGAGCCGCACCGCCACGCAGATGTCGCGACGCACAGCACTCAGCGTCACACATCGGCTACGACCACAAGCTCAGCGGCAATATCCTTGATCCTCACCGACATGCTCGCCTTGCCTGGCAACGGCGTTCGCCGCCATGGGATCAACCCTCGCGAGGCGGGCCGGAGTGGTCTCTCAACCCACCGCTATCCTGATGAATGAGGTGCGTGGCCGCTGGCGCCGGATGGCACAGACCTGTCGCAAGGAGTCTGCTTCACTGAGAACCGTGCTACCGACAACGAGAGTTGTCCGCGGACAACTCGGAAATCGGGGTGCCGCGGACGCTCATTCTTGAGCTAAAAGGCCCGGCAAACCGCCTCTCCACAGGTCATGGTTAAGCGTTTGTAAATTGGTAACGAATCGGAGCATACTCTAACTGCGCAGTTTTCCACCCTATTCGAACATTTGCGCAGTTGATTGGAAAAACACTATGCAGCCGAGTCTCGCCCTTCAGGATGATCAAGAGCACCTCCCCTCGCTTCTGGCAACAGATGCGCAGGAACTCTCATACCAGCTTCAGCAGCACCAGGCGAAGATCTTTTCGCCGCTGGCACGCAAGACCCTGCGGACATTCTCGCCGGCCGAAGCGGCAAGCTTCATCGGCATCGGCGAGGGCTACCTGCGCCAGATTGCAGCCGAGGGCCACGGCCCCGATCCCCTGGCCAATGGCCGCCGCCTCTACAGCGCCGAGGACATGGATCGTATTCGCCATGCGCTCGACCAGCGCAACGGCAACACCAAATATATCCCCGCCCGCAAGGCCTCCGAAAAACTTCAGGTGGTCTCGGTCATGAACTTCAAGGGCGGATCGGGCAAGACAACCACCGCCGCGCATCTGGCGCAATATCTGGCACTGAGAGGTTACCGTGTTCTGGCGATCGACCTCGACCCGCAAGCGTCGATGTCGGCGCTGTTTGGTCATCAGCCTGAGTTGGATGTCGGCGAGGGGGAAACCCTCCATGGCGCTATCCGCTACGAGGATCCGCGGCCAATCGCCGAAATCGTGCGCGCGACCTATACGCCGAACCTCCATCTTATTCCGGGCAATCTCGAACTGATGGAATTCGAGCACGAGACGCCGCGCGCTATGGCATCGGGTAACGCCGAGACGATGTTCTTTGCCCGTATCGGCGAAGCACTGACGGACATCGAAAGCCACTATGATCTGGTGATTATCGATTGCCCGCCGCAACTCGGATTTTTGACGATGTCTGCCCTTTGCGCGGCGACATCGGTATTGATCACCGTTCACCCCCAGATGCTCGACGTCATGTCGATGTCGCAGTTCCTGACGATGACCAGCGAGCTGATGTCCGTGGTCGAAAGGGCAGGGGGCCGCACAAGCTACGACTGGATGCGGTATCTCGTGACCCGCTTCGAGCCCAATGATGGACCGCAGAGCCAGATGACCGGTTTCATGCGCGCGATCTTCGGCAATCGCATGCTTCACAATGCGATGCTCAAATCGACGGCGGTCTCCGATGCCGGCGTAACGAAGCAGACACTCTATGAGGTGGACCGCGCGCAATTTACCCGCGGCACCTACGATCGCGCACTGGATTCCCTCAATCTCGTCAATAGCGAAATCGAGGCCCACATCCGGTCGACCTGGGGAAGGAGGTAAGTGAATGTCGAGAAAGAACCTGCTTGAGATTTCGAGCCCGAACGGGGAACGCCCCGAACCGGCACCTCATCGTGACAGCCGGCCATTGGCCGGCCTTGCTCCGACGGTCCGCTCAGGCTCACCTGTCGGGGGCATTACCAAGACCCTCGGAAACATAACCGAGAAGATGGAGCGCGCCACCGACCTTGAAAGGCAGCTGGCACAGGGACAGACAATCGTCGAGATCGATCCGGCTCTCGTTGACGCCTCATTCGTTGCCGATCGACTTGAAATCGATCCCGTTGAACTTGCACAACTCGTCGAGCAGATTCGCGAACACGGGCAGCAGGTTCCGGTTCTGCTCAGGCCGCATCCAGAGGCCAAATCGAGATACCAGGTTGCCTATGGTCATCGTCGTTTGGCCGCAACGCGGATGCTCGGCATCAAGGTCCGTGCCGTCATTCGCGAACTGACCGACGAACAGCTGGTGGTCAGCCAAGGCCAGGAAAACAGCGCCCGCACCAACCTGTCATTCATCGAGCGGGCATTGTTTGCTGCACGCCTGGAGGAACGCGGCTTCGGTCGCGACGTAATCATGGCGTCTCTCGGCGTCGACAAGGCTGCGCTGTCCAAGATGATGTCGGTCATTTCTCAGGTTCCGATGGCCGTGCTTACGGCAATCGGCGCTGCTCCAGATGTCGGCCGGCGACGCTGGGCAGAGCTGGCAGAAAGACTGACCCCAAGCAATTGCGATACCATTGCGACCGAGTTGTCCGCGGACAACTGGCGTGCCTTGAGCAGTCCGGAACGGTTCCAAAGAGCTCTCGAAATTGCACGAAACAAGGAGGAGCGTATTGTTTCAGCCGCTTCCAAGGCAGAAATTCCGGGCCTGCCCGTCACCCTGAAGACGTCAGCAAAGAGTGCCACCTTTGTCTTTAACAACAAGGCCGCACCTGGATTCGACCGATTTGTGCAGGAGAGGCTTTCGCAGCTCTTCGCCGAATACCAACAGCAACAAGGAGCGTAACGCGCAAAAGAAAAAGGCCCCCAAACGTCGCCGTCGTGGAAGCCCTTCTCGATCTTAAGCAAATCAAGAATCGCATTTCCCCGAATCACAGTCAAGAGTCTTGGCGCCATTTTGGTGAGCGGATTTCTTTTGCCTCAACGTAGGTGAAAGAAAAATGGATACGACATATGTGACGACGCCTGTTGGGCGGCGGCCGATGACGCTTGCCATGATGTTGGCACAGCACAAGGCCGGTACCTTGCCAAAGGACCACCGGCGCAACAAGTGGAAGCTCTTCAGATCGGTCTGCGAGGCACGCCGTGATCTCTGCGTGAGCGACCGGGCGCTGACGGTTCTTGATGCCTTGCTGACGTTTTTGCCTGATGATGACCTGTCCGGCAGTGCCTCCCTCGTTGTGTTTCCGTCGAATGTTCAGCTCTCTATCCGGGCACGGGGCATGACGCCAGCGACCCTGCGCCGGCATCTGGCTATGCTCGTTGACGCCGGACTGATTGCCCGCAAGGACAGTCCCAATGGAAAGCGCTATGCCCGGCGGGGAAAGGGTGGGGAAATCGATGAGGCCTTCGGGTTCAACCTGGCCCCGCTGCTTGCCCGCGCCGATGAGATCGAAGCTGTCGCCGAACGTCTCCGCCTCGAGCGGGAACACCTGCGCCTTGCCAAGGAACGTCTTTCGATCTGCCGCCGTGATATCGGCAAACTGATTGCTGCAGCTACGCTCGAGGAAGTCCCCGGCGACTGGACATCGCTTTTTGGGGCGTTCCGCCGCGTTGTCGATGGATTGCCTCGCCAGGCCACTCTCCTGGAGGTCGAGGCTGCATTGCGTCAACTCGAAGATATTCGCTCCGGTGTCGTCAACCAATTGGAAAATCATGTAAAAGCACAAAATACAGGCGCCAATGAATCGCAGAGTGAGCGCCACATACAGGATTCAGATCCAGAATCCCTTTTTGAAATTGAAGCCGCAAATCACCACGGAGAAATCCAGCAGTCAGGTCCGGAGACCTTCGTCACTCAGACGGGGGGCGGAGAATATGCGGCGTCAGCCATCAATCTCGGCGCTGTCTTGAAGGCATGCCCGCAAGTGAACTCCTATGGCCCGAACGGAGCCGTCCGAAACTGGCAGGATCTCGCTGCTGCAACAGAGGTCGTGCGCACCATGCTTGGCATCAGTCGTTCGGCCTATCATGATGCGGTCCTCGCTATGGGTGCCGAAGGGGCGGCAATCGTTACGGCGTGCATTCTTGAAGGCGCAGAGCGGATAAACTCGCCGGGTGGATACCTGCGCAGCCTCACCGTTCGAGCGCGGCATCGCTCCTTCCAGCCAGGCCCCATGCTTCAGGCACTGTTGCGAGGTAGCCGTCAGAACAGTTGAAAGTCGCAATGCAGACCGTGGGGCACAAGGGTGAAAGCCCACGCAAACTAAAAAGCAGTCCTGTACCTTGAGGAAGGGATGACGGAAACTAAGTGCCATTTCACTTCTCCGCACGCCAAGATATGTTTTGTTTTCAGAGGGCTATCCCTACGATACAGATATTTCTGAAGCGTTCCTTAACCTGAAAACCAATGCGCTGCTTCCACCCCCAACGGCGATAGGGCACGTTTGCTGGACACAAAACGGGAACTTTAATCGACGTCGTTTCTGGGCGGTAATGAGGACGACCATGGAAAGACATCGGAGAGGCCGCGCCCAGGTAGCCGGCGGACAGGATCACGAAGTGCGCTACAACGCGAAGAGAAAAACGCCGTGAAGCTGTCTGTTGGTTGGACCGGCGATTCCCGTAGAAAAATCGATCCAACTCGGCAAGAAGGCAAGCTCAGTACGCGATCGGACTGATCGATCCGCTCGTTGGCGCGTTACTCTCCCGGAGAACGCAACCATCACGGACGGAATTAGCAAAAGCAGGAATGCCACGACGCGGCCAATCGGCTCGCTGCGAGCGAGTGTACGAATTCACCCGCCGTGAAGCGCTGGCCGAAGAGCGTCGACGGCGCGACGAGATGAGGGAACGTTCGAAAAGGCTCGCCTGAAGGCGCAGGAGCAGGCCGCCAATCATAAGCCACAGGAGGCAATCATGGACGACGACATTCGAAAGGACGCATACAAGCGGTGGGAGGACGAAGGTCGCCCTGAAGGCCAGCACGAGCGACATTGGCGCGAGGCCGAAGAGGCCCACCGGTCGAAATCGAGCCGGACACCACAGACGTGGTCTTCGGACCATGGTGGCGGGGTCGTACCGCCGGACGGAAGCAAGACTTCCTCGGACGCAATCCGTTCAAACGAGCCGGGAAGCTTCAAGCCGGGCGAACTCGCTTCCGAAAACAAGTGATCTTGTCCAGCAACTGGAAGCCACGATGATCGATCCTTGTCCTACGCACACTACTGGTTATGGTCGATCTTCGTCATATTGCTCTGCCCCCGCGATCGGCGCTAGCCAGGGTTCCCGGCGCTTTACCCAAAGTTCGTATGTAGGCCTTAGCGGCGTCGGCGCGTCGGACAGAACGCCGACCTTGACCTCGGCCTCCCGTTCGTTGGCCGAGAACAGCCGCGACCCGCATTTTGGGCAAAATGATCGACAGCGAAACTCACGTGTTTCGCCTTTCAATTCGAACCCGCTCGCGGGCCAGACGCCGAAGAACGTGAACGCCGATCCGCTTTCTTGACGACAGTCGGTGCAATGACAGATGCCGGTGCGCAGGGGTTCGCCGCGCACCGCAACCTTCACATCGCCACAAGAGCAGGAACCGACCAGCGTTCTCATGCCGACTTCTCCGCTGCATCATCGACGACGTCGGTCTCCGGACGGTCTCCGCCAGATGCATGCTCGGTCTGCCAGCGTCCGTCCGCAAGCTGATATGAAATCTCGGCGTCGCGGCCTTCCAGGTGCTGTCGCTCTGCAGCAGATCTTGCCGCGGCAAGCGCCGCGTCATGGTCGGCAAAGGACTCGGACCACACCTCGCCTAGTCGATACGCGAAACCTCCGTCGTGCTCTGCGACATGATAGGTGATCTTGCTCATGTGTCATCCTCTTGAGACTATCAAAGAAAGCGCTCGGTTCGCTCAGCATAACGAACGTAGTCAGATTGGCGTCCTTGATCGGCGCTATCAAGGCTGCGGTGGCAGTTGCCAAGTCTTCGACGCTGTAATTCTTCCCAAGGAAGCGTCGAAGACGTCCACCAAGTCGTTCTTCTGCACCTTGCGTCCGGGATAGGGGCACATCTGATTCACTCTGTGCTCCATATGCGAGAAACGTGTCCGACAAGATCCAGTTCCGCTTTAGCTCCATATCGGCGATGAGCTTAATGCGAGCCCTCGTCCGTTTTATCCTCCAAGGTCCTCCTCCTCAGCGGCGTCTAAAGTGGCTCTGGGTCTGGTCGAGCACGACAGTGGACGGACGTCAAGACAGCGCCTACTCGGGCAGTCCCTCGACGAAAGGAAGGCCCTTCGCAGGTTCTCTCGTCGCGAGTATGGCTGGCCGCCATTCATGTCCCGCATCCTATGTCGGGTGGCACTGCCAATGGATGATCCAATTTTGCGCGGGTGAAAACACTGGCGCTAATTTTTCGTCTTGATGGAACCCGACAAGGCCCACACTCGTTTGTGCCGTGAACGTCATCGCTTTGACCCAGCACGCACGTTCAAGGCTGACTGCAATTAGCCAAAAAGGCCACCGTCGCATCGCCCGCCACGGTGGCTTTTTTATGCGTGAGGACTGCCCGGCGAGGGTTAGGTTAAACGAGCACCCCAAGCGATAACGGGGCTTCATCGCCACGTCGGAAACCTGGATGAGGTCATCGCCGGACTGCAGGGAGAAACGATGACGTCTTCGTAAATGATGCCTGGGCCGCCATTACCCGCGTGCAAGTTAGCCAAGCCGGAACAGTGTTGCTGGCGGGAGGTCCTAAAAAAAGAGAAAGCGGGCAGATGTCATGCTGATCGAGCAGCACGACAAGAGTTTATCATCGGCGCGGCGAGAAACGTATGCGCGAACGCATCGCACGCGCGATGCCATCGATTGCTGTGGAACGATATAAGAACATTACCAAGAAGCTGGTGCTAAACAAGACTTTTTCAAAATACGAGCGAACAGCCGGTGCACGAAGCGTAAATATCCACAGAACACGCACCGTGCACTGCGCTTGAAAAGTAATATGATATCTCAGATTATCTTTCCGCGGGGGTGTCCTAGCATCACCTTCAATTCGTCGGCGAGTGTATCCGGATTATTCCCGAATTCGATCGACGACGATGGGGAAGGCCTTGCCCGCGTCTTAAATAGAAGCGCTCCTGTAGAGGCAGGCCTCTTGCGACCGAACTGGCGTCCAAGGCGGTGCCCGTTGCTCCCGGATGCCGTGGCAAATTTTCAGGACTTTTTGAGGCGGCCTATTGCAATTGCCGCGAGGCAGCCGTGCTCTACCTGTTCAAGCTGAACAAATGCATGCGTTGGAATTCAATCCTCCGCATGGCCTCTGCCACGACGTAGTCGGGCCGTCAGCAGCCCGCCGGCCTTTGACCTCGGGGCAGGACGGAGGTTCGCTAAGCAAGGAGGAGACGCGCGATGGGCGATCACTCGGACCGCAATGACCGCCAGCGGGCGCTTGCCGACTTCGGAGACTTTGTGCTCGATCACGACGATCTCGACGAGATACTGACCGAGGGATGCAGGCTCGTCGCCGCGGCGCTTGGAGCAGATCTTGCAAAAATCATGGAGATCGAGCGAGGAAGCAACACTGCGATCGTGCGTGCCGGCGTCGGGTGGCACGACGGCGTCATTGGGAGAGCACGGGTAGACCTTAACGATCGGTCCTCGGAGGCCTACGCCATCGAGAAATCTGAACCGGTGATCACCAACGACATCTCTGACGAAGGTCGCTTCGTGTTCACGAGATTTCTGCGTGATCACGGGGTCGTGGCGCTGGTCAACGTTCCGATTATCCTCCCCGGCCGCAAGCCTTTCGGCATCCTGCAGGTGGATGCCCGCCATCCCCGCAGCTTCGATAGAGCCGACATCGAGTTCCTGAAGACATATGCGATGGTGCTCGGACCGGTGATCGACCGTCTCCAGACCGTGGCAGAGCTTAGGGCCACCGACAAGCGTCTTCGCCTCGTTGTGGACAACGCACGTGCATACGTCCTGATTGTTAGCGACGCCGATGATAAGATTACCGACTGGCTGGGTGGCTCCGAGCAAATTCTTGGTTGGACAGCCGCAGAAGCCGTGGGGAAGGGTGCCGACATGATCTTCACGGAGGACGACCGGGCCAACGGGGTTCCCGAACGCGAACTCGCCAACGCACGCGAATGCGGGCACTCCGCCGACATCCGCTGGCATCTTCGCAAGGACGGCTCGAAAGTCTTTCTGGATGGCCAGACCATCGCTCTTCGCGACGCGAGTGATTCGCTTAAAGGCTACTACAAGATCGGTCAGGATCAGACAGAGCGAAAGCGCAATGAAGATCAACAGGCGTTCCTCCTGGAGCTGTCGGATTCGCTTCGGTCGCTTTCAACGGTCGAGGAAATCGCGCTTGAAGCGGCGCAGCGCCTCGGCGCTGTCTTGAACGTACATCGCGTTATCTACGGTGCCATTAAGGATAGCGAAATGAACGTTTCGGCCGAATATACTGCCGGTGTCCGATCGCTCCTCGGCCGCCACCACCTGACTTCTTTGGGTGCGGAATTCCTTGGCCGATACAGGGCGGGTAACCTTGTGACGTCCAATGACGTCGCCGCGGAAGCCGGTATCAACGCTGCGGGCAAGGACAGCCTCCTGAACAGACAGGTCGCGGCGTTCGCCGATCTCGTCATTTTCGACGATGGTTCGATCGTGAACTTTCTCGGTGTGCAGAGCGCATCGCCGAGAACTTGGAGTAGTCTTGATCAATTCATCATCCGCGAGGTCGGCGAACGCCTCCGCGTCGCCATAGATCGGGCGAGGGCGGAAGGCGGGCGTCGGGAAAGCGAGGCTCGTCTGCGTCAGTTCGGTGAAGCGTCGTCGGACGTCATATGGATACGCGACGCCGAGACCCTGCAATGGGAGTATCTAAGCCCGGCTTTCGAGACGGTGTACGGCATTGCCGTCGAGAAGGCGCTTACAGCCGACAACATCGACACCTGGCGTGAGATGATTGTTGAGAGCGACCGCGAACGCGTCATCGATCATCTCGATCGGGTTCGCGCAGGCGATGAACGAAGCGTCGACTTCAGAATCCGGAGGCCGGACGGCGAAATACGCTGGCTGCGCGACGCCAGCTTTCCGATCCGAAGTTCGGACGGGCGAGTGCAGAGGATCGGCGGTATCCGGCGTGACGTCACCCAATCCAAGCTTGCCGAAGAGCGGCTCGTCCAAAGCGAGGAGAGGCTCAGCAGCGCTGTCGAGGTCGGAAAGCTCGGCCTCTGGGACTGGGACGTCCGAACCGGTGCCATTCACTGGTCGGACGAGCACTTCCGCATGGAAGGATACGAGGTAGGCGAAATCACGCCCAGCTACGATGCATGGGTGTCGCGCATACATCCGGATGACAGGTCTGCGGCGGAGGAAGCCGTCCGAAGGTCGATGGAGGGCCGGGAGGAATTCGCTCACGAGTTTCGAACCGTTCATCCTGACGGCTCCGTCCACTGGCTGTCCGGACGCGGAAAGTTCTTCTACGACGACGCCCGCCGGCCGCTGCGCATGGTCGGCGCAATGGTCGAGACCACCGAGCGACGCGCCTGGGAGGAACGCCAGAAGGTGCTTGTCGCCGAACTGCAGCACCGGACGCGAAATCTCATCGCCGTCGTCCGCTCGGTGGCGGAGAATCAGCCCGAACCAGTATCGATCTGGCTGACTTCCGTGACCGCTATCGCGACCGTCTTGACGCCTTGGCGCGCGTGCAAGGTCTTCTATCCCGGCTGAAGGACAACGTCGATCGCGTCACCTTCGATGATCTGATCCATATGGAACTTTCGGCAGTCGGCGCAAGTTCCGAGCGCACAACCGTAGAAGGGCCAGCTGGAGTAAGGCTGCGGTCTTCGACGGTTCAGACGCTCGCCATGGCCATCCACGAGCTGGCCACCAATGCGGTCAAGTATGGTGCTCTCGGGCGGCCCAGCGGGAGATTGTCAGTCACATGGTCGCTCGATCCCGACGAAGATGATGGAAGGCGGTGGCTCCACATCAACTGGGCGGAGAGCGGTGTAGACATGTCTGCGCCAGGCAGCGTGCGGCGGGGGACAGGTCAAGGCCGTGAACTGATCGAAAAGGCGCTGCCCTATCAACTTGGTGCGCGGACGGCCTACAGCCTCGGCGCCGGTGGTGTCCGCTGCATCATATCAATTCCGGTGTCCAACTGCTTGGAGGGTCCCCATGAATGATCTTGGCATGCCAACCAGCCGGATACTCATCGTTGAGGACGAGTACATGCTTGCCACGGAAATGAGCAGCGAGCTTTCGGGCACAGGTGGGGTCGTCATTGGGCCTGTTCCGACCGTCGAGCAAGCAACCGCTCTGATCCAGAAGAGTGGCGCTATCGATGGAGCAATCCTGGACGTCAATCTTGGTGGCGAGCTGGTGTACCCCGTCGCGGATCTGCTCGCGCGGAGCGGAATTCCGTTCGTCTTTGTCACCGGATACGAGACGTCCGC
>Ga0209256_1002506_pt1 | contig 14785 bp, 19 predicted proteins | sample AraplaCol_mCL_r2_2_FD_184270 | JGI IMG/M metagenome (GOLD analysis project Ga0209256, IMG submission 184270) | Arabidopsis root microbial communities from North Carolina, USA - plate scrape MF_Col_mCL_r2 (SPAdes) (version 3) | ecosystem: Host-associated > Plants > Roots > Endosphere | place...
GCGCCGCAACCCAGATGGGCGGGTTCGGCTGCTGCAGCGGCTTCGGCGCCGAGGTGGTCGAGGGAAACTTGAAGAACTCCCCGTCATGGGCGTAGTCGCCGGCCCATATGCCCTTGACCGCCGGAATAAGCTCGCGCATGCGCTGGCCGGCGCCCCAGGCATCGAGACCGGGCAGCAGACGTTCATATTCGAAGGAATAGGCGCCGCGCGCGATACCGATATCGAGCCTTCCGTCGCAGATGATGTCGGCCATGGCGGCCTCGCCGGCTAGCTTGATCGGGTGCCAGAAGGGGGCGATCACCGTCCCCGTCCCAAGCCGTGCCCGCGATGTGCGGCGCGCCAGATCGGCAATGGTCACGAACGGGTTGGGCGCAATGGTGAAATCCATGCCATGGTGCTCGCCCGTCCAGATCGCATGCATGCCGCCCTTGTCGGCAATCTCGCAGAGCGCGACGAATTCCTCATAGAGGCTTTTGTGGCTCTGGCTGGCGTCGAGCCGTTCCATATGGACGAAGAGGGAGAACTTCATGATTTTGCGCCCTTGGCTGGAATGGGATGAACGGTGCCGCCGGTCTCGTCGCCGAAATAGACGCCGAAATTGCCGATCGAGCTTTCCATCGCAAAACGGTTGACGATATCGGCGGTCGAACTGGTCTTGAACTTTGCCGCAACCAAGGCGTCAGGTTTTACGAACCTGCCGCCGGCAGGCTCGCCCTCGCCGGCAACGGCGTGATAGACGATGTGCTGCTTGCCGTCGCTCTTGCCCTCATAGACCGAATAGAGAAAGCCGATGCTGACCTTCAGCCCGGTGAGCGACTCCAGGTATGTTTGCAACGCCTCGGTCGGGTTGCCATCATAGGCGTCGACGCTTGGCAGGGAGAGCACATCCTCGCCGAGCAGCAGTACCTCTCCGCGGCGCTCGACGACGGCGGCCAGTTTGATATTGCCCTCGCTTGCCGCGGAAACCGCCTTGCTTGCCAGCGTCGGCGTGAAATAACCGCCGCGCGCATAGCCGAGACCGTTGCGGCCGCTATTGTCGAAAGCTTCGATGCGTCCCATCAAAATGACGTGGTCGCCGGCCTCGATGACCTGTTCCATGGCGCATTCGAACCAGGCCGCCACATTCGAGAATATCGGGCAGCCTGCCGATCCCCTCGCCCACTCGACCGCCGCAAACCTGTCTTCGACCGGGCGCGCAAAAGTGTTCGACACGTCTTTCTGCGTTTCCGAAAGCACGTTGATGGCAAAATGCGGCGCTCCGGTCATGATGGCGAAATTGCGCGACGTCTTGGCAAGGCAGACGAGCAGCAGAGGTGGATTGAGCGAGACCGAGGTGAAGGAGTTCGCCGTGAAGCCGATCGGATTTCCATCCCCGTCGCAGGCGGTGACGACGGTCACGCCTGTGGGAAAAGCGCCGAATGCATCTCGCAATGCCCTTGGGTCGACAGTCTGGATTGTCATCGTTCATCCTCCCCGAACGACAGCCACTCAGCGAGCAGCGAATTGACGATATCAGGCGCGGTCAGGTTCACCATGTGACGATGACCTTCGACGATACGGACGTAGCCCTGCGGCGCAAGCTCTGCCATTTGCGTCGCCATCAGGGGTGTCGAATTCGGATCATCGGACCCCGTCAGGAACAGGGCCGGACCGGCCACATCCTTCCAGCCATCGGCGTAGGTCTCGTCTCCGCCCGCAAAGGCAGCGTAAGCGACGGCATAGCCCTGGGGATCAACGAGGTTCAGCCACTTTCGTGTCAATTCACGCGCAACGATGCTGTCCGCATCATCGCCGAACCAGCGGGCCAGAGGCCCTTCCTTGTCGACGCCCGCCACCGGAATGGCCGCAGCCCGCGCCAAGACGGCAGCCTTGGCTTCAGGGTCGCGCCTGTAGACGCCATTGAGGTATGCGACACGGCTGATACGCTTGCCAAAGGTCGCTGCCGCCCCTCCCGATACCAATGCGCCCATCGAGTGCCCGGCAACATTTGCCGCGTCGATCGCCATCTCGTCGAGAAAGCGGCCGAACCAGGCGACGAATTCCTCGAGCCGACTGCCTGCCGGCAGCTTTGCGCTCTCACCGTGTCCCGGCATGTCGACGGCGATGACGCGATGGTCCGCAGACAGAAATGCGATCTGCGGAGCCCAGGCCTCGAGCCGCATGCCGACGCCGTGAATGAGAACCAGCGGCTCACCACTGCCGGCCTCGTGATAGGCCGTGCCGCTTGCCGTCTTCTTTCGGGGCAAGGCACCGGCGGCGTTCGTTGCTGCAGCGGTGCCTGCGGTCGATCCGGCTGTCAGCATCTCAAAGCGCTCCCTCAAACGCCCGCAGGATTGGCGACGTCCTGCCCCAGGTCCTTCAGATCCTGGTAGCGGTCGCCGATGCGGTGATGGGGGCGTCCGCCTATCGAAGCACCGAGGGCCACGACGATCTCGTCGGCGGCAGGCGCGTCGGGGATCGACGTCTGGATGGTCAGGTAATGCGAGCGGCGACCCTCATCGTTCTTGTCCATCAGCGGGATCATGATCGGCGCGTTGGCAGGACCGCGTGTGTTGCAGAAGGCGAGATAGGACTTGGCGCCGACGGCTTGGCGATAGAAATTGCCGAAGCGCAGCGTATGGATGAGCGCCGATCCGTGTTCGATCTCGCCGTCCAGGCCGACGACCGCGGACTTTCCATATGCTTCGACGGCGTCACCGGAGCCGACCGCATCGATGATCATCTTGGTCAGCAACTCGCCGAGCACCGGAGCGCCTGCATGGATTTCAGGCTTGAGGTCATCGACGAAGCCACGGCCCGCCCAGGGATTCTTCACGACCGCGAAGGCGGTAAACAGCTTCAGCGGAACCGCCGCGGCCTTGCCGCCCTCGATCAACGTCGTCTCGATCTGCAGTCCCGTCTTGCGAATTTGAATGGCCACCGAACACCTCATTTCTCAGTTTCGTATGATGGTATACCATAATATATGAGTGTCAAGTTCGTTCCCGCGAAGACGCGGACTTAGACAATCCTCCCAAGATACTCATTCAAAAACAAAGGCTTATCCGTTGAACGCGATCGCCGCAGATCAGCTGCTGCCAATGTTGGCCGGCTCCCGAATCTCGACGTCGGCACGCGTGCGCATTCGACGCTCCGGAAGCACTTTCCTTCTTTCAGCCTGTGGTGAACCGCCAGGGGCCCCGCGGCGGCCCGCAGGCGCAACGAAGCCGGACGCCACAACCATCCCAGTTCCTATGATACCGCCTCATATATTATTTATTATGGCATACCATCACATTGAGCAAAGTTGAGTGTCAAGCGCGGAGTATGAATTGTCGTGAATTGCACGGGGTCATCATGGCGAATGCCGTCTGCATCCGGCCGGTATGTGGATTCAGTTCCGTGCGGCAGCTCGCTCAACGTCCATGCTCCGCAAAGGGACCTTGATACGGCTTGACGCATTTGTCTGCGGGCGCCTATCGAGCTTTGATCATTCTCGCCCGGGGAATGAGCTTGTCGCCACAAGAAAAACGCATGCGGATGATCCGTCAGGTCGTGATCATCGGCATTGTGCTCCCCGCCTTTTTGGACTTCACCGTCTACCGCCTGAAGACAGGCAATTTTGGATAAATGCGCGCCCTTGCGCAGTGAATGCGTATGTTTCCCAGAAGGATTATGACCGCGGGTCGGGAGAGGGAAAAAGCCGTGTCGTCGATCTATCTCCTTCCGCACATTGCCGAAAGCGGAAATCCACATGCGTCCTGAACGTGGCGCATCGATCGAAGCGAGCTTTGCGTCGGAGAGCGTCAAAGCCGGTCTGCTCGCACGCCTTGCAAGCTCGCAGGGGGTGCCCGCACTTTGACGCAAATTGCCTTGTTCGATGTGCAGAGAAGGTTGCCGGTTTGGCACGCGATGTCGGAGGTGTTCCTCGACAGCGAATTGCAGGCAAAGGACTATCGCCGGATCGCCAAGGCGCTCGACATATCCGGATACTCCCTTGCGGAGCTCCGATCCATCCTGGAGGACGAGGTGGCCCCGGCATTTGCATCAAACCTCTGCTCCGTTGCAGGAGAATGGGCCGGTTGGCGCGAGAACGATGTCCAAACCATCATGTTCCAATCGCTGTCGCGGCGACGTTTTCGTCTTCTGTCATGGCTGAAACGGGTGTTGCGTCGACGGCATATCGAGCAAGAATGGGAGAAGATCGCGCAATTCCTCGAACAGGGATGAGGCCACCCTCGCAATATGCCGCAATACCGCAGCGGCCTGCGCCTCGCCTATTCGGCCGGCTTCTTGGCGGACAGTACCGCTTCGGCGATCGCGCTCGCAGCGGCGACGTGATCCATCGCCGCCCGGTAAGCCCCCTCGCCGTCGCCGCGGCGGATGGCATCGACGATCTTCGACATCTGTGCCGGTCCTTCGATGCCGCGCCCCTCCGTCTTGATCGTCATCGAACGCAAGTGGTTTATGCGCACGGTGAGGAGGTTGACGACGCCCCAGGCAACGTGCCTGTCGACCATCGTGAACAGTGTTTGATAGAAGGAAGAGGTGTTGGTCAGCACACCCGCCATATCGTTATCGCGGTAACTGTTGCGAATCCCACTCAGGGATTCCTCCAGCGCGGCGACGATCTCGGGGCTGCGGCGCTCGGCGCATAGCCGCGCCGCCATGCCTTCGAGCGCGCCGCGGATCTCATAGATCTGTTTGGCTTCCTCGATGTCGAGCTGCGCGACGATCGGCCCCTTGTTCGGCAGATTGGCGACAAGCCCTTCCGATTCGAGATGTCTCAGAACCTCGCGCACCACCGTTCGGCTGACCCCGAGCTGGGCGCAGAGATCGCGCTCGACAAGGCGATCTCCGGGACGGAAATATCCGTTGACGATGGCCTCGCGGACCTTGTCGAGCGCCAATTCCCGCAAGGTCTTTGCAGGACGCTCGACTCTAATGGCGTCCTTCAGAGCACCGCTCATTCTGTACCTCAGTGTTGGACTGACTTCGCACGCTCAAATTCCCCAGCGGCAGCCGAATGCAAGAATCGTATTATGGCGTACCAGATACTGTAGCTGTCGGCGACCGACAATTCAACAAGCGCCGTGCCGCCCGGAAAGGTTCAGCCTCTCGAAACGATCTCCTCGGCTACGGCCTTGGCTTGCACCCGGATATCCGGAACGGCGGTGATCTCCCAGAATTGTCCCGCCGTCAGGGCGCCGACTGCGAAGAGTCGGGCCGGCGAGATCTCGGACGGGGCTGTCACCTCGGAAGCGGCATTCACCTGGATCCCGAGACCAAGGGGATCGGGGACGATCAATTGAAACCGGCTCATCTCCTTCAGGAGCGGTGAGTGGCTGATCCCGGCGCGCTCCATTCCCGTGCAGTTGACGAGCCAGTCCGCATTGATCCCGGCGATCTGCGGCGTTGCTCTCACCCTGTAGCTGGCAAGGAGCCTGCCCTCCTGGGCTCCGAGCGATTTCAGGAAACCCGCGTGGAAACGAACGATTCCGTCCGAGACCAGCTTCTCAAACTTGTCGAACACGTCGGGCGCGACCCGATGGCGATGGATATTCCACCAGGGAAGCGCATGCCTGAGGAATCGCGACCGTTCCTTGCTGGAAAGCCGTTGCCAGAGAGCCTGCGTTGCGGGCCTCAGACCGTCCATCACGCCTCGCCAGTCGGCAACCGTCCTGCTCTTGCCCCGCAAGCTCTTCAATATCTCGCTGATCGTATCCGGAAGCGCCTCGACGTCGATCGGCAATGGCGCCGGCAATTCCCTCGCATGTCCGAGCGGTGCGAGCCCGCGCCGCGAAAGTACATCGATCCTGCCGCTATGGCCGTGGGCGCGTAGCGCCAGAACCTGATCGATCATCGTCAGACCGGATCCGAGGATGCACACCGCATCGGACGATGCGACGCGCCTTAGCCACGAAAGCCGCCACGGGTTCTCGATGATCCGTGATCGCAGCGATGGCGGGACGCCATCCGGATCGACCGGAAGGCTGGCATTGCCGACACCGAGACAAAGCACCACGTTCCTGCCGGCAATCTCGTCGCCATTACCGAGATGGAAGGCCAGCGTGCTGCTGTAACGTTCCACGCATCCGGCCGCCTTGGCCTTGATGAAATCGACCCGGCAACGACCGTCCCGCTTTCGAAGCAGCCGCGCAAGTGTGTCGCGGACATAAAGACCGTAATCGCTGCGCGAGGCGAAATCGCCTGCCTGCATCAGGCGTCCATGACGTTTCAGCCAGTCGACAAAGTCGTCGGGTTGATGCGGCAGCAGGCTCATGCGGCCGGCGGGAACATTGAGGCGATGGAGATAGAGCTCCGTTCGGTACGCCGTCCCGCGCCCGAAACCGGGATCGTCGCCGACGACGGCAACCTTCGCCGAGGCGGGAAGCTGCTCGATGAGATTGCAGGTCACGGCAATCGCTGAAAAACCGGAACCGACCACGATAACATCGTATATCAACGCATTCTCCCTGAAGCTCCGCAACGCCCGGCGAGACATTTCGTCATTCACGCCTCGAGATCGCTCGCCGTGCCTTACGGATCGCACAAGCGGCAGAATCACGAAACAATTATCTCTATCGTCTATAAATATAGTTTGTTATTTCTCCCGCTAGCCCGTTCCCAACCATTACCCTTTTGCGGGTGAGATCGAGGGCCGTGCGGCCCTGAACAAAGGGGCTCAAAATGAATTTCAGAACTTTGGTTGCCGCGATCGCTATCGGCGTCGGCACGCTTGCAACGACTGTTATCGCCGAAGCGGCGGACCAGAAGGTGGTGGTCGGCTATCAAACCGATGCCTTGCCGTCTTCCGTGGCGATCGCCAATGGCGAATTTGCCAAGGAAACCGGGTATGACATCGACTTCCGCAGATTTAATTCGGGCGCCGAGATCTTTGCGGCGATTGCCTCCGGTGACGTTCAGGTCGGTTATGTCGGCTCCAGCCCGTTTGCGGCTGCAGTATCACGCGGGCTCGAGGTCAAGGCCTTTTACCTCGCCTCCATCTCGGGCATCGACGAGGCTCTCGTCGTCCGCAACGGTTCCGGCATCGAAAGCCTGAACGATCTGAAGGGCAAGAAGCTTGCTGCCGCGCCTGTTTCCACCGACCACTATCAGCTGCTGGCGCTGATCAAATCGTTGGGCCTGACCGAAAAGGACGTTCAGGTCTTCGCCATCCCTCAGCCCGAAATCGTCGCCAGCTATAACCGCGGCGATATCGACGGCGGCTTCGTCTGGGATCCGGCGCTCACCGAACTGAAGAAGAACGGGAAGGTTCTTGTCACCTCCAAGGACGTGGCGGACAAGGGTGCGCCGACATTCTCGGCCTGGGTCGCGACCTCGAAATTTGCCGCCGACAACCCGGCATTCCTGAAGGGCTTCGCGTCGGTCATCAACAAATACTACGCATCCTTCGCCTCGGACAAAGCCGCCTGGGGTCCCGACAGCGACAACGCCAAGTCGCTCGCCAAGCTTCTCGGCGGCACAGCCGACCAGCAAGCATCGGCCCTGAAGAACCTCACGCTTCTGACGCCTGAGATTCAGGCATCGGATGCCTGGCTCGGCGGCGGCGAAAAGGCGGGTGCCGGCAAGATCCTCAAGGACACGGCATCATTCCTGAAGGAACAGGGCAAGGTCTCCGACGTGCTGGCCAATTACGGCGCCTTCGTCACCGCCGACGCGCTGACCGGCGTCAGCAACTGATCCTCCCCGACGCCGGCGCGGCTTGCCGCGCCGGCGTCTAACATGCGAGCAGGAATATGCTTAAAGTCGATCACGCCAGTGTTTTCTTCGCAGCCCGCGACGGGCGGACCGTTCACGCGCTTGATCGCGTGTCTTTCGACATTCCCGAACGGGGTTTCGTCGTCGCGCTTGGAGCGTCGGGATGCGGCAAATCAACTCTTCTCAATGCGATTGCCGGTTTCCTTCCGCTTTCGGAAGGCCGGATCACGCTCGACGGCCGCGCGGTCGAACGGCCGGGTGCCGATCGCGGCGTCGTCTTTCAGAAGGACTCGCTGCTGCCGTGGAAATCCGTCGTCGACAATGTCGCGCTCGGTTTGAAATTCGCCGGGGTCAAGCGCAAGGAGCGCGAAGCGCGCGCCCGGGAGTTGCTCAGGCTCGTCGGCCTCGATGAATTCGCCGGCGCGTTTCCCTACGAGCTGTCTGGCGGCATGCGCCAGCGTGTCGGCATCGCGCGTGCTCTGGCGACAAATCCCGACATCCTGCTGATGGATGAGCCGTTCGGCGCGCTCGACAGCCTGACGCGTGAGCAGATGCAGGAACTGCTGGTTTCCATCTGGGATAAAACGGCAAAGAAGGTTTTCTTCATCACCCACTCGATCGAAGAGGCCCTGTTCCTGGGTACGCAGGTCCTGGTCATGTCGCCTCGACCGGGACGCGTCGTGGCGCGTTTCGATCTGGATTTCGTTCGCCGCTTCGCCGAAACCGGCGACGCCCGATCGATCAAGGCGTCGCCGCAATTTGCCGAGCTGCGCGAGGAGATCCGCGCCATTCTGCACAGCACCGAAGATTTAAGGAGCGCCGCATGAGCGATATAGTCCAGGCATCGCCGATTGCGACTGGTAGTGAGGACCGCCGGGTCAAGCTGGTGAAAATGGCAAGCTTCGGAGCCGGTGAGAAGTCGACGGTGGCCATCAGCATTGCCACGGCGCTTGCCATACTGCTGCTGTGGTGGGTCGTATCCGCGCTCGGCGTCGTTCCACACCTATTCCTGCCGCGTCCGGACGAGGTGCTGACACAGATCGGCGCCGTCTATCGCGACGGTTACGCCGGCGCGTCACTGTCCGAGCATATTTTTGCAAGCCTGTTCCGCATCGTGGTCGCAGCCCTCATCGCCATTTCCGCCGGCATTCCGCTCGGCTTGCTCATGGGACTGAACCGCTGGGCAAAAGGCGTGCTCGACGCACCGATCGAGTTCTACTGGCCGCTTCCGCCGCTCTCCTACCTGCCGCTGATGATCATCTGGCTCGGCATCGGCGAGACGTCGAAGATCACGCTGCTGGTGCTGGCGATGTTTGCGCCGATCTGCCTCTCGGCCCAGGCCGGCGTTCGTTCGCTGCCGATCGAGCGGGTCAATGCCGCGCGTTCGCTGGGCGCGAGCCGGCTGCAGCTCTTCCTGGACATCGTCCTGCCCTCCGCCCTGCCCGAAATTCTCACCGGCATCCGCATTGCGCTCGGTGTCGGCTGGGGCACACTGGTGGCGGCCGAATTGATCGCCTCCACGCGCGGAATCGGTTTCATGATCATGTCGGCTTCACAGTTCCTGGCGACCGACGTCGTCTTCGTCGGCATCGGCATCATCGCGATCTGCGCCTTCACCTTCTCGGCCGCCATCCGCTTTCTGGAGGCGTTCCTCGTGCCCTGGAAAGGCAAGCTCTGACCGAATGGCGGGATGGCGCGCCATCCAAACATCGGCTTGCGTACGCGATATTCGGTGCAGCTCGGGGGTTGACGTCAACCTCCGAGCTCGCCCGTTAGGGCCATCCTAGATTCACCGAGTATCGAAAATTCGCGGCATCGCTCGTGGATGTCGCGATCGGTCAGTGCACAGTAACCGCATCGGCCTGGCGCTGCTGCAGGCTGCGGACCAGCATCACGGCCTCCCTGACGATTGCCGAAAATGTTGCATCATCGGCCTCTGCGATCCTTCCGGTCATATTGCGAATGATTGTCGTCAAATGGATAATGGAATGGCGATGCTGCGGATCTTCCGATCCGATTTCGGCATCGGCCATGGCAAGCAGCGTCTGAACCAACCGCTCCATGGTTTGCCGGCGCCTGGTCCTCGGGTCGGCATTCGGATCTTCGCTCAGGCGCAGGAGGTCGGCGGCAATGTCGGACATCCGATTCCACTCACATCGCAAAAGCCGGCGGCATGGCAACGACATGCCTTCGACCGCGCGTCTGCGCCTTCAAGGTCTGCAACAGCCGGTAGCCGTTGCGCCAGCGGCCGAAGCCGCTGGAAACATTGATATGGCCGGCAAGGCCGATATTCCTGGTCTCGGCATTCCACAGGCGGCCAAACAGGGTCAACCGATCGACCGTCATGTAGGCATCGTTCATGCTGCCGACGACGATACTCGGAAAGGGCAGAGGCGCCGTCGGCATGGCGCCAAACGAGATATGCCCCGGATGCAGAATTTCCGTGGCCGGCAGATCGCACGGAGCGACGAGTAGGGCTCCTTTGACGCGGCGCGCCGCACTTCGCCCGGCCAGCCGGGCGGCAAGCAGGCATCCGAGACTATGGGCAACCAGATAGGCCTCACCGGCCTCCTCAAGCGCGCCTTCCAGTCGCAACAGCCAGCTGTCCAGATTCGGATGATCCCAATCGTCCTGAGCGACGCAACGGCTGTCCGGCTGATCCTCCAGCCAATGCTGCTGCCAATGCCCTTCTCCCGAGCCGAAAAGCCCGGGAAGAATAAGTACATCGATCATCTGGCGCCATCCTCTCCCGGGCGGCGCGCCGGTCCTTTTTCCCATCGGGGCAAACATCTGGCACCATTCATCGGATCAACCCGATCACCAGAGCGAACAGGAATGTGAAAGAGCTGACGATCGTGCAGATCCCGGCCGCATGCCTGAGCTGCGACATGACGCTGCTTCCCGCCCTTCTCGCATTGTGCCGACGCAGCTCGGTCTCAACGACAATCGCCATCACACCGCTCTCCTCAATACCAAAGGCCTGGCATGGCGCCCCAATAATGGAGCTCGTATTCGCGTGCGGACCAATCGCGCTCTTCGTCGCGCGTGAACAATCCATTGGCAGGCGCGTGCGCAGCCGGCGCCTTCGGCTCGAGCAATCGGCCAATCGTCAGTTTCAGCCAGAGGTGAAAATCAAGCTTCATGCGAACCTCCTGTCAGGGACTGGTACTTTTCAGCGAGAACTTTTGTTTTCACGCAATTCCGGACGCAAACCGCTGTGCACTTTTGCTGGAATTGCCCTAGGACATCAGCGAATGACGGCTCGCATTGGCGAGAAGATCGCGGAGCGATGCTGTCGGTCCGTAGAGCATCAGCAGGCGGTTCTCCTCGCGTTTGGCGAGGCGATATCGTCGGGCGAATTCGAAGACGCTCCACAATTGATCGCTTGGCCCCGGCCTTTCCGCATCATCCATTTTCGCCTCCTGAGATCGAACCATGGCGGCGCCCCTTACTCGGCCGCCGCCAGTGCAGGGTTTGCGTCCGGGAAGAAGGCAGCCAATTCGCCGATCACTTCGTTGATGCGGGCCAAAAGCGGATCGGATGAGACCGCATAGTCGGTAAAATCGCGATCGGCCGCATAAACGGCAGTCGGCAAGGTATGGGCCATGAAGAAACCGAACAGCGGCCGAAGCTGATGCTCGACCATCAAGGCATGCCGGTCACCGCCGCCTGTCGCGGTGATGATGATCGGCTTGCCACGAAGCTCGTGCGGATCGAGCAGATCGATGAGGTGCTTGAAATGGCCGGGATAAGAGCCCTTGTAGGTCGGCGAGCCGATGATCAGGGCATCGGCCTGCACGATCTCGTCGACGACATGTCTGGCCTGCTCGTCGAGGTCCTTGCGCCACAAGGCCCTGCCCAGCGATGGACCGACATCATTGAGATCATAGGTCTTGCTCGCAAATCCGTAACGAATGCTCGCGCGGTCGGCGACGTGGCGCACGAGTGCCAATGTCTTCGAAGGACGGTTGAAGCTGCCAGCAATGCCGACGAGTTTGAAACCTGACATGGTTTTTCCTCTCTTTGGATTGCCTCAACTATTGTCTACAAAATTGATAGATTAAAGGAACGTGCATCTCTCCTTATTCGGCTGGTTGAAAAAAACGTTCGCTCTCGCCCCGGCACGCACAGGCTGAAGGGCGATCGTCACCGGTTCTCGCGACCGCAGGCAGAAACGGGATATCGGCTCCAATGGGGAAAGACGTCGTGGAACATGGAAACACCGCGGGGGCGGTCAATGCCGTCACCAGCAAAAAGCGCCGGTGAACTGCTCGGGCTAAATGGCTTTGCCGCAAGGTTGGATATTATTGGTATAAGATTTCCGGTTCAGCGGAACGATTGGATGACACGCTCTGCCCTTTCCGTCGCAGAAAATATACATTCCTTATAGATTTTAGCGGGAGTTTTTCATGCCATTGCAGACGGCTGATGTCATCGATTTCCAGGCTTACCGGCAATCGCGCTGCAAAGATGCGGCTGATGCGTCAAAGGCGCTCGCGCCGGCATCTTTCGCGATGCAGCCCGTTCTGATGTGGGTGCCCTATTGGGGTTTTATCCCGGTGATGGCAATGGGCATTGCCGGATATGGCGTCTGATCAAGCGCTTCTCTCCGACGTCGAAACCATAGACGCCGCCGAGCAGATCACCGTTCAGACAGGACAGAATTTGCGGCGCATTCGCACCCGCCGCGGCTATTCCCTGGACAGGCTGGCAAAGATCGCTGGCGTCAGCCGCGCCATGCTCGGCCAGATCGAAACGGGCAAAAGCAGCCCGACGCTCAGCATTCTCTCGAAGATCGCGCTTGCTCTCGGCATTCCCTGCGCAGCACTGATTGCCGAACGCGGCGAGACCTCGATCATTACAGTGCCGCGGGCAAGATCGAAAATCCTCGCCTCGTCCGAAGGGCGCTTCCGGACACGGGCTCTTTTCCCCTTCGAAGGCGAGCGAAAAGTAGAATTCTACGAGCTGAGGATCGCTCCGCACCATAGCGAAAGTGCCGATGCCCATCAGCATGGAACGGTGGAAAATCTGGTCGTTGCCCAAGGCACCGTCGAAATCATCGCCGGCAGGCAGGCGCCGCATATCCTGGGCGAAGGCGACGCCATCATCTTCGATGCCGACGTGCCCCATATCTACCGCAACATGACGGGAACGGAAGCGATCCTCTACCTGGTGACGACCTATCTCGAAGACGTTCGCGTCTGACGCAAAAAGAGCCCCCGTCTCCGGAGGCTCTTGGTCATTTCCTCTAAGAGGCCAATGGCTCAGGCGGCCATCGTGCAGCACATTATCATGCCGCCGCAGTTCATCATGACAGGCATGCCGCCGGACATCATCGACATCATGCGCTTGCAGCATTCCATGAACATGTCCTTGTCCATGCCTTCCATCGGCTTCATTTCGCAGACCATGCCCTCGGCAGTCATCGTGCACTTCATGGCGCCCATCATCATCATCATCGGCATGGAGGCCATCATCGGCATCATGGCGCCGTTCATCATGGGCATGCCTGACATCATCGGCATCATTCCACCCATCATCGGGTTCATCATGGCGGGCATCATGTTCATGGCGGGGTTCATTGTCTCTCTCCGATCAATATAGCGGCGTTTCGCGTTTCGCTGAAACGGGAGATAAAAGAACTAATTAGAGCAAACAATGTAAAAAAATCTTCCCCCATCTTTTCCTCCAATAGAATGGAACGGTTTCGATGGGAATGCGCAATATTGCCAAGATAACGGAATTCCATCCGCTATCATCGCCCGAGCGGGACGATCGCTCTGAACAGTCTCCCTGAATACGCCAGGAGAATTAAGTCCCCCACGCCATTGTGAAGGACTTTCTGAAAGTCTGTCGTTTCCGAACTAAGTTTCCGATATCTCGACCGACAGATCCGGGCCGAGCGCCTGCAGGAAGCTAGCGGCATCGAAAATGGCTGCCGGCGCCTTTGCGCCGATATCGCGGATGCGTCCCGAGAGGATACGCTGGACCGCTTCACAGATGATCGGAGCCGTGACGGCGTAGATGTCTTGTCCCTGTGCGACAATCTGACGGCGCACGTCACCCTGCGTGACGATCACTTCTACTGCAAAGCGCTGCGCCGAACGCCCAGATTCGTCGACTGCCTGCGGCGGAGGCGTCGACGAGTCGCGAACATCCCGCAGAGCGGTTGTGCTCAAGAAGGTGTGCAGTTCCTTCGTCCGGACGTGCCGGGCGATCAGCGGCACTTCCGAAAAGGGAAGCTCGACGAAAGTCTGCCGGCCGAACGGGGCCGGTAAAATCGACACCCTTTCAGCAGGCGGTTGAGGCACCGGCTCCAGCTGCCCACCGCTGACGGCCAGGCGCCGTGCAGTGTTTCTTTCTCCGGTAACGCGTGTGCCTCTCGTCGGCAGCCAGCTGTCAAGCGCAACTCGAATTTCGATGTCGTCAGCGTGCTCCCACTCGTCCATGACAGCTGCCACGAGCAGGTCGGCCAAGCCGCCATAGAAACCCATGGCCGGGATGACGGCTATGCCCGCTTCCCGGGCCGCAACCTCATGCCTCTCGAACGTGGCCTGCACACTCGGTTGCTCGGCCGTCACGTCGAGATAATGAATCCCCGCTCGCAATGCGGCACGCACCACTGCGTCGGCGGTGTCCATGAACGGGCCGGCGCAGTTGATGACCGCCGCCGCGCCGGCTAGCGCCCTGTCCAGTTCCCCGTCATCCTCGACCGCTGCTTCGCGGCATTCGATGCCGCGCTCCGCAAAGCCCGCAGCCGCCAGCCGCTCGGCATTCCGTCCAACCGCGATGGGCTTGAGACCGCGCCGCAACAGTTCGGCTACGACAAAACGACCGGTATGGCCGTTCGCTCCCAAGACCGCGATAGATTGGGACGTCTCCGTGATGTCGGCTTCGTAAATGGTCATTGTTTTCTCCATCGCTACAGACCTGTCTGTACCCGATAAAACATACAGGTCTGTAGCGTGTCAATCCGTTTGCTGTTATGCTGGCGACATTGGAGGTACACGAATGTCGAAAAGCGCAACGAACTCCCGTGCCTCTGGCGGCAACGAGGTGCGGGATAGGATTCTCGAGACGGCGT
>Ga0209256_1002514_pt1 | contig 14745 bp, 13 predicted proteins | sample AraplaCol_mCL_r2_2_FD_184270 | JGI IMG/M metagenome (GOLD analysis project Ga0209256, IMG submission 184270) | Arabidopsis root microbial communities from North Carolina, USA - plate scrape MF_Col_mCL_r2 (SPAdes) (version 3) | ecosystem: Host-associated > Plants > Roots > Endosphere | place...
GGGCCATGGAGGAGACCGCCCGCCGCCGCGAGAAGCAGCACGCCTACAACCTCGAGCACGGCATCACGCCCGAGAGCGTCAAGCGCGACATCAAGGACATCCTCGACAGCCCCTACGAGCGCGGCGATCGCATCCTGGTGCCGATCGGCGGCATCGGCGACGGCAAGGACGCCAAGCCGTTCAGCGGCGACAACTTCAAGGCCGCGCTGAAGGACATGGAGGCGCGGATGCGCGAGGCGGCGGCGAACCTGGAGTTCGAGACGGCGGCGCGTCTGCGGGATGAGATCAAGCGGATGAAGCTGATGGATCTCGAGTTCGCGAACGAGGCGCTGACGGGCGAGGGCGAGGCGGTGGACAAGGCGGCGCCGAAGCGGATCCGGCAGGAGCTGCGGGCGGAGCAGGCGGAGGCGTTTCGGAAGGGGCGGTTGTAGGGGGCTGAAAAAGCCGCAGGCAAAACTACGGAAGCTGGCTTCCGTAGTTCACTTTAAGCTTCACCCTTGAAATGCGGACAGCATTTTCGCGTCCTCATCAGATTTCAACTTGTTAGCCAACCGCTCCATTTCAGCTTTCATTTTTGCTGGATCCATCTTGGCTACCGCCTCCGCCCTCGATAGCAAACCTTTTAAAACATTCGGAGAAACCCTGTTACCAAGCCTTACTCCAAACATCGCAGGAAAATTCGCGCCGTAGGCCGCCTCCACTTCCTCGGCATTCGGTGCGAAAGAAATAAGGTGCATCGCAACTTCGGGTCTCATAATAACCTTTCCGCCGGATAGAATGAGATCCTTAAACCCCCTCTGAACACGAGTCTCTTGCGTCAACCACCACGTCTTATATCCGACCGCACTATTTTTCGATATTTCCGCCGACTGCTCTCTGAGACCATATATATAAAGAACGTGGGATGCATCATTAAATGCCAACTCCCACTTGTCTTTTATCTTTTCTAACATTAGCTTATTAGTAAACTTGTTACGTCTTTGATCATCAATATACTCGTCTATACTATCTTTTGTCTCTATAGTTAGACCAAATTTCTCCCTTAGATATGTCCTAAGCGCGATTCGCGCCTCAGCAGATTCGATTTCAGCGTACGGGAGGAATTGCTCAAGGAAAGCCCCCCAGCTTCTACTACGAAACCTAGGAGCGGAAGGAGACAGTTTAGAGTAAAAATACGTTCGAATTAGAATTCTATCTATTTGTGATGCGATTTTAAGAGATATGTATTTATCTCTTTCAAGATAATTATTCACATATTCTTTATCGGAGGCAACTATATGTGTATATATTTCATCGATTGCATAATCGGTCAGGATCAACTCAGCTCCGGCCGACCTCAAAACCTTGAACATAGAATGGGTTAATCGATCTGATTCGTCGAGTTGGTTTTCAGACAACGCTCTAATTAGTATATCAGCACCAACAACGAGCCTGAAGTTGGACTTCAAATCCTTAAAATATGAAGATAGCTTCATATCGTATTTCAATGTGAACAATAACGCATAGGTTCTGGCCAGATAGGACATGTACGCAACCTGGTCATCGGTCGTTTTATAAAACAACCTCCTCAGAAGCTCCATGAGAACCCTATGATAGTCAGGAAGGCGAGATTTCTGCAGACTCACCGCCTTAAGAGATGCGAGAGCGACGTCCGACACGACAAATTCATGTATATCTTCCTCTCCATCACTGAAGAATTTCGATATTTTTAGCCCCTCCTCCCTGAACATTCTTTCTATACAATCAATAAAACACCCACATATTATGCCAATATCTACGTCATCCGCACCAGGCATGCACTCTATTACGACATCCCTCGCGCCTTCTGTAATCGAATATATTAGAACCTCAAATTCCTGGTGCTGGTCCTTAATTTTCTCGCGCATCTGGAAGGGTAGGGAATACCCCGCTTCATTTTCATCCCAGGTGATTTGCTTTCCCGCAGGGTGCGCACGAGATGATAAAAGAGCCAGCCTCTCACTAACTTCAATTACATCAAAATCAAATCCCTTAGGGAAAAACCCTCTGATGGATTCGAGCAATTCGTAGCTTGTTTTATATAATTCATTCTTTACAGCCGCATCTTCCAGAGCATAAAGAAGCAAACTATCAAGCACAGACCCTCTAATATCCTCCCTCGCAGCGGGATGAGCAATCTCTTGCATCATAAATAGAGCAGCATTTACATTAAATTCTGGGGGTATGTGACGCCCAGCATTGGTTTGCGCCGCATTTATAGACACATAATATCTTAAATGATTCTCAAAAGCAGCCTGCGTAGCCGGCGATGCATTTATTCTATTGGAGATCCATTGCGCATCATATATTGTGACATTTACGTCCAGCTCGGATGCCGCCACAAGACTATAAGAGTCTATATCTTTAATCATTCTAGACGTAAAATATACTATCGTCCCGATTTCCCGACCACCGTCTCTAATCCGATCAACCGTACTATATATCTTTGATTTATAATTTTCCTGCACGGAAGCTTGGTAGAATGTAGACTTTCTTGTAGATGAAAAGATGGTTTCATTCTGAAATCCATCCAAGCCGCCATCTTTTTTTCCGCCGACAGGAATAAAATCTATCCCAAATACCGACGATCCGAATTCTTTAAAGAATCGCTCGAAAGCGTCTCCCTCTACTGCAGACAATGCAGCAAGACATGTGTTGGGATGGATATCTGCCAAGGCACGCCCCCTTTTTCTCCATCCTTGCATCAGCTAGCCGTCACGTAAAATCCAATTTTGCGCAGCCCTCGTAGTTGGTGAGGGGGAGTGGGTGGCCTGCCGAGTGGCGTAGGGTGAGAGGAGGCGCCACCAAGGCGAAACCCTCAAAGGAAGGACCTCAGTCCGCGAAGAACACCTGCGGGCTAACCTCCAGCCCGCGCGCGATGCGGACGATGTTCACCAGCGCCACGTTGCGCTCGCCGCGTTCGATGCCGCCGATATAGGTGCGGTCCAGGCCGCAGATCAGCGCCAGGCCTTCCTGCGAGACGCCGGCCGCCGTCCGCAGCGCGCGAAGGCGTTCGCCGAATCGTTTCTTGATGACGGCCTCGTCCGCGTCCATGGCGGCATTTGCCGCGACGCGATGCCTATGGGTCCACGGACTATAGGTATCACCGCCAAGCGATACTCGCGCTTTCGGAACACACGCTTAGCTTGCGTCGAGCCCGTATGATGACTATAAGCATCCGGACTATAAGTATCGAGGAACGCCCCATGAAGCCCGCCGCCGACCGCCACCCCGTCGACGTCCATGTCGGCCGCGCCGTGCGGTGGCGGCGCAAGGTGCGGGGGCTGAGCCAGCAGCAGCTGGGCGAGCGGATCGGCCTGACCTTCCAGCAGGTCCAGAAGTACGAGTCCGGCGCCAACCGGATCAGCGCCTCGGCCCTGCACGCCATCGCCGGGGCGCTGGAGGTCCCGGTCGCCTTCTTCTTCGACGGCCTGCCGGAGACGGTCGCCGCCGGGCCGGGCGAGGAGACCGGCGCGTCCCTGACCGCGCGGATGCTGGGCGCGCCCGGCGGGCTGGCCCTGGCCGAGGCCTGGCTGGACCTTCCGCCCGGGCCGCTGCGTCACCGGCTGGCGGCCTTGGTCCAGACGACGGCGGCGGCGCTGCGCGGCTCCGAGGCCGCTCGCGCCTGAGCCCCGTTGGAAGGCGCGCGTCTCGCGCGGCGCCAGTCTTACATCTCTTGGAGGCAAGCAGCGTGCCTGGCTGTCCAGGTCAGTCAAGGACCGGCCTCCGGCCGGCCGCTCCGCGGCGACGCGCAGCGTCGTCCTTGAGTGACCTGGACAGCCAGGCGATCGTCTCGCCGTGAGATGAAAGGCGGGCTCCCCTTCGCGAGGAAGGGAGCGCGAACAGCCCGTCCCTCCCCCTTGCGGGGAGGGTGTCGGCGAAGCCGACGGGTGGGGGATCGGTGCGGGGCGTTGGCCGGGGTGTACTCCACTTAGTCAGCAGCCCCCACCCGCCCCTGGCTCCGCCAGGGCCACCCTCCCCGCGAGGGGGAGGGACGGTTTATCCGAGGACAGGGTGGAGCGAACCTCAGCGAAATCAACGCCCTAAATTATCTCGACCAAACTCATCCTCACCCTTCCAGACCGGCCGCATAATCAACCCACCTCGTCGCGAGGAAAGGGCGCATGGCCAGCGACCCATTGCGGCGGCGGGGGGCGATCGAGCGGGACTGGGCTGGAGGGGGTTACTCCAGCGTGTCCGGGGGACTCCCATCGTTGGGGAGCCCGCCCGCCGTCGGCGTCGACCGAGGATCAGCGCGTGTTTTGCCCATAGGTCCGCGCCCCGGTCGTCCGGGACTTGCTGGAAACGGCGGGTTCCGGGTCCGGCTAAGCCTCGGAGCCGCCCCGCGTCCTCAGACGAACTTCGTGCCGTGGATGATCATCGGCCGCTGGTACTGGCAGAAGACCAGGGCGGGGTCGGCGACCAGGGCCTTCTCCGCGTCGATGAACGCCAGCCAGGCCGAGGCCGGGCCGGCGACGATCAGGCCCAGGGGGCTCTTCTCGGCCCGCAGGATGCGCAGCCCCTGGTCGGCGAACGGGGCCAGGGCCTTGCGGGCCAGGTCGGCGAGGCGGTCCCAGGTCTCCTTCTCGACCTGCGGGAGCTGGTCCGGCCGGCCAGGCGGGGCCTTGATCGCCTCGGGGGCCAGGCGGATGGAGATCTCGACCTGGGTGCGGGCGCGGACGGCGGTCAGGTGCTGCTGGGTCTTGGCGTCGAGCATGGCGGCATTGTCGGGGATGCCGGCGACGGGTCAAGCCGGGGACATGCCCTGGGGCGTGTCCCCGTCCGCCGGCGCGGCGCCCGGTCTTGGGGACACGCGCGAGCGCATGTCCCCGGCTCTACTCCCCCCGCTTCAGCCGCTCCCGATACGCCCCCGAGCTCTTCACATAGCCCTCGGCGTCGCCATAGGCCTGGTAGGTCCGGTAGCGCTCGTGGCTGCCCTTGACCTTCAGGGCGTGCTTGATCGGACACCAGTACTGCTCGGTGCGGGCGGTGATCTCGCGGGCGTAGGCGATGACGCCGTTGCCGTAGCCGCAGAACACGCAGTTGAGCTTCTGCACCGGGTTCAGATAGCCCAGCCGGTGGCGGTCTATGACCACGTATTCCGAGCGCTTGACCCGGGCGATCCCCCAGGCCGTGAAGCAGCCCAGCTGATACAGGCTGACGCTGAGGTCGAGGATGAACAGCGGCAGGGCCATGCCGTAGATCAGCGGCATGGTCAGGAGGGTGGGCCACGGCGTGCGGGCCAGGCCCACGGTCTTGCGGTGGGCGCGCTGGCGGCGCAGGGCGTCGGCCTTGAAGCAGGGCTTGCCGTTCTCGAGCGTGAAGCCGGCCTGCGCGGCGCGCTCGGCGTCCCGCTTGGCGAAGGCGGCCTCGATCTCGGCCTCCACCGAGCGGAGGCGGTCGATGAGCTGGTCGAGGGATTCTTGCGACATTCGAGGAGCATGGCGCGAGTCGCGGCTTGCCCCCACCTGACCGCTTCGCGGTCTGTCCGCCATCTTCCCCCTATGGGGGAGGAGCGCCGAAGGCGCGGAGGGGGCAAGTGTTGGCCGCACGACGCCACTCTCTTATCGCCTTGCCGGTGAACACCTGCCCCCACCTGGCGGCTTCGCCGCCTGTCCGCCCCCACGGGGGGCGGATGGCCGAAAGCGGCGCCGTACTTGCTCCTCCCCCACAACAACGACCCATTTCGAGACAAGGCCCTCGCCATGTTCGCCAAGAAGAAAGACACCGCCCCCGCTCCGGCCTTCACGCCGCTGGCCCTGGAACCCGCCGCGCCCGTCGCGCCGGCCCCGGCGCCCGCACCCGCCGCCCCGCCCCGTCCCAAACTGGCCTCGATGCTGGCCCAGGGCGTGGCCATCAAGGGCGAGGTGATGGGCGACGGCGAGGTGCACCTGGACTGCGTGATCCAGGGCGACATCCGCGTGGGCAAGCTGGTCCTGGGCCCCAACGCCCGGGTCGAGGGCTCGCTCTACGCCCAGGTCATCGAGATCCACGGCCGGGTGACCGGCCAGGTCTCGGCCAAGCAGGTGCGCCTCTACGGCACCGCCGTGGTCGACGGCGACATCACCCACGAGCAGCTGGCCATGGAGAGCGGCGCCCAGTTCCAGGGCCGCAGCCTGAAGTTCCAGCGCCAGGCTCCGACGCCGTCGGCGGCCCCCGCGCCGAGCCACGCCGCCGGTCACACGCCGGCCATGGCCGTCTATCCGGGCTGATCGCGCGTTCAGGTGTGAGGGACGGCGCGGCGAAGGCATGGGGCCTTGGCCGCCGGCGGTCCCGCGCGCTAGGATTCGCCATGCGTCATACGGCCTGCCCTTCCCGCTTCCTGGTTCCGGTCCTGACGGGCCTCGGCGTCCTTGGGATCCTCGCCGGGAGCGCCGGCTGCTCGCGGACCGACGACCGGGCCGGCGCCCCGGCGGCGGCCAGCGACGCCTCGGCCGCCCAGGGGGTCGGGCCGGACGCGGCGCCCGCGGCGGGCGGGCCGTCCACGCTGAAGCCCGGCCTCTGGAAGACCGTGGCCCATACCCCGGTCGGGGTCCAGGAGACCACCGAGTGCGTCGGCGAGGGCTATGACCCCGGCGCCGAGGCGGCCCGCAAGGTCTCGCCGTGCGGCAGTCCCGAAATGACCCGCACGGTCGACGGCTTCCGCGTCGACCTGGCCTGCGAGAAGGACCACATCCGCTACAAGCTGACCGGCACGGCGAAGGGCGACTTCGTGACCACCGCCAGGACCGAAATGGAGCTGGAGATCTCGGCCTTCGGACGCCGCAAGGTGATGCAGGCCTCGGCGGTCAGCACCTACCAGGGCGCCTGCCCCGAAGGCGCCCCGACGACGGGCAGGACGGCCGATCGATAGGCGCGGAAATAGGCGCCCCAAAGGGGGACAGGTTCCCCCGCCGCGCGAAGCTGTGGCAGGCGAGACACTTAACTTCGCCGATCGCTCCGGACCGGTCGAAACCAGGGAACGGCGCCGCTCCGCCCCGCCTTGTACTCACGAGGGCCGGCGCCGCGTTCGGACGCCGCCCGAGGAGCCAAGACGTCCATGAACGGTCCGCTTTTGACCGTGGTCCCCGATACGGCCCAGCCGGTCGAGGTCTACAATCTGAGCCGGGGTCCGGAGACCACCACCCAGCGCGTCCAGCGCCTGCAGCACGAGGCGCGCCTGCTGGCCCGCGAGCAGATCGAGGCCATGGGCCGCGACCTGGAAGACCTGGCCGCCCGGGCCCGTGAGATCGCCGAGGGCGGCGACGCCTACGCCGTCGGGGTCCGCGAAATGGCCTCGCGCCTGGCCTCGGACCTGCCCCAGAAGGCCCAGGGCCTGCTGGCGATCCTCAACCGTTCGGGCAAGGACTAGGCGGCTCGGCAAGGGCGCGGCGAAAAAGGCGCGGGCTGGTCAAACCGCCACATCGGCGCGCTAGATGGCGGCCATGACCCTGCTGACACGACGCGCCGTCACCACCGCCGCCCTGGCGGGCACCCTGCTGCCCGGCGCGAGCTTCGCCGCCGCCAGGCGCAAGCCGATCGTCATCGCCCACCGGGGCGCCTCGGGCCTGCGGCCGGAGCACACGCAGCAGGCCTACGACCTGGCCATCGACCAGGGCTGCGACTTCATCGAGCCGGACCTGGTCCCGACCCAGGACGGCCACCTGATCGCTCGTCACGAGAACGAGATCGGCGGCACGACCGACGTGGCCTCGCGTCCAGAATTCGCCGACCGCAAGGCGACCAAGACCATCGACGGCCAGTCGGTCACGGGCTGGTTCACCGAGGACTTCACCCTGGCCGAGATCAAGACCCTGCGGGCTTGCGAACGCCTGCCGCAGCTGCGTCCCGGCAACACGAAATATGACGGCCAGGCTCAGCTGCTGACCTTCGACGAGGTCGTGGCCATCGCCAAGGCGGGCAGCCAGCGCACGGGCCGGACGATCGGCGTCTATCCCGAGATGAAGCATCCCAGCTACTTCGCCGGCATCGGCCTGCCGGTCGAGGATCGCCTGGTCGCCCTGCTGAAGAAGAACGACCTGGACTCGGCCACCGCGCCGGTCTTCGTCCAATGCTTCGAGGTCACCCCGCTCAAGCGCATCCGCGCCAAGACCAAGGCGCGCCTCGTGCTGCTGACCGCCGGCGAGGGCGGCCCGCCCGACCTGCCGAACGTGACCTACGCCCAGCTCTGCACCGCCTCGGGCCTGAAGGAGGTCGCGCTCTACGCCGACGGCCTGGGGCCGGAGAAGACCCAGATCGTGCCGCAGAACGCCGACACCCTTCTGGCGCCGACCTCGCTGGTGAAGGACGCCCACGCCGCCGGCCTGGCCGTCCACCCCTGGACCGTGCGGGCCGAGAACTACTTCCTGCCGGCCTCCCTGCGCCGGGGCGACACGGCGGCGCCGGACTACCTGGCCCAGCCGGGCGACGTGGCCGCGGTCTTCAAGGCCCTCTACGCCGCCGGCGTCGACGGCGTCTTCAGCGACTTCCCGGGCCTGGCGGTCGCGGCGCGGACCTGACGACCCAAGCGCTCTTGCGGCGACCGGCGGGGCGGGGCAGCTTGCCCGCCTTCTTCGTTTCGAGACGCGCCTCATGATCCTCCGCCTCGCCGCCGCGACCGCCGCCCTGGCCCTGCTGGCTTCCCCCGCCCTCGCCGCTTCCGAAGGCGCCAAGCTGGATGTCATCGCCAAGGACTTCGTCCGCCTGACCCTGGAGGCCGGCGAGCGCGAGCCAGGCTATGTCGACGCCTATTACGGTCCCGCCGACTGGGCGACCGCCGCCAAGGCCAAGCCCCGCGAGGTCCCCGCCCTGCGCGCCGAGGCCGACCGTCTGGCCGCCGCGCTCAAGGCCGTCGACCCCAAGGCGCTGAGCCCCGACGAAGTCCGCCGCCAGGCGTTCCTTGCCGGCCAAGTCAAGGCTGCCCAGACGCGCCTGGCCATGCTGGCCGGCGTGAAGTTCGACTTCCAGGACGAGGCCGAGGGCCTGTTCGGGGTGCGTCCGCCGATCAAGCCGCTGACCGCCTACGACCCGATTCTGGCCAAGATCGACAAGCTGGTCCCCGGCGAGGGCGACCTGGCGACCCGCGTCAACGCCTTCCAGGCTCGCTACACGATCCCGACCGACCGGCTCGAGCCGGTGATGAAGGCGGCCATCGCCGAGTGCAAGGCCCGAACGCAGGCCCACATCGCCCTGCCCAAGGACGAGCGCTTCGACCTCTCGTTCGTCACCAAGAAGCCCTGGAGCGGCTACAACTGGTACAAGGGCGGCGCCCATAGCCTGATCGAGGTCAACACCGACCTGCCCACGCCGATCAGCCGCGCCGTAGATCTGGGCTGCCACGAGGGCTATCCGGGCCACCACGTGCTGAACGCCCTGCTGGAAGAGAAGCTGACCAAGGGCAAGGGCTGGGTCGAGTTCAGCGTCTATCCGCTGTTCTCGCCGCAGTCGCTGATCGCCGAGGGCAGCGCCAACTACGGCATCCGGCTGGCTTTCCCGGGCGAGGAGAAGCTGGCCTTCGAGCGCAAGGTCCTCTACCCGCTCGCCGGGCTGGACCCGGCGACGGCCGCCACCTACGACGCCCTGGCCAGCGCCACCGCCGACCTGGCCAGCGTCCAGAACACGGTCGCCGACCTCTACCTGTCGGGGAAGATGGACAAGGAGGCCGCCGTGACCGCCCTGGCCAAATACGCCCTCAGCTCGCGCGCCAAGGCCGAGAAGTCGCTCAGCTTCATCGAGACCTACCGAAGCTACGTGATCAACTACAATCTGGGCCAGGACATGGTCCGCGCCCACGTCGAACGCGCCGGACCGTCGCAGAACGCCCGCTGGAAGCGGATGGAGGCGGTGATCTCGGAGCCGACCACGCCGGCCGACCTGGCGAAGTAGGTCCGGGGATCCGCGCGGGTTTCATTGTCATCCGAGACAATGTTTTCGTTGCGAGCCTGGCCGCGAAGGCCCTAGTCCGGTCGTAGCCCCGCTTGCGATCGGAAACCGCCATGGCCGACACGCCCCTGCCCCTTCGCCACTTCCTGCTGGCGCTGGCCGTGGTGGCGGTGTGGGGCACCAACTTCGTGGTCATCCGCGTGGCGCTGGACCACCTGCCGCCGCTGCTGTTCGCGACCCTGCGCTTCACCCTGGTGCTGCTGCCCATGGCGTTCTTCGTCAAGCGACCCAAGGTCCCGTGGACCAACCTGGCGGCCTATGGCGTGCTGATCGGGGCCGGGCAGTTCGGCCTGCTGTTCGTGGCCATGAAGGGCCACATCTCGCCGGGCCTGGCCTCGCTGGTGGTGCAGACCCAGGTGTTCTTCACCATCGGCATGGCCATGAAGATCAGCGGCGAGAAGGTCCAGCCGTTCCAGATCGCCGCCCTGCTGCTGGCCGCCTCGGGCATCGTGCTGATCGCCGCCCACGGCGGCGGCGCGGCCACCCCGCTGGGCGTGGCTCTGGTGCTGGGCGCGGCCGCCAGCTGGGCCGGCGGCAACATCGTCGCCCGTCAGGCCGGGACGGTGAACATGCTAGCCTATGTGGTCTGGGCGTCGCTGTTTTCGATCCCGCCGCTCTTCCTAATGTCACTGTGGCTCGAGGGCTGGGACGCCATGGTGGCGGGCGTCACTCACGCCGACGCCCTGACCTGGGGCGCGGTGGCCTGGCAGGCGGTGGGCAACACCATGTTCGGCTACGCCGCCTGGGGCTGGCTGCTGGCGAGGCACCCGGCCGCGACGGTCACGCCCATGGCTCTGCTGGTGCCGGTGTTCGGCATGGGCGCCTCGGCGATCCTGCTTCACGAGAGCCTGCCGGGATGGAAGCTGCTGGCGGCGGTGCTGGTGCTGGCGGGCCTGGCGGTGAACATGCTGTGGCCGAAGGTGCGGATGCGCTGGGTGGCTTCGGCCTGAGGCCGGGGACATGCCCTTGCGGCGTGTCCCCAACGGCTGGCGCGGCGCTCGACCATGGGGACACGCCGCAAGGGCGTGTCCCCGAATCGTTCCATCCTCGTTGCGGAGCTGGCGGTCCCTCGCCATCTCCGCATCTGTGGACAGAATCGGAAACCCGTTAACGCCTCCGCCCGGGGGTCTGGGCTCAAGCCCGGCGTGTCTGCATGGTGCCGCCTGAAAGCCTCTAGCCGTTCTCCATGCGTTTCGACGACCACTTCCTCGACGAACTGAAGCAACGCCTTCGCCCTTCCGACGTGATCGGGAAGTCGGTGAAGCTGCGGCGGCAGGGGCGCGAGTATGCGGGGCTGTCGCCGTTCACCAAGGAGAAGAGCCCGTCGTTCTTCGTCAACGATGACAAGGGCTTCTACCACTGCTTCTCCAGCGGCAAGCACGGCGACATCATCTCCTACCTGCAGGAGACCGAGCGGCTGACCTTCACCGAGGCCGTCGAGCGGCTGGCGGCCGAGGCCGGCATGGCCCTGCCCGAGCCCGACGCCCGCGCCGCCCAGGAGGACAAGAAGCGCGCCGGCCTGTCGGACTGGATGGAACTGGCCGCCGCCTGGTTCGAGGGCGAGCTGCGCCGTCCCGTCGGCCAGGCCGCCCGCGACTACCTCAAGCGTCGCGCCCTGCCGGAAGACCAATGGAGCCGGTTCCGCATCGGCTTTTCACCGAACGGCCGCACGGCGCTGAAGGACTATCTGGTCGCCAAGGGCGCCAAGCCGGCCGAGCTGGTCGACGCCGGTCTGCTGATCGCGCCCGAGGACGGCGGCCAGCCCTATGACCGGTTCCGCGACCGGATCATCTTCCCGATCACCGACACCCGCGGCCGGGTCGTGTCATTCGGCGGCCGGGCCATGGATCCCGCCGCCCGCGCCAAGTACCTGAACGGGCCGGAGACCACGCTCTTTCACAAGGGCCGGCTGCTGTACGGCCTGTTCGAGGCCCGCAAGCTGCTGCACGCCGCCCAGGCCGCCGCCCCCACGGAACAGACCCCGATGCTGGTCGTGGAAGGCTACATGGACGTCATCGCCTGCCAGCGGGCAGGCCTGCCGGCCGTGGCGCCGATGGGCACGGCCATGACCGAGGAGCAGATGGAGGTGCTTTGGCGCCTGCATCCCGAGCCCACCCTCAGCTTCGACGGCGACAAGGCTGGCCAGCGCGCCGCCAGCCGCGCGATCGACCGCGCCCTGCCGCTGCTGAAGCCCGGCCGCTCGTTCAAGTTCTCGATCGTGGTCGGCGGCAAGGACCCCGACGACGTGCTGCGCGAGCAGGGGCCGGCGGCGCTGAAAGCCCAGCTGACCCAGACCACGCCCTTCGTCGAGGCGCTGTTCAACCGCGAACGCGACCTGGAGCCGCTTGACACCCCCGAGCGCAAGGCCGGCTTCAAGCAGCGCCTGCGCGCCGCCGCCGGCGCCATCGCCGACAAGGACCTGTCGGCCGCCTATCGCGACGATCTGTACGCCAGGCTGGACGCTCTGTTTCCCAAGCCGGCCTTCGGGGGCGGGCAGGACGGCGGCGGCTTCGGCGGCGGCCGTCCCTTCGTCCCACGCGGCCAATGGAAGGGCGGACGCGACCGAGGGCCGCCCGACCCCGGCATCCGGGGCGTGGCCCGGGCCGAGATCACCACCCGCCTCAAGCCTTTCCACGCCGCCGTGGCCATCGCCGCCCTGCGCCATCCGGCCTGGGCGCGCCCCTTCGACGAGGCCATCGAGCGCGTCGGCTTCGGCGATCCGCGCCTGTCCACCCTGGCCCACGAGCTGTTCGAGGCCCTGGCCGACGACATCGGCGACGACGCCCCGTTCCGCGCCATCCTGGAACGCAAGGGCCTGGGCGACCACGTGGCCGAGGTCGAACGCGTGGCCTCGGCGATCGACGCCCCGTTCCTGGACCCCAAGATGGAGCCCCACCAAGCCAAGGCCCTGTGGTCGGCCTGCTACGAGGCCCTGGTCGAGATCGGCGACAGCGAACGCGCCCTGGAGGCGCTCCGCCGTGAAGCGGTCACCGCCGGGACGCTGGCCGCCACCCGCGACTTGCGCACCCGGATCACCGCCCTGGAGCGTCAGATCAGCGGTCTCGAGTTCTGGCAGGCGGCCAGCTGACGAAGGGCGAGCGGCTCGCGCCGAACAGTCGCGGAGGTTGCACGCCATGTGGGATCGCATATCCTTGTTACGGGATAAGGGGAATCACACATGTCGAAGAACAACGGCTCGCTCTTGGCCGTGCTCGCGCTCGTCAGCATCACGGGCGCCGGTTGCACATCCACGGGCTTGAGCTTCGGATTGCCCGCGGCGTCGCTGAACGGCCCGCTCTACGGCGACGCCACGGCCGCGGTCAAAGATTTGAAGGCGCGCAACCAAGGCTATCTCCTGGCGGCCTCGCGCACGGCCAACAGCACGCAATGGTTCGATGTTCCCGCGATCCTGGCCGGCACGATGGGCGTCGCGGCGACGGCCTTCGAGCACGCCGGGTCCGACCTGGCTCCAGCGGCCGGAACCTTGGCCGTCGGGGCCCTGGGTTTCCGCAGCTACTATGCGCCTGGTCCCAGAACCGGCGCCTACGCGGGCGGCGCGCGCGCCACGTCCTGCCTGCTGGGCTTGGCCACCACCCTGGAGAGCAAGGGCCTGACGGCGACGAAGGTGCAGACCTGGAACGACATCCTGGCGACGGCCCAAAGCAACCCCTCCGCGCCGTCGAGCACGGAAGCGGCGGCCACGGCGGCGGCGATCGTTTCAGCGCCTTCACGGCTGGCCACCGCCGCCGTGCGGGTCGACAGCGAAGTCATGCGGAAACTGCAGGCGCCCGCGGCGCCCGACCTGTCGAGCTACATGCAAACCTACCAGACCGCCGTGCAACGAAGCGAAACCGAGAAGCGGCTGCTGTCGAACGCTCAGGCCAGCACCGCCGAGGGCTTGGTGGCGACCAAGCTGAAAGGGCAGATTCCTTCGGACACGGCGATCATCGAGGCGGTGAAGGATCTCGATCCTAAGATCGAGCAGTGCATCGGATACGCCGTCTGATCTGGCGATGCGCGCCAGTGTACGCCACCCCGAAACGCCCGGGTGACGCGGCGCCTTTGGCGGGAGCACGCCCGTGCAAGGCGCCGAATAGAACGATACTGATCACTACCCATCTTGACTCCGACGTCATGCAACGCCATCTGGCGACTCAAGGATTTGCCACGCAGCTGATTGACATCGCCCGGGCCGCCATAGCGCGCGCCCTCCTTGAAACAGGATGTCACCCTCGCCGCCGCCGAGTCCCAGCGACCGCGAAAACCCCTCAAGGGCCGACGCTGATCGTGCGAAAACGATAGACCTCCGCAAAGAGCCCGGCTCGCGGAGCGTTAGGTCATGGTTCTTTCGCGCGTCTCAGGCGTTTCTTGAGAATATTTTCAGCGTTTCACTGGACGGCTTGCACGGACGACAGGGCGCGATGCGCAGGCGACCCATCACGGACACATTTCTCGACGCGCGCCTTGTTCTTGCGCGCCGCGTCGCTTCGGAGACCTGAATGAGCACCAATTCCTCGGCCGAGACGGAAGCGCCCGAAGCCACCGGCGGCGACGGCCCCCTGCTCGACCTGACCGACGCCGGCGTCAAGAAATTCATCAAGCAGGCCAAGGCGCGCGGCTACGTCACGATGGACGAGCTGAACAAGGTCCTGCCCTCGGAAGAAGTGACCTCCGAAGCTATCGAAGACACCCTCGCCATGCTGAGCGAGATGGGCGTCAACGTGGTCGAGGCCGAAGAGGACGCCGAGACCTCGGAAGGCGGCGAAGTCGTCGCCCGCGAGGACAACCAGGCGGTCATCACCAGCG
>Ga0209256_1002532_pt1 | contig 14652 bp, 10 predicted proteins | sample AraplaCol_mCL_r2_2_FD_184270 | JGI IMG/M metagenome (GOLD analysis project Ga0209256, IMG submission 184270) | Arabidopsis root microbial communities from North Carolina, USA - plate scrape MF_Col_mCL_r2 (SPAdes) (version 3) | ecosystem: Host-associated > Plants > Roots > Endosphere | place...
GCACGACCGTGCCATCGGCCAGCGTCACTTCGCTCTGCTCGCCCATGGCGGTGGCGTAGTGCTGCGGAACCGCGGCGGTTTCGGGCTGATAGCCCCACCAGATCGTGGCCACAGCGACGACCAGCATCGCGGCGGCGGCGGCCGGAACCCACGCACGGAATGGTCTGGCAGGCGTACGGCGAATGGCGCGGACAGCCGCGCGCAGCATTTCGTCGGAACGCAGCTGCGCGGACAGCGCCTGCACGCGTTCGATTTCCAGCCAGGCTTCCAGGTTCTGCGGCGCTTGCGCCAGCCAGTCCTCGAAGGCCGCCCGGTCGGCCGGCGTGCAGTCGGGCGCCATCAGGCGCGCCATCCACGCTTCGGCCTCGCCGTCGACCGGCAGCCACGTCCGTGTGCTCATGTGCGTTCCTCGCGATCGACGCCTTCACGCTTGAGCTTCGAACGAAGCAGCGACAGCGCCTTTCCGATGTGCTTTTCGACGGCCTTCACCGAAATCCCGCAGTGCTGCGCGATCTGGCTGTAGCTCAGGCCGTCGATGCGATTGAGCAGGTACACCTGCCGGCAACGCTCCGGCAGTTTCAGGATCGCCGCGCGTACCAGCGCCAGTTCCTGTTCGTGTTCGATGCGCGTCTCGTGGGCGGGTTCCAGCGACGGAAGGCCGACGAAATCCTGGTCGAGGCTGACGTGGGCGAAGACCTGCCGCGTCGAATCGCGACGGCCGCGGTCGTGGATCACGTTGATGGCGATGCGGTACATCAGCGGCCGCAACTGGTCGACCGGCTGCGCGCGGTAGCGCATCAGGCGCACCAGCGCCTCCTGCGCGACGTCCTGCGCGTCGTCGTCACCCACCCGACGACTCAGCCAGGCCACCAGCATCGAGCGGTGTTCGCGCAGGAACTGGTCGAACCCGTCCCCGCCCTGTCCCCCGGACGCGTGGGCGTCGTCATCCTGCGGGCTGGATCGCATCGCGCCCGGCGGAGTCATGCGGATCGCCCCGTCCGACGGCAGGGCCAGCCCAAAGGCCGAAAACGATTCGAACGCATGGTAGGGACCGGCGACTCCTGCAGGGGCGAGATCGTGCGCGCGGTCCGGATCGCCCCACTCCGGGCCGGTTTCCCCTTCGGAAACCGAGCCACCAACACCGGACAACGCTTCGTGCAATGCGAATTTGTAGCATGCGAGCGACGCCAATGCGGAGACATCGGCGGCCATCTGGCCAGCCTGGTCTGCCGCGAGCGGGTGGTGGGAGCGTCCGTCCATGCCAGTTCAACGCAGGGCGCTGGCCCTACCCCACCCGGCCGGAACCCCGTGCGTTCAGGTCTGCAACGCGGTTCTCAAAGGCTCCAGCCATGTGGCGTAGCGACGCCACTTCGGCTCGGCGCGGGCGCGGACGCCTTCGCGCACCTGCACGGCGCTGGCCGTGGCCACGCCGCGGCCAGCGCCGCGCGGGTCGAGCATGGCCGGCGTGAACTCCAGTCCGCAGAAGGCCGCGATCCGGCGCATCGCCGGCTCCGGGCTGGCGGTCAGTTCGGCGTAGTCCACGTCCAGGACGCGGCCCGGTAATCGCGCATGCCAGTGCGCCATCAGCCGCTGGTATTGGCCGTGGTAGTCGGCGAGTTCGTGCTGGCCATAGGAATGCGGGTTCGCGTCGGAGAACAGCTCGCGCAGGTTGGAGAAACACGTCTCCATCGGATCGCGCCGCATGTGCAGGATCTTCGCCTGCGGCAGCGCCCGGCAGAGGTGGCCGACATGGAAGAAGTTGGTCGGCAGCTTGTCGATGAACGCCGTCTCGCCATCGAGGCGCCAGGCGACGCCTTCGAGGTAGCCGCGGCCGACATCGGCGAAGTCGACGTGCGCGGCGCGCTCGATGACGGTCGTGTCGATCACGCCCCGGCAATGGCGATCGGTGGCTTCGCGCATGCGCGAGGTGAAGTCGTACAGCTCGCCGAGCGCGGCCACGCCCGGGTGTCCCGCAAGCAACTGCTCCAGCAACGTCGTGCCCGAGCGGTGCATGCCGACGATGAAGATCGGCGTCGGGCTGTCGAAGTCGTGCGTGGCCGGCGCCGCGGGCGGTGCCGCGATCAGCGCATCGACCAGCGCCGCAGTTTCCGAGGCCGAATACCGCAAGGTCGAACGCTTGGCGCGGCAGCCCAGTTCCAGTGCCTGCCAGGCTGCGGCGGCGTCACCGAGATCATCGAATTCCTTGTGCAGCGCGAAGGCGAGCAGAGCCACGTCCTCGGCGCGCCGGCCCGGTCGCGACAGCTGCGTGCGGATCGCATCGACGTGGTTGGATTCCGGCGTCTGCCTGCGCAGGCGCGACAGCGACCACCACGCCGATGCGAGTTCCGGCGCGCGTCGCACGCAGCGCATCAGGTCGGCTTCGGCTTCGTCGAATCGTCCCAGGTATGTCAGCACCTGTCCGCGCGAGACGAGCGTCGGCGGGTAATCGGGATCGCCGCGCACGGCCTCGTCGAGCAGCGCGAGCGCTTCGTCCTGCCGGTTGAGGTAACTCAGCTGCGCGGCGAAGGTCAGCAGCAGCGGAATGCCCACCTCGCGCAGCGGCGGCAGGCGGCGCATGCATTCGCGCAGCGCGCCGGTTTCGTTGAACGTACGCAGGCGGCGCACGAGTTCCTGCAGGGCTTCATCGCTGCGCGGCTTCAGTGCATGCGCACGCAGCGCGGCATCGCGTGCGGCGCGATAGTGGCCGTCGAGCGACTCGACGTAAGACAACTGCAACGGCGCGCGCGCATCGGCGGGCGCGAGCGACTGCGCTGCAAGCAATGCCTGCCGCGCCTGGGCGAAATCGCGCTGGGCGGCAAAGCCCTCGGCGCGTTCCAGCAGGGATTCGATGTTCTGGTTCATGTCTCTCGAAAAGACCGCGGCCGCCCCGTGCTTGCGCAGCGAGGCGGCCGCGGATTGCTACGGCATTACCAGTTGTACTGCACCATGAAACGCACCGCACGCGGCGCCTGGTACACGGTCGGCGTCAGGTACGTGGTGTCGAACAGCGGGTTGCCCGTGCTGTCCTCACCCGACTCGTCGACCGCCAGCGCTTCCTGGCGGTTGAACACGTTGAAGACATCCATCTTGAACGCCAGGCGACCTTCCGCGAACGACGGACGGTAAGCCACGTTGAGGTCCAGGTTGTAGATGTCCGGCGTGCGACCGGCCGAGCCACGCGTGACGATCGTCGTGCCGTTGCTGCCCGTGTCCGGATCGACCGGACCGGCGTCGCACGAGAAGTAGCTGTTGAGGTAGCCCACCGGATCTGCGTCATACACGCCGAAGCAGTTGACCGGACGGCCGCTCTGGAACAGGAAGTTCGCGCCCATCGACCACTGGTCCGTGAACTCGTAGTTGCCGAACAGCTTCAGCGTGTGGCGGCGGTCGTTCGGCAGGTAGCCGTCGGCGCCGACCATCAGTTCCGGATAGTCGAAGTCCTGCGTGACGCCGGTGTCGTCCTGGCCGATGTCCGACTTCACGCCACCTTCGGCGTTGCCCTTGTTCTTCGCCCAGGTGTACGAACCCTGCAGGAAGAACTTGTCGGTCAGCTGGCCTTCGGCGAACAGTTCGATCGCACGGTAGGTGCGCTTGGCCTTCGGACCGAGCTTGTCGGCCGGGATGACCACGTGCTCCAGCGTGCCGTCGGCATCGATGTCGATGTCGATGTCCAGATCGCTGCCCGGGTTGTAGATGTGGCAGAACGCGAACGCCGGGTTGTAGGAGTCGATGGCGTAGCCATTGTCGTCCGCCCACTCGGCCAGCACGCGGTAATCGCACTGGTCGTCGATGCCGCGCTTGAGGTCGCGGTAGATGCCACGCACGCCGCCGGAGAAGTTGTCCGTGATCTGGTACTGGAAGCCCAGGATGTACTCGTCCTGGTACTGCGGATCCAGGTTCTTCGAGGCGATCGTGCGCGGGTCCTTGGCGACGCCGAACTCGTTGTTCAGATAGGACAGGCCGCTCGACGGGGTCAGGCCGGTCGGCACGCCGGTGACCGGATCCACGCCGGTGAAGTCGAAGTACTGCTGGCTGTACAGCGACGGGCTGGAACCGCGCACGGCGACGTTCGCCGCGATCGGCAGCGCGTAGCGGCCGGCGTTACCGAAGATCTTCAGCGACGAATCGCCGTTGATGTCCCACGAGAAGCCAAGGCGCGGACCGAACTGGTTGTCCTGCTTGACGTAGGTTTCGCCTTCGCCGTTCTTGTTCTCGAAGCTGTCCCAGCGCAGGCCGACGTACGCGATGAAGTTGTCGGTAACGCTCCAGTGGTCTTCGACGTAGAACGCTTCGGAATCGACTTCCACGTTCGCGCCGGTCTGGAAGACGCGGCGACGCACCTGGTCGCGGCCGTTGCGGAGCACGTAACGCCATGCCACGCCGCCTTCGCTGGCCTCGCCGTCACGCGACTTGAACGTGTCGGAGTCGTAACCGAAGCGCAGCAGGTGCGCGCCCAGCTGCCATTCGGCGTCGAGGCGGAACTGGTCGCGTTCGTCCTTCGCGTCCTGCAGGCCGAGGTTGCGTGCCACGTCAGACGAGCCGGTGATGAACGAGCAGGTGCTGTGGTAGGCCGGGATCAGGCCCGCAGCGGCATCGGGACGACCGTCGGTCACCACCGGGCAACCGGCTGCGCCGATCACGCCGTTGGCGTTGTCCGGGCTGACCACGCCGTTGTAGACCAGGCGCTCGCCGTCGGCGTTGACCGCGTAGTTGTTGCGCTTGTACTGGCCCGTGCCGACCAGCGCGCTGAGCGTGAAGGTGTCGGTCAGGTAGCCGGTGTACTTCAGGACGTAGTTGTTGCCGCCGGTTTCGTCGAACACCGTGCCCAGGTACGGGCCGCGCTGCGTGGACTGCAGGGCATTGGCGTAAACGGCGCGCTCGGAATCCTTCTTGTCGGAGAAGCCGGTGAACTCGAGCAGGTTGGCGTCGTTGATGTTCCAGTCCAGCTTGACCAGCCAGTTGGGATTCTTCGACGACGAGCTGTCGTTTGCGACGCTGACGTTGTTGCCGAAGCTGCGCTCATCGCTTTCGCGGCCGTACTGCACCAACGCATAGCCGAACAGCGTGTCCTTCACCAGCGCGCCGCTGGCCCAGGCCGAGACGATCGTCTCGCTGGGATCGCGATCCTGCGAGTTGTCCTCGATCAGCTGGCCATTGGGCGAAACGCGGTCACGCTCGGTCGCACGCAGGCTGCTTGCGGTGTAGAAGATGTTGCCGCCGGCGTGGAAGTCGTTCGTGCCTCGCTTGGTGATCAGGTTGACCACGCCACCCAGCGCGCGGCCGAACTCGGCGCCGTAGCCGCCGGTCTTGATCTGCTGCTCGCCGATCGCTTCGAACGGGATCGCCGCGAAGTTCAGGCCCTTGAACGAGTTGGTGATGTTGAAGCCGTTGACGAAGTAGGCGTTCTCCGCCACCGACGCACCACCGAACGAGGCGAGGTTGCCGAACGCCGCATCGCCCTTCACCGTGCCCGGCGCAAGCAGCGCCACGCTGGTGACGTCGCGCGGAACCGGAATCTTCGCGATCTGCTCGGCGGTGAGGATCGTGGTCGATTCCACCGACGAGACGTCGATCGGGTTGACCATCGCCATCGCGGTGACCTGCACCGCATCCAGCGTGGTCGCGCCGCTCGGCGCAGGCGCGCCGAAGTTCACCGAAGTACCGGTGCCGACGTTGACGGTGACGTTTTCGCGCGTGGCCGTGGAGCCGTCGGCGCGTTGCACGGTGACGCGGTAACTGCCGGTAGGCAGTGCGGATGCGCGATACGACCCGTCGTTGCCGACGCGGATCTCGCGTTTGAAGCCGGTCGAAGGATTCTCGACCACCACGGTGTCGCCAGCCGCGGCCTGACCGAACACGGCACCCGCCGTGTTGGACTGGGCATGTACGTTTGTCGCAAAACACAGGCCAAGCGCTACCGTCAGCGCGCTGCGTCGCAGCGCACGGTTCATTGTTGTTCTTGCCACGTTTTGAATCCCCTAGATGATGGGTACGCCTTCCCCCCGAAGGCGAGCCGAATATGACTTTCGGCATCCCGGCGGTTCAATCCACGCGACGTGAAATTGCCTTAATCAAGCCACAACCGGCGGATTCAGAAAGGTTTGAAAGCAAAGTCAGCAAAGTCCAAGACCGCATTCCAGACAAAACAGGCCTTGCCCGTACGGCGCGAATGCTTTAGCGGAATGGTGCGGCGCAACTCGGACCGCCGGTGTCGGTGCGAATCCGCCTCCCGCGGCCGACACGCCCGATCCCGTACAATCCCGCCGTTTGCCCATTCCCCAAAGAGGCCCCCATGTCCCAGCTCGCCTATCGCCGTGTCCTGCTCAAACTTTCCGGCGAGGCGCTGATGGGGGACGAGGATTACGGCATCGACCCGAAGATGATCAGCCGCCTGGCGCGCGAGGTGATCGAAGCCCAGCAGGCGGGCGCGGAAATCGCCCTGGTGATCGGCGGCGGCAACATCTTCCGCGGCGCGGGCCTGGCGGCCGGCGGCATGGACCGCGTGACGGGCGACCAGATGGGCATGCTCGCCACCGTCATCAATGCGCTGGCGATGCAGGACGCGCTCGAAAAGCTCGGCGCCAAGTGCCGCGTGATGAGCGCGATCAAGATCAACGACGTGTGCGAGGACTACATCCGCCGCCGCGCCATCCGCCACATGGAAAAGGGTCGCATCGCGATCTTCGCCGCGGGCACCGGCAACCCGTTCTTCACCACCGACTCGGGCGCCGCGCTGCGTGCGATCGAAGTCGGCGCGGACCTGCTGCTCAAGGCGACCAAGGTCGACGGCGTGTACGACAAGGACCCGAAGAAGCACAGCGACGCGGTGCGTTACGACAAGCTGAGCTACGACGAGGTCATCGCGCGCAACCTGCAGGTGATGGACACCGCCGCCTTCGCCCTGTGCCGCGACAGCGAACTGCCGCTGCGCATCTTCGACATGGGCCAGCCGGGTCAGCTGCTGAGGATCCTTCGCGGCGAGCATATCGGCACGCTGGTGCAGGGGCGCAACGGCTGAGGTCGCGGTTGAAGGGACTCCCGCGCGATCGCGGTCGTACCTCTCTGTCGTCATCCCGGCGTAGGCCAGGATCCAGGCTCGCAGCGTCGGGTCGCAGTGATCATCAATCCGTGATTGCCTGGATCCCGGCCTTCGCCGGGATGACGGGCTAAGAGCTCGCTGTAATAGAGTCCGCCGCGTTGCCCATGCCAACATTCGGGCATGGGCCACGGACATCATCACGATCACACCATCAGCTCGACGCGCGCCTTCGCCGCCGTCACGCTGATCAACCTCGCCTACACCGCGCTCGAGGCGGGCTACGGCTTCGCCACCAACTCGCTGGCGCTGCTGTCTGATGCGCTCCACAACTTCGGCGACGTGCTGGGCCTTGGCCTGGCCTGGGGCGCGGCGGCGCTCGCCCGACGTGCGCCGACCGACCGCCACACCTACGGCTGGCGTCGCGCGACGCTGCTGTCGCCGCTCGCCAATTCGGTGCTGCTGGTGGGCTTCTCCGGCGCGCTGACATGGGAGGCGTTGCGCCGCTTCAACGCGCCGCCGCAGATCCCCGCGCTGCCGGTGATGATCGTCGCGGCGATCGGCATCGTGGTGAACCTCGGCGCGGCGTGGATGGTGCGCGAAGGCCATGAGCAGGACCTCAACCGCCGGGGCGCGTTCCTGCACCTGATCGCCGACGCGGCCGTGTCGCTGGCCGCCGTCCTGGCCGGTGCGGGCATGTGGTGGCTGGGCTGGGAATGGCTGGATCCGGCGATCGCGCTGCTGGTGAGCGTCGTCGTCGCGCTGGGCGCCTTCGGCCTGCTGCGGGACGCCTTCAACGCCGCCATGGATGCGGTGCCTCCAAGCATCCGCCAGGCCGACGTACAGGATTTCCTCGCGTCCCAGCCGGGCGTGCAGGCCGTGCACCACTTGCACATCTGGTCGCTGGGCGCGGGCGAAATCGCCATGACTGCGCACCTCGTCCGCCCGATGACGGGTTCCGACGCCAGCGACCACGACTCCTTCATCGACCACCTGAACCGCGAGCTCGACCAGCGCTTCGGAATCAACCACCCGACCCTGCAGGTCGAACTGGGCCGCGCGTGCGAACACGATCGTCACGACCGCGCCCCGCATGGCGCGCACGAGCACGGCCACCGCCACGGGCACGATCACGCGCACGGCGACGAGCACGGCCGCGACCACGATCACGCCCACTGAGCTGGCGCCCACTGGGCCGGCTGCCTGAACGCCCCGCCCCCGCCCCGCCGACGGCGCGGCGGGCGAGGATGCGTGCCCTGCCTATATAATCCCGCGATTACCGAAACAGGACCGGAGCCGGCGATGCTCAACGACATCAAGAAAGACGCACAGACCCGCATGGCCAAGAGCGTCGAAGCGTTTCGCCACGACCTGATCAAGATCCGCACCGGACGCGCGTCCACCGCGCTGGTCGACCATCTCAAGGTCAACTACTACGGCTCCGAGATGCCGCTGTCGCAGGTCGCGTCCGTCGCCATCTCCGATGCCCGCTCGCTGATGATCACGCCGTGGGAGAAGCAGATGGTCTCCGCGGTCGAGAAGGCGATCCTCGCCTCCGACCTGGGCCTGACCCCGAACACCGCCGGCACCGTGATCCGCCTCAACCTGCCCGCCCTGACCGAAGAGCGCCGTCGCGAGCTGTCCAAGCTCGTGCATTCGGAAAGCGAGAACGCCAAGGTGGCGATCCGCAACATCCGCCGCGACGCCAACCACCAGGTCAAGGAACTGCTGAAGGACAAGCAGGTCACCGAGGACGAAGTCGCCCGCACTGAAACTGAGATCCAGAAGATCACCGATTCGGCGATCAAGGACGTCGACGAAGTGGTCAAGGCGAAAGAACAGGAACTCATGGCGGTCTGACGGGTCAGACCGTCCCGTCATGTCCTCCGAACCTGCCACCGCACGCATCCCGCGCCACCTCGCCGTCATCATGGACGGCAACGGGCGTTGGGCGGAGCGTCGTCGTCGCCCGCGTGCGATCGGCCATCGCGCCGGCGCGCGCGCGGTCAACGTATGCATCGACTTCTGCCTGGAGCGCGGCATCGAGGCGCTCACCCTGTTCGCGTTTTCCAGCGAGAACTGGGGCCGCCCCGAAGATGAGGTCGGTGCGCTGATGAAGCTGTTCCTGGGCGCGCTCGAGCGCGAGGTCGACGAACTCGACCGTCGCGGCGTGCGCGTGCGCTTCATCGGCGAGCGCGAGCGTTTCAGCGAGGCCATCGGTCGGCAGATGTCGTCCGCCGAGGACCGCACGCGTGCCAACACGCGCCTGCACCTGACCATCGCCGCCAGTTACGGCGGACGCTGGGACATCGCGCAGGCCGCGCGTTCGCTGGCGCGCGATGTCGCTGCGGGGCACCTGGATCCGGACGAGATCGACGAGCGCGCGCTCGCTTCGCGCATGTCGCTGGCCGAGTTGCCGCCGCCGGACCTGTTCATCCGCACCGGCGGCGACACGCGCATCAGCAACTTCCTGCTGTGGCAGCTGGCGTACACCGAACTGTGGTTCACCGAACTGTTGTGGCCCGAATTGGATGCCGCCACACTGCAGCGCGCCCTGGACGACTATTCCGGTCGCCAGCGCCGCTTCGGCCTCACCGGCGCGCAGGTCGCGCCGGCCCCGACCAACGAGATTTCCGAATGACCCGAACCCGCCTGCTCGCCGCACTGGTGATGGCGCCGGTCGCGATCGCCGCGATCCTGCTGCTGCCCACGCCCTGGATGGTCGCGGTCGCGGCGGTGCTGTTCCTGGCGGGGCTGTGGGAGTGGTTCGACCTGGCCGAAATCGAGGACACCCTCGCCCGCACCGTGCTGCTGGTCGCGAACCTGGCGGTGATGGTCGCCATCGTGTGGGCCTCGCGTTCGACGGGGGCGTACAGCATGGTGCTGTTCCAGCTTGCTTCCGTCGTCGGCGTGGTGTGGTGGCTGCTCGCGCTGGCGTGGCTGGGTCGCTACGAATTCGCCAGCGATCACGACACATATGCACGTGTGTTCAAGCTCGCAGCCGGTGCGCTCAGCGTCATCCCGGCGTGGAGCGCGCTTGCCTGGATCCACGCGAGCCAGCCCAACGGCCATCGCTGGTTGCTGACCGCGCTGGCGATCGTGTGGGCCGCCGACAGCGGCGCGTACTTCGCCGGCCGCAAGCTGGGCGGCAAGCTGTTCGGCGCGCGCAAGCTCGCGCCGCGCATCAGCCCGAACAAGACGCTCGAAGGCCTGATGGGTGGCGTGATCGCCGGCATCGTGGTCGGCATCGGGTTCGCGCTGATCGCCGGCGCTACGCCCAACCAGCTTCCGGCCGTGGCGCTGGTCGCACTCGTCGCCGTCCTCTTCTCCGTCGTCGGCGATCTGTTCGAAAGCCTGCTGAAGCGACATGCCGGCGTAAAGGATTCCGGGCACCTGATCCCGGGCCACGGCGGCATCCTCGACCGCATCGACGGCGTGCTCGCCGCGCTGCCGGTGTTCGCCGTCGGCAAGGCGTTCTTCGGTTTCTGATTCGATGGCTTCCCATTCCGCCGACCGCGTCCTCCCGATGAGCGTGCACTGACATGCGCCGCGTCGCCGTCCTTGGCGCCACCGGTTCGATCGGTACGTCCGCGCTGGACGTGATCGCGCGTCATCCCGACCGCCTGCGCGCGTGCGTCCTCGCCGCCGGCAGCAGTGCCGCTGCGCTGGTGGAGCTATGCCGCCGCCATCGTCCGGACCACGCCGTCATCGCCGACGAAGCGGCCTTCGCGACGTTGCGCGACGGCCTGCGCGATGCCGGCCTGCCGACGCAACCGCATTGCGGCGACGACGCGCTCGAACAGCTCGTGGCGGGCGAGGATTGCGATACGGTCGTTGCGGCGATCGTCGGCGCGGCCGGCCTGCCTTCCACGCTGGCCGCGGCCCGCGCAGGCAAGCGCCTGCTGCTGGCGAACAAGGAATCGCTCGTCCTCGCCGGCGAGTTGCTGATGCAGGCAGCCAATGCAGGCGGCGCGACCATCGTGCCGATCGACAGCGAGCACAACGCGATCTTCCAGTGCCTGCCCGACGCGCACGCGCATGCCGGACTCAAGCGCATCCTGCTGACCGCCTCGGGAGGTCCGTTCCGCGGACGTCGTCGCGAAGAGCTCGGCGAGGTCACGCCCGAGCAGGCCGTCGCCCATCCCAAGTGGTCGATGGGGCCGAAGATCTCGGTCGATTCGGCCACGCTGATGAACAAGGGGCTGGAGGTCATCGAGGCCCACCACCTGTTCGGGGTCGACGGCGACCGCATCCAGGTGCTCGTGCACCCGCAGAGCCTGGTGCACTCGCTGGTGGAATTCGTCGACGGCTCGACGCTGGCCCAGCTCGGCCTGCCCGACATGCGCACCGCGCTCGCGGTCGGTTTCGGCTGGCCCGAGCGAATCGAGTCAGGCGTGTCCGGGCTCGACATGCTGGCGCACGGGCGGCTCGACTTCGAACCGCCGGACCTGGACGCGTTCCCTTGTCTTCGTCTGGCGTTCGAGGCGTTGTCTGCTGGCGGCACGGCCCCGGCCGTCCTGAATGCCGCCAACGAAGTCGCTGTTTCAGCGTTTCTTCAGCGCCGCATCGGTTTCCTAGCGATACCCGCGCTGGTCGAGGACACCCTCGCCGCGCTTCCTTCCACCCCGGCGACGTCGCTGGCGGCCCTGCGGGATGCCGATGCACAGGCACGACGCCACGCCGCACAGACCGTCGCCGCCTGCGCATGACCACGACGCGCATGTTCACCACCGGCCCGAGCCCGCATCGCCATGACTGAGTTCATCGGCTCCATCTGGTGGTTGATCGTCGCGATCGGCGTGCTCGTCACGTTCCACGAGTTCGGCCATTACTGGGTCGCGCGACGCAGCGGCGTCAAGGTGCTGCGCTTCTCGGTGGGCTTCGGCAAGCCGCTGTGGATGCACCGCGGCAAGGACGGCACCGAATACGTGATCGCGGCCATCCCCCTGGGTGGCTACGTCAAGATGCTCGACGAGCGCGAGTTCACCGTGCCCGAGCCGCTGCTGCCGCAGGCGTTCAACCGGCAACCGGTGTGGAAGCGAATCGCAATCGTCGTCGCGGGACCCGTCGCCAACCTCATCCTGTGCGTGGCGCTGTTCTGGGCGATGTTCGTCGTCGGTCGCGCGGACTACGCGCCGGTGGTCGGACATGCGACCGGCATCGCGGCTTCGGCCGGCCTGAGCCATGGCGACACCATCCTCTCGGTGGGCGACCGCGCCACGCCGACGTGGAGCGAAGTCGCAATGGCGCTCATTCCGGCCGCGCTCGATCACGAAGACACGCAGGTGCGCGTGCGCACCGAATCCGGCAGTGAAGCCAGCCGCCAATTGCAGCTGTCGAAGCTCCCCGCCTCGTTCGACGAGCGACGCGCGGTGGAGGCCATGGGCCTGACACCACGCTATATGCTGGTGCCCGCACTGATCGGCCGCGTCCGCCCGGACACGCCGGCATGGGGTGTCCTCGCCGAGGGCGACCGCATCACCGCCATCGACGGTCAACCCATCACCGCCTGGAACGACATCGGTCCGCGCGTGCAGACGCTGGGCGAGCACGGCGGGCCGGCGATGATCGAAGTGGATAGAAAAGGCGACCGCCTGGCGCTGGAAATCACGCCCACGCGCATGAAGCATCCGCAGACGGGCAAGGACTACTGGGCCCTGGGTATGGAGGCCGCGCCGCCCGCGGAACCGGCCAAGGATGCGGTGCTGCGCTACGGCCCCATCGCCGCGATCCCGGCCGCATTCCGCGAAAGCGTCCACCAGACGCAGGAATTGTTCGCAATGATGGGCCGGGCGTTCACTGGCCGCGTCTCCGTCCAGAACACCGTCGCCGGCCCGATCACCATCGCGCGCGCGGCTAACGTGTCCGCCCAGCAGGGTCCTGCCACCTTCTTCTGGATGCTGGCGATGCTCTCGCTCAGCCTGGGCATCCTGAACCTGCTGCCGATCCCGATCTTGGACGGCGGTCACCTGCTGTATTACCTTATCGAGCTGGTCAAAGGCAGCCCGGTCAGCGAAAAGGCAATGGCCGCCGGGCAATACGTGGGTTTGGCGCTGATCGCCGGCCTGATGGGCCTGGCGTTCTACAACGACATCATGAACAACCTGGTGCGCTGATGCCGGACATCCGATTGCGCCGCCCTGCTCCAACAGCCCATCCCGCCTCGACCCTACGCCCGGCTCCGGGCCAACACGACCCTCTACCGGACGTATCAATGACGCCAACGCCGCCCCGCCGCCTGCTCGCCCTCGCCCTCATCGCGGCGATGGGCTCGACCGCCCTGCCCGCGCTGGCGCAGACGGCCGATCCGTTCGCCCTGGCAGGCTCGCCGCAGACCTCGGCGTCCATCGGTACGTTCACCGTCAGCGACATCCGCATCGATGGCCTGCAGCGCATTTCCGCCGGTACGGTATTCACCTACCTGCCGATCGAGCGCGGCGACACCATCGACGCCTCGCGCGCGGGTGAAGCGATCCGCTCGCTCTACAAGACCGGCTTCTTCGAAGACGTCAACATCGGCCGCCAGGGCGACATCCTCGTGGTCACCGTCCAGGAACGTCCGGCGATCAACAAGCTCACGCTGACGGGCAACAAGGACATCAAGACCGAGGACCTGCTCAAGGGCCTGAAGGAAGCCGGCCTGTCCGAAGGCGACACCTTCGACCGCCTCGCGCTGGATCGCGTGACGCAGGAACTGACGCGCCAGTACAACAACCGCGGCAAGTACAACGTCGAGATCACCCCGACGGTGTCGCGCCTGGACCGCAATCGCGTCGACATCACCATTACCGTCAAGGAAGGCAAGGCGGCGAAGATCCGCCACGTCAACCTGATCGGCAACGAGAAGTTCGAAGAGAAGGACATCCTAGACACCTGGGAGTCGAAGGAGCACAACTGGCTCAGCTGGTACCGCCGCGACGACCAGTACTCGCGCGAGAAGCTGTCCGGCGATCTCGAAAAGCTCAACTCCTGGTACCTGGACCGCGGCTACGTCGACTTCAGCGTGGATTCCACGCAGGTCTCGATCAGCCCCGACCGCCAGGACATGTTCCTCACCGCCGGCGTGACCGAAGGCGAGCAGTACAAGATCGCCAGCGTGAAGGTCACCGGTGACACGATCCTGCCGAAGGAGCAGATCGAGCGCCTGGTGCTCGTCAAGCCCGACCAGATCTTCTCGCGCCGCCTGCTGGAGATCAGCTCCGACGCGATCATCAACACGCTCAGCAACGTCGGTTACGCGTTCGCGCAGGTCAATCCGATCCCGGACGTGAACCGCGAGGACAAGACGGTCGGCATCAACATGCAGGTCGTGCCCGGTCCGCGCGTCAACGTGCGCCGCATCACCTACAAGGGCAACAGCCGCACCAGCGACGAAGTCATCCGTCGCGAAATGCGCCAGTTCGAAGGTTCGTGGTACTCGCAGGCCGCGATCGACCGCTCGAAGATCCGCCTGCAGCAGCTGGGCTACTTCGAAAGCGTCGACGTCGAGACCGTGCCGGTGCCGGGCACCAACGACGAGGTCGACGTCGTCTACAACCTCAAGGAAACCACGTCGGGCAGCTTCGTGTTCGGCCTGGGCTTCTCGCAGCTGTCCGGCCTGACCGCGCAGGTGCAGC
>Ga0209256_1002533_pt1 | contig 14647 bp, 10 predicted proteins | sample AraplaCol_mCL_r2_2_FD_184270 | JGI IMG/M metagenome (GOLD analysis project Ga0209256, IMG submission 184270) | Arabidopsis root microbial communities from North Carolina, USA - plate scrape MF_Col_mCL_r2 (SPAdes) (version 3) | ecosystem: Host-associated > Plants > Roots > Endosphere | place...
CCCACGCTGTACCTGGCGCAGGGCCTGCCCTACTTCGCCATTGCCCTCGTCTTCGGCCAGATGATGAAGAGCATGAACATGTCGAACGCGGAGATCAGCCACTGGCTGGCCTTCCTCGGCGGCGCCTGGATCTTCAAGCCCTTGTGGAGCCCCTTCCTCGAACTGGCCTCGAGCAAGAAGCTGGTGGTGGTCAGCCTGCAGCTGTTCGGCGGCTTGTGCCTTGGCCTGGTGGCGCTGGCGCTGCAATTTCCGTTCTGGCTCAGCGCCAGTATCGGCGTGCTGTTCCTGGTGTCGATTGCCTCCGCCACGCACGACATTTCCTGCGACGGCCTGTACATCGCCAGCTTGAACAAGAAAGCGCAGGCACAGTACGCCGGCTGGACCGGCACCTTCTTCAACGCCGGCCGCTTCCTGGCGCAGGGCGGCTTGCTGATGCTGGCCGGCTACCTGGAAAAGACGCAAGGCGTCACCTCCGCCTGGACCGTCATCTTCGGCATCCTCGGCCTGACCATGTGCGCGCTGGGCGCTTACAACTTCTGGGCCCTGCCCCTCAGCCCTAACGCACGCATGGACGACCATACCGTGGCCGGCGTGGCGCGCACGCTGAAGGAAGTAATCGTCGATTACTTCCGCAAGCCTGGCATCTGGATTTCGATCCTGTTCATCATCTTGTTCCGCGCCGGCGAAGCCCAGGTGCAGACCATTGGACCGCTGTTCCTGCGCGAGGCGCGCGAAGCCGGCGGCCTTGGCCTGAGCACGGCCGAAGTGGGCGCCGTGTACGGCACCAGCGGCACCATCGCCTTCATCATCGGCTCCATCGCCGGCGGCTACTTTACTTCCTGGCTTAGCCTGCGCCGCGCGATCCTGTTCCTGATCCTGGCCGTGAACCTGCCCAACCTGGTGTTCTATTACCTGTCGCACGCGCTGCCGACCGACCTGACGCTGATCGGCATCGCCCTCAGCGTGGAGATGTTCGGCTATGGCTTTGGCTTCGTCGGCGTGATCCTGTACATGATGCAGGTGGTGGCGCCGGGCAAATACACCACCGCGCACTACGCCTTCTCCACCGGCGTGATGCAGCTTGGCTTCGTGCTGTTCCGCTGGATCAGCGGCGATATCCAGATGGCGCTGGGCTACAAGAACTTCTTCCTGTGGGTTCTGGTGGCCGCCATTCCGGTCACCATCCTCTCGCAGTTCATCCCGATGGAGTCGCGCGAACGATCCAGCGGCGAAGCCGTGCCCGAGGCAGCCTGATTCATGGCCTCGGTTTCGCTGCGCAATATCGCCAAGCGCTATGGCGACAATGCCCCGGTGATCCAGGGCATCGACCTGGAAATCGCGGACGGTGAATTTACCGTGTTTGTCGGCCCGTCCGGCTGCGGCAAATCGACACTGCTGCGCATGATCGCCGGGCTGGAGGACATCAGCGGCGGCCAGTTGCACATCGGCGGCCGCTTCGCCAACGACGTGCCTCCCGCCCAGCGCGGACTGGCCATGGTGTTCCAGTCCTATGCGCTGTACCCGCACATGACGGTGTACGAGAACATGGCATTCGGCCTGAAGCTGGCCGGCATGCCCGCTACCGAGCTGCGGGCGGCGGTGGAACGCGCCGCCGTCACGCTGCAGATCGGCCACCTGCTCAATCGCAAGCCCAAGGAACTGTCGGGCGGCCAGCGCCAGCGCGTGGCCATTGGCCGCGCCATCGTGCGCAAGCCGCAGCTATTCCTCTTCGACGAACCGCTGTCCAACCTGGACGCCGGCCTGCGCGTGCAAATGCGGCTGGAAATCGGCCGACTGCACAAGGAACTGGGCACCACCACCATCTATGTCACGCACGACCAGGTGGAGGCCATGACGCTGGGCCAGCGCATCGTGGTGTTCAATGGGGGCAGGATCGAGCAGGCCGGCACGCCACAGGAACTGTATAACAGCCCGGCCAACCTGTTCGTGGCCGGCTTCCTTGGGGCGCCGCGCATGAACTTCATTCCCGGCGAGGTGATTGCCGTCGGCGCGACGCACGTCGCGGTATTGCTGCCGGGCGGCGCCATCGTCGAAGCCGCGGCCCTGCCTGGCGACGTCGAGCGCGGCAGCCGCGTCACGCTTGGCGTGCGTCCGGAACACCTGCAATTGCGGGAAGAGGCTTACAATGCGGCCGCTGTAGCGATCAGCCATGTGGAGTATCTTGGCGATCAATCAATTGTTTACGCGGCCTTGCCCGGAATGCCGGAGCCACTGGCAGTAAAACTGGCGCAGGATTTGCCCGTGCCGGCGCCTGGTACGCCGGCCACGCTGTTCCTGCCGCCGGAGCGCTGCATGCTGTTTGGCCCAAATGGCGCGGCTTTCGGCCGGCCATAATAAATCGTTACAATTGGCTACTTCAGAAATCCGGACCCATGACGAAATTATGGGAGAATAGACGTTTGCCTCAACCACAAGAAGGATCACCTACCATGACCCAACATCGTTTCGCACGTATCGGCCTGCTGCTGGCAGCCATCGGCCTGGGCGCCGTCCCGGCGCTGGTCCAGACCGCACACGCGCAAGACAAACAGGCTGCCGCTGCTCCACAAGAGACGGTGCGCAAAGATATGGTCAAGTTCCTGGACGGTAAAGTCCTGAGCCCGCTGCTGGAAGCCAAGAAGTATGACGAAGTGAAAGCCTTGCTGGACCAGGCCGACGCAATGCCGAACAAGACCCCGTACGAACAGTACATCATCAACCGCATGCGCCTGGCCACCGCCCTGGGCATGGGCGACAAGCCGAAGCTGATCGAGATGCTGGAGTACATCCTGGGCTCCGGCCGCCTGGACAAGGCCGAACAGACCAAGTTCACCCAGGCGCTGGCCGGCTACTACCAGGAACAGAAAAACTACCCCAAGACCATCGAGAACCTGCAGAAGTACGGTGAATTGAGCGGCGACCCGAAAGTGGCGCGCCAGATCATGGCGATCCGTTTCGAATCGGGTGATTACAAGGGCGTGCAAGCCGACCTGCTGAAGAAGCTGAACGACGGCATCAAGGCTAACCAGCCAATGACCCGCGAAGAGCTGCACATGCTGGCCGACGCATCGCACCGCCTGAAAGACAAGGCCACCTACCTGACCGCGCTGGAAGGCCTGGTGCGCTGGCATCCGCGTGACCGCTACTGGTCGGACATGCTGTACCGCACCCGCGGCAAGGAAAACTACTCTACCCGCTTCTCGGCTGACATCATCCGCCTGCAGAAAATGGCCACCACCAAGATGGAAGAGCAGGACTACGTGGAACTGGCCGAAGTCGACCAGCTCGAAGGCCAGTTCATCGAAGGCAAGGCCGCGCTGGATGCCGGCATCGCCAACGGTGCTGTCACCCAGAACGCCAAGATCAAGAAACTCAAGGCCGAACTGGACAAGCAAGCTGCTGACGACGTGAAGAACATCGCCTCCACCGAATCTTCGGCGCGCAAAGCCAAGAACGGCACCGGCATGGTCAACCTGGGCTACGCATTCGTCACCATGGGCCAGTACGACAAGGGCATCCAGCTGATCCAGGACGGTATCGCCAAGGGCGGCCTGAAAAATGCGGAAGACGCCAAGCTGCGCCTGGGCTACTCCTACGCCATGGCCGGCAAGAAGGAAGAAGCGATCAAGATCCTGGAATCGGTGCAAGGCGCCGACGGCCGTGCCGACCTGGCGCGCTACTGGATCCTGTGGGTCAACCGTCCATACCCAGCGACTGCCGGCGACGACGAAAAGCAAGGCTAAGAACGCCTGAGCGTCTAAGCAATACAACAAAGCGGGAACAGCTTTCGGGCTCTTCCCGCTTTTTTTCGCCCGTCACCCCCGATTCAATTGAATCACTCTTGCCGTTCGCGAAATTCTAAGCTGTAATGGCGGTCCGCACCGTTACTGAAAGAGCAACACCCATGCACGCCCCGCTGTCAGAAAGCGACTTTCACCAGTCCCTGCGCGAACCCCTGCTTAGGTATTACGGCTACGAAGAAAACTTCCATGACCAGCTCGAGACGTTCGAGCATGTAAGGGAACGCCTGCAGCAAGCGCCGGAGATGATCTCGGCGATCCCGCTCTATAACCTGATGAACACCACCAAGCGCCTGGCGACAGACGCCACTGCATTCCTGGTCAATTGCTATAGCGGCGGGCATGACATCGCCCAGCTTCGGGACTTCTACGACCGTGCGGTCGAACACTGGGAAACCTACGCCCACTACAACCAGGCCTACAACGACAGCAACGATCGCGAAACCCCGTGGCCGCATGTTGCGCTGGCCGGTCCGGAATACCACCAGGCGCTGACCATGGTTTGCTTCGGCATCCTGCTCGGCAAGCAGGACGTGCTGCATCGCCTTGTCCCGCTGATCGACTACCGCAATGAAAAGCGCGATGCGCTGGTCGAGCGCCTGCTCAGTTGCTGCGTCGAAGGCCGCGATCCGGCTGCCGGCATCTGCCGTCGCAACCTGCCCTATTCGAAAACGCTCCCGATATTTGCCGCGCTGCCGTCCGAACGGCCGGCACTGATGGCCCAATACCTCGCCGAATGGTATGAAGCGAGCCGCCGCGAGAACTACTATGACCTGCACAAATCGGGTTACCAGTTCGTCGGCTACTGGTCGTGGGAAGCTGCCGCCATCACCCTGGTGCTCGGCATCGATGATACGAGCTATCGCAACCTGCCCTACTACCCGGCTGACATGGCCGTCTTTGCGCGCCAGGCCAATGCCGGAAGGATGCCCGCCTATTCAGCACCGGCCGTCGAGGAAAATGCAGAATTGACGCCGCCAGGAACGATCGGCGAGCTGGCCGAATACTGGAGGCACAAAAAGCTGTCTCCGGCCGACTTCGAGCAGCATCGCCGCTCAAACCGCATGCACTATGGCAGCTACGAAGAGAACCTAACGCTGTTTACCGACAAGGTGTGCTACGACTGCGCCGATCCGGACCACTACGACGGCGCCAGCTGGCTGGCACGGGAATCGGTGAACCACATGCGCAACAGCTATAGCGCAGGCCATGCATTGGAGGACCTCAATACTTTTTTTCCGCTGGCTCTCAGCTTTTGGGAAAACTACGCGCGCTTCCTAACGCCATCTACTCCGTCGGAGGACGACGGGGACGAGGACTGCTACAAGCACTGGCTGGACCTGGAAGACGATGACTACCACACCGGCCTGTCGCTGGTGTGCTTCGCCATCCTGCTAGGCCACCAGGACAAGCTGGCCCGCATCATGCCCATCCTCGACTACGGCAACCGCCGCCGCGACGCGCTGCTGGAGCACCTGGTCGCGCCATGGCTGCCGGGCCGCGAAGCGCCGCCGAAGAAATGCACGCGCGGCAAACCCTACTCGCAAACCCTGCCGATGTTCCCAGCCGCGCCCGATAAGCGCCCGGCCATGATGGCCGAATACTTGAAGGCCTGGTACGGCATGAGCGAGGACGAGCCCTACTTCGGAACCAACCGCAAGGGCTCCCAGTTCTTCGGCTACTGGTCCTTCGAAGCAGCGGCCATCAGCGTCATCCTCGGCATCGACGACACATCCTACCGCGACGACATCTTTTACCCGCGCGAACTGGCCGACTTCGCACGCTCCCACGTAACTACTATTTTGCAAGTATAGCGATTCAATTGAATCTCTCTTGCTTCAAAAGAACTTCTAAGCTGTAATGGCGGTCCGTATGGTTATCGAAAACACAATCTCATGCTGGACCGCCTCACTCAAGATACTCGCCTGCTGCGACTGACCACGCCGCAGGGCGCCGCACAGCTACTGGTCGAATGCGTGCGCGGCGAGGAGGCGATCGGCAAGCCTTTCGCCTTCGACATTTCAACGCTGTCCACCGACGCCGCGATCCCGCTCAAGTCCCTGCTTGGCCAACCCGCCTTGCTGGAACTGGTGACTGCCGCCGGTCCGGAAGCGCTGCGCCCCTTCCACGGCCATATCACCGCGATTGAACTGAGCGGCTCCAATGGCGGCCTGGCGCGCTATTCCGTGCGGCTGAAGCCGTGGACTGCCTTCCTCGCGCAAAACCGCGACAGCCGCGTTTTCCAAGACTTGTCGGTCTGCGACATCCTCGACGCCGTGCTGGGGAGCTGGCAGGGCCAGGGCAAGCTGGTGCCCGAATGGCGCTTCGAACTGGCCGACCGCGCGGTCTATCCAAAGCGCAGCCTGTGCACCCAATACCAGGAAAGCGACTGGGCCTTCGCCGAACGCCTGATGGCGGAAGAAGGCCTGTTCTATTACTTTGAACACCGCAGCGACGGCCACGTACTGGTGATCGCCGACCACAACGGCGCCTTCCAGCCGAACGCGCAAGCGGCAGTGCGCTATACGCAGCCGGGGGCAGTGATGCGCGAGGACAGCATGGACCGCTGGCGCATGCAGGCCGGCCTGCTGACCAATGAAGTCGCCCTGCAAAGCTGGGACTACCGCACGCTGGACCAGCGCACAGCCAATGCAGCAGGCGCCGAGGGCAGCGGCATCGCGCTGCCAGCGCGCGACGTGCCGGGCGCCTACGCCTATACCAGCCGCGAGCACGGCCAGCGCCTGGCCGAACGCCGCCTGCAGGCACTCGACGTCGCGCGCAAGAACATGACTGGCGCCGGCACGGTGCGCACCATGGCGCCGGCAACCCGCTTCGCCCTGCAAGGCGAGCCGGTGACCGGCGACAGCGGCGACTTCATTGTCATCCGCGTGCTGCACCTGATGCACAACAACCTGGCGGCGCAAATGCGCTCGAATATCCAGCGCGAGCTGGGCCAGGCAGCGCTGCAGCTGTTGAACGACAGCGACCTGGCCGAAAGCCGCCACGCAATCGGCAATGCGATTGCCGAACGTCCGCTTTACCGCAACCGCATCGACGCCATCGAAGCTGCCCTGCCCTATCGCAGCACCGCGCCCTGGAAACGCCCGACCGTGCAAGGGCAGCAAACGGCCATCGTAGTCGGCCCTTCAGGCGCGCCGATCCACACCGACCGCGACCACCGCGTCAAAGTGCAGTTCCACTGGCAGCGCGGCGACAACAGCCATAGCCGGCTGGCGCCTTCGCTGCAGGCCGGCGACACCGGCGCTCCCGCCGACGACAGCGCCGGCACCTGGGTGCGCGTTGCCACGCCGCTGGCGCCGATCGCCGGCGCCAACTGGGGCAGCAATACCCTGCCGCGCGTCGGCCAGGAAGTGCTGGTCGATTTTCTCGAAGGCGATATCGACCGCCCCGTCATTATTGGCGCCCTGTACAACGGTGACGGCCAGGCTGACGCCCAGCACAACAAGGTCGCCAGCGGCACCGGAGCTGCCACCGGCAACGCACCTGCATGGTTCCCTGGCGAATCCGGCGGCCATGCCCACCCTGCGTCGTTGTCCGGCCTGAAGAGCCAGGCCATGCAAAGCAGCCAGGCCGGCGCCGGGGCTTACAGCCAGCTGGTGTTCGACGATTCGCCCGGCCAATCGCGCGTGGCGCTGCAGCGCCACGCCAAGCCGCACCAGGGCACCGCAGAACTGAACCTCGGCCACCTGCGCCACCAAAGCGACAACCAGCGCCTGCATGCCGTCGGCTTCGGCGCGGAATTGAAAACCGAACATGCGCTCGCCCTGCGTTCGGGCCAGGGCATGCTGCTGTCGACGCACGCGGCACGCGGCGCCAGCGGCAACGTTCTGGATGCCCGTCCCGCGCAGAACCAGGTGGAAAACGCCAGGGAACTGCAGGTATCGCTGACCGGGCAGGCCAAGACCCACAAGGCCGATTTGCCAAGGCAGGATGCGCCTGAAAATCTGCCTGTCGCAGCAGGCCTGCAACGCACCGCCGACACGCTGGCGGCACGCACCGACGGTGGCGCGCCGGCCTTCGACGCACCGCTGCTGCAGATCGACAGTCCCTCAGGCGTCGTCGCGGCCACTCCGGCAGACGCGCTGTTTGCGTCCGAAGGCTCCAGCAGCGTGACGGCCAGCCAGGACATCAATTTCGCCGCCCAGGCAAACCTGCTGCATTCATCAGCCGGCGGCATCAGCCTGTTCACCTACGGCAAAGCCAACGCCAAGGAAAAGCCGAACCAGGAAACCGGCCTGCACCTGCATGCGGCGAGCGGCAAATACAGCAGCCAAAGCCAGGAAGCCGCGACCAAGCTGACCGCAGATAAAGCGGTCACTGTTGCCAGTGTCCAGGCCGAAGTGAATGTCGCGGCCAAACAGCACGTGCTGCTGACGACCCAAGGCGCCGCGATCAGGATCGAAGGCGGAGACATCACGCTGAATGCGCCGGGCAAGATCGAATTCAAGGCCAGCATGAAAGAGCTGGGCGGTCCAGCCAGCGGCGAGGCGGAGCTTCCCAAGTTCTCGCGGCAGGACATGAAATTCGCGCAGCGGTTCCAACTGCTCGATACCGACGGCCTGCCCTTGAAAGAAGAGCCGTATACGATCTACGTCGCCGATCAGCAAGAGATCCGCGGCAAGACGAACGCACAAGGCATGACTTCACTGGTCGACACCGAGCATAGTGAAGCAACCTATATTATTTTTGACCGAGACCTGCAATGGGTCTGCGAAGAAGATTCTGATGATGAAGACCATACACATTGCTAAGTGCCTGGGCGTGCTGCTCCTGGCCTTCAATTCACCGTTGCATGCACAAACCGCAATTAAGCCTCAACGCGACATCACGGCCATTTCCCTGGATGGCGAAGAGCTATCGATGCTGTACACGCACATCGACAAGAATAATGCGCACCCGATCGACACCTTGACCTTCTTTCGCAACAACCCCAAAGGCCCGGCGCAGCATGTTCCCTTCGAGATCAATGACCGCTTCGAGCCGATTCTTCAGCTGCGATCTGGCGCAGACTGCGCAATGACGGGTTTCCGCGCTTTCAAATCGGGAAACCGGATGCGCGTCGTGTATGCGCAACGGGACGGCAACTGGGCGGACAAGCGCCGCGTTACTTTCACCGTCATGGATCTCAAGAGAAATTTGGAGGAAGACCTGGATACGCCGCCGCTCTACTTCCATGAAACCGCCAAAGTTACAACGCAGGCGAGCTATTGCGACGTGAACACGGCGCTTGACACGGAAGCTGGCCTTTACCGCATGGGGAAGTAAGTTAGATGACCACTCCGAAGTATGTATCCGCGCGCGACGGCGAAAAAAATTCAGTGATCTACGTTGCCGAGGATGGCAGCGAATACCTGCATTCAGGCGGCACGCGCGCCTGGCGCAATAATAATCCGGGCAACTTGAGCAAAGCGCAAAAGAGCGGACTGGCCATCGGCGTTGGCGGGCCCTTTGCCGTCTTCCCGGACCATGATACCGGCAAGGCGGCGCTGAAGTTCGTCCTGCTCTCCGTGTACAAGGAGAAGCGGCTGGACAAGGTTTTCGAAAAATATGCCCCCTCCACCGACAACAACGATCCGGAGCACTACACCAAACTTGTGAAGAAATTCACCGGCCTGGCGAGTGACCGCACAATCGGCGACTTGACCCCAGCCGAGCTTGACAAATTCATGGGTGCCATTGAGCGGGTCGAAGGATGGCAGGCAGGAAAAGTCGAGCCGATTCCCCATGCCCAGCAATTTGCGCTGAAGGGTGTCGACGGCAAGCCTTTGTCCGGCATCGGCTACATCATGAGCTTCTTCACCAGCAGCGGCGAAGAGAAGAAGATCAAAGGCAAAACAGATAAGGATGGCAAAACGGACGTCGCCGTGACTGAAAAGCGCTCGTCGGTCACATTGAATCTGCCGCGCCCCGATCCTGGCCAATCCCTCAAAGGCACCGGTGCCAAAGCAAAAGGGAACTCCGCACCGGCGAAAACGGTAGAAGCGGCCACTGTCAGGTCGAAGCCCTGGTATGCATTCGCGTTCGGGAATGCCGACGAGTGCTTGACCGAGGCCAAGAAGACTGAACCCAAGGCGGAAGAAAAAGCCCCTGAGAAAAAGGCCGCTCCGCCCGCTGCCGCAGCACCCCAAGCCAAGAAAAAGCAGGATGCACCGCCGCCTGCAGCTCCCGTGACGGAGGTGAAGCAGCAAGGCGCGATCAAGGCTTCTTCGACCGTCGATAAAGCCGAGAACAAGGTATCCCAGATCGTGAAAGAGCCCGGTGTCTTTGTCACCTGGCAGTTCGATACCACCCAGGGTTCCAAGAAGAACCTGCGCGGCCTTCCTTACTTCATCGCCGTGATGAACGGCACCAAAGCGAGCGCCCTGTATGAAGGGCAGCGCGTTCAACTGCTTGGTGATCCGAACAAGATCAGGCAGAAGGTCCCGTTCGGCAAAGAAGTCGCCCTCTTCCTCGGAAGCGACGCAAAAGCAAAGTATCGCTCCAAGCCGCTTTTCCGCGTTACGGCGGAAAATGGGTTGACCGATATCGTCGTCAAGATCAACGAAACCGACGGCAAGGATTATGACGCTGCGTTGGAAGAACCAGCGTTGAAAGACGAAAGCGGAACGAAGAGGACGTATCAGGCAGCGATGTATGGCAATACCTGGCTGAACTTCAGCCACAAATACACTGCCGAAGAGGCAGCGGAAATGACCAAGGAAGCCAGTGCGGAGGTACAAAAGGCCGTCATCAGCATCTACAAAGGCGAGCCCCAGGCCGGACAAAACAAGATCACCCTGGACGTTCTGAAACCGAACGGCTCGACCATGAAGATCATCTGGCCAAGCCATGCGTTCGACAACTGCAAGAAGAATGTTACGGTCATCACCGGCATGGAATCCGCGAAGAGCGAAGCGATGCCGCGCGTGCACCCGAATACCTACCAGGCGTTCATGCAGGCCGCATTCGAGTTGGACGCCCAGGAACTGGAGATCAATTCCGGCTGGCGCCCAATGCTTGGCTCTGTGCTGCACCGCATTGGCGTTGGCCTGGATGTCGGCCGAATTCGTGTTGCCGGAAGCGACCGCAATTACAATCGTTCTGCGACAGCGGCGGAAAATACCTACTCCGCATTGATGAAGGAAAAGGCGGGCCTGCTCAAGAAGAAGAATCGAACTCCGGAAGAAGAAGAGCGCCTGAACAAGATCAAGGTCGAAGAGCCCGACGCCGCGAAGAAGGCCGTGGACGCGATCTCCGCCAACGAGCATAGCGACCTGAAAACTTTCACCAGCAAGCTAAGGGGCAACACTGAAGTGCGGCAGACTTTCGATCCATGGCAGATGGAAGACAACACCGCGGATAAAGCTGGCCCAGCACCAAACAGGCTCAAGACAGGCAACGAAACCCTGCACAGGAACCACCTGCACATTACCGTATTTGATGAAGAACTTGGACATGGACTTTAAAGCACTAGCCCTTACCTTCGCACTGGCCGGACTGGTGCCCGCTGCGCAGGCATATACACTGTTCGGTCCCGACCTTAAGGCCCCAATTTTTCCGCAAAACGGAACCCTGAAAGTCTACAAGGCAAAAAACGACGACAAGCCGCTCGCCGAGTTTCACGACCTGGCCTACTACGCGGTCGGGCCAACCGGCTTTGCCGACACCTGCCTTGGCAAGAGCGAAGATGGCTGGGTAAGATGCAATATCAAGGGCAAGGCGGGCTGGGTACGCCGCAGTGACTTCATCTCGGGCGCCCAGTACCAGCCAGAGACTAACTGGCCGATCCGATATTGGCTGGCCAGCGCAGGCGGAAGCATGCCTGGGGAAGAAACCGATGAACTCCTGGACGAGGCAAAACGTAACCCCTACCTCGTCACCCAGAAGGAACTGCCAAACGTCTTCTTCAAGGTCGCGTTTGACAAGGACGGGTTTGCGATGAGCGCAAAAACCGGCAAGCGGACCGGGGACCGGGTCTTCAAGGTCGGCAATGCGATCTACCTTGCACCGGCTGACGGGGCAAAGCGCGACAAGGCTACCTGGCAGTTCCTGAACTACTTCGAACCGAGCCTCCCGGCCATGTGTCCGTCCACGTCCAAGGAAAGCTGCTATAGCTCGGCAAACCTGTCGCAGGGCTGGCCAGGGATCGGCATGCTGCACACCTCTCCTCCGCCCCAGTTTGCATACAACGCTGAACGCGAAGAAAAAAACAAGGTGGAATGGTTTGGCCAGGAAGAAGTTGGCTTCGCCCGATTCTCCGACCCGGTGAAACCATTGATGTACAAACGGCCTGACGGCAAGCAGATCTGCGTCATGGATTGCAAGCAGACGTCGCAATGACTTGGATGGTCGGCAGGCAAGCCTCGCTGGCTTTTGGGATGAGATCCCTTTATCTTCTTAGTTTCTTCGCCTTCCTTTTCATCTCAAATGCGCGAGCGGGTGCGGCTGGAGGCCCATATGTTATCTGGGTCAACCTATCTGGAAATGCAGACATTGCGCGGACCATTGAATCGCGAGTAGAGTCCAGAAGCAACTGTCTTCGCCCAAGCTTGGTTATCTTGCCTCTGCCAGACCGGATTTCCAAGGATCTCGTAAAGAGTGCAATAGTTAGAAAGAACAAGAAGTCGTTAAAGTTATTGAAAGCCGAACTCAAAAAGCCACATAGCAGCCTCATCTCTGAAGGGTTTGACGGACTAATTTCATACGATGAAACTACTGCTCCAAAATTCTCGGCTGTGGCATTAGCGTGGCCAGAAATATTCAGCGAAAAAGTGATGTCGAGTTCAAGTGAACAAGTCCAATGGAGTCTGTTTTGCAGCCTGCTACCGCCAGTGGGTAGGTCCGGCCTCTAAATTAAAGACGCAGGCGGTCAATTTGATGACACTCCGTGGTGTATTTTCGATAGTGCTGATGTTGACGGCTTACGGCACTGCCAGCACGAGCTTTGCATATGAGTTCGAGAACGGGGTCCCGCTGACGCTCGGATTCCAACTGGGGGAATCAACAGTCGAGGACGTTCAACTTCGAATAGCCGGCCACGATGTTGAAGTAGCGATCTCCCTCAGTAACGGCTCAAAGCAAACACAGTACGCGGGCTTTTACGCCTCGACTCCGCTGTTCGGCTACCTCGGTGAGGGCGAGCAAAATTCAGACAAGACCTTTGCGGATCTAAAGGCATTTCACGATGGAAAACCAGTGCAGGTCTCCAGGGAGCAGCGCGGCTACTTCCTGGGGAAAGACATCACACATCTGCTTCGCAAGGCCGGCATTGGGCCCATTTATTCGAACGAGATCGATTGGAAGAAGCTCAAAAAACTTCCACAGCAACAGAACATCCGTATCGATTACTGGCAAAGCCAGGTCGCCTTCGGCTGGAGTGCGCCGATTGCGCCGCAGTCAACAGCGGTCGAAACGATCAGGTATACGGCTTTGCCGAAGTTCTCTTTGGAGATGATCGACGGTGAATCGTTTGCACAGGTGGTGCAACAGCATTGCGGCTCACCGGATAAGCTTAAGGACATGATCCAACAAGCGGCACCTCAGGAAACGCAAGTGCATGCGGAGGTGTTCGAACTTCCACTCCCCTTCCTGGCATTGCAGGGTGCCTCGGTGACTATTGAGAAGCCGACAAAGAAAACTCCGGGCGGGCGCCGCTTTGCCGCGTTGGCGTGCGGTTTTGATGGCGCCATGACAGTGCCGTCGAAAGGTTTGGTTCGCGGCGCCAAATATTCAATCTCCATTCTGGTGGTCTCATTGCTGACCGAAGCAAATGACTGACATGGGACGTATCAATTACACCGCAGTCTTGCTTGCTTCGGCCCTTGTAAATATCGACGTACAAGCGCAAATGGCTACCATGCATTACAAAGTGGGAAATGTCGCGTTCTCAGAAGATGCGCGTCATATCCAGATCCACAGCAAGCCGCAGGTTGGAATCGAAGTGCTACCGGGCGGGCATACTTGGCCGCGCCTTCAGCTTGATGAGTCCGGGCGCATTTTTGCGGGAAGTACCGCTATTGAACCTTCAACCGGAAAACACATCGCTCCGCACAAGGAGGATGCACCCGGCAGCGTCCTGTTCCCCAACAATCTTGCTGTGACGCCTACAACGAAAGGATATGAAATTCGTCATCATCAAACCCGATGCACGTTACCGTACAAACGGCTTGGCGCTCCAACGGACCGTTCTTCGTTTAAAGCGCTGCAGGTCGCAAACATCAAGTTCGCGGCATCGGAAGAGAAAGTACTGGCCCTGGTCACGAGCTTCTTAAGAGACGGGCAGACCAGGTATCGCGTGCGTTCTATCGATCCGCAAACCTGCAACGTAAGCCTGGTAGCAAATCTTGGGGATCCGGATCTGCTAGTGGAATTGGGGCAGTCCAGGCACGGCGGCTGGTGGATCACTGGCTCCATTGAACAGACGCTCTTGATGTCAAACGACGGCAGAAAATGGACGAGGGCGAAACTGCCGGAAGGTTTGTCGTCGTTGGTCAGCAGCTACGTCGTGGACGGTAAGCAAATCTGGCTGGCCGGGATCCTCGATATCTCCGACGACTATCCCAACCAGCTGGTCTACTCAGCTGACAGTGGTACTACATGGACCAATCTGAAAAAGGATGATCCGCTGCTTGCGAAAGTACCGGCAGGTTGGCTGGAAGGCCAGAAACGCAAAGCCTCCCAATAGTCCGCCGCAAGGCAGCAGTGGGCGCGACCAGGCGTGTCATGCGCCCGTCGCAGTTTTCTCAAGCTTGCTGCGGCTGTAGACGCGGCATTCGTTTTTCTTCCAGCGCCCCTCGCAGACGCGAAGACGGCAGCGGGCAGCGTCCTGCTTGCCCTGTTTCTTGCAC
>Ga0209256_1002536_pt1 | contig 14621 bp, 19 predicted proteins | sample AraplaCol_mCL_r2_2_FD_184270 | JGI IMG/M metagenome (GOLD analysis project Ga0209256, IMG submission 184270) | Arabidopsis root microbial communities from North Carolina, USA - plate scrape MF_Col_mCL_r2 (SPAdes) (version 3) | ecosystem: Host-associated > Plants > Roots > Endosphere | place...
TTATCCGACACGAAGTCCCGCCATAACGCCGCACTCTTCCTGAACGTGGCAGAAAAGGACGCTCCGAAGATTGCCTGTGGCCGATACACAAATGCGATCGTTTCCGGCGACATAACCTACCAGGATATGCTCGACATCAAAAATCACCGCTACACCCCGAAGCTGATCAAGATCTTCCGGGGCGGTTGAGGCAGACGCTTCGAGATGCCTCGCCAATCACAGCAAAAAACACTGTCCGCAGCATAATTGAGGAATAATCATGCGTGCCACTATTGCAATAACATTGATTGCCGGACTGCTCGCAGGCTGCGCGCCGACGCAGCAGGAATATCAAGCCACTGTCACGGCGCTGCAAGGCAGTCCTCGGTTGAGGACCGAGGCGCTTAACAATTGCGTCCAGCGTCTGAGCAGGCTCGACAAGAGCACGCTTCACGACGGCGCCGTTCTCATGAACGTCTCGGATAAGGATGCGCCTCGGGTCGGCTGCGCGCGCATGCAAAAAGCTCTGGTCTCCGGACGGGCAACCTATCAGGATGCGGTCGACATCACGAACAACCGCATGACGCCGAGAGTCATCAAGATCTTCCAGGACCGCTAAGGCGGAAAGCATCAAATGTCGCCCTGCGCCCGCCCTTGCGAACGGAAGGGCGGGTGCAGGGAGGCAGACTCAGCCGCTCCATGACATGGCAGTCCTCGCCCAGTTGCCGCGCTGCGCCTCCGGAACCGGATCGATCCTGTTGAGCCTCATCGTTATCGAGCAAACCTCTTCGTCGCTGAGTTCGGCGAGTTTCGCCAGCTTGTTCAATTCGTCCATGGTCACGCCCAGGCGCTGCGTGATCATCTGCACGATGTCCTCAGCGGTCAGCGTAACGGCCGCAGGCCCCCGCACCTTTCCGTCCTCATAGGCCAGGCGCTTGGCTTCCATAACTTGCCAATAGCTCTCCTTGACCTGTGGAACGGCCTGTGCGGCCTGAGACACCCGCAGGCTCATGAGATCCTTGCAGCCCTGCGGATAATATCGCGCGAGAGCCTCGTTGAGCGCAGCTGTCTTCTTCAAGACATCGATAGCAATGGCATCGCTTGCGCGCGACAGCGCAGGATTGCCGTATTTCGCCACCATGGCAGCTACTTGCGCTCGCGGATCGATCTTGCCCCCCGAGGCTTCGACCTTGGCAAACAGCTGCCGCGTTTCAGCTTCGTGATCCATGAAGACCGCGTGAACGAAAGGATTGATACCGGCGAGAACCTTCATCTCCTTTTCGAAGGAGCCAGCCTTCTTTTCCTGCGCAACCGCACCCGGTGTGGCCTTCCCACCTGCGGCTGGCTTCCTCTTTTGCAGGGATGGACCGCCCCCGAGCCACGCCCTCCCCCAATCGCCCTGCAGCTCTTTCGGCAGAGCGCCGACATTGTTGAGCTTCTTTGCAAGAGCGCACATGTCTTCGTCGGTCACGTCGATAGGGGCCGTCAGCGACTTGAACACCTCGTCCGCAGTCATCCCAAGATACTGCGTCATGATGACGTGTCGTTTTTCGAAGGTCATCACTCCCATATCAGCACGGAACTTCCCGTCCTGATAGGCATAAGCTTTCGCTCTTAGATCAGCCATGCGCCCGTCTCTAACTTCGGGAACCAAGGCCCAGTTCGGCATATTGCCCGTGAAGAAATACTCACAGCCTTCGGGATATTTTTCGGCCACGATGTCGACAAGTGCAGCGGTCTTGTTCATGGCTAAGATCACACTACTGTCGCCGGCGCGCCCAAGGGCGGGACTGCCGTATGTCGCGATCACCTCGGCGAGAATGTTCCGCTCCTCATACACATCGGCCCACCCTTCCCCATAGACTTTCCGCGCCACATCCATGTGATCCTGATAGATAGCCTGCAGAAGAGGATTGATCCTCCCCATGAAACGAACCACCCCTTCCAACGGGTCCTTCTTCGCATCTTGCGCAAATGCGCCTGATGCGAAGACCGTGATCGCCGCTAACAGCAACAATAATCTTTTCATGAAATCCCACCCCAAATAGTTGCAATTCTTTTATGTCTGAAATTTCAGGCCGTCCACGGCCCACTCGGAAAATGGTAAAAATATCAGGGGAATGCGCGCGATGCCTCGGCGGCGGCGGCTTGCACATCCCGCAGCGTCAGCCCCCACAGATGATATCGAACGGCAGATTCCGGCCGCCCGTTCGGGCACTCACAAGGACAGTCCACCTCAGCTATTCAGCTTCAGCGCCAGCTGCTGCCCGCCAAACACCTTCAGCACATGTTTGTTGATCGGCCGCATCGCCTCGATGCGGCGTTGCTCTTCCCGCCTGCGCGCTTCGTGACGCTCGCGGTCTGCGCGCAGCTGCGCGGCAAAGGCCATGGCCTTGTCTGCTGCTCCTGAATAACTCGGGCTTGCTGCCATCGAACTCTCCATCAGAACATAGATGAGAACGTTTATTTGTTCTCATTTTGTTCTCATTTTCGGAGAAGTCAAGACGATCGTTTCAGGGCAATACAAAAGGTAGGGTTCCGGCGCGGGAAGAGCGGTGCCGGCAAATAGATGGGAAAGCGCCAAGTCTTTGACGCGAAAAAACTATTCTTTGGTCTGCAGCCACACCATGGCAAAAGACATCAGGCCGCAAAGCGTGGCGATCAGAAGCAGGTTGTCCATCGGAATCCTCCTATTTGTGGCAGAAACGCGGCAGGAGGATTTTGGTTCAATTGCCCTCTATTTAAGGTGATTTGCCGCCATGACCGGGGCGCTGCCTGCCTATGCCGGCCTGATCACGGTCATGATGACGATATTGCCGGCTTCGTCCCGGGCGCTGTCTGTCGTCGCGATCACCTTGCCGGCAAATTCCGCCTCGGCCTCGGCAAACGCCTCCTTCACCAGCCGGAGCGTTTCCAGATAGGCGCTGTTGTCTCGCCTCGGCATCGCCAGCAATGCCTTGATCCCTGCGCTATCGTCGGTCATGACGCTGATTTTACTCCTTTGCGTGATCCCTATATTGGGAATATCGGGACCTTCCTTCGCTGCCTTCCGGGAAAACGGCACCTGCGTCAAGGGCGGAAGCCCCTGCGGGCAAATGACGGCAGACAGCCTCGAATGCGCGATCTCGCTTTATCTCCATCTCTCATGTATAAGCCCTCGTCCCGTTGCCAAGCCCGGTTCCGGCCCATCACCGGCAAGGGCTTGCAGGATGAGGCCTACGCTACGAGATAAGGCCACGGGACCCGAGACCTGACGAAAGAAGACTTGAGATCATGACCACGGCAAAGACGGCTGCATCCGAAGGCATCCAGCGCTATTTCAAGGCGCCGGTTTTCGCCGTAGCGCCCATGATCGACTGGACGGATTTGCCTTGAAGCGTAGGGCTATGCGGCCTGAGTCGTACCGCTCGTCGTACCGGCTTGCCGTCGCAGCCATGCAGCCTCATTCTTTCGCGCACGCGGGCCGGAAGGTGTAGCGGCCAGCACTTGCCGGATCGTTCGATCAGCAAATTGGAAGTCAATGACGAGGTGCTTGCCCTCTCGCACCAGCGCCCAACCAATGGCGCCGGCATCTGCGGCGAGTTGTTTGATTTCCAGGACGACAGCGCGCTTCATGCGGCCTCCAAGAAATCGCCACGCACGGTACGCAGAGGGCGGCCATGGGATTCGCCCTCAATCTCGATGTCGTAAAGCTGATGTCCAGCCGCGGTAAGTTCTCGACCGAGAACGGTTCCGATCATGTCGTGGAAGTGAACTACCTGTCCGACGTCAAAGCACCAATCGATATTCTCTTGCATGCTACTATCCTTACGTTAAGGCCGAGCTTCGCCCGACCAGTTACAAACTGTGTCATAGCCAAGTCTCCTCAATGTGGTGGCAAGCATGCGGATTGGTGAGCCGCGCAGTCTTCATTGCACAGCCGCACCCGATCGTCAACGGATATCTTCGTCTAAGTAATTGTTTTCTTGATTAACTTTACAAATTTGTCAAGAAAGCAGGCCGCCGAAGCGGCCCGCTCAGTTTCACTTCCAATCCAGCTTCGCCAGTGCGGCATCGACTACGGCCGGCGCCAAACCGGCTTCCTTCGCCTGCGCATATGCCTGCACGATCGTCGCCAGCGCCCTCGCCGAACCGCCAGCGTCAAACGCTTGTGTCGGTCCCATCACGTCGATGCCAACCGTGCCGCCTAACTTCTCGCTGGCCTCTTCGGCCAAGAGCATGGCAATGGGTTGCAGCGTCCATTGAGCCAAATGCCGCTGCGCCTCCCGAACCAGCGGGCCGGTTGTCGAGGCATTGAACAAGCCAGGCAGCACGCCAAACGCGCCACTGATGCTGTCTCGGGCCGCTGCTAGGCTTTCCACGCTCATGCTGCGCTCGATATCAGGAGTGACATCGGCGGGCTTCCAATCAACAGCGGGTGCCGGCCCGCCAGCCGCCGAGACGTTGACCGACTCGCGAAGCAGAACGCGACCGCGCTGCCCGCGGAACGATCTGCCGAGCGTCGTCATGTCGGTCTCAGGCCCTTCCGGATACGGCACGATCTGCGAGCCGAGCGGTGCATTCTCGTATACTTCGGCCAGTGCGCTTTCGAGTGCCTGAAGCAGGCCAGCCGTCAGCGATGCACGCCGAAGCGGTGCGGAACCCAGCCATGGTGCGACAGGATCGGCGCCGATGCGGAGATGCAGAACCTCGCCGGCCAGTGCTGTTTGGGTCGTGCCGCCGCCCGCCTCACTGATGGAAACGCGGTAGGCCCTCGGCACGCCGTCACGGGTAGACAGATCCCAATCACTGCACGGCACGAGCTTGTCGCGGATCAAGAACACAGCCTCGCCGCGCAAGGCCAGGGAACGGGCCAGGAGCGCGAGTGTGCGCCGGTCCAGCAGATCCGTGCCGCTAACGTCGGCAAGAGCGAACGCGCCCTCCCATAGGCTGATGCACGACTGCGCCGTGGCGGTCAGTTCGGCAATGCCGCGCCGTCCGCTGATGTACGACTCGCGAGCGGCCATAATCTCAGCCGTGAAGCCTGACATTGCGCTGCGCTTCTCGACGGGCCGTCTAAACCAATCTAACAGGCTCATCAAACCCTCCGATAATTGCGCAGCAAATCGCCAGCGCCACTATTTGCCATTGCCTGCGCCGCCCAGGATGCCGAGCGGCTTTTGTCCACGGTGACGCTGCCCGCTGTTACGCGCTCGCGTGTCGTGCCGGGTGAGCCCTTCTTGCTGGCCGCCATGTACTCGGCCAAGCGCCGGAAAGCCTCGTTGACCGCGGCAGGCACTTCGGAATCGTCCACGCCAACCGTGCCGGTAAAGCGATACATGCCGTCCGGAAGGAAGTAGCCCAAAGGCGACGGTGCGAGATCCACGGAGGCCCACGTTCCGGCCTGCCAAACTTCCACGGTCGTGATGGTTGCCGGCGCCAAGGGCGGATGCCACTCCCCGCAGCCTTCCACGATCCATTCAATCGATCGGGAGGTGTAGCGGTGCGCGGTGTAGGCTTCGATCCGCTGCCAGATCATGGGCGGGTCTAGAGCCGCTGCACCCGTCGAAAGGCCCGAGGGAGTCGCCGGATAGTCTTCCGGCGCCCCTTCTGTTTGTTTTATGGTGACGGCCATTACGCCCTCCATCGATTGAGAACGCGCCGCAGGCCGGCGTCCGGTGCTTCTTCGTTGGCGAGTGCCCAGGACCGGGCCGCAATCTGTGCCTGATCGTAGGCCGGCCGGGTAACCAAGCTCACCTCAAAAAGATCGGCCGCGTTGACGGTACGCAGCAGGCCATCCGCCGAACGCGTAACCATGTCACCGCCAGGAGACACGCGAAAGCCAGGGCTAATGCCCTTCGTGAGCCCAGCCGCAAGAGCAGCCAGTGCGTCATGCGCCCAGCTAGTCGTCGCCGCAACGCGTGCCTCTATGTGAAGCGCGTTGTCGTCGTCCCGCAGCGTGAGCGAGCCGGCCTCCGTAGAGGCCAGCGGTTTTTCAGGATCATGACCGGCGAGAAGAAAGATGTTCTCGCCTGCCTCGATGCGGGCGCGGAAAGCCCGAGCGGCAAAGCGTTCCCGCCTGCCGTTGCCGAGCGTTGTTTCCGCGCCATAGGGGAAAGCGCCCGACAATTTTGTCGAGCCGCCTTCCGTGCGGATTTCAAAAGTTGTCGGTGCGCCGTAGAGCATTTAGACCTGCACGCCCGTGAGGATCTGCAGCTGCTGCGAACGAAGTGCAGAAACGTCAGCCGTGACCAGACCAGTCAGGCGCAGGCCACCAGAGGCCGCGTCAGCGTATGGATCGCGGATCAGGTCTACAGCGCCCCACGTTGCCAGAACGGCCGGAGCAACGCCACCAATCGAGGTGGTCAACAGAGCCTTCGTAGCGAGCGGCGAGCCGGTCGGAGCGGCAAGCGCATGCGTGGTCATGACTGGCGAACCGATATTTTTGGTCAGGCGGTCCCACTCGGTGACGGCAGTCGAGTTGATATAGCTTCCATCCATCCTGTCGAAGACTTCCGGACGGATCAGGAGGTTGACGCTGCCTGGACCGGTGATTGCATTGTCCAGCATAAACTTCACAAGCGCAGCGCGGAACGCGGACCACGATGCATAGGCAGCAACTGCCGTCGACGTGATGCCGTACGAGCCGACCAGAAGGCCAGCAGGCTCACCGGAAGCCCCGGCGCCAAGGAAAACCGCCTTGTCGAGCGCAACGGACATGCAGCCGTTCATATCGCGACGAACAGCCTGTTCCAAAGCGTCACCGGACTGCTTCAGAGCCTTGCGCGTGATCTTCATCTGCACGCCAAGCGTCGAGTTCGGAGCAACGCTGCGCTGTGCGGTCGAATAGACGGTCGGGCCGGCTACCGCGCCAGTTTCAGTCGCCTGCCAGCCAGCCGTGACCGAAGAAGCAGTAAGCGGCCATTCTTCCGAGCCCTGGCCGATGTTGATCATCTGCACGCCCATCTGAGCGGCCACGCTGGCCGGGAACAGACGATCAATGATCGGAGCGGTCACCTTCGGAGCCGGAACGCCAGAGGCAACAGTCTCGCCGGCACGCTGTTCGAGCGCGAACGCTTCGAGAGGAACCGGGCAACCGCGATAGCCGCCCTTCGAGCGAAGCTCCTGTACGATTTCAGCGGTCTCACCGGCCAGTGACTTGCCCTCATCGAGGAACAGCGCAACCTGGCGCATTTCGAAGCGGTCGATCAGGTCGGCATATTCGCGATCCGAACGGGTTTCCAGTTCGCCCTTGGCGTCGCGGCGTTCCGTGTCTTCGGCGATCAGCGAGGCGCGATAGCGGGTTTCGTTCGAGCGATATTCAGTGTCGAGCGTCTCCATAGAGCGCAGTTCGTCGGCACTAGCGTCAGATTTGCCAACCAGAGCAGAAAGAGCCTGTCGGATTTCCGACTGGCGACGGGCGATTTTTACAGATTCAAGCATTCAAAGTTCCTTTTTTAGGAGGGATTGCCAAGCCTTACGCTCTGGCGAGGGAAGCTGGCCACGTTCGGCCAGCGTGTGTTGCAGGTGGCAGTCAGTGCAGAGCGTTTTGAGATTGCTCAGCGAGTAGGCTCGTTCCGGTGCCTGCCGAACCGGGATTACGTGATGGACTTCCAGCCGGCCGCGAGCGCCGCATTCCTGGCATTTGAAGTCGTCTCGACGGACAGCGGCCGTTCGAACCGGCCACCATCGGGGATCGTGATGCATCACACCCACGCCGCGGTCCTCAGCTTTTTGGCTGGCCGGGCCATGCGCCTATTGCCCTCCGCAACCGCAAGAATGGCAGCAGCAGCGGGGTCGATACGGCCAAGCGAGCGGGCCTTGGCCAGCTTGTGGTTGCCGGCAGGATCCACGAGGGTGATTGCATCAGCAAAGGCTGACCGCAGCAGTAGGCTTGGCCGGGTTTTGACCTGGCCGTCAAAAAGTGCGCGCCGAAAACGTTCGATATCTTCGGATCCGTCTTTCCAGCCGAATCCGCGCCATATGAACGGGATCCGCGACAGCCCTGCGCCTTGCATCGCTTCGACAAACTCGGCATGCCGGAAACGGTCGCCAACGACGCTGGAAATGGTCGAGCCGTCTACGAGCTTGACAACGCTTGCCAGCCATAGGCCGGGTGGCACCGTGTTTTCGCCGAGAACGGAAAGCTCGCCGCGTTCCTGCATCTCCACATACCGGCCCGATACGCCATCGGCCGCGCCGCGATCGGCAAGGCTGGGTTTGGTCGGGAACGTGCCGACAGCCTCCAGCCGGCCAGTTGCGGGCCAGTAGAAGCAAGCCGCCGACATGGAACGCGAGCCGCCAAGGTCGATACCAAGGATGCACTCGCCCTCACGGGGCGGGAGCTCGTCGGGAGCGACCTCCGCGGAAAGCCATTCGTCCACGGTCACCAAGACCGATCGGTCTTCGGTGCTGACTCTTTCGTTCCTGTTCAAGTTTCTGAACGACGACAGAGCGGAGCCGCCACGTGCGATTGCACGCCGGGCCTGTGCTTGAAGCCATTCCAGCGAAGCGCCGATGCCTTCTGACGCGCCGGGATTGGCGATCAATAGGCTTTCCGCGTCGTCCGCAGGTAGGCCGAATGGCGGCCTATGTTCCTGCACATACGTGCCAGGCGGCGGCTCATCTAGCCATCTGGAAAAGGTGTTTGCGTCGTCCGGAGCACTGGTCGAAATGATAAGAGCCTTGCCGCCACGCTTACCGAGGCCGGAAAGAATGGAGTTCTCGAGGCTATCGCCCTTTTCCCGTTCCCACGCTGCCCGCTCGTCGAGGATGGCAAGGTTAGGCGCGCCGCCAAGGATAGACTTTCCGTCAGCCGCAATGCATCGAGCCAAGCCGCCGCCGTTGCCGCTGTATTCGACTTCCAGCCGCTGGCCGCGACGGATATTGAAAAGCTCTTGCTCTTCGGCCGGCAGGCTTTCGATGAATCCAACCAGAAAATTGAACGCGATCTTGGCCTGGTCTCTGTTTCGAGCCGCCAGGAGGATTTCCCGCTTTGGCTGCTCGTCGATCTTGCCCATCAAACTTGCGAGCGAAATGCCTGCCGAGAGCGCGGTCTTGGCGTTGCCACGGCCGATTGAAAGCACTGCAACCATATTGTCAGGGGAGAGAGCGCCGCGGACGAAATCTTTCTGGAAACTCGCGAGTTTCAGCGGCTTGCCGGCCAATGGGCCTTCAGGAATTTTGAGGGATTCGAGGAATGAAATAACAGAATCGGCGACCGATTTTTTCCCCGATTTTTTTGGGGAATGTGAATGCAATACTCCCCCACCGGTCCCTGCTCGCGGGGGTTTCTTGGGCATTGGGACCGTCATGGCGTCGCCTCTGAGCACTGGCACACCCACAGCACGCCAGCGGGGTCGATCTCGATCTCTGTGATCAGCCACGAGCCGCCCTCTATCTCGATCTTGTCGAGGCGCTGGGGCACGATGTCGAGCGTGCCAGCAAGCAACTCAATCTTGGCGGCAGTGCGCGGGATGCCAGACAAGCCGGCGTATTCAGCATCATACGAGCCGCGAATGCCTTCGCACAGATGGGGCGCACCCCATCCGCCTGGCACTTGGTTACCGTAACCGTCGTCGACGGTCGTGGGGTGATAGAGCGCAGCAGACCGCAACTGCCCGGTGAGCGCGCGGTTTACGTCATCCTTGAGCTCATCAAGCATTGGGGATCCTTATCAATGGATGAAAAGCGAAAGCCGCGCGCTGCCCACTAGGAGGAAAGCAGCACGCGGCTCGATCAACCAGCATCACGCTGGGATGGTATCGCCGCCCTGTACATCCGAGGTACGGCAATGGGGTCGCCGCAGGTCGCGCCACTCTCGGGACGCGCTTTCACTGTGGAGGCAGTGTGCGGCTATCGGGCCGGCAGACCCGAATATTCGCCAGGTGCCGGTAGCGTCGGCAGCCTGGCTGGGTGGCGAAAATCTCTGGTAAACTCCACCCAATGGAAAAGCCGCCCTTGGGGAGCGGCTTTGTTGAACTCTTATGTATTACGCGAAATAACTACACGCGATTTGTAACACGGTTGGCACGAAAATTGCCTGCCTCAATCTGGGCCTTCGCCCACGCCATGGTTTTTCGCAGCAGCTCGGCGCCTTTTTTATCCGCGTACCGGCCTTGTGCGCCGAACGCTCGGCCGACAGTCGCAAGGTCACCGCGGGCTAGCACTGTCTCGATGACGAGGTTAATGTCGTCGGGTGGATCGTCGAATTCATGCTCATCCACCTTCCTTGCATCGCCCTTCGATTTTCCTGGCCGGGGCGTGCCCAAGCCGCTTTTCGCTCCGATGAAGTCAATGCCTAGGGATGCGACGCCATCCGAACACGAGCCATATGAAACGAAATCGTCGGAAAGCTCGTCGACGTCATTCTGCGGCAGAAGGTCGATCCGAGTGTAGCCACAAGGTTCCACCGGCCGCGGCTCGGGATCACCAAGGCGCGGCAGAACGGGCGGCAGGTCAAGATGGCTGCCGAGACTTGCCTTCGTCTTCTTCTTGCCGCGCGCAGTGCCGTTCCGGCGAATATCGAGCCCGCCTTCGATAGGTTCATTGTCGTTGGCCACTATCGTGTCGTCCGGCAGCCGCGTGCGGGCAATCATCCACAAGCACGCCGCACCGAACGGATCGTGTTTCATCGACCAGTTCATCGCGGGCCGTGTGTGTCGCGATACGCTCTCGCGGCCCTTGGGAGCTGTGTTGTCGTTTGCGGCGATTAGCTTGGTTGCCAGACGTTCGGCGGCATTGCGAGCCGATGCTGTGCGTAGATTGGTGGGTAGTGTCATGCTGTTTCCCCCTCAAAGTTATGACCTAACTCCCCCCTCATAACTTTCGTAACTTTCGTAACTTTGGGGGTGTTGTCGTTGTCGTGGTCGGGCTGAAAGTTACGTTGGTTATGAAAGTTATGCGGGGTATCAGGAGGCGTAACTTTCCCGGCGATAACCCACTGGCCGCGCCCAAGCTTCTCAATCTTCCCATCTTTAGCCAGCCGCGGCAGATGCTGCTTCACATCGCCTACCTTCACGCCCGCTGCCGTCGCGATCGCGTTCGGCCCATCTGGCTCGTCCATATCCTGCATGGCCCTGATGATCCTGGCCGCAGTGTCGGACATGGAAACTTCAGCGGCATTACCGCGAACGCTCCACGTGCAGGTTTCCTTGATGAAGGTGATTGCGGTCTCAATTTCCTCGATCTCGCGCCCACGGCCATAGAGCTCAACCAAGCCTTCGTCGTTGCGGGCCATAATCAGTGTTGTATCCGCCGCGCCGCTTATGCCGCCCGTGCCGTTCACGCGGTCGAAGGGATCCGAGGACAAGGCGCCCTTATTCGTGTGGTGGACGACAATCACGGCGACATGGAAGGCCGCAGCAATCTTTGAGAGCGGACCGATGTCCTCATAGTCGAGGTCGTAGGGGTTCTTGTTCCCTTTGCGGTTCGCTCGGAACATCTTGAGCACGTCGATAATCACCATTTTGGCGTTCGGGTGGTCGCTGAGCCAATCAACAATCTTCTGCAGCCCGCCCTGATCGGCACGCGGCCATTCCGTTTCGAACTGAAGGCAGTCCGGCATTTTCTGGCCAACTATCCCCATGGTGGGGTTTTGCTTGCGCAGTCGGTCTTTGAGGCGGCGCGGATTGTCCTCCAGCGCGAGATAGAGCACGTCGCCCTGCGAGCACTGGCCGCCAAGGCAGGTAGAGCCGCGCGCAACGGCAAGGGCTGCCTGCAGGACAAGCCACGACTTACCCAGCTTGGATGCGCCTGCAAGGATGGTGCAGCCTTCCGCGATATAGCCAGGCACGACGTAACGAACCGGATCGAACTCCATCGTCATAAGGTCGCGAGCATTGAAGCTCGTCAGGCGTTCGGGCTCTGGCGCTGGTGCGGCAGGTTTCTTGGGTGGGAAGAGGTCGGCCGTCAGCTTCGCCATAGACTGCGCAAGTTTAGACGGTGGTCGAACGACAGGCGCCGCGCCAATGTCTCGCCCAATAACGGCGTGGGCAACATCGCGGTCGTCTTCCGGGCCGGCAATTTGAATGATCAGTGGCTGATCGTTCTGTAGCGTGACAAGAAAGGACGAAGCTTCCGAGCATCCGCCAATATGATCGACGATGACAGCGGCCCGTTGCGCGGCCCGTTCATCTTCAGGCCATTCGTCGGCCGGCAACGACTCCACGTTCGAAGGGTCGGCGCGCTCCCAGTCTGGCGATCCGTCTTCGAGAGCGGGAACCAAGATAACGTCTGTTACGCAATTTCCGTGGTCGTAGAGGCGATCGCAAATTCCGAAAATCTTCGCTTGGAGGCTATCCGAAGCCGGTGTTTCGCGAACTTTCTGCGAGCCAAACGCGGCCCGTAATTCTTCTAGGTTGGTGTCAAACTGCGCGGTCTGCGTCACGGTTTTCTCCGGTTGCGAGTGCTGCCAGGGCGGCGCGAATAATTGCTTTGGCGAACTCAGGCGCGAAGGTCGCGCAATTGTGGACGTTGGTGTGCGGAGGGTAGACGCGGTGGCCTCTTGGCGTCTGTACGAGTTTCAGCCCAAACATCCGAATGTTGGGCGTGAGCTGTGCGTCAAACGTGGCAATAGCGTTTCCGCCCCTAGTGTCGGGGCGGATTGCGAGGATTTCCAATGATGTCTCCTGTGGTTAGGGGTAGATCAGGTGCACCGTTACGGCAGTCAGGTTGCCATCCGCGTCCACGTCGTATTCGACACGCTGCACCTGTAGATGATTAGTGCCGCCGCGGTAGTGGAACGAAACCCAATCGCCGGTGCCAGGCACGACAGGCCAGTCAACTTCGAGGCCGTTCGGATGGTCTTCGCTGACGATGGTGAACTTCATGCTGCCACCTGCATGGCACGCTTGTTGTCATTGGCATGGGCATAAACGGCAGTGCGGCGCGTGCCGGCGAGCCAATGGTCGAGATCGGATCGCAGGTATAGTACTGATCCCCCGACCTTGAGATAAACTGGCCCGACGCCGGTAAGACGTGTCTTGTTCAACCACGACGCCGACTTGCGAATGTAGGCGGCGGCTTCCTTGGTGGTGAATTTTTCGCTTGACATCATTCCTCCATATGTTTAGAAGAGTTGACATGAGATTTAAGATAGTGCGGAGCGTATATCTTACGCAACAAACTATATAGGGGTGCGGCGCAGCTTTTATCAAGCCGTGTCAGAAATTTTCCTACTTAGTGATCTGTTCGAGCCACGGCCAGCCGGCGTACTTGTCGCCGGTTTCTTTGATGTCAGTGTACCGTTTCAGCGAATTCCATGTTCGATGGCCACTGATACTCGCCGCCAGCGGGATCGTCCGCCCCATCTCGAAGAGCCTTGAAATGCCTTCGTGCCGCAGTGAGTGGAACACGAGGCGATCGACCTCTAGCGTCTCCTCCTTGTTGATCTCAAGGAACTGGCAGGCGCGGGTGAACGCGGCGCTGATGGCGTCTACCGTATACGGGAAGATTTCAGGATGGGTGCGCGGCATGGATTTGATGATCTCCATGGCCTCAGGCACCAGTTCGCACCAAACATTGTTGCCTTTCTTCTGGCCGGGATGCTTGAGGTCTCTCACCAGAATGCGGCTGTGCTGTTCGTCTAGGTCCGTCCAAAGAATGCGAGTGATCTCCTCCTGACGGCGCGTCGAGAAGATTCCGAAACCGATCAGCTTGCACATAGGGGCAGAGTGCGGCGCGCGTATCTGCCTGTCTGCAAAGTGCTGCATCAGCTTATCGAGTTCAGCTAGAGTTGGACGGCGGGTCCGCTCCTCCGACTTTGATATCTTCTCAAGGCGCGTGAGGGTACGCTGTGCCGCCTGCATCTCCGCGTAGTCGAGATCGATGTCCCATGCAGCCTTGGCGTCCCGGAAGATGGCGGCGAGATGCGAGACGTAGTTTCCGACGGTTTGAGGCTTCCGCCCGCCTGACAGAAGTTCGTCAGCGAAGGCAACGATGTCCACGCTGCGGATCGTTCGGCTGTCCTTGGAAGCTATCGGGAACGTCTTTATCGTGCGAAGGCACTGCTCTTTCGTTCGTCCGATAGTTCGCTTCGCAGCAAGGTACTTATCGATCGCGTCGGCCAGAGTGGAGTCGGCCTTTGATAGCTGCTCAATCGCGCCTGGCTTATCAAGCTCAGCCTCGCGCCAGCGGATCCACGCCTTCGCCTCGCGCTCCTTCTCGAAGGTCTTGGCTTCCCGCCAGACTATCTTGCCGCCTTTCTTTCTCAACAGTTGGGCGGTATATCCAGTGCTTCCGTCTTGCCGCTTGCGCGCGCTGATCGTTCCCATGGTACGACATTCACCCCTGTTGGTACGACATTGTTGTACCTGAAGGTGAAAAAGGGTGCAACAGACTGCAAACGTCTGACAAAGAATGACAAAGATGCTTGAGGCTAACGAATTGAATTTCTACGAAAAAGCCCGCATTTCCGGGCTTCGAATTTTCGCGGTTGCCCCCATGATCGACTGGACGGATCGCCACTGCCGCTATTTCCATCGCCAGATCAGCCGCAATGCCCTGCTCTATACGGAAATGGTCGTCGCCGACGCCATCATCCACGGCCCGCGTGAGCGCCTGCTCTCCTTCGATGCGGCCGAACATCCCGCCGCCCTGCAGCTCGGCGGCTCCGATCCGGCCAAGCTTGCAGAAGCCGTGCGCATTGCCGAGCCCTATGGTTA
>Ga0209256_1002542_pt1 | contig 14603 bp, 22 predicted proteins | sample AraplaCol_mCL_r2_2_FD_184270 | JGI IMG/M metagenome (GOLD analysis project Ga0209256, IMG submission 184270) | Arabidopsis root microbial communities from North Carolina, USA - plate scrape MF_Col_mCL_r2 (SPAdes) (version 3) | ecosystem: Host-associated > Plants > Roots > Endosphere | place...
TGGCGAAACAGGATTTAGTTGTTATAGTTTCGCTCCTAAGTTGTTCCGGGCCGTTAGCTCAGTTGGTAGAGCAGTTGACTCTTAATCAATAGGTCCAAGGTTCGAATCCTTGACGGCCCACCAATCCGGACAAGGGGTTACGTGATGAACGTAGCCCCTTTTTCTTTGTCCCGGGAAAATGGCCGGGAAAATGAACCCTGAACGGACTTTCGGGAGAACGGGATGGACGAAGGATTCGCTGCGCTGCTAGGCGCCGTCGTCGGCGGCCTGATTACGGCCGGGGCAACGGTTTTTCAGGACATTCGCAGGTCTCAGGACCAGGCCAAGTCTCTTGCTATCGCGATCGCGGGAGAAGCCGCCGCCGTGGCAATGGTGGTGAGGCGGCGAGAATGGCTGAAATCCGTAGCGGGACACCTCTACGCCGCCCAGGGCGGCCAGGTGAGCGTGTTCACGGTGCTCCTGCCGGAGCAGATCTTCGCGGTGGCACGCGGCGCGCAGGCGGCCGCTGGCACGCTCCCCGGCGCATTGCCTTCCCTCGTGCCGCGCCTGGTGCTCACCGGCGACGGCGTTGCAGCCGACCTGAAGCGCCTGTTCGATCACCCGGTCGACGACGCGCGCAGCTTGCTTCGCAGCGACGACGCGGAGGGGGCTGTCAACGTCTATGGCGAGCTGCTGGCCATGATGGCCTCCGCGCTTACGCAGTGCGACTCGGTCGTGGCCGAGGTGAAGCGCCTCTACCCGAAAGAGGCGGCGTCGTTGAGTACGACACGCGCTCCTTTCGAGATCGAACTTTTCCCCGAAGGCATTCCCTGACGGCTATTTCGTGATCTTGCGCGGCTTGGGCGGCGCCACTACGGGCAGGTCGTGGTTGTACCGCTGCGTCATGCGCCGCTCCACGTGGCCGGCGGCGTCTTGCTTGTCGGCGATATTGCCTTCGGTGTCGGTGACGCCGCGATGCTTGAGCCCATGAAGGCTGAAACGCTGCTCTTCGGTGATGACCTTGTCGCGCATCGCCATCTTGATCATCCGCTGCCAGGCGGTGTCCAGCGCTGACTTCGACAGCGGCGTGCCCGACTGTGTGACCAGCACGCGGCGCTGCTCCGCGCGCAGCGCGATCGGGCGCTTGTTTTCCTCCATCACGCGTTTCCGGTATTCCTGCAGGAACGTCCACGCCGCGCGTAGCTCGTCATTCCACAGAGTGACGTTGTCGAGCGAGCCCTTGCGGCGGTTGCTGCGGATGCCGACGTCGTCGGCGTGCGCATCGGTGAGCGTGTCCACCTCGATGCCGCGTAGGCGCAGGTTGTAAGCGAGCACCATCACCGCCCACAGATACGGCGGCACGCTGCCCTTGGTGTGCGCGGTCCGCCCACCGCGCTCGCGCGCGAACGCCAACACCGTGGCGAATTCTTCCGGCTCTGGCATGCGGTTCTCGCCGCGCTCGGTAACCTGGCGCACCCCGCGCCCTGGGTTGTGCTCGCAATAGCCGAAGCGTAGGCCCCACGCGAACATGCGGCGCAGGAACCGCAGCACGTGGTTAGCCTTGCTGGGGCGAGGCTCAACCTCGGGCTGCAGCTTCGTTGCCGCACGCCCGCTGGCCAGCGTTTCGACCAGGCGCTGAATCGTCGGCACGGTGATGCGCGCGACCTGCATGTCGCCCAACTTTGTGCCGTCCTTGAGCACGTATTCGCACGCGGTGTCGCCGCACCAGGTGTAGCCGCGGCGTGTCTCGTCGGCCAGTTCCTTGAACTCGGTGGATTGCTTGAAGCGCTTGAACAGGTAGCGCAGCGTGCCGCGCTCTTCGCCACCGGCGGCGACTTCGACGATCGCGTGCAGCTCGGACAGCCGGGCGGTCGCATAAGCGACCGTCCGCTTACGCGGACGGCCACCTTCAGGGTGCGGCTCCAGGATGTACCAGCGGTTGTCCTCCCAATAGATCCCCTTGGGCAGCGACGCCTGGTCGATGTGTGCCGGAATCGTTGGATTGAATCGCCGCTTCCTGCCGCCCATTAGATCAAGTCCTCGCTCCGTGTCGTTGCCGCTCCCTCGTTCGCTGCAGGCCCCGCAAGGCCGAGGGCAGCGTTCAAGGCGTCTACCGTGGTCCATATGCCGCCGCGGGCGTCATGTTTGTACCGAATGCCCAGACGGTCTGCCCAGCGCCGGACGGTCGAGGCCCGCGGCAGTGGGCCTTCCGGCGCACACACACGCTGCAACGCGGTGTACGTGATGATCCGGTCGCTCATGCGATTGAAACCTCCATCCATTCCTTGCGCTTGACCCACTGCCGGCGCATTTCGTCGCGCAGGCGATGCGCCGCTTCCTGCCCGCGCTCCGCGGTGATGCGAGCCACCAGCGCGTCGACGCGATCGGACGTGGTGTACCCCTTCCGAAGCCAATGGCGCGCCTCGCACACCGCGCGCCATTCCTCGCTTGCCGTGTCCGTCATGCACGGCGGCCCCCTAGGAGGCGCAGCGGGAGCTGCAGGACGTCGGCCGATGGACCCGCCGGCGCGATCGCAGCGCATGCGGCCGCACGTGGTGCCCGAGGCCTCCGCTTTTGGTTGACGCGGAACCACTCGTCGAGCGCGCCTTCGACCGCTTCGTGCTTACCGGTGCGACGGCATGGGCATTCGATGAAGTGGCCGCCGCCAACGCGCACGGCCCGCTGGTCAAGGTAGTGCCGCGCCGCATGTCCTTCGGCGCACGGCAGCAGCGTCACCTGATGTGGTACCTGGCGTTGCGTCACCGGCTCACCTCCGCTCGTGCGTTCGCGCCAGCGCGGCGAAGCTGATGCGCATCGCACAGGTCGCGCATGCTGATCACGCGCTGCCAGCCTTGGCACACGTCGTCGGGGCCGTACGTGAACTCGATCGCCTCGCCGTCGACGAACAGCTGCAGCGCTTCACGCAGGTTGAGCATGCGGCCGCTGACATCGTCATCGGCGCCCGCCGAGATGTGGTCGTCGATGTAGGCCTGCAGCGCACGCTGCAGATTCAACGACCAGGGCATCACCGCGACGTACTCGTGCGGCTCGCAGGTGAACTTCGGATCCGCGCACAGGTGGTAGGTGTCGGGGCGTCCGTGGCGACCTTCGTTCGCCAAGATCACGGCGCCGGCTTGGTGTGCGGCGCGCAGCTCGTCGTGGCTGCGTCCAGGCATCAGCTCAGCCATGGGCAACCTCCCGGCGCACGGCCATGGCGCGACGGCGGCGGCGAAGCGCGACCGGCACCTGGCCAACGGCCAGGCCGGCGCGCTGCGCGCGCGGCGCGCGCGTCGACCACAGACGGTGCAGCACGGCGCCGCCGGCGGCAGGCCCGACCAACAACACGATCAAGAAGGCGAACTCAAGCACGGCGCACCTCCTGGGCGGCTGCAGCCATCGCGGCGCTGCCGGCGGCCGTAGCGGGGCGCGGCAACATCGCGGCGACACGCGTGGGCAAATCGAGCGCGTCCAGGTACTCGGCCAGCTCCACCCCGATGCGTTCCTCGGCGGCGATGAAGTCCGGCTGCTGGGAACGCCAGCCGCCTTTCGGGTCGGCCGTAAACGTGCGCGTTACCGACTGCAGGCCGCCCATGTCCAGTGTCGCGGTGAAGGCGATGCGGTCGCGGCTGATGTGGATCAGCACGGCGGCGGTGCAGTCGCGCGGCCGCAGGATCGCCGACACGCCGGCGCTGTTGGTCACGCTGTCGTCGAGGCCGATCAGCGTCGGCGTGATAGCCTCCGCGCCGGGTCCGGTGCCGGCCCCCTGCGAACGTGTCGCAATGGCCGGATTGTCCGTCTGCTGCTGCATGGCAAAGCTCCTAGGCTTCGTGGTGGGAAGGCCTTGGGGCGGCGCTGCAACGCCGCCCGCCGGGCCCGCTGTTCGGGCTCAGATCGCGTCTGGGCCGCGGGAAGGCTTCGGCGTGGCGCCGATGGATTGCGCTCTATTGAGGACGTCGAGCACGTCCTGGGCGATGTATTCGGCCACCGCGGCCGTGCTGTCGCGGCTCACGTTGACGAAGGACACGGCCTCGGTGGAAAGGGCGGCGAGCAGCGTGGCCGCGTGCTGCGCGCGCCACAGGCAATTCATGTCGTCTTCGCTCACGGCGAAGCTGAGGCCGTCCTGCAGGGGCGAGCCGATCGGCGTCCTGGTGCTCATCAGTGCACCTCCATCCGGCCGCGAACCGCATCGATCGCGGCGGTCACGTCAGCGAGGGTGAGAGACGGCGCGGGCTTGCCGGCCGCTTCCAGCTTCGCCATCAGGGCGAGCCAGGCGCCGTGGTTCCAATCGAGGGTGTTGCAGATCTCGCCGAAAGCGGCCGCGATCGCACGGCGCGGATTGCCGGGCGCAGCTCGGGTGTCGTCTGACATGGGTTGTGCTCCAGGTGCGGTCTGTGAACCGCTCGTCTTGCCGCCAAGCAAGGCGAGCGACCGGACGGGGTTGGCGGACCGGTGGAGCACCGGCGAGCCTTGCGGCTCCCCCGCCCGGACGCCCATAGAACTGGACTGCACCAGGCACGAAAAAAGCCGCGGATTACTCGACGCGGCTTTCGCCGCTCCATTCAGGCCGCCAAGCCCGGTCGCCGATTTTGCGGCGACGGGGCAGAGGTTGCTCCCAAAGGACGCCCGAGTCAAGCGGGCACAGGAAAGGGCGAAAACGGCGCTCATTTGCGGAACGTCCAGCACTTGATGATGGTGGAACCTTCGGCGCGGCCGCTGCGGATGATGCTGTTCACCGCAACGTTGGCGTCGATGAACTTGTGGCGCACCGAATTACGCAGCAGCGTGCGCAGCGTGTTGAGCTCGGCGATCTTCTGGGAGTGGTGCGCGGCCTTCGCCGCAAACTCGTTGAGGTTGATCGCGATCGTGTTCGGATCGCGCGAGTGGTTCACCACGTTCTGCTCGTGCAGGCCTTCCAGGTACTCGTACACCTCCCAGAATTCCGACACGATCGGATGGTCGGCACTGATCGACTTCTGCCGTTCCAGCGCCATGTCGTGCAGCGCCAGGCGCGTGGTGCGCAGCATGTCGTCGGTCAGCGGCACGACCAGGCTTACGCAATCGACCAGCGCGAGCATCTGCGCGTGGTTCTTGATGATGCGTTCCAGCCGCAGTTCCTTGTTCTCGTGCAGCCGCGCTTCATAGAGGGCCGATCGCTCGGCGAACACCTTCAGCACCTGGGCTTCGGCGCGCACGGCTTTCAGCAGGAAGTAGCTCAGCGAATCGACCGAGAGCGCGTTGAGGTTGTCGGCCGCTTCGCGGCTTTCAGTCGTGACGGTCGGGCGCTTGAAGTGCAGCTTGACGATACGGGTCAGGATCGCCTCGGAGGCGTTCACCGTTGCGTTCTGGCTGATGACGATCGTGCCGCGGAACGGGGGCTCGTACGTTTCGTTACCGCCGTTGCGAACGCCGCGCGTCCGCAGCGTGCCGCCGCCGAAGAAATCCTTCAGCTCGTCCCAATCGAAGCTCTTGGCGTGCGCGTCCGGCTTGTTCGGGTCGGTGCGGTCCGCTTCCAGCAGCACCACCGGCATATTGGAAATCTGGCCCATGGCGCGCGAGCGACCGGCCACCGACGACTTCGCCGGGTCGAAACCTTCGTAGTCCTTTCGCGCCAGCAGCTTCCACAGGAACGTCAGCAGCGTGGTCTTACCGGCGCCGGCCTCGCCGGTCGCCTCCAGGAACGGGAACGACTCGTGCGCGTCGCGGATCTGCTCGGCGAACAGCGAGCCGAACCAAAAGGCGAGGGCGACGACGCCGTGGCTGCCAAAGCAGGTCCACAGCCACGGCAGCCAATCGTCGCGATAGGCCTCCGCGTCGCGCTGGATGTGCAGGCGGATCGACTTCTGGGTGGTCTTGAGCCGCAGCTTGTCGAATTCGAAGTAGTCCTCGGCATTCGCGTGCACAAGCTCGCCGTAGCGAACAGCGATGTCGCCCAGCAGGTACGCGCGGTGCTCTTTGCTGTAGCCGATGAAGTCGATCGCGTCGACCGACTTGATGTTGTAGAGCTGGTCCTTCATCACGTGGATCAGCTGCGCCGCGGTACCGTCGAACACGGCGCCCGGCGCGAAGCTGGCAAGCCGATCGCGGAAGGTGGGCGCGTTGAGGGTTTGGGACGAGGTAAACGTGCCCTTCACGCTGGGCGCGTCGTGCGGGAAATCGACGCGGAAGAAGTACCAGGACTCGTCCGTGACTTCGTTGCGCTGGAAGTACAGCGCCTCGGGGTAGCAGTTCGCGATTTCGTGCACCGTCGCCGCGGCGCGGCGCAGGCGGTCTTCGGCGTCATCTGGCAGCTCGTCTTCATCGAGCCCCTTTTCGTTGGTGTAGTCGCGGCGCAACTTCTCGTAGCGCAGCTTGTCGAATTCGAACCAGTACAGGCGCGAACGGTGCTCCAGGTGGAATTCCGAACGCTGGCTGTGGCCGTACATCAGCAGGCCCTTTTCCATCGCGCTCTTGGCCAGCAGCAGGTCGCCCTGGTACCGCGCCTCGGCGATGTCGCCGTCCCATTGCTTAGCCCGCTCGTCGGCATCGGCGTGGGCGTGTGCGCGCAGGTGCAGGTCGTTCCAATCGACCTTTTTGCCGTCCGGCTGCGGGATCTGCGCGGCGCGGCAGCGGAATCCCATCGCCTCGGCGCGGCGCACGTGCTTGCGGATGTACTCGCGCGCGCCGGGCTCGTTGTCGAGCCCCCAGACGAGCTTGGGGAGGTTGCCGGCGCGCCGCTGCACCAGGGCGCGCAGCGACTCTTCCGGGAAGGCATTGCTGCTCATCGCCGACACCGCCGCATTGCCGTGCTGCATGTGCGCGATCGCGTCGAAGATCCCCTCGACGATCCACAGCTCCGCGGCGGTTTCCAGCTGCGCGTCGACTGAGGGTGCGATCCACCAGGCGCCGGCATAGCTCTCGCCTGGCTTGAAGCGGGCCTTCTGCTTGCCGAAGCGGTGCGGCCGGTCGATCAGGCGCTCCCAATAGCCGCCCTTGGTGAGCGCGAAGCGCACCGTCGCTGTGCCGATGCCCTGCTTGCGGTCGTAGTAGTTGTCCTGCGTGTAAAGCCCACGCAGGTCTTTCAACTGGAAGCCGCGGTTGAATTCGAGGTACGCATCGGCTGCTGCATTCGGGTTCGCCGGCGTCTGCGTGAAGCGCTTGGACCAGTCGTCGAACAGGTCGTCGTACAGATCCTTGACGTGCATTTCGCGGCCGCACTTCGCCTGGCGGCCACAGCGCACCACCCACGGCTTTTCGTGGCTGGTGTAGAGCTCTTTCTTGCCGCAGGACGGGCACTTGCCGCCCCGCATGTAGTTCGTGCCGGTGCGCGGCTTGAGGCCGTAATCGCGCTGCAGGCGCTCGATGACCTGTTGGCGGATGTCCTCTTGCATGCGATCAGGCCTCGCGTCCGTTGCGCTTCGTGGTGCCCGGCGTGGTCACCTGCTCGATGCGGCCGCCATTGCGCATGAACGCCTCGATGTCGGCGCGCAGGCGCTCGGCTTCGCTGGCCTTTACGGTCGGCGCGACGTAGGTTGGCTTCTGCTGCTGATTCGAAAAGACGAAGGTCGGCACCTGTGCCGATGCCCAGCCGCTGTCGGATCTCATCGGGCCACCTCCACCTGGACGTAGCCGGTATTCAGCAGCTCCACGCCGGCGCTGGTGACCTCGACCATTTCGTCGAAGGCGCCGCTACACGCGAGCAGGCTCAGGCCCTTGAGCGCCGCCACGTCCATCGGGGTGTACGCGGCGTCGATCTCCAGCGGGTGGAAGCTGCGCGGCACATACATGCCGAACGCCTCGGTCTGCACCAGGCCTTTGCAGTGATCGGCTGACAGCAGGCAAAGCTGTAGCGTTGACGGCAGAGCCGCCAATTCAAGAGTGCGAAGCATGTAGACCTCAGTGGTCGGTGGTAGCGGGCTGGCTGTCGAGCAGATCCAGCTGTCGTTCCGCCTGCGCGTCCCGGTAAGCCTTCAGCGCGAGGTTGCGCGCGTATGCCGGTGCTTCAGGCAATTCACTCTGGCGAGCGTTGGGCATGCCGCTGGGGCTGGCGATGCCGGTCAGTTCGGTGTGGCCGGTGTAGCTGGCCGAACACACCGGGTTGTCGCAGACGTAGGTGTCGTGGCGCAGGTGTTGGTGCGAGAGGTAGCTGGTGCGCTTGATCAGCACGCCACCACACGCTTCGCAGGTGAACACCACGCGCTTGCTCCCGCTAAACGCTCCCATCTTCCGAATCCCCCTGTTCGACTTCGATCACGCCTTCCTTGAGGCGCAGCAGTACCGCTGCCCGATGCGCCTCCCCGCGCAGTCCCTTCTTCTTGCCGTGCAGCAACTGGTAGACGGTCCCGTAGGACAGGTTGTGGTCCCGCGCGAATGCCGCGATCGAGATGCCGCGACGTTCCAGATCAGCTCTAGCGACTTCGGGCGTCCGCACTCGGATGGTCTTGCCGTTCGTCATGGGCTAAATAGGTGAAACTATGTACAAGTTGAAACACATCATGGGGAAGGATCATTCCCATGTCAAGCTATTCAGGGGAACGATTTGGAAATCGGCGCAAGACTGAAAAGTGAGCGAATCCGGCTGGGCAAGAGCCAGGCCGAGCTGGCGGCCACTACTGGTGTGGCGAAGAAGTCGCAGACGAATTACGAGCTAGGGCACAGCGCGCCCTCGGCCGAGTACCTCGCCGCGGCCGCGTCCGCTGGCATCGACGTGCTGTACGTTCTAACAGGGGCCCACTCTCCGCAAATGTCGGGAGATGAAGCGCAACTGCTGCGCCGCTATCGGGAGAGCTCTCCTGAAGTTAGGGCGGCGGTCCTAGGCGCACTCGGAATTGTTGCCGTTCCCATTTCGGGCGGCGTGCAGATCGGCAACGCTTCGCAGATCATCACCGGTGGCGATGTGAATCAAAGCAACGCGCAGTTCCACATCAGCGCGGGCAAAAAAAAACAAACTCCCGGAAAGTAACACGCACGACGCTCTATCCCGCTACTTCGGCCAGTACGTAGCAGGTGGCCTTTCGGCTAGGGAGATTCACTTTCATTTCGGCTGATTTGCCGCGCTGCACATATCGGCTGGCCGGTGAAGTAGTTGAGTTTTTTGCGCGATTTGGCCAAGCGCTGTGCGCAGTTTTTGTGACGGCTATGCGGTAGTGCCAACGTCCGCTTCCGAACTGAATGGATATTGCTCAGCTCGGGTGAATCGATTCGTGGATGGCTGAAGAGGTGCTTGGTGGAGCCAATCGAGAAGATCATGGCGTTGCCCCAAGGCGAGCTCTTCTTGGCACTGACGCTATTGGCGCTGTTCGTGCTCGCCATGAAAGCCGTTCTAGGTAGCTACTATCGGCGAACGGGGCGGCCAAGATGGAAACTCGCACGCGGCATGTCGGAGTTTCCATACCTCCATTTGAATACACGTGAGTGGAGCGTGACCCTGCTGGTTGCGGCGTCCTACCTGACGTCCCTCGCGCTCGTCGCCAAGTTCACGTAAGGGCTGGCGGTGCATGCTCACACACCTGACGCCGGCGGGTGGCGGAAGATGACCGATCGCGCGGGCAGCCCGCGATGGCGTGCCCGCTTCTGGCCGCCGACGCACCGCGCCGCGCAGGCCCCCGCCAGCTGAGGACGCGGGCGGGAACGGTGTTTTCTCTCTTCACGGAAGGGGGCGTAGTGTGAGGACTGCACAAACGCCGTGAGACCTTGCGGCCCATCTTGGAGAGCCTCGTGCAACTCCCCGCGCGAGGACGCTATGAACATCCGTGTCTATTCTGCGCCTACGGGCTATGTGCTCGTCGACGGCTTCACTTCCGCACCCAAGTGCATGCCTCCCGCGCAGCTGGTGTTTTCCATCTCGAGCGAATGCCTGCCCGCCGCTGTCGTGCAAATGCTGGAATGTGCGGTCGCGCAGACCGGTATGCTTGAGTTGCGCGAAACGTGGGCGAACTATCTCTTCAGTGACTTCCCCGGCTGGGAACGTCACCAACGTCGCGCCTATGAGTTGGTGGGATGAGATGGCTGGCATGACTGCCATCGAGATGCTCTGCGTACACATTGCGCGAACCGCGACGCGTGCGCTTCTTCATGTTTCCCGTGCCATCCGCGTGGACAGGTGACTGCATGGCAACCAAGGGTGCAAAGACCTCCAGGCCATTGATTGCCATGTTCCGGTTTACCTTGGGCACTAACCAGAGTATTGGCCCCAAAGATCTGCAGTCGATATGGGTGCGGGCGTCGCAGTTGGTGGACGTCAGCGTTGGCTGTGTCGCCGGAAAAGGGCCGGAAGACAAGGCGACATATTCGCTTTACGCAACCCAATCCTTAGACGGCCTCGCCGATGTTGAGGCGCGCTTGCGTCGTCTTCTTGACGAGCGAAACCTCCGGGCCGCGCTGTTCTGTGTGCACGCGGGCGCACGTTAGCCCGCATTGCGATATGTGCTTCGTGCAAGCCACACGGCTGTGGCAATGGGTCAGAGGACCGTGTCCATACGATCGATATTCTGCCGTACCTCTTCGAGGACGAGGGCGTACGCGCCAATTGCACCCATCACGGTGCTAGGCAGTCCCGCGAAGAACATCCGTGAGGTGATCTTCAGCTCGTGCCGGTTGGATATCGTCACTGCAGCGGTCCAGGACGCGCCTAGCGTCTCCCTGCGAAGCTCGACACGTATCTCGCGATCGCGGTACACGCAGGGGCCGTTGTTCCAGACGACCCCATCGGTAAGCAGCCCAGCGGCGGCGTTGAAATCTCCTTGATGGTACCGCCGTCTTAGCTCCTTGTTCGAGAAGGCTCGGCGGCTAGCATCCAACAATTGATTCTGCCACCAGTAGCCGAGATCGGTCGGAACTTCATCCACTGGTGGTAGCCCAGATACCGCCACATTCCAAGCGTGCCAATGCTGTGCGGTATCGGAAGACTCATTTGCCGCGTGCAGCATCGCCGCATCGATCAGCTCAAGCGCGCCGAGCAAGTCCGTGCGCGTCTTCAAGAGGACTCCTTGCATCTCCCCCGGCGAGTGCGAGGCGAGATGCGGCCAGAAAGATCATCGGTTCGGAGGGCGGGACGGCGCTTCAAACTGCGATTGCGACCGTGCGACTCGGGAAGAGCGGTTCGACACTGCGTCCCGGTCTTCATCGAGAGTGCGCGCGGGAACGTTAGGCAGGTGTGACTCCATGTCGAGCCACTGGGCCGCTAACTGCCGCCCTGGGTAACGAGCGGTAAAGGCGATAGCGCCGGTTTGACTAAGTCGGGCTCTGGCTGAGGCTCTGGCTTCGCAGGCGTTTCCACGCCGGTGGGTTCGGGATTTGGCTTTGTGGCACCGGCCATGGCACTCAGCGTCGCGATGCTCTGCAGATAGTCCAGTTCCCAAAGAATGCGCCGCTTCTTCGCGTCCAAGAGGAGAAGCTCATCGGCGGTGAGCTGCTGGCTCGCCCAAGCTTCTTCCTGTATCGATAGGCGCGCCCGCAGCATGTCGTAGAACTCGGGCCGCTCATCGGCTCTGGCGAGGAAGCGGATGTTGGCTAGCGTAAGTTCTTGATCAGTAATCATGGCATTGCGCCGCGGACTGAGGCGCTCGGCACTGCCTGATCCAGCAGCCACCGGCGTCGCGAACCAATTAGCGAGCGCGCTTCTACTACTGAGAATTTGATGTTTGCCTTCAGTACTCTGTTCTGACTGACGACAATTCTGCTCCGTTCCAACAAATCAGCGGAGCGCGCCGCATACCGCGCGGGACGCGGGCCTCGTGTAGGTGCGGACATGTCTACCTCGGAGGGAGAACCGCACGAGAGGCTCGGGGCTGCGGAGATTCTCCGCTGTGTACAGCCGGAGTTACGCCTGTCCCTGTGATGACGGCGTTGACATTTGGTGTCCGCTTACTCAGTGCAGGAGTTCCCCCTTGCCGTCACCCTCGACTGGCATCCGTTTCGAGCTCCAGCCGGGTCGTGAAGCCGCCCACGCCGGTGATGTTGTGCGTGGCCTTGGCGATCAGCCAGGCCGTGTCGTCGATGTCGGGTTTAAGGCCGCGCACGCGCAGCTTCTGTTCCGGGAACAGGTCTGCGCGCCCGAGCGCGAGCGTGAATTCCATCGTTGCCGCGCCGCGGCGAATGCGGTTCCACTCCGCGTTCGCGTGTTCCTTCGCCTCGGCCTCGCTGTTGTAGGTCTCGCGCAAGCGCTTCGCGTTGCCACTGACGCCGACCAGCACCGACTTGCGGTTCGCGCCGGGCTTGTTGTTCCAGTACGCGCGCACGCCGCTGTACGTCTCGCGATCGGCCAGTGAGTAGCGGTGGCGGTCGCCCGCGGCGCGCGTGATGAGCGCGCTGGGCAGCGGCGTGCCGCCGGCCGTGGTGCCGCTGCCAATCGGCATGAAGACCAGGTTGCCGGCCTTGACCGTGGCAACCGCGTCGTAACGCTGCCCCAGCCGCGTGAGCAGGTGCACGTCGCTCTCGCCGGTCTGGTCCAGGTGCGCGATTGCGATGCCGGCAAGCGCCGGCGCAATGCGCGCCTGCAGGCCGTGCTCGCCGGCGAGGTTGCGCACGACGTCACCGAGCGTGACCTGGTGCCAGCTGCGTTCGCGCCGCGTGCGCATTGGGTGCGTGAGATCCGCGCTGCGGGCGCGTACGGTGATCACGTCCGGCGAACCGCTGTGCTCGACTTCATCGACGCGGAACGTGCCCTTGTCGACCAGGCCGGCGTCGATCCAGCCGAGCGCCACGGACAGCTCCACGCCGCGCCGCGGTAACGCCATGCGGCCGTCGTGGTCGTGGATCCGCAAATCGAGCTGATCGGCTTCGCCGCCGCGCGCCTCGGTGAGCGTCAGGTCGAGCAGGCGGGGGCGCATGCGCTCCGTCAGATCCTGCCCGTCGAGCACCACGCGCCACGCGGGGATGGAGTAGGGCGCCGTCTCGGTGCTCATGCGTGCACGGCCAGCTCGTCGGCGTTCGCGCTTTCGTCGACGCGCAGCAGCGACAGCTGGAACTCGATGCGGCGCGCCGCGCCGTCCTCGAAGAACAGCGTCTTGGTCGCCGTCATCGACGTAATCGCGAACGCGCCGTAGACCACACCAGTGCCATCGACGAGCGACAGCGGTCGCCCTTCGTTCGCCAGGTCGCGCAGGAGATCCAGCGAGGCGGTGCTGCCGGTGAGCGGCGGCGCCACGATGCCGCTCAGTTCGATGGTTTCATCGCCCGGGCCGATGTACTGGTGCGCTGCACGTGCGCCGACGCGCTCGCTGCTGGCGTGGCGCCACGACATCGCGTGTTGCAGCTGCTGGTACGCCAGTTCGGGGAGGGAAAACACGAACGTGCCCAAGGCCATCATCATCGCGGCGTTCCTCAGTCCTCGTAGTCGCCCAGGCGCGAGCGCTTGCGCGCGGCGTCCTGGCGATCGCGTTCGTCGAGCTGGCGGCGCACTTCGGCGCCGATCGCCTGCGCGTCCATGCCAGCGGCGTGGATGTGCATTTCGTAGTGGCGCACGTCGGCGTTTGCCGCTGCGGGCGAGCTGCGCGTGATCGGCGGCCGGGAGTCGAGCGCGATCGCCGGCGACGCAGCCGCGGCTATCGCGAGGCCCGCGCCCGCCTGGCGCATGCGCTGGCCGAGCGCGTCGATCTGGCGCAGCGGTGCGCTCTGGCCGCGCTGCAGGCCGCCGGCGAGGCCTTGCATGGTGTAGCCGCCCAGCTGCGCGAACACGCGCGACGGGCTGTGAATGCCGAGCTTGCCCTTGAACCAATCGACCACCCTGCCGGCAATGCCGGTGATGGTGTCGTCCACGGCCTTCAGGCCGCCCAGCAGGCCGCGCACGAGCCCTTGCATGAGCTGGCCACCGATTGCCTGGAAGCGCGTCCACAGGCCACCCAGGAAGCCGAGCACGGCGCTCCAATGCGTGATGAGCAGGCCGAGCGGGGACCAGGCGAACACGCCTTTCAGGAACTTCCACAGCGTGCCGGCTTTCGCCTTGAGCCAGTCCCACGCCTGGCCGACTGATGCGCTGACGCTTTCCCAGATGCCGCTCAGCATCGGGCCGATCGTTCCCCAGTTCTTCCAGATCAGGTACGCGACGCCGGCGAGCAGCATCAGCACGATGCCGATCGGGTTCGCGGTGATCGCCATGCCGACCATGCGGATGGCGCCGGCCACCAGCGGCAGAACGCGACCGCCCAGGCCGAGCAGCAGCTTCGCCATGCCGCCGAACAGCGGGCCGGCGGTGGTGAGTGCCATCTGCAGGCCCGCGAAGGGCATCAGGATCGCGCCCACGGCCAATGCGAGCGCGCCGGCGGCGATCATCAGGCCGGTGAGCACGGCGGCCACCTTGAACAGCGTGCCGGCCAGGCGCGGGTTCTCCTTCGCCCACAGCTGGAAGCGTTCGGCCGCGGTGGTGATCAGGCCGATCAGCTTGCGGATGTCCGGTGCGGCCGCTTCGGCGACCGTGGCCAGCCCGTTGACGAGCGTGCCGGACGCGGCGTCCCACAGGTTGCGCAACGTGCCCAGCTGCGAATTGACGCGCTGCTGCAGGCTCGCCTGGTTGGCGAGCTTGGTCTGCACTTCGGCGTAGCCGCCGGCGCCCTTGGAGATCAGCAGCGACACCGCCTGCAGCGTTTCGGCGTCGTCGCCGAACAGCTTCTTGATGACCGCGAGCCGATCGGCGGTGTTAAGGCGTTCGA
>Ga0209256_1002553_pt1 | contig 14564 bp, 14 predicted proteins | sample AraplaCol_mCL_r2_2_FD_184270 | JGI IMG/M metagenome (GOLD analysis project Ga0209256, IMG submission 184270) | Arabidopsis root microbial communities from North Carolina, USA - plate scrape MF_Col_mCL_r2 (SPAdes) (version 3) | ecosystem: Host-associated > Plants > Roots > Endosphere | place...
TGCAGCGGCAGGCGCCGATGACGCCCAGCACGCGGGCCCCTTCCGGGCTGATCGACGCGAAGTCGACCAGGTTCTTCATCGTCAGCTTGTCCTTCTTGAACTTCCGGATGGTCAGGGTGGGACCATCCAGCGCCAAGGGCGGGGCGATGACGTTGACGCGGCTGCCGTCGGGCAGGCGGGCGTCGCAGATCGGCGAGCTTTCGTCGACCCGGCGACCGACCTGGCTGACGATCCGCTGGCAGATGTTCATCAGCTGCAGGTTGTCGCGGAAGCGGACGTTGGTCAGCTGGACCTTGCCGCCCACTTCGATGAACACCCGATGGGCGCCGTTGACCATGATGTCGGCGATATCGTCGCGGGCCAGCAGGGGCTCGAGCGGGCCATAGCCGAGGACGTCGTTGATGATGTCCTGGACCAGGTGCTCCTGCTCAGACACCGACATCGAAACGTTCTTGATCGCCACCAGCTCGGCGACGATGTCGCGGATCTCCTCGGCCGCCGCCTTCAGGTCCAGCTGGGCCAGCTGGCTGAGGTCGATGGTGTTGAGCAGCGCGTTGAAGATCGTGGTCTTGGTGGCGTGGTAGTAGTCGCTCTGCTCGCGGACCACGTTGGCGGTCGGCGGCGCGCCCTGGGCGGCGCGCAACTGGTCCAGGCCCGAGGTGGCCTTCGGGCCCACGGCCTTGGCGGGCGCGGCGGTCCTGGCGGGGGCGGGCGCGGCGAAGGCGTCGCCTTCGTTGGCGGGATCGACGCGCTGCGGGCGCGTGGCGATGGCCGGCCCGTCGTTGGAGACGGGCGGCGGCGCCTGCTCGGTCCGAACCGCGGCCTGATCGCGCTTGCCGAACATGCCCCTACTTCTTCTTGAACAGGCTGGAGAGGATCGACGTCTTCTGGGCCGCCGGCGGCTCGCGACGGCTGATCAGCCGCGCCAGATGGTCGATGCCCTCGGCCGCCTTCGACTTGGGCGCCACCTCGGCGACCATCTGGCCGTTGTTGGCGGCCTGGCCGAAGGGCTTGGGATCGAACGGCAGCACCAGGGACGGCGTCAGGCCCAGGGCCTCGCCGAAGTCCTTGACCGGGATCTCGGGACGGCCGGGCACGCCCACCTGGTTCAGCACCAGGCGCGGCGGGGCGTCGTTCGGGCGGGCCTGGCGGACCAGGTCGACGATGTTCTTGGCGTTGCGCAAGCTGGCCAGGTCGGGCGTCGCGACCACGACCAGATCGTCGCTGCCGATCAGCACCTGGCGGGTCCAGGCGCTCCAGCTGTGAGGCAGGTCCAGAACGACGAAGGGCGCGACGCCGCGGATCTTCTGGGTGACTTCCTCGAAGGCGTCCGCCGGAATCTCGTAGTCCTGGTCCAGGGCGCCGGGCGCGGCGAACAGCGACAGGCGGTCGCCGCAGCGGACCATCATGCGGTCCATCAGCACCGGGTCCAGGCGGTCGGGCTGGGTCAGGGCGTCGAGCACGCCCTGCAGCGGGTCCTGGTTGAAGTCGAGGCCGGCCGTGCCGAACGCCAGGTCCAGGTCGACCATGACGGTGGCGGCCTGGATGCGCTCGGCCATCGACCAGGCGAAGTTGTGGGCCAGGGTCGAGGCCCCTACGCCGCCCTTGGCGCCGACGAAGGCGATCTGCCGGCCGACGAAAGGCGCGGAGGGGTCGGCATAGAGGCTGGAGACCGCGCGGATGATCTGCAGCGGCCCCTGGGGCTGGGTGATGTACTCGCTAACCCCGCGCCGCATCAGTTCGCGGTAGAGGGCGATGTCGTTGGTCTGGCCGACGACGACGACCTTGGTGCCCGGGTCGCAGACCTGGGCCAGGCCGTCCAGCAGGGCCAGCATGCGCGGCGCGGCGTCCAGGCTCTCGACCAGGACCAGCGAGGGGGTCGACTGGTTCTGGTAGTAGTCGACCGCGGCTTGCAGCCCGCCCGGCCGGGCGATGGTCGAGGCGCGGGCCATGCGCCGGTCGGCCGAGGCGGCCTCGACCAGGGCGATGGTCTCGGACCGCTCGCAGAAGGCGTGGATGGTGATGCGCGGCACGGCCGCCTCGCCCATGTCGGCGTCGGCGGCGGCGATGACTTCCTGCACCATGGCCTGGGTCGAGCCGACCGGGTGGGCGGCGGACGCCACGGGCGCGGCGGCCTCTATCGCGACATCGTGGCTCAGCACGGGCGCGGCGGCCGGAGCGGGGGCCTGGGCGGGCGCGGAGGGACGAGCTGGCGGCAGGTCCGCGAACGGCGCCGAAACGGTTTCGCGCGGACGCACGGGCGGGAAGTCGGCGAACGGGTCGTCGGCGCCGGCATGGGCCGCGGGCGCGGCGCGCCACGGACCGCCGCCGGCCGGCGCGAAATCGTCGTCGGCCTCGAAGCCCAGGTCGAAGGGATCGTGATCGTTACGCGCGGTCATTACTCAACGGCCTTTGAAACGACGCCGGTGGCCTGGGTGTCCTTGGCCGAGGAGGTGATCTCGCCCCGGCGGTACTTGTCGAGCACGGTGGCGCGACGCCCGGAATCGGCCGGGGTCATGGCTCGCGGTCCCAGCAGGTCTTCGGGATTGGCCACCTGGGCGGCCATGTTGGCGGTTATCGCGCAGCCGAAGTTGGCATAGGCGCCGTTGCCGCCCGTGCCGGTGATGTTGTCCCACGCGCCGCATTGCGGAACATGGGCGGTGTAGCGCAGGAAGCCGACCTTCACCGGCGCGCCGGGCGCCTCGGCGGCGTCGTAGCCCACCACGCGGACGGCGGCCGCCGGCGCGCCCATGGCGATCAGGCGCTGGCGCGCGGCCACGGCCGTGCGGCCGGCGATCTCGCCGCCCGCGCCGCCGATCGGAGCACTGACCACGATCTCGCGGCCCTCGGCCGCCAGCCAGCGGCCGACCAGCCCGTCCAGGGCCCGGTTCTGCGCCACGGACAGGCCTTCGGCGTGCGGGGCCAGCAGGACCTCGTCCGGGCGGGAATCGACCTGGACGCGGGCGTTCCACTGCTCGGTCTCGGTGCGCGCGTCGGCGACCGGTCCGGTATCGACACCGTGCGAGGCGCAGGCCGACAGCAGGCCCAGGACCACGGCGGCGACGGCCAGTTTCGAGACCGCCGGGGCGGCGTTCGAAGAAGGATGGTGTGGCGTCATGTCCGCGTCCTCACTCGATCACGTAGCCGACGGGGCCCTGGTAGGCGCGCCCGTTGTTCGCGCCGGCCGGCGCCTTGACCACCTTGTTCAGCCGCCCCATCAGGAACGTGCTCATGTCGCTGGCCGTCTGCAGGCCGTCGGCCGGGGTCTGCAGGTTCTGCGGATGGGTCGGATCGACGATGTAGGGGGTGATGATCACCACCAGTTCGGTCTCGCCGTTCAGGTAGTCGCGCGAGCGGAACAGCGAACCCAGGATCGGCAGGTTGGTCATGCCGGGCAGGGAGTCGACGTTCTGCTTGGTCTGCTGCTGCAGCAGGCCGGCGATCATCAGCGAACCGCCCGAGGGGAGCTCGACCGTGGTCTCGGCCCGGCGGACCGACAGGCCCGGCACGCTGAGGGTCGAACCGTTCTCGGAGCCCAGGGTGAAGGCGCCCAGGCTGGTCAGCTCCGACACCTCGGTCGACAGCTTCAGCGAGATGCGGCCGCCGGACATCACCACGGGGGTGTAGCCCAGGCCCACGCCGTACGGCTTGAACTCCAGCGAGATGCGGCCCATCGCGTCCTGGGCCACCGGCACCGGGAACTCGCCGCCGACCAGGAACTTGCCGGCTTCGCCCGACACCACGGTCAGGTTGGGCTCGGCCAGGGTCTTGATCAGGCCCACGCGCTCGAAGGCCGCCAGACAGCCGCTGAGATTGTTGCCGGTGGCCGTCTTGTAGGCCGTGGTGGCCGCGCTGCTGATCAGGCTGGTCAGGCCGCTGGTCACCGTGTTGGTGACGCCATTGTTGACCGAGGTCGAGGTGGACGAGCTGCTCGTCTGGTTCGCGGCGTTGCTGGCGTCGGTAATATTGGTCGTGCGCACGTTGTCGCGGCCGTAGCACGCGCCGCCGCCGCCCAGCAGCGCGCCGTTGACGCCGAAGGTGTTGGATCGTCCGAGGCTGTAGGACTTCAGGCCGTCGTTGAACAGCAGGTCGGTCGACACGCCCAGCTGCTTGATGACCGTGCGCTGGACCTCGACGATGCGGACCTTGAGCATCACCTGGTCCTTGCCGGCGATGGTCAGCATGTTCAGCACGTTTTCGGGCTTGTCGACGAACCGGGCGGCGATCTGCGAGGCCATGCCCGCGTCGCCGGTGTTGGCGACGACGCCGGTCAGGATCACGCTGTCGCGGATCGCCTGCACCTGGATGCTGGCGTTGGGCAGCACGCGGCGCAGGGTGTCCTCCAGGGCGGTGGAGTCCTGCTCGACGCGGATGGCCAGGCTGAGGATCTTGCGGCCCGAGGCGTCGAAGAACACCGCGTCGGTCGCGCCCAGGGCCATGCCCAGCACGTAGATGCGGCGCGGGCCGCGCAGCACGGCGTCGGCCACGGCCGGATTGGTGACCAGCATGTCGCGCACGTCGGTCGGCAGTTCGATGATCGCCGACTTGCCGCGCGACAGCGTCAGCGTCTGGGCGCCCGAGGCCGTCAGGTCCACCCGCAGCACCTGGTCGGCGGGCGCAGCCATGATCGGCGCCGAGATCGGGCGCTGCTCGACGCGGGCCGGGGTCCGATAGTAATGCGTGCCGGCCGCCGGGCCGTCGGCCAGGACGGCGGTCGACGGCGCCAGGGCCAGGAGGGCCGCGATCGACGCGGAAGAGAGCCGGCGGATCATTGGCGGACCGAGATGCTGGAGGTCTGGCCGCCGCGATTGATGCGGACGACCGCGGAGTCTTGCGAAGCGACGGCCAGCCCGGAGGGACCGCCCAGGTCGGTGTAGGCGCGCAGGGTCAAGGTAAGCGAGCCGCCCGCCTTGGCGCGGGTCAGGGCCTCGGCCTCCATCGGGCCGACCTCGAGGGTGGCGGTCGAGGCGACGATCGTCTTGGCGTCCTTCTCGGCCGCCGTGGTCTGGTCCAGGGCCAGGACGCGGACGTTGCGGACGACGGTCTCGGCCACGACCTGCCGGCCGCCGCCGTCGCCTTCGCCGACGGGCTGGGCGTCGCGGGTCTGGATGACGTCGACGCGATCGCCCGGCAGGACGAAGCCGCCGACGGCGGTTTCGGAGGTGACCGGCACGGCCATGGCGCGCTTGCCCGGGCCCAGGACCACCGACAGGTAGCCGCCCTCGCCGCCGCGGACGATCTTGCGGGGCGTGATGGGTTCGCCGGTCAGGATCGGGTCGCGCACGATCGCGCCCTCGACGGCCTTTTCCGGACTGACGCCGCCGATCATCTCGGAGGCGGCGTCGCCCACCGCCTTGGCGGCCTTGGCCGCGCCCTTGGCCGGAACCGGATCGGCCGCGCCGTTGGTGATGAAGGCGGCGTTGACGGCGTCAGAGGGCCAGGCCTGCCAGGCCACGTCGCCGGCGGCCAGGCGGTCGCCGATGGCCAGGTCGCGCTTGGCGACCAAGACCTGGGTCATGGGCTTGCTGGGCGGCGGGGCCTCGGCGACGAGCGTCGGCGCGGCCTTGTTGTTCATCGCCTTTTGCATGACCACGGCCAGGCCGATGGCCGCGACGGCGGCGACCAGGACGATCATGACGCGAAGAGGATTCATGCGGTCGGGCTCTGGCGACGGTAAACGGGTCGAAGCGAGCCGCCTTCAGGCGATCACGCACAAATCGTCGAACGGCCCTTCTGGCCGCGTCGCACACTCGCGCGACCATGGTTAACAGCGGCTAAAGGCGCCGGTTCGAAAGGGGGGAACGAAGGCGCGACAGGCTGACGCGGCCCGCCTGTCGGAAACTCGACCGTCGCCGGGATCAGCCCCAGGCCGCCAGGGCCAGGGCGCCTTGTGGAAAAGCCATCAGGGCGCCGGCCGCGATGGCCGCGCCGTAAGGGATGTCGCCGTCCTTGGCGCCCAGCTTGCGGACCCAGGCGGGCCCCCCGGCCAGGATCGGCTCGAACCAGCCCGACCGCAGGCCCAGCAGGCCCAGGGTCAGGGCGCCGCCGGCCATGGCGGTGACCAGCATGAACGACCCGGCCGCCGGCCAGCCCAGCCAAAGGACGGAAGCCGCGAACAGCTTGGCGTCGCCGCCGCCGATCCAGTTGGCCGCAAACATGCCCATGCCGGCCAGCAGGGCGACCAGGCCGGCCGCGAGGCACAGGCCTACGGTCGCCATCGAGGCGCCGCTCACCAGGGCCGCTGGCCCGAAGGCGACGATCAGGGCCAGGGAGATCCAATTGGGAATGGTGTAGCTTGTCACGTCCTTGAGGGCCGCGATGATGACCAGCGCGGGGAAGACGAGCAGCAGGGCGAACTGAAGGGTCTGCATGGCGGCCTGGCTTGTTCCGGTGCGGACAGTCTGACCCGGTCCCGTGAAGCAATGGTTTCCGCGCGGTCGTTTGGTCGACCGAGCAAGCACAAAAAAGAAGGGCCCCGGCGTCGCCGCCGAGGCCCTCTTTTTCGAGCGAATGAGCGCCTTACGAGGCGACCGGCGCCTTGTTGGCGGTGTCAACCGTGGTGCCGACCTTCTTGAAGGTGGCGCCCAGGTTGCTGCCCAGGGTGGTGACGACGGTGGCGATCACGACGGCGATCAGGGCGACGATCAGGCCGTACTCGATGGCCGTGGCGCCGGATTCGTTCTTCAGGAAGCGGGTGACAAACTTCGACATGGTGGATCTCCTGGTCAGTAAGTGGATCTGGGCTCTCAAGCCGTGTCGACTTGCTCACCCCCGAAAACACGATCAATTTCCCCCATCTCGCTTAATGGCCAGTAAACACCGGATAGTTTCGCGAAAATTTTCCATGGTTTATTTTGGTTTACCATTATTTTCTTTTAACTGTACCATTTGGCGACGTGAAAAATCCCTTTCCTGCCAAGGGTTTTCTCAAGTGTCGGAAAGAATACACAAGCATTCGGCTTAGTCCTTTATTGACCATTCCGAGGCATCTTCGAAGGGCACCAAGCCTTGGGAAGACACCTTCATGCGCCGCCTGACTCTCGCCCTCTGCGCCGGCCTGAGCCTCTCGATCGCCACCGCCGCCGTCGCCGACAGCCCGCTGTCGGTCAGCGCCGGGGCCGCCGCCCGCATCTCGCTGAGCGCGCCCGTGCGCGACATCGTGGTGGGCGATCCGACCGTGGCCGACGTGAGCCTCGTCAACGAGCGGACCCTGGTGGTGCTGGGCAAGAAGGCCGGCTCGACCACGGTCCTGGCCTTCGACGCACGCGGGCGAGCCCTGGCCGACCGCGACGTCGTGGTCTCCGATGTCCCGACCCAGGGCGTCATCGTCCAGCGCGGCGCCAATTCGGCGACCTACGCCTGCGGCGATCGCTGCTCGCTGCTGAGCTCGACCACGGCGCCTTCCGTGCCCGCCGCCGCTACGCCGTAAGAAACCGCCGGATCGCATCGCCTAAACCACTGATTAGGGACGTCCGGTCTAGATTGCGCCGCCATGGCCGATCGACTCCGACATTTTCGCCAGCTCGCGGTTCGCCTCGGCCTGCGTCGCTTCGCCCGCGCGAACGACGGTGCGGCGGCCGTCGAATTCGCCTTCGTGGCGATCCCCTTCCTGCTCCTGGTGTTCGGCATCATCGAGCTGGGCCTCATCTTCCTGGTGTCGATGACCCTGGAAAACGCGATGGTCACGGTCGATCGCAGGATCCGCACGGGCGAGCTCAAGAGCGCGACGGCCCAGGAGTTCACCACGGCCGTCTGCGGCCAGATGTCCTGGCTGGAGGCGGGCTGTTCGGAAGCGATCACGCTGGACGTTCGCGTCCTGCCCTCGTTCGTCAACGCCAAGGATCTGAAACGCCCCACGAACGGCGCGACCTGCTTCGACACGGGCGGGCCCAGTTCGATCATGCTGGTGCGCGGCTACTACAAGTGGCCGCTGATCAGCCCGCTGATGCAGCAGGCGATGGCCGGACCAAGCGGTGACCGCGAGGTCACCTTCGCGGCCGTGTTCGTCAACGAGCCTTATTCGGACAAACCGGAACCGATCAAGTGCACATGACCCGCCGCCTTTCCCGCTTCTGGCGCGATCGTCGCGGCGTCTCGGCCGTGGAATTCGCGCTGATCCTGCCCGTGCTGCTGCTGTTCTACTTCGGCATGGCCGAGTTCACCGAGGCCATGCTGGCCGAGCGTCGCCTCAGCCACCTGACCTCGGCGGTCGGCGACGTGGTGGCGCGGCAGCGAACCCTGAACGACGCCGGCCTGGGTGAAGTGCTCACGGCCGGCGAAGTGATGATGGCGCCGTTCCCTGTCTCCACCCTTCGCATATGCATCGTCAGCGTCGTCTCCAACGCCCAGGGCCGCGACACCGTGGCGTGGTCTGAACAAAAGAACGCCCCCGCCAACTGTCCGGCGGCCAACGCCGTGGTCGACATCCCGCCGGCGGTCCTGCCGGCCGGGCAGAGCGTGATCATGAGCAAGGCCAGCTACGACTACCAGTCGATGTTCAAGATGGTGCTGCCCAACACCATCACCTTCCGCCGCACCTTCTATCTGCGCCCGCGCCTGTCGGACGAGGTCGCGCGGGTCAGGTAGGGCTCCTAGTCCCCGACGACTTCGCGCAGCCGTTCGACCAGGGCGTTGGGACCGAAGGTCTCGCCCTCGAAGCGACGCGCCGGCCGCACGCCGGTCAGGCTGTTGGTCAGGAACACCGCGTCGGCCTCGTCCAGGGCCTCGGCGCCGGTGGCCACCTCGTGGATGTCGACGTCCAGGGCCTGGGCCGCCTCCAGCACTCGTCCGCGCGCGATGCCGTTCAGCACCCCGCAGTGCAGGGCCGGGGTGAACAGAGAACCGCCCGCCACCCAGAACAGATTGGCCGCCGCCGCGCAGGTCAGGTCGCCGTGGTTGTTGCGCATCACCGCCTCGTCGGCGCCGGCCGCCCTGGCCTCGGCGCGGGCCAGGACATTGTCGACATAGGACAGGGTCTTGAGCCGCGCGGCGGGCGAGCCTTCGTTGCGGCGGGTCTTGGCCAGGACCAGGTCGACCGGCGTGGTCACCGCCGCCGCCGCGACGGCCTTGGCCGCCAGGCGGATAACGGGAGCCTCGGGACGGTCCAGGCCGCGACCGCCCGAACCGGCGGTGAGGGTCAGGCGCACGGCGGCGCGGGTCTCGGCCAGCCCCGCGTTGACCGGCGCGGCCAGGCAGAGCGCCCTGGCCTCCTCCAGGTCGAACACCGGCAGGCCAAGGGTCTCGCAGCCCGCGGCCATCCGCGCCAGATGGGCGTCCAGATGACGCAGCTCGCCGGCGGTCCACAGCATCGTCTCGAACAGGCCGTCGCCCAGCAGCACGCCGCGATCGTCAAGAGGGAGGGCGTCCAGAGGCAAGGCGTCCAAAGCGGTCATCCTCGGGGCGGCTCCATCAGCGCCCGGCGCAGGGCGGCGAACTTGGCTTCGGTCTCCAGGCGCTCGGCGTGGGGATCGCTGTCGGCGACGATGCCCGCCCCGGCCCTCGCCTCCAAGCGCCAACCGGACCCTTCCTGTTCCAACCCCACCGTGCGGATCAGCACGCTGGATTCCAGCGCCCCGTCGACCCCGGCCCAGAACAGCGAGCCGCAATAGGGCCCGCGCGCCGTTTCCAGCCCCGCGATCACCTTCATGGCCTGGACCTTCGGCGCGCCGGTGATCGAGCCGGGCGGGAAGGCCGCGCGCAACAGATCGGCGGCGCCCAGCCCCGGCGCCAGCTTGCCGGTCACCGTCGAGACCAGGTGGTGGACGTTGGCGAAGGTCTCGACGCGGAACAGCTCGGGAACCCCGACGCTGCCCGGCGGGCTGACCCGGGCCAGGTCGTTGCGCATCAGATCGACGATCATCAGGTTCTCGGCCCGGTCCTTGGCGCTGGCCGACAGCTCGGCGATCAGCCGGGCGTCCTCGGCCTGGTCGGCGCCGCGCGGCCGCGTGCCCTTGATCGGCCGGGTCTCGATGGAGAGGTCGCCGCCGGACACCTTCAGGAACCGCTCGGGCGAGTTGGACACCAAGGCCCGGCCCGGCAGGCGCAGATAGGCCGAGAACGGCGCGGGACTGTCGGCGCGCAGGCGGGCGAACAGGTCGAACGGGTGGGCGCCTGGCGCCAGCCGTCCCGTCCAGGCGCGGGCGATATTGGCCTGGAAGATCTCGCCGCCCACGATGCGCTCGACCACTTCCGCCACCGCCGCCTCGTAGGCCTCGCCGTCGCCGACGTTCAGCGCCTCGCACAGCGGCCCGGCCTCGAAGATCGCCGGCGCGGGGGCGTTCAGCCAGCCCAGGGCCGCCTCGGCCCGGGCGCGGGCGAAGCTCTGCGAGCCGCCCCGGCCGATGGCCAGCACGCGGCGCTGCAGGTGGTCGAACGCCAGCAGGGCCGGATAGCGGGCGCAGGCCAGGTCGGGCCAGCCGGTGCGCGGCAGGCCCAGGCGCTCGACCCGGTCGCCCAGCTCATAGGCGCCCAGCCCCACCACCCCGCCCTGGAACGGCGGACCGTCGGGGTCCATGGCCTGGGGCGGTCCAACCAGCTCGGCCAGGGCGGCGAAGGGATCGCGGGGATCGTCCGGCGTCACCGTCAGGGTCGCGTCCGGGTCGCGCAGCACGTACGACCACCGCCCGGCCTGGCCGCCCGAGATCATGGCGCAGGCGAAGGGCTCGTCCCGCCACGGGGCCGCGGCCCAGACAGGGTCGCGCCAGGGGGCGCTGATGAGGACGACATGACGCATCGGCGGGTGATACCGCCCCGGGCGCCCCAAGGCTACGGGGGTCCGCTACCGGATCAGGTCTCCGGGTCGCCGCCGCGCACCCAGAACAGTCCGAAGAAGCCCAGGCCCAGCAGGGCGGCGATCGGCAGGAAGCCGCCGACCTGGCTCTGGAAGATCGCGGTCGCCACCGCCACCAGCAACGAGCCCAGCCACACCGTGGCGGTGCCCGACAGGGCGTAGAGGCCGAAGAAGGCGGCGGTCTTGTCCGGCGGGCACAGGCGGATCAGCAAGGTGCGGCTGGAGGCGTACTGGGCGGTGACGAACACCGCGATCAGCAGGCCCAGGCCCAGATAGATCATCTCCGGCGCGGTGCGGAACATCGGCCCGTTCCAGACGGGTGCGTGGGCGGCGGGATCGTAGGCCCAGAAGTACAGGATCTTGTCCCGGCCCATGCCCAGGGTGGCGACCAGCACGGCGAGCGAGCCGGCGATCTCCAGCTGGACGGCCTTGCGCGGGCCCAGGACCTTGTCGAACCAGGGCGCGGCCAGGCCGCCGATCACGCCGAAGATGCTCAGCGAGATGCCGTAGGCCAGCATCTCCAGCGCGCCCCACTTCATCAGGCCGGCCGCCAGCAGCCCGCCGAACACCAGAAGGGCCGTCATGCCGTCGTTGTAGAGCATGCGCGCGCCCAGGAAGACCGCCACGTCGCGGTGGCCGCGCAGGTTGGCGAAGATATCGCGCAGCATGGCGATCCCGGCCCGCAGGCTCTCCATCAGGCCGCGCCCCGTGCGGGCCGCGTCGGGGGTCCACAGGAAGAACGGGATCGCGCCCAGCAGCATCACCGCCGCCGCCAAGGGTCCGGAAATCCGGCTGGGCTCGTTCCGGGCCGGGTCCAGGCCGAACAGCGGGGCGTGCGGCACGCCGGGCCAGTCGACCTGGCCGGGCAGCACCATGCCCCACAGCATGAAGATCAGCAGGGCCACCGACAGGCCGTTGGCCACGGCGTAGCCCAGGCCCGAGATCAGGGCGGCGCGCCCGGGCACGCCGGCGGCGGCGCGGCCCAGCAGCGAATTGCTCAGCACGTCGCCCAGATTGTAGGCCACGCCCAGGATGATCAGCAGGGCGCTGGTCACGATCAGCGGCAGGCCGCCGGCGGGCATGGCCCACCATAGCGCCACCAGGCCCGGGACCATGATCCCCAGCACCGCGCCCAGCATCGGCTTGCGCGGTCCGTACTGCTCGATCATCGCGCCCAGCAGCGGCGCGGTCAGGGCGGTCAGCAGGCCGTAGGTCGTGGAGATGTTGGCGATCAGGGCCTGGCCCTTGACCGCGTCGCCCACCAGCACGGCCGAGAAGTAGGGCGAGAAGATGTAGATGGTGATCAGGATCACATAGGGGTCGCGCGCGCCCTGCTGCAGGATCCAGGCGAGCGCGCCGCGCGGCAGGCCCGACTTCAGCGGGGCGACCGGTTCGCCCTCCGCTGGGACCGCCGCGGCGGCCGAGAACTCACTCATACCGTTCCACCCTCTGGGGTCGCCGTCTGGCGCGGCGATGTCGAGGGAGCGTGGCGTTGAAACGAGCGTTTGTCACGCCCTGTCGTGATTCAGTAGGTCGTCACCCGAACCAGTAGGCCGAAAGGGGCTGAAGGAGTTGGCGGCGCTCCGCGCTTCTTGTTCTCCTCACCCGCGTAGCGGGGGAGGTGGCGCGATGCGCAGCATCGTGACGGAGGGGGCGTCCTGCAGCGCCCCAAAACGCCCCCTCCGTCATGTCGCGTATCCGCGCCATGCCACCTCCCCCGTTTCACGGGTGAGGAGAAGGATGTTCGGAAGCCGTCGCCCTACAGCAGGATCGTCGCCCTCACCGCCTCACGCCGCGCCGCGTCCAGGCCCACCGCCTGTTCCAGATAGCCGTCCAGCGAGCCGTACCGGGCCTTCATCTCGGCGATCGCCGTGGCCAGGTACTGGGCCTCCACGCCCATGGCCGCCCGCATGGCGGCGTCAGACGGGCGACGGCCCAGCTCGGCCTCGAGAGCGGCGGCCATGACGGGTCCGCGTCGGGCGAAACGTTCCTCGTTGTTGGTCAGCAGGTAGTCGTCGACGATGTCGTCGTCGCCCACCCCGGCCACGTGGTGGGTCAGGGCGGCCAGCAGGCCGGTGCGATCCTTGCCCGCCGCGCAGTGAATCAGGATCGGGCCGCGCGCGGCGGCCAGGGCCTGGAAGTAGCGCCGGAACAGGTCCAGGTGCCGCTCGGCGAACGGGGCGCGGCGGTAGTACTCGACGAGGTAGCCGCGGATCGACGCCTCCGAGAGGTCCGACTCGCGCAGGAAGGTGTGCCAGGGGTCCTCGCCGGTCATGCCCAGGTCGTTGTCGATGACCTCGGCGGCGAAGTCCGTCCACCGCCGCGACGGATCGCGCTGGCGCTCGTTGGGGCGGCGCAGGTCGACGATGGTGCAGATGTCCAGGCCTGCCATGGCGACGAGGTCCTCGTCGGTGGCCTGGGCCTGGTGGGCGGCGCGGAACAGCAGCCCCTTCTTCAGCCGGCCCTCGCCGGCGGCGTAGTCGCCGAAATCGCGGAAGTTCTCGACGCCTTGCAGGACGATGTGACGGGTCATGGCGCCGTGTTAACGCCCTGGGGTGACGAAAGCGAGACGTCAGCCTTACTGTATCGCGATGACCGACCTGCATCGCTTCCAGAGCTTCGACGGCGTCTCCATCGGCTATCGCGTCCTGGGCGATCCGGCGGGCTGGCCGACCCTGATGCTGCACGGCTTCCTGGCCGCCGCCGAGAGCAACTGGTTCCTGCCGGGGATCGCGGCGGCTGTCGCCGCCACGGGGCGCCGGGTGATCGCTCCCGACCTGCGCGGCCACGGACGCTCGGACGCCCCGACCGATCCCGCCGCCTGGCCGCGCGACGTGCTGGCCATGGACCAGGAGGCGCTGATCGCCCACCTGCACCTGAAGGATTACGACCTGATCGGCTACTCGCTGGGCGCGCGGACGGCGGTGCGGATGCTGGTGCGCGGGGCGCGGCCCCGGAAGCTGGTGCTGGGCGGCATGGGCGACAGCGGGCTGATGGCGGCCGGCGCGCGGGCGGCGATGTTCGAGGACAGCATCCGGCGCGGCGAGGCGGCCAAGGACCCGCGCGCCGGACGGCGGGTCCACGCGATGATGGCGGCGGGCGGGCTGAAGCCCGAGGCGATGCTGGGGGTGCTGAGCTCGTTCGCGCCGACCACGGCGGCCGAGATCGCGGCGATCGACGTACCGACCCTGGTGGTGGCCGGGCAGCGGGACGACGACAACGGCTCGGTCGAGGGGCTGGCGGGAATGATGCCGGACGCGCGCGGCGTGCGGGTTCCCGGGGATCACCTGAGCGCGGTAATGGAGCCGGCGCTGGCGGGGGCGATTACCGATTTCCTGAAAGACTGAGGCGGCGAACACTTGCCCCCTAAGGACCGCTTCGCGGTCGTCTTCCCCCAAAAGGGGGAAGATGCGCGGCGGCGCGGCGCGCACATCCGCCCCCTATGGGGGCGGACAGGCGACGCAGTCGCCAGGTGGGGGCAAGTGGACGAGCCAACCTGCCCCCTCAAGATCACCGGAACGGCGGCTCGTCGAACGCCCTGAGCTTCCGCGAGTGCAGGTTGGGCCCCTCCTCCAGCAGCAGCTTGCAGGTCAGGATCCCGATCTGCAGGTGCTGGCTGATGGCCCGCTCGTAGAACGCGTTCGCCTGGCCCGGCAGCTTGATCTCGCCGTGCAGGGGCTTGTCCGACACGCACAGCAGCGTTCCGTACGGCACCCGGAAGCGGTAGCCCTGGGCGGCGATGGTGGCGCTTTCCATGTCGATGGCGACGGCGCGG
>Ga0209256_1002577_pt1 | contig 14460 bp, 11 predicted proteins | sample AraplaCol_mCL_r2_2_FD_184270 | JGI IMG/M metagenome (GOLD analysis project Ga0209256, IMG submission 184270) | Arabidopsis root microbial communities from North Carolina, USA - plate scrape MF_Col_mCL_r2 (SPAdes) (version 3) | ecosystem: Host-associated > Plants > Roots > Endosphere | place...
TGATGACGGAGGCATCCAGCGGCAACTGGAAACGCTGCCAGTAATCCCAGTGCACGACTTCCAGGCTGCGGAACTCAAACATCGGCCTGCGCCTCTTCGTTGGCTTCGCTGCTTTGGTTGGACTCGTTTGTTTCGGGCGCCGCGTCGTAGGCGTCGTCTTCGACGCTGTCGGCGTTGGCCGCCTGCGTCGCGCGCGCCTGTTCGACGACGAACGACAACGCGCCGTCCATCACGCGGCTGGCGATGCGTTCGTAATCGAAGGCCAGATCGAGCAGCGGGCCTTCGGCGATGCGTTCCTTGCGACGCACGATGAAACCGTGCCGCTGCAGCACGCCCAGCGAAAGGTTGATGCGGAACTTGCCGCCAAGCTTGTCGCCGAAGTCGGCGACCAGCGTGCGTTCGTTGATCGGCTCGACCATGTCCTGCCCGACCGGCACCGGCTTGAGCTCGGCGAACATCTGCTCCTGGTCCTGCTGGCGGTCGCTTTCCTGTCGCGCGATCTGACGCTGGCGCTTGGGTAGCACGAGCAGCGACCACAGCACGACCAGCAGCGCGAGCGCGTCGCGATCCAGTTGCAGGTTGCTCGCGGCCCACGCGCGCGCACTACCGAAGACTTCGTTCTCCTGCGCGCGCGCCACGCCGACGGCGACGTGCGCGGCGAAGGGATGTTCGAGCAGGCGCAGGCCGGCGCCGGCGAGGCGGCGATCAAGTTCGTCGCGCAGCTCGGCGTCGACCAGGAGCTGTCGCACCGCGTGGTCGTCGCGCGGCAACCAGCGCTCGGCGAGCAGGCGGGCGATCAAGGTTGCGGTGGGGTCGCTCATCGGGATTCCATGGGTGTTGCGGGGCTGCGCTTCTTCTGCTTCTGCTTTGTTGTTCGCGTTTGCTCGTCATCCCGGCGAGGGCCGGGATCCTGGCCCGTAACTTCTGGATCGGCCGCGACTTCCGACGCTGCCTGCCTGGGTCCCGGCCTTCGCCGGGACGACGCCTTTTTCGATGGCGCGAACTCGGCGTGCGCATCGGCCTCGGCTGCGGCATCGCGTTCGGCTTCGACGGAGAGCGCATCGCCTTCTTCGTCCACCTTCCCCGTCAGCCACGCGCGGCTCATGTACGCCACGCCCGCGCGGTTGACCTGTTCGAACTGCGTGCCGACCTTCCATCGCAGCGGCAATTGCGCGATGGACGCGCTGACGCCGTTGCGGTTCTCCGCGCCGGGATCGCCGATCAGGCCCAGCAGCGACAACCGGTACGCGCTGACCGCGAAACCTTCCTGCGGCACCCAATCCGACAACGCGGTGTCCACGTCGTTTTCCAGCGCCGCCAGCTGCGACAGCCACTGTTCGGCGTGCAGGTAATCCTGTTCGGCGACCGGCGCCTGCGTGTCGTCCGGCGCGTCCTGCGCGGGCGGCAGCGACGCATCTTCCTGCGCCTGGCGCTCGCGTTCGACCAGTTCGTACTCGGCGATGTCCAGCGCGATCGGCGCCAGCATGAAAGCGGGCGCGACCACGCGCGCGAAGGCATCGTCGGCCAGCGCGGCGAGCGCGTCGCCATCGAGTCCACGCAGGTACCGGTTCACGTCGGACGACGACAGGCCGCTCGCACCGATATGCACGCGATGGCGGTCGAGCTGGTTCAGCGCGCGCTGGAACACGGAGGCCTGGCGCAGCATCGAGCTCTGCGCGCGGCCGATCTGCTGCGCGACGCGATGCGTGGTGGCGTCGAGTTCCTCGTCGGCGGCGATCTCCTTGACGATCGCCGTGCCCTTCTCGACCCACTGCCACACCTGCTGCAGCGTGCCGGCGGCGCGCTGGATGCGGTGCTCGGAGCCGCTGAGCACGGCCTGGTCGAAGTCCTCGCGGTATTCATTGAGGCGCGAGAGCAGGTGCTGCAGGTCATCGCCGCGCACGCGCCCCACAGCCTGGCCGGCGGCAAGCTGCGCGGTGACGTAGGCCAGTTCGTCGCCTTCGCGGTTGAACTGGAGCAGCAGGCCGATGGCCGACAGCGCCTGCCGGCCGACCGGGCTGATGCGGTAGCGCTGGGTGTCGTTGTCCCAGCGCAGCAGGTCGTTCTCGCGCAGGCGGCCCAGGACGGTGTCGAACTTCACCGGGTCCAGGTAGGCGAAGTGGTCGCGCAGCTCCTGCGGGCTCCAGTCCGGGGCGGCGCCGCGCTCGCCGATCGCACGCAGCACCAGCAGCCGCACCATCACGCTCTCCTCGCCGCCGTGGAACAGGGTCGAGAAGGCACGCAGGAGGTCGCGGGCTGAAAGCAGCGGGTGCAGGTCGGGCAGGTCGGCCGCGACTATGCCGGCGCGGAGGTAGTCCTGCAGGGGTGCGGAAGCGTCGTCCATAAAGGACCGGAGACTACGGGTGGGCCATGTTCGGCGAGGGGCGGGCCCGACACAACTCTTGCGCGGCGGCGGGTTTTGCGCAGTGGCGTGTCGTTCGTCGGGAGGTCGGCAGGTGTCGATGCGGCCGGGCCCCGTTCGTCGTATCCATGAGGGGCCGGCACCGTGCCGGCCCGTTGGATCAGGAGTGAACGAATGAAACGATTCCTCGCCGTTTTCCTGGGCTCGGCCGCTTCGATGGACGCCTGGAAGGCCCTCCCGCAGTCCGAACGCGACCGCCGCGAGCAGGACGGCATGAAGGCCTGGGGCGCCTGGGTGGAGCGGAACAAGGCCGCGATCGTCGACAACGGCTCGCCGCTGGGCAGGACCAAGCGGATCGGCCCCAAGGGCATCGGCGACGTGCGCAACGAGCTGGCGGCCTGGACGGTGGTCGAGGCCGAGTCGCACGAAGCCGCGGCCCGGCTGTTCGAGGGCCATCCGCACTTCTCCATATTCCCCGGCGACGCGGTGGAGGTGATGGAGTGTTTGCCGATGCCTGCCTGACCGTAGCCTGGGTAAGGCTGAGCCACATCCAAGGGCCGTGCCGCAAAAAACGTCGCGCGTTGGCGGTGCAACGCGCTGCGGCGCGTTCATCGCTACTACGACTGAGCAGCTCGGAGGCGCGGTGCCGCTTCGCTTACCCGGGCTACGACGCTGGCGCGTCCGGCCATTCGTCGCAACCGGCTTGATGCCGACGGGCTTTCCCGGCATCGTGCCGGCTTCCGTACGCCAGCGTACATATCGACGAAACCCGCCGATGACGGCCGCCAGCCCCCTCAGCTTCGCCCCCTCCGCGCCGACCGGACCCCACCCGCTCTACCCGCATCTGTTCGCGCCGCTGGACCTGGGCTTCTGCACCCTGCCCAACCGCGTGCTGATGGGCTCGATGCACACCGGACTGGAGGACAAGGCGGCGGACTTCCCGAAGCTCGCCGCCTACTTCGGCGAACGCGCGGCGGGCGGCGTCGGCCTGATCGTCACCGGCGGCTTCTCGCCGAACCTCGCCGGCTGGCTCAAGCCGTTCGGCGGCACGATGCGCTTTCCGTGGGAAGTGCGCCGGCATAGGCAGGTCACCGGCGCGGTGCATGCGCACGGCGGGCGCATCTGCCTCCAGATCCTGCATGCCGGCCGCTACGGCTACAGCCCGCTGCAGGTGGCGCCGAGCAAGCTCAAGGCGCCGATCAACCCCTTCACCCCGCGCGCCCTGTCGGCCGGTGGCGTGGAGCGCCAGATCCGCGCGTTCGTGCGCAGCGCGACCATGGCGCGCGAAGCCGGCTACGACGGCGTCGAGGTCATGGGCTCGGAGGGCTACCTGCTCAACCAGTTCACCGCGCCGCGCACCAACAAGCGTGGCGACGCGTGGGGCGGCGACGCGGCCAGGCGCATGCGCTTCGCGGTGGAGATCGTCCGCCGCATCCGCGAGGCCTGCGGGCCGGATTTCATCATCGTCTACCGGCTTTCGATGCTGGACCTGGTGGATGAGGGGCTGGCGTGGGACGAGGTCGTGCAGCAGGCGATCGCTATCGAGGCCGCCGGCGCGACGCTCATCAATACGGGCATCGGCTGGCACGAGGCGCGCGTCCCGACCATCGCCACCTCGGTGCCGCGCGCGGCCTTCACCGGCATCACCGCTCGCCTGAAGCCGCACGTGCGCGTGCCGCTGGTGACGACCAACCGCATCAACATGCCCGAGGTCGCCGAAGGCGTGCTGGCACGCGGCGAGGCCGACATGGTCTCGATGGCGCGCCCGCTGCTGGCCGACCCGCAGTGGGTGAACAAGGCGCGCGAGCATCGGGCACTCGACATCAATACGTGCATCGCATGCAACCAGGCGTGCCTGGACCATGTATTCGAGAACAAGACCGCGAGCTGCCTGGTCAACCCGCGCGCCTGCGCGGAGACCGAACTGAACTACGTGCCGACGAAGGCGCCCAAACGCATCGCCGTGGTCGGCGCCGGTCCGGCCGGGATGGCGGCGGCGACGGTCGCCGCCGAGCGCGGGCACGCGGTGACGCTGTTCGAGGCGACGGGCGAGATCGGCGGGCAGTTCAACCTCGCCAAGCGCATCCCCGGCAAGGAGGAGTTCCACGAGACGCTGCGCTACTTCGGCCGCCGGCTGGAGCAGACGGGCGTGGACGTGCGCCTGGGCACCTATGCCGAAGCAGCGACGCTGGCGGGCTTCGACGCGGTGGTGCTGTCCTCCGGCATCCGCCCGCGCGAGGTGGACTTCCCGGGCGCCGACCACCCGAAGGTCGTCAGCTATCTGGACGTCCTGAGCGGCCGCATCGTGCCGGGCCGCAAGGTGGCGGTCGTCGGCGCGGGTGGCATCGGGTTCGACGTGGCCGAGTTCCTCGTCGAGCACGGCCCCAGCGCCGCGCTGGATCCCGTCCGCTGGCGCGCCGAATGGGGCGTGGACCTGGGCTACGACGGCAATCGCGGCGGGCTGGCCGCACCCAGGCCCGAGGCGCCCGCACGCGAGGTCTGGCTGCTGCAGCGTTCCGCCGGCCGGCCCGGCGCGCGCCTGGGCAAGACGACGGGCTGGATCCACCGCGCCACGTTGAAGGCGAAGAAGGTACGGATGCTCGGCGGCGTCGAATACCTCGGCGTGGACGACGAGGGCTTCCACGTCCGCGTCGACGGCAGCGAACAGGTGCTGGCGGTGGATCACGTGGTGATCTGCGCGGGCCAGGAGCCCTTCAAACCGCTGGCCGAAGCGCTGGCGGCGCAGGGGACGACGGTGCATGTGATCGGCGGTGCGGACGTCGCGGCGGAGCTCGATGCGAAGCGCGCCATCGCCCAGGGAAGTCGCCTCGCGGCGCAACTGTGACGAAATGCGCAGCCCTTGCTGGGCAAGGGCTGCAGGGGTGTTGAGAGGCCTGTTCGCGTGTACGCGTCCGCATGGTGGCGGCCGGGTTCTTCGCCTTCCTGAACGGGCGTTGGGGTTCTCCGTGTCCGGAAGCCGGTACCGAATCCCGTTTCCATACAACGAGTTGCGATAGCCCGTCCCGATTTCCAGCCGGATCGCGGAGGCCCGGTCAAGCCCCCGGCATTCACCCGGCGTTTATCTTCGCGCCGCTACCTTGCGCCAACTTTTTCGGCCACCCCTCTTGGTGGCGACCCTCACCGCCCGCGTACCGAACGAAGTTCGCGTGGATTGGTGAATGGGCAAAAGCGCGCCGCAGAGTGCGTTGCCCTCCCCAGTACGCCATGCCGGTTCGTGTCGTGGCCTGCCTCCCCCTTCGGGAAGCGGCCGTGATGCGGACAGGCGCAACGGAGCAAGGAGTCCGATTAGATGAAACTGGCTTGGATCCTGTGGCTGGCCTCCGTGCTTCCGCCACAAACCGCCGATTCGCTGTGCCTGAGCACCACCGTCTACCTGGAAGCGCGCGACCAGTCGGTCCGCGGCCAGAAGGCGGTCGCCGAGGTCGCCCTGCGCCGCCGCGACAGCGGCCTGTGGGGGAACACCGTCTGCGACGTGGTGACCGCGCGTAAGCAGTTCGCCCCCACGCTCGTGTCCCCGGGCACGCAGCTGAGCAATACCGAAGCCTGGGCCGAGGCGGTGACCATCGCCCTCGACGCCGAGCGCAACTGGGCCCTCCCGCCCGGCCAGCGCAAGGAGATCGTCCCCGGCGCGAGCCACTTCGCCGCGCACGCGATCGCCAGCCCGTCCTGGCGCACCGCGTACCAGGTGGCCACGATCGGCGATCACACCTTCTATAAGGTGCAATCGCTGAAGCCGCGTCGCTCGTAAGCGCCGCACGCGAGCCTTCCGGCCCCGACCGGAAGGCGTCCGGCAACCGCCCGTCGGACAATGAACCGTTGCACCCGCGTCGTTGAGCGCGCCTCACGCGCCCGGTCATAGTGTCGGGATCCGCTGTCCCTCAAGGATCCCCGCATGAAGCTCTACACCAAGCCCGGCGCGTGCTCGACCGCCGACCACATCGCGCTGCAGTGGACGGGCCAGCCGTTCCAGCTGGAGATCCTCGACAAGGATTCGATGAAGGCCCCCGCCTTCCTCGCGATCAATCCGGCCGGCGCGGTGCCGGCGGTGGTTGACGGCGATTTCGTGCTGACGCAGAACGCCGCGATCATGGGCTACATCGCCGACTCCTTCCCCGAGGCCGGCCTCGCCGGCGACGGCAGCCCGCGCCAGCGCGCCGAAGCCGCCCGCTGGCTCGCCTTCGTCAATTCCGACCTGCACCCGGCGTTCAAGCCGCTGTTCGGACCCGGCGCCTTCATCGGCGACGAGAGCCAGTTCGACGCGGTGAAGCAGGCCGCCCGCAAGCGCGTGCGCGCGCTGTTCGAATCGGCCGATCGCCAGCTCGCCGGCAAGCAGTGGATCGCCGGCTTCCGCAGCTACGCCGACCCCTACCTCTACATCACGCTGCGCTGGGCCCAGGGCATCGGCATCGACCTGTCGGGGCTGGACAACCTCGCCGCGTTCAAGACGCGCATGGAAGCCGATCCGGGCGTGCAGAAGGCGCTGGGCATCGAAGGCCTGGCGTAACGGATTCTCCGACGCATGAAGCGCAAAGGCGGCCCTGGGCCGCCTTTGTGCGTTCTGGAACCAGCGGTCGTCGTCAGGCCTGCTCGAGCGCCCGGAAGCGTCGTTCCATTTCGGCGGCGAACTCGGTATCGCGCGCCTTCGCCAATGCGGTACTGAAGTCCGGCAGCAGGGCCATCAGTTCGCCCATGTCGGTGCAGCGCTCGACTTTCAGCTGGAGGAAATAACCGCGCAGGCCGAGGTGTTCGCGCACGGTCTCGGACATCATCGTGTAGAGCGCGGAATAGCCCGCAGCCGACGAAGCCGCCGATACGCTGGACGCTGCGAACGCCGGCACGTTGCGCTCGGACGGAGGCGATGGTGGCGTTGCAGGTCGCGCGGATTCGCGGATCGTCGCCGCCGCTGCAGCAGCGAGACTTTGCGGCACGGCGATGAGCCCAAGCGCTTCCAGCTGCTGGAGCGCATCGTCCGGCGATTTCAGACCGGTCATCACGCCACGCAGCTGCGCCACGTTGCGCTGCCCGTCCACCATCAGCAGGATCGATCGCAGCCCGTTGGGCAGCTTCAGCGTGCGGTTGCTGATTTCGTCGCGACCGGCATCGGTCTTGTTCGGCACTTCGTCGTCGCGCATGGTTCCCCCCGGACCATTGGCTGCGAAAGCCGGCCGACTATGCCACGGTTCGCAGCCCGCATGCGTGTGCCACGACGGCCGGCGCTCCCACTTTGCCAACCCTGCCGCAAAAATGGCGGGCGCACCTTACCGAAGTCCGGATACGAAAAGGCCGCGCAATGCGCGGCCTTTCCGGTGGTGCATGGCGCGGGCGATCAGCGCTTGGCGATATCCACGTACGCGCGATCTTCCGGACCGACGTAGTTCGCGCTCGGGCGGATGATCTTGCCGTCCTCGCGCTGTTCGATCACATGCGCGCTCCAGCCGGTGGTGCGTGCGATGACGAACAGCGGCGTGAACATCGGCGTCGGGATTCCCATCATGTGGTAGGCCGAAGCGCTGTACCAGTCGAGGTTCGGGAACATCTTCTTGGTGTCCATCATCAGGTTCTCGATGCGCTCGGACACGTCGAACAGCGTCATGTTGCCGCCGTCGCTGCACAGCTTGCGCGAGATCTCCTTGATGATCGGATTGCGCGGATCGCCGATGGTGTACACCGGATGGCCGAAGCCGATGATGATTTCCTTGCGCTCCATGCGCGCGCGGATATCGGCTTCGGCTTCATCGGCCGAACCGTAGCGGCTGATGATGTCCATCGCCACTTCGTTCGCGCCGCCATGCTTGGGACCGCGCAGCGCGCCGATCGCGCCGGTGATGCACGAATGCAGGTCCGAACCGGTGCCGGCGATGACGCGCGCGGTGAAGGTCGATGCGTTGAACTCGTGTTCGGCGTAGAGGATCAGCGACTTGTCGAGCGAATCGGCATGCAGCTGCGAAGGTTCTTCGCCATGCAGCAGGTGCAGGAAGTGCGCGGCGACGGAATCGTCGTCGGTCTCCACGTCGATGCGGCGGCCGTTGCGCGTGAAGTGCCACCAGTACAGCAGCATCGAACCGAAGCTTGCGATGAGCTTGTCGGCGATGTCGCGCGCTTCGGAGGCCGGATGGCCTTCGCGCTCGGGCAGCACCGTGCCCAGCACCGAGCAGCCGGTGCGCAGCACGTCCATCGGATGCGCGTTGGCCGGGACCAGTTCCAGCGCTTCGGACACGATCGCCGGCAGGCCGCGCAGGCGCTTGAGCTTGGCCTTGTACTGCTTCAGCTGCGAAACGGTCGGCAGCGCGCCGTGCACGAGCAGGTGCGCGACTTCCTCGAAGGTCGACTTCGTCGCCAGGTCGTGGATGTCGTAGCCGCGGTAGTGCAGGTCGTTGCCGCTGCGGCCGACGGTGCACAGCGCGGTGTTGCCCGCGGCGGTGCCGCTGAGCGCGACGGATTTCTTGGGCTTGGGCAGGACCTGGTTGGTCTCGGTCATCGGGTTTCTCCTCGTGCGTGGTCCGGCGGGTTTTGACCGGTCGGACCGGGGTGCGACGTTGTCAGGACTGAAAGGGGCAACAGCGGGGTTTCGAACAAAGCCAGCCTGCGACGAGCCTGTCGCAGCCGACCGTGGTGGGCCGGATCGCGCCCGCCACGGTCGCAGGGCGGACGGACGCGCCGGCGGAGATGGGCACAGGGGGAATCCACATTCACGGATGCCCTGTACGCTCCGTCGGCCGACCTTTTCCCTTACTTCTTGCCGCTGGCGAACAGCGAGTCGAGCTTGTCCTCGTAGGCGTGGTAGCCCAGGAAGTCGTACAGCTGCGCGCGCGTCTGCAGCGTATCGACGATGTTCTTCTGCGTGCCTTCGCGGCGGACGGTCTCGTAGAAGTTCAGCGCCGCCTTGTTCATCGCGCGATACGCGCCGCAGCAGTACAGCGCGATGTCGACGTTGGCGTCGCGCAGCTCGTCGGTGGTGAAGAACGGCGTGGAGCCGAACTCGGTCAGGTTCGCCAGGATCGGCACCTTCACCGCGGCCTTGAACTTGCGGTAATCGTCGAGCGAGTTCATCGCTTCGGGGAAGATCATGTCGGCGCCGGCTTCCACGTAGGCGACGGCGCGCTCGATGGCCGCATCGAGGCCTTCGGTCGCGGCGGCGTCGGTGCGCGCCATGATCACGAACGAAGCGTCGGTGCGCGCGTCCACGGCGGCCTTCACGCGGTCGACCATCTCGTCCTTCGGCACGACTTCCTTGCCCGGACGATGGCCGCAGCGCTTCTGCCCGACCTGGTCTTCCATGTGCACGGCGGCGACGCCGACGTTGATGAAGGAGCGGATCGTGCGCGCGATGTTGAACGCGCCGCCCCAGCCGGTGTCGATGTCGACCAGCAGCGGCATCTGGGTGGCATCGACGATCCGGCGGGCGTCGGTGAGGACGTCTTCCATCGTGCTGATGCCCAGGTCCGGCATGCCGAGCGAGTTGGCGGCCACGCCGCCGCCGGACAGGTACAGCGCCTTGTAGCCGGTGCGCTTGGCCATCAGGCCCGCGTAGGCGGTGATGGCGCCCATCACCTGCAGGGGGGTTTCTTCGGAGAGCGCGGCGCGGAAGCGGGCGCCGGCGGAATTGGAGGGGTTCATGGCGTCTCCTGGTGAGACGGACATTTTAGCCGACGGGGCGAGGTGGCCGGTTTGCGGGGTGGGATGGGAATGGCCCGCGCCTGCGACGCCCGGTGGTAGCCCCCTCACCCGCCCGCATCCGCCCCCCGCTCCAGCGCGCGCTTCACTTCCTCCAGCGCCCCCGGATCGTCCAGCGTCGACAGGTCGCCCGGATCGCGGCTTTCCGCCAGCGCCTGCAGCGAGCGCCGCAGCAGCTTGCCCGAACGCGTCTTCGGCAGCGCGTTGACCACGTACACGCGCGCCGGCTTCGCCACGCCACCGAGCTGCTCCACCACGCGCTGCTGCATGCCCGCCGCCGCATCCGACGCCGACTCGTCCTGCCGCTTGAGTGTGGCGAACACCACCGGCACCTGGCCCTTGAGTTCGTCGTGAACGCCGATCACCGCCGCCTCGGCGACGCTGGGATGCGTCGAGCACGATTCCTCGATCTCGCGCGTGCCCAGTCGATGGCCGGCGACGTTGATGACATCGTCCGTGCGTCCCAGGATGAAGGTGTAACCGTCCTCGTCGCGGATCGCCCAGTCCAGCGAGCTGTACAACAGCTCCTTGAAGTGGCTGAAATAACTCGACAGGAAGCGCGCGTCGTCGTTCCACACCGTCGTCAGGCAACCCGGCGGCAGCGGCGGTTCGATCACCAGCACGCCCTTGGTACCGGCCGGCACGTCGTCGCCGGTGACATCGTCGATCACGCGCAGCTTGTAACCCGGCGTGGGTAGACCGGGCGAACCGAACTTCACCGGCTTCAGGTCCAGCCCCGGCATCAGCGACAACACCGGCCAGCCGGTTTCGGTCTGCCAGTAGTTGTCGATGATGGTCTTGCCGATGCCCTCGGTGATCCACTTCGCCGTCGGCTCGTCCAGCGGTTCGCCCGCAAGGAACAGCCACTGCAGTTTCGACAGGTCGTGTTTCTTCAGGAACGCCGCGTCCTGCTTCTTCAGCACGCGGATGCCGGTCGGCGAGGAGAACATCGTGCGCACGCCGTACTGCTCGCAGATGCGCCACCACACGCCGGGATCGGGATTCGTCGGCAACCCTTCGTACAACACCGACGTCGCGCCCGCGATCAGCGGCCCGTACACGTTGTACGAATGTCCCACTGCCCAGCCGACGTCGGAGGTGGAGAACATCACCTGTCCGGCGCGCACGTCGTAGATCGACCACATCGACAACGCGAGCGCGACCGCGTAACCGCCGACATCGCGCTGCACGCCCTTGGGCTTACCCGTGGTGCCGGAGGTGTAGAGCAGGTAACTCGGCTCGTTCGACTCCAGCCATTCGACATCGACTTCCGCACCATCGAACTGTTCGCGCAGCGGCGCGTAATGTTCGTCGCGACCTTCGACGACGGCGTGGCCTGCATCCAGTCCGCGTTCGACGATGAGCACTTTCGGCGGCGGCGACTTCGCCGCTTCGCATGCGGCATCGACCAGCGGCTTGTAGGGAATCACCTTGCCGCCGCGCATGCCGGCGTCGGCGCAGATCAGAAGCCTTGGCGTGGCGTCGTCGATGCGCAGCGCGAGGTTGTGGGAAGCGAAGCCGCCGAACACCACCGAATGCACCGCACCGATACGCGCGCAGGCGAGCATCGCGAACACCGCCTCGGCTATGTTCGGCATGTAGATCACGACGCGGTCGCCGCGACCCACGCCGAGTTCGCGAATCACGGCAGCGAACGTGTTCACTTCGCGATGCAGCTGGCGGTAGGTGATCTCGCGCGTGATGTTCGTTTCCGACGAAATCGCCACGAGCGCAAGCTGGTCTGCGCGTTCGTGCAGATGGCGATCGACCGCGTTGAAGCACAGGTTGGTTTCGCCGCCGGCGAACCATTTGCGGAACGGCGGGTTGGAATAGTCGAGGATTTTCTCCGGCGCCTTGTTCCAGTGGATCGCCCTCGCCTGCTCGCCCCAGAACTCCTCGGGTTGCTCGATCGAGCGGAGGTAGAAGTCTTCGTAACGCATGGCGGCAACTCCGGACGGCGATGCGTTTCAGGCTAGTCCGGGCGGCGTGAGCATTCGTTACGACGATGGTCGAAGGGGCCGGGACGCACGCGCAGATCGGCGCTAAGCGCTTGATTCTGGCTGGCGGCGAGCCGGGCCGCGGCGACGTGTCTGGCGCAATGCAGCACGCATCCGGGTACGCAAGGCGGAATTTTCGCCCTGCTCCTGAATACGCAGGCAACGGCATTGTGGCGCCCAGGTCCGGTCCCGCACGCAGGAAGCGCATGGCTCGCACGCGCAGTGGTTCGGCCCCACACGTCCTGCCACAGAGCCTGCAAACGCCAATGAAGACATCGCCTTCCCGTTTCTACCTGTGGGTCATCGCCGCCATCGTCGCCGGCGGCATCCTCGGCCATTTCGCGCCGGACACCGCAGTGAAATTGAAGCCGCTGGGCGACGGTTTCATCTCGCTGATCAAGATGCTGATCGCGCCGATCATCTTCCTCACCGTGGTGCTCGGCATCGCCGGCGTGTCGGACGTGAAGAAGGTCGGGCGCGTCGGCGTCAAGGCGATCGCGTACTTCGAAGTGGTGTCGACCATTGCGCTGATCATCGGGCTGCTCGTGGTGAACACGATCAAGCCAGGTGCGGGCTTTCACGCCGATCCGGCCACGCTCGATGCGGCCGCCGTGGCGAAATACGCGGATGCAGCGAAGGAACAGAGCACGGTCGAGTTCCTGCTGCACATCATCCCCAAGACCTTCACCGAAGCCTTCACCGCCAGCGGCGACATGCTGCAGGTGTTGCTGTTGGCGGTGTTGTTCGGCTTCGCGCTGACGCACATGGGCAAGGCCGGCGGAAAGATCGTCGAACTGTTCGACGCCGTCGCCAAGGCGTTTTTCGGAATGATGGCGATCATCATGAAGCTCGCGCCGATCGGGGCAGGCGCCGCGATGGCCTTCACCATCGGCAAGTACGGCGTGGATTCGCTCGGCCCGCTCGCGCTGCTGATGGGCAGCTTCTACCTGACCTGCGCGTTGTTCGTGCTGATCGTGCTGGGGCTGATCGCGCGCCTCACCGGCTTCAGCATCGTGCGCTTCATCCGCTACATCCGCGACGAACTGCTGCTGGTGCTCGGCACGTCCTCGTCGGAATCCGCACTTGTGCCGCTGATGCAGAAACTCGAACGCCTGGGCTGCGCGCGTTCGGTCGTGGGACTGGTGGTTCCCAGCGGCTATTCGTTCAACCTCGACGGCACCAACATCTACCTGACCATGGCGGCGATCTTCGTCGCACAGGCGCTGGGCATCGACCTCACGCTGACGCAGGAGATCACGCTGCTCGCGGTGGCGATGCTCACGTCCAAGGGCGCCTCGGGTGTTACCGGAGCGGGCTTCATCACGCTCGCCGCGACGCTGGCGGTGGTGCCATCGGTTCCGGTCGCCGGCCTCGCGCTGATCCTCGGCATCGACCGCTTCATGAGCGAAGCGCGCGCACTCACCAACATCATCGGCAACGGCGTGGCGACGATCGTCATCGCGCGCTGGGAAAACGACCTCGATCGCGAGCGCCTGCAACGCGAGCTGCGTAATCCGGGCTCGCATCCGGCCGCGCTCCCGCAGGCCGTGCGCATCGCCGACGTCGCCGCCGACTGACCCTTTTCTTCCCCACTCACGGTTCGCGCTTCATGAAATGCACCCTTCTGGCCGCCGCTCTCGCCGGCCTGCTGCCCTGCGCCGCTTCCGCCGCCAACTTCGACCAGTGGCCGACGCACTACACGTTCTCCGACGGCACCGATCTCGGCGTTACCGGCAGCTATGCCTACGACGTCAACGATTTCTCCGGCGATCGCGGCTACGGCACGCCCGCCACGACCTTGCAGAACGACGATGCGATGCGTCGTCAGGAATTCGGCGTGTTCCTCAAGAAGAAGGACGTGTACGACTTCACCGCGGGCATGGACTTCCTGCCCAACACCTGGCTCGACGTCGCGCTGCGCGTGGAAACCAGGGCGTTGTTCGGCACCGATCTGGGCCGCGTGCGCGTGGGCCAGTTCAAGACGCCCGTCGGCTTCGAGGCGAACACCGCCGCGCGGGCGACGAGCCTGATGGAATTGTCGAGCGCGAACCAGGCGATCTTCGAAGGTCGCCGCACGGGCGTTGAATGGTCGCTGGCGCGTCCGGATTACGGCACGAGCGTGGCGTACTACTTCGGCCACGACCTGCAGGGCGACAACCCGGGCACGACCGCCGCCGGTCGCGCGTACTGGCTGCCGGTGCATGGCGATCGCACGCTGCATCTGGGCGTGTCGGCATCGGTCGAGAATCCGCACGGCAGCACGGATGGCCGCGATGTCTACAACGGCCCCAACTCGCGTTTCCGCGCGCGCCCCGAGGCGGGACTGACGGCGGTCCGTCTGGTCGATTCGGGCAAGCTCGGACCGACCGACCGCATCCTGCGCGGCGGGCTGGAAGGTCTGTGGAT
>Ga0209256_1002599_pt1 | contig 14328 bp, 16 predicted proteins | sample AraplaCol_mCL_r2_2_FD_184270 | JGI IMG/M metagenome (GOLD analysis project Ga0209256, IMG submission 184270) | Arabidopsis root microbial communities from North Carolina, USA - plate scrape MF_Col_mCL_r2 (SPAdes) (version 3) | ecosystem: Host-associated > Plants > Roots > Endosphere | place...
CGTCCGCCTCGCCGGTCGCGACCATATGGGCGCCGGTCCGCGTCCATTTGACGAGGCCATAGGCGAAGAGCGTCGCGCCCACCATCCAGAGCACGAGATTGGGAATGCCGAACGAGTAGCCGCGGGCAAGCCCGGTGAAGCCGACCGGCCAGCGCCCGACGAAGGCGACGCCCTGCGTGATCATGAAGGCGAAGCCCTTGGCGATGGCGGCGGTGCCGAGCGTCATGATCAGCGAGGGGATGCGCAGCACCGTGACGCCGTAGCCGTTGAGCGACCCCAGCACCACGCCGATGCCAAGGGCAGCCGCAACCGCGACGGCCGGCGGATATTGCGCATGGACGAGCCAGCCGCAGACGACCGCCGCAAGGCTCGCCATTTCCGCCACGGAGAGATCGAGCTCGGAGACCGTGAAGGCCAGCGCGAAGCCGAGCGCGAGGATGGCGAGAAAGCTCGTATCCTTCAGCACGTTCACGATGTTGGTCGTGCTGGCGAAGTTCGGCGCGAAGATCAGGAAGAACAGGATCAGCGCGAGGCCGGCGAGCGCCGTGCCGTAGTGTCCGATCACATTGCGGAAATGAAAGCCTTCCTGAAGTCTCATGCGCCTCAAGCCCCTTTGGCGATGGTCGAGATCGGCGAGAGAATCTCGATGCCGCCGGTGATCGGAATGAGGGCGCCGGTGACGAAGGCTGCGCCGGGCGAAAGCAGGAAGACGATCACGTTGGCGACATCCTCGGGCCGTCCTAGCCTCCCCAGTGGGGTCCGCGCCGCCGCTCCCTCGACCAGCGCGTTGAACTGCTGCGCGAAGCCGTTCCTCACCATTGACGTATCGATGATGCCGGGGGCGACCGCATTGACGCGGATTCCATGCTTCCCGAGCTGTTGGGCCATGCCGTAGGTCAGCGTCGCGACGCCGCCCTTGGCCGAGCCATAGGCGAGGTTGGCGCCGCCGTTGCCATGGGCGATCGAGGAAATATGGACGATGGCGCCGCCCTCGCCTTGGGCGATCATCTGCCGGGTCGCGGCCTTGGAGATGCGGAAGACGGCCGAGAGATTGAGATCGACGAGCGTATCCCACTCCTCGTCCTCCATTTCCACCATCGGGACCGGGCGCGAAGCGCCGGCGCCCGTCACGAGATGATTGAGCTGGCCAAAACTAGAGATGGCAAGATCGACTGCCGCTTGGGCAAAGTCCCGGTCGCGGACGTCGGCAGACAGAGTTTCCGCTTCCCCGCCCGACGCCACGACCTTGTCGGCAACGGCACTTAGTCCGTCGCGGTCGAGCCCGCAGAGCACCAGGCGATGCCCAGCAGTCGCCAGCGCCATTGCAAGGGCAGAGCCGATGCCGCCGGACGCACCGGTGACGAGAGTAACGGGGCTGACCATTTCAAGCGGCCTTGCGGGCTTCGTAAGCACGCACCAACGCTTGCGCTCGGCGCGGCTCGACCGCGTTCAAGGTCTGGCGGTCCTTCTTGATCGAGGTCCCGACGATGAAGATGTCGGCCACCTCCGACAGACGAGCGATGTTCTCTTCGGCGACGCCCGTGCCGACTGCGACGGGTGTATCCGGCACCTGCTTGCCCACGCGCTCGATCACGGCAATGTCGGCTTCTTTGCCGGCGGCCGGACCGCCGACGCAAACGACGTCTGCGAGACCAATGAAGACTGCGCCAGACGCAAGTTGCTCGACCGGCCGATGGTCCAAGTTGATCGAGAAGCCGGGGGTAACGTTGCAGATGATGCGAATGTCGTCTGCGCCGAGATTTGCACGCAGGCGCAACGCGCGGGCCCCGTCCGGCGCCATCATGCCGATGTCGCCGGCGAGTAGACCGGTCAAGAAGGCGCGCACAAAGCGCCCGCCCGTAGCGTGAGCGACGGCGATCGAGGCGGGTGGGTCGATCAGCATGTTCACGCCGTGCGGCAGCTTGGTTCTTGCTTGGCACTCGGCGATCACCTCGGTCATCGCAGCGACGACCTCGACAGGCATGTTCGCCTCGTAAGGCATGTCGGACTCGTTGGTATAGAGCAGGGCATGGAAGCCCGCTTCCTCAAGAATCTTTGCCTCTTCCCTGGCCTGGGCGACGACTTTCCGCATGCCACCGCTGCGATCGTAGAGCGGCGTCCCTGGCAAAGCGAGCGTGTGAACGCAACCGATCAGAAGGTGGTCGAGGCCATATTCGTTCTGGACGAGGGTCTTCATGAAGAACGTTCCTTAAGCAAACGATGGCGGGCATGAATGCCGGGCAGGCTGCCGGCACTGCATGACAGTCCCGCGAGATCGACGGAAATGGGCGCGAGAGCGCCCTCGGCGCGACGGAATATTTCAAACAAGGCGTCGTAAGTTTCGCGTCGAGCGAGGTTTGGCTCGTATCGCTGCCCGACGGCGACCAGGGCCTGCTGAGCCGCAGCAAGCGAGGGGAAACGGCCGAGGCCCGTCCATGCTACGATGGCCGCGCCGAGCAAACCGGGCTCCTTGGCGGAGCCGACCGAGACGGTGCGATTGCACACGTCCGCCTTTATCTGGGCCCAAATTGGATTCGTCGCCGCTCCACCGCCGAAACGAATTTCGCCAACCGGGGTGCCGAGCGAGGTCTCGGCCCGTTCGAGCACGACGCGGTTGAGGAACGCCACGCCCTCCAGCAGCGCGTAAGCGAGATCGACGCCGCCGTGTTGGCGGCCGAGCCCGAGGAATGCTCCACGCAGGTCGGGGTTCCAGTATGGGACGCGTTCGCCTTGAAGATATGGTAGGAAGACGAGCGGCTGCGGATGTCGACGCAAGCCGAGGAGCTTGGTCACGCCATCGCCTACTCCGGCGTAACCCCGTTCTGCGCCTCCGAGAAGTTCGACCAACCACGCTGCGACGTCGGCGCCGTTCTGGCTGGGACCTCCCAGCTGCCATAGCCCACGCCAATCCACCGTCAGAAGACCGTCGGCCTCGGCCGCATCCTCGCCGACAACGCCGAAGACCTCGGTGGTTCCCGAGATGTTGTAGCCGAAGCCCGCCCGCATGGCGCCCAACCCCACGACGGCGACCCAGGTATCGCTGGACGAGCAGAAGACCGGAACGCCCGCCAGCCGTTCGAGAGCTCCAGGCAAGCCCGACTGGACCGAACCGAGAATTTCGCAGGGCTCTAGTGCTGGAGGCACGATAGTTGCGGGAAGCCCCGTGCTCGATAGAGCGTCGCCATACGGCGTGGGTTCGACGCACGCACGGAGTCTAGCTGTCGAAACCGGATCGCCCGCCTGTCGGCCGGTCAGCCTGAAGTTCAGCCAATCTTTTGGCTCCAAGACCATAGCTAGCGCCCGGTGGGTGGCCTCTTCCTCCTCCGCGAGCCAGGCAAGCCGAGCCAAGGGATGGAACGCGTTGACGCGCGAAGCCTCCGGATGGCTGCCGAGCTTGTCGCGCAGCCGTTCCGCGGCCGCCGCCGCGCGCGTATCCTTCCAGGTAATCGCCGGACGTAGCTGGCGCCCGTCTCGGCCGAGGAAGACCTGCGTGCGTGTCACGCCGCAGATCGCGATCGCCTCTATGGTGGCGAAGTGTTCAGGCACGGCCTCCGCCAATGCGTCCGCGGCCTCTCGAAAGACCGACCACCAGTCCTCCGCGTCAATCTCCGACCTCCCCATTCGGTCAATCGCCGTGGGGCCGGGCACTACGTGCTCGGCGAGCGTCTTTCCCTCGATGTCGATCAACGCGGCTCGGAAGCTGCTGCCGCCGAGATCGCAGGCAAGGACTGCGCTCATGGAACGAGACCGTCGACCTGACGGCGGAACGTGAAACGATAGACGTCCCCTCGGACGATGTTGTCACTGACCTCCACTACGGCGCCTATCGCGTCGCGCGCGATGCGTCGGGATCGAAACACCGCCGTACCAGTCGCCAAGCCGAGATGCTCGGCTTCCTCCGCCGGAATGGAGAGAGGCTCCAACGTCTCCTCGACGGTAGCCACGTGTACGTCGCGCCGCTCCGAAAGATGGCGATAAAGCGAGGCATCCACCAATTCTTCCGGGCCCACCGGGCCGAGTACGACGATGCCTAGGCACGAACGCTGCAGGACGGCGGGTTGGCCATCGAGACAGCGCAGGCGCAAAAGATCGATCATGCCCTTTTCGGCCACTTCCGCGCCGAACAACGCGAACTCGGTCGGCGTCGCGTCACGCCGCGTAAGCGACAGGACCCGGGTGCTCGGAATCCTACCCGCCGCGAGTGCCTCTGTATGAAAATCGACGATGCTGCCGAGATTCTTCGCGATGTGTCGAGGCCTATAGAAGGTTCCTTGCCCCTGACGACGCTCGATTAGTCCCTGATCCTGCAGTTGCTTCAGTGCGGCTCGAATCGTCGTTCGACTAGCCCCGTAGCGCTCGCAAAGCTCGTGTTCGGAAGTAATCGCTCTCGGGGCGTCGCCCGCGGCGGCAAGGCCGAGTTCCAGGCTCTGCGCGATCTCCCGGTAGCGGACCATGATGCCTCCCTCTGCGGCTACCGCATGAGAGATACAAATCTGATACAAGTCAAGTCAACTCTTGATCGAGGCTTCTTGGCGCTTCCTCATCTATCCCAGCAGGCACGACGGAGGTGGAGACGCCTCGACGATCGTGCTGCTGCCGATGTGCAAGACCAGATGCCCCCTGGTAATGCTCATGCGAAGGCTGAGATCGGCAGAGAGTAATTGAAAGGAACGGCGCGCCGACCAGCGCCGTGGCGACGCCGGTGGGCACCGCATGCTGCAATGTCCATATGCGTAAGGCGGCATTCGCGAGGATCGCCTCGGGCCGGGCTTGGATATCAGACACCGAATTTGCGGTTGGAGATGGAGATCAGCCGAACATCCATCCCGATACCGCTATGCCGGCGGCGAAAGTCTCCTCGCCGTTCAGCTGATGCTGGAAGTCGCGACTGCTTCACCGTGCGGACCGGAGACCGGACCGAGCATAGAGAGCGCGCTCCGGATGGCCCCTTCTAGCAGGTTTCGATCGGGCCTCGCCCGGGCGAGGACCCGAACGCCCATCAAGGTCGCGAGGAGATTGCGGGCGACGTCGTTTGAAGCGAGCGCAAGCTCGATGGAGCTGTCGCGCAGCCCGCGTTCGAGGCATCGCAGAAAGAACGCCTCGATCCGCTCGGTGACCTCGGCAACGACCTGTCGAAACTCGGGATCGCGTGGACTGGTTTCCAACGCCGCGTTGACCAGCATGCATCCCTTTTCGTCCGTATCGGTCAGCGAGCGTTCGAGGATGTCTCCGAAGAAGTTTTCGATCGCGGCACGAGGCGCCATCCCGGCGCAGCGACGTATTCGCTCCGCAACACTCACTTCGACGTAGTGCTCCAGGGAGCGTCGATACAGTGCTCGCTTGTCGCCGAACGCGTTGTAAAGGCTCGCGCCCGTAAGCCCTGTTTCCGAAATGAGATCCCGCACCGAGGTCCCCTCGTAACCGAGCTTCCAAAAACAAAGCACCGTCGCGTCCAGGACCGCTCTCTCGTCAAACTCTCGGGGTCTGCCCATCCCTCCTCCGACCACTCCTCCTGCCTTGCCAGCCACTCTATCACGTGTATTTTAGAACAAGCGAACTAAAATGGGCTCGCCCCGCTCGTGTGGCAGCTCCGGGAGGATGCCTTGATCCGCTTCTACTTCCATCCGACGCCCAATCCCGCGAAGGTCGCGCTACTCCTCGAAGAGACCCGTCTGACCTACGAAGTGATCCCGGTCGACACGAGCAAGGGCGAGCAACACGTCGCCACTTTCCGCGAGATCAATCCGAACGGAAAGGTTCCGGCGATCGTCGACACCGAAGGGCCGGGCGGTAAGGAAGTGCGGGTGTTCGACTCGACGGCGATCCTTTTATATCTCGCGGAGAAGACGGGGAGCTTTCTTGGCGCCCCTGACGACCGGCCCGAGCTCCTTTCGTGGCTCCTTTTTCTCGCGTCTGGCCTCGGGCCCTTCTCCGGACAGGCTGTGCATTTCCAGTTCGCCGCACCGGAGGGCCTCGACTATGCGGTCAACCGATACCGTCGCGAGGCGGAACGGCATTACCAGGTCCTTGACGACCACCTGCGGGGTCGCGAGTTCATCGTAGGGAATTCCTTCACGATCGCCGACGTTTCAGCGTGGGGGTGGTTGGACCGGGCCTCGCGTGTCCGCAAGGGGACCGATGATCCACTTTCTCCGTTTCCGCATTTGAAGCGTCTCTTCGAAACGGTGGACGCTCGACCGGCGGTCGCGCGAGCCCGTGCCGTAGGCGAGGGACATGTCTTCAAGAAGATCAACGACGAAGAGACCAAGCGTTCCCTCTTCCCGTCGAACTACACCACGTAGGCGTAACCCCGCGACGGAGACTGCCATGTCGAACGAGATCGAGTACGTTCCGCCCAAGGTCTGGGTATGGGAAAAGGCAAGCGGGGGGGCCTTCGCCAACATCAACCGACCGATTGCGGGTCCCACTCACGAAAAGACGCTGCCCGTCGGAGACAAGCCGTTCCAGCTCTATTCGCTCGGCACGCCGAATGGCGTGAAGGTGACGGTGATGCTGGAGGAACTTCTCGCGGCCGGCCACACGGCCGCAGATTACGATGCTTGGCTCGTTCGGATCGGCAACGGCGATCAATTTGGGTCCGGCTTCGTCGAGATCAATCCCAACTCGAAGATACCCGCGCTGCTCGACCGAAGCGGGCCGACGCCGATCCGCGTCTTCGAATCCGGCGCGATCCTCGTGCATCTGGCGGAGAAATTCGATGCCTTCCTCCCACGGGAGAAGCAAGCTCGTGCCGAAGTCCTTTCATGGCTCTTCTGGCAGATGGGCTCCGCACCATTCCTCGGTGGAGGTTTCGGGCACTTCTACGCATATGCGCCGACGAAGCTCGAATACCCGATCAATCGTTACGCGATGGAAGTGAAGCGTCAATTGGACGTACTCGACCGTCAGCTTGCGGACCATGAGTTCGTCGCGGGAGATGCCTACACCATCGCAGATATGGCGATCTGGCCTTGGTATGGCGGCCTCGTGAAAGGATGGCAGTACGGGGCGGCGGAATTCCTCGGCGTGCAGGATTATAGGAACGTGGTGCGATGGGCGGACGAGCTCTTCGCGAGGCCGGCGGTGAAGCGCGGCCGCATGGTCAATCGCGTATCGGGAGAGCTGTCAGAGCAACTGCACGAGCGTCACGACGCCGGGGACTTCGACAGCAGGACGCAGGACAAGCTTCAAACCGGAGCGAATGCGTGATGCTTCGGATCTTAGGACGCCTGAGCTCCATCAATGTGCAAAAGGTTGTTTGGATCGCCCGGGAACTGTCTCAACCTTTCGAACGGATCGACGTCGGTGGACAGTATGGCGGCAATCGCGAGCCGGACTATCTAGCCAAGAATCCCAACGGACAGGTCCCGGTCCTGGAAGACGGGGCGGTCTGCATTTGGGAGTCCAACGCGATCGTGCGCTATCTCGCGGCTCAGTACGGGCGAGGGGTCCTCTGGGATAAGGATCCCGCTCGACGTAGCGAGGACGATCGCTGGATGGATTGGGCTCTCGGTGAACTACAGCCCGTGATGGTCCCGGCCTTTTGGGGATTGATGAGGGAGCCGGCGACTGCGGATCCTGCCGCTATTGCGCGTTCGATCGCCCAAACCGAGAAGAAGCTGGACATCCTCGAAGCCCATCTCGCGCAAGGTCGTCCGTACCTTTCCGGCGACCGCTTCGGCCTTGCCGAGATCACGCTCGGGCCGAGTGTCCACCGCTGGCTCAACATGCCCGTCCAGCGCGCCGTCAGGCCCGCACTTCAGTCGTGGTACGAGCGCATCTCGCAACGCGATGCGGCATCGTCGGCCCTTCCGCTGCCGATCGTTTGAAAGCGCTCTGCAAAAACTGCGTCGCCCGCTTAACGACGGCGACGCGGCTCTACTGTCCAAGCAAACCTGTTTAGGCGGCAGCTGCGGCTGCCGCGAGGCTTAGAACCGCGTCCCGAGCCGCATCCAGGATATCGAGAGACCTATTCCGGTCTTCGACAGTCCGCGCCAACACGAGCGCTCCCACTAGAAGCGAGGCGGCCGCAAGCGCCCATCGATCCTTCCGTCGGGGATCGATCGACTCCGCCGTCCTACCGAGATCCCCTAGGAAACGCGCGAAAGCGCGATCTAATTCGGCTCTAACTGGGCCTTCCCTGCGCCCCCCGTCGGCAGCCAGTGCCGCCAGAATACACCCTCTGTCGGGGCTATCCAGATGTTCGCGGCAGAGGTAATTCGCTACGAACCCCCCCAACGTCTCGATTGACGCGTCGCCCTCCAGCCACCGCGGGGTTCCCTGAATGCTGACTGCCTTGCACGATTCCGCTACGAGGTCTTCCTTGGAAGCGAACATTTTGTAGAAGCTACCGTGCGTCAGGCCAGCCTCTGCCATGACGGCGTCCACTCCAGTCGCATCGATCCCTTTCGATCGAAACAGCTTTGCGGCGGCTGCAACGACGCGCTCTCTGTTTCGAGCTGCTTGTTCTCTGGAAACCCGCATTTCCCCTCCTCGACAGACTGCCGTCGAACCTTGGATCAATCACAGAAGATCACCCGATCTCCCAAGTCAGGGCGGCACGACCTCGACGCTGGAACAACCGAATCCTCTGCGAGGTCCGTCGCGATCGCCTGGGCCAATGGCGTCGCCTCGGAAGTCGACAAGACCCTGCCCGACCCGAGTAGCAGCAGCATGGAGACCAGCATCACGGCAGCCCACCCGGCTTCCTGCCCGCCAACTAAAGCTCTCGGAGCCCTGCGGATGCGACGACGAGCGTAGGATCGCAGCTCAACCGTGCAGAGGTCTGAAATTTCTTGCTCGTGGCTCATGCCAACCCCCCACGGACTCCGCGCGCCGCATAGGAATGTGTCGGAAGATCGTTTTCCGGGGGCGTAGCCGATCGTGACGCGACGCTCCTCAAGATCAGATCGGTGACCCGATTGGCCTCAAGCCGCGCCGACCCCGCCTCACGGGGTAGACCATGCGGTAGAAAGGCTCGGGCTATGGTGACGATGGCCTCGGCGACATGTTCCATCGAGGAGTCCGTTGCGAATGCACCGGAGGCCCGACCAAGCGTCAGCCCTTTGCAAATGCTGGACTTGAGACGCTCCATGTGGCGGCGAGACGAAGGCCAATCCTCCTGAAATGACTTGAAAATAAGATCTCGAATATGGGGTGCTTCGAAAGTGACCGTCGTCATCGACACCAAATTAGTCAGCACGAGACGGCGGAATTTTTCCTCGGCGTTACCGGGTTCGGCGAATGCCGCAGTGCTCCTGCGATCGATCGCTTCGAATAGCGCCGCGGCAACGGCGTTTCCAATGTCCTGCTTCGAGCGAAAGAACTGATAAACGTACGAAGGGGAGAACCCTACCCGATGCGCTATGTCAGCGACCGTTGTTTTCGCGAAACCAAAGACTCCGATCAGATCGCGAGCCGCCTTCAGCATTTCGGACCTGCGTCTCGTCACCGGTGCGTCTGGCGCCGAATTGACCTGAGATGACATGGCGAATTTCCAGTCGCGGCACTCGGACGTGCCGTCTACAGTTCTCTATAAATGACGATCGTCATCCAAAATGTCAAGGCCGAGTTTCCGCACCGCTGGTTATTCTTTCAGAGGTATCGCGGCCGGTTGTCGTCGAGCATCCCACGAGCGCTCTTGCTTACGGATGACGGGCAGGGGCGTCGATTGAAGCGACGCTCTTCGGGATAATGCTGACTTCACAGCCCATTCGGACCGGCGCAGAATGCCGTTTGGCGACGAAACATTCCGCTCTCGACCGCTGCCAGGGGCATCCATCGGGTCGGCAGATAGCACGCGCGGCGTTGTCACCATTACCAGGGACGCGGTGGTCGGGCTTTGCTGTCGAGCCTCGTGATCGACGAGCATCAATTCGTCATCGACCGGCCGACCGAGGGGATGCGCCTCAAAGCATCTCGTTGCCCGGCGGAGCTCAGTTCCGCCGGGGGCAAGACTGCCAAAAGCTGACCGGTTGTCTCACTTATCGAAAGCGACTCTTCGCTCGAAGGGCTCGGCCCATGAGCAGGAAGTGCTGGGCGGGTAGCCTCGTTCGGGTTCCACCCCTCGGTGAACGAAGCGCGAGCGTCAGCGAACCTCGTCTTCGATTTGGCGGGCGTTGCTCTTCATCGCCGTCCGCTCGGCTCCCGCCACCAAGCGGCGCGTTGACTGCTAGGCCAATTGGCACGCTCGGTCCTCGCGATCTGGCCGTGCGGTGCCTTAATGACTTCTCGCATTCGTCGATTTGGCTGGAAGGCTTGGAGTGGCTCACCCGCCGGCGCGGTCGAAGGCGCTGCGGGTGAGGGTCAAGCGGTCCGTGGATGCTGCCTCGTTCGTACGAAAAGGTTCACCGCGGAAGCGACGGCGATGTTGGCGATGAGAGCGAGGAGGCCGACGTAGACGGTTGCAGAGAAGTCGCCCACCGACACGAGGTGGAGCGGCTTCAATCCGTCGGTCCAGGTCACGTACGTTCCCCCGAAAAGCCCGGCCGCCCACCCTGCGAGCAGCGCGGGCGCCGTGAACCAACGTGTGAAGAGGCCGAAGATCAGGGCGGGCAACGTCTGGAGAATCCAGAGCCCGCCCAGGAGCTGAAGGTCCAGCGCGAACTGGGTCGGGAGATAAACGATCACGAGCAGCGCGCCGAATTTAACGACGAGCGAGGTGATCTTTGCGACGCCCGCCTCCTGCTTGGGCGTTACCGACGGATTCACATAGGCTTTCCAGAAGTTTCGCGTGAACAGGTTGGAGGCGCCGATGCTCATCACTGCGGCCGGAACCAGTGCCCCGATCGCGAGGGCTGCGAAAGCGAATCCGGCGAACCAGTCCGGGAAGAGTGTTTGGAAGAGAGCCGGCACCACGTCGTTGTTGCTCGACAGCTTGAGATGGGCCGCATGCCCCATGTAGCCGAGCAATGCCAAAAGGCCCAATAGGACGGTGTACGCCGGCAGCAGCATCGCGTTTCTGCGGATCGTGGTAGCGCTGCCGCTTGCGAAGACGCCCGTGAGCGTGTGCGGATACATGAATGCCGCCAGCGCAGATCCGAGCGCCAAGCTCGCGTATGCGAAGTACTGGTTAGGTTGGAGCAAAAGGCCGCCCGACCCCTTGGCTTTGAAGGCCTCTTCCGCAGCGCTGAACACCGCCCCGTATCCCCCGAGTTTTCCTGGGATGAAGGAAACGGCCGTTATCACCACGATGTAGATCATAATGTCTTTGACGAACGCAATGAGAGCTGGCGCACGAAGACCCGAGGAATACGTATAAAGCGCCAGAACGCTGAAGGCAGCGACTAGCGGCCATTCCCCTTGGAAGCCGAGCGCCTTCACCGCGGCCGCCATTCCAATGAGCTGCAAGGCGATATACGGCATCGTCGCCACAACGCCGGTAATCGCCACGGCGGCCTCCAAAGCCCGCGAGCCATAGCGCCCGTGCACTACGTCGGCGGCGGTAACGTACCCGTTGTCCTTGGCTACTTGCCAGAGTCGGGGCATCACTAGGAACACGAACGGATAGACGATGATCGTGTACGGCAGCGCGAAGAAACCGTAGGCGCCCACCGAGTAAACCAGTGCCGGGACGGCTATCACCGTGTAGGCGGTATAGAAATCGCCGCCGACTAGGAACCACGTAATCCAGGTCCCGAAGCGCCGCCCGCCCAGTCCCCACTCATCCAGCGATTCGAGGGATTTGGGCTGGTGCCAACGCGATGCCAGGAAGCCCATCACGGTGACCAGCGCGAAGAAAAAGACGAAGACGGCTAGAGCCGGAGCGTTCAGATCAGTCTTCATTGGGATATGTCCGGTACACGAGCCAAGTCAGCGCGGCGGTGATCGGCACCCATGCGAACTGATACCAGTAGAAAAATGGGAAACCGAAAAGCTCGGGAGATCGCAGATTGTAGAATGGGACCCACAACAAGCCGATGAACGGCAGCGCGAGAAGCAATTTCATTGAGCGGACTCCCGAGCGATGGAGGCGAAGGGCGCCCATCGCGCCAAGCGATATCTATCGATCGATAGATATATGCCCTCTGCGAAGTGTGTCAATATTGCGGCAAATTCGGTCGCGTCTACGAGAAGCGCCGCAGCTTTGGTCGTCCTTTTTATCCGTATGCCACGCTCGGACAATCAACGACAATTGAGACCCGAAGCTCCCTTCCGAGCCCGGCGGTGGGGCAGGGGTCCTGCCGGCCGTTTCAGCAGGGGGCGCTGCCTAACGGCCGGCAGCCCCCCGTCCGACTGATTAGCCGGCAAGACGATGCCTGATTGCGCCCGCGAGTGCGCGGTCACAAACGATATATCTATCGATAGAGAGATTCTCGCAAGCGCGATTTTCGGCGCCGCGTGTGGACCCCGTGGCGCAGAGCCGAACGTGATTGCATGGTATAAATCTATCGATAGATATATTCGCTTTGAGCTGATTTGGTGGGCGCGATGCAACGTAACTCGGGGTCAACGGGATCAAGTTTGCCCATTTGGGTCGCCGCGGGAGTGCGATCGCCCTTCGCGCGGGTCGACACCACCTTGGCGGGTCTAGACGCGATCGAGTTGTCCGTACCCGTGGCGAAGGCCATGGTCGAAAGACTGTCCGGAAACCAGGTCGACTTTGCGATCTGGGGAGCGGTGATCCCCAACTTGGCGTGGAGCAATATCGGCCGGGAAGTACTGCTCGACGCCGGAGTCGACCCAGCCATTCCCGCATTCACGACCGTCATGGCATGTTGCACGTCGATGATGGGCGCGATCGAGGCGGCTGGGATCATCGACGGCAAGTCTCGCAATCTCGCCCTCGTCGGGGGTGTCGAGAGCATGAGCCGCGTTCAGGTCGGCCTCGGTCACGCTTTCTCGGACTGGTTGCGTGGTTTCCAGCGAGCGAAAACGCTTTCCGATAGGTTGGGCCATCTGGCAAAGTTCACGCTGGCCGACGTCCGACTGTGGATCCCGAAGGTGGCCAATCGCTCCACTGGATTGAGCATGGGAGAGCATACCGAGATAACGGCGAAGCAATGGTCCATTTCGAGAGAAGAGCAGGACGAACTCGCCCTCGCGAGTCATAACAATGCAGCTCTCGGTTGGAGTAGCGGCTTCTTCGACGATCTGGTCGTTCCGGTGGCCGGAGCCTCGCGAGACAACAACGTTCGGGCCGATACCTCTCTCGAAAAGCTCGCTCGCCTGTCGCCAGTATTCGACAAGAGGTCGGGCAAGGGTACGATTACGGCGGGAAACTCCTCTCCGCTCACAGATGGGGCAGCCGCCCTCTGGGTGGGCTCGGAAGAAGGCATGTCGCGTTTACCCGCTTCGACCCCGCGAGTGCGTCTCGTCGATTTCGAGATATCGGCCGTCGATTGGCGCCAGGATGGATTGCTGATGGCTCCCGGACGAGGAGTGCCTCGCCTCCTGGAGCGCAACGGCCTGCGGTACGAAGACGTGGACGTCTGGGAAATCCACGAGGCGTTCGCGGCTCAGCTGGCATCCCATATGAAGGCGTGGGCAGACCCTGGGTACTTGGCGAAAATCGACGTGACGACTGGGCTGGGCCCTTTTCCTCGCGATCGGATCAATCGCCGAGGAGGCTCGGTGGCGTTGGGGCATCCGTTTGGTGCGACCGGCGCTCGCATCATGAGCCAAGCGATCAAGCAGCTGGCTGCCCAGCCGCAGGGTAGCTATGCGATCGTGAGCGTGTGCGCGGACGGCGGCGTCGGAACGATGGCCCTGTTGAGAAAATGATGCATTCGGTGCCGCTCGGTATTTCCGCAATCGCTATCCAACACGCGATCTGGTCCTAGGCGATCTTTCGGAGCGTCCGCTCCAGCCAATTTGTGCAGTAGGCATGTCAGCGGCTGGGCAGGACCAGAACGGCTCTCTGGGGTGAAGGCTGTAGGCCAGCCGCAGGAATTGGCCCTGAGGCTTCTACGCGAAGCAGAGTTTGCCGGTGAATATCGCGACGCCTTCCTTGCCGGCCCGTCGGATGGGTTCGTCGGCATCGAAATTGTCCGGCAGTTCAACCCAAAGGAAATAGTCGCCATTCGGCTTGCGGACCTTGACGCCCGGGAGGTTGCGTTCGCTCGCATCGACAATGGCCGGTCGAGTTCCTCATTCTGCTACATCTCTCACGTCGCCGTCGTGATCTGCAGGATTCATAACCTCTGGGAATACGCTTAGCCCATTTCGACTTGGACAGATTGGACGCAGCGCTCCCACAATCTCCGCCAAGATCATCGAAATGGAGGGGAATCCATGAGAAACCGGATCGCGGGCGCTATAGGCATCGTGGTTGCAGCCTGTCTGCCTGTCGCAGGTTCGGCTCAGGAGACGACGCTGCGTGTTGCCGGT
>Ga0209256_1002601_pt1 | contig 14325 bp, 11 predicted proteins | sample AraplaCol_mCL_r2_2_FD_184270 | JGI IMG/M metagenome (GOLD analysis project Ga0209256, IMG submission 184270) | Arabidopsis root microbial communities from North Carolina, USA - plate scrape MF_Col_mCL_r2 (SPAdes) (version 3) | ecosystem: Host-associated > Plants > Roots > Endosphere | place...
CATCTACAACCTCGCCGAAGCGCTGCTCGACGAAGGCGACACCATCGCGTTCCCGACGCCGTACTGGACCAGCTACCTCGACATCGCCGAGATCGTCGGCGCGAAGATCGACCTGCTGCCGTGCCCGGCCGAACAGAACTACAAGCTCACGCCCGCGCAGCTCGACGTCGCGCTGGCGAAGAAGCCGCGCGTGTTCCTGTTCAACAACCCGTCCAACCCGACGGGCATGGTGTACACGAAGGAAGAAATCGACGCGCTGGCCGATGTCATCGCGAAGTATCCGGACACCTGGATCATCACCGACGACATCTACAACCGGATGGTGTTCGACGGCCTGGGCTACCACAACTTCGTGCACGCACGTCCGGAGCTGAAGGACCGCGTGATCTTCCTCGACTCGTTGTCCAAGACCTACGGCATGCCGGGTTGGCGCGTGGGCTTCATGGCCGGTCCGGAAGTCGTCGCGCAGGCGCTGGTGACGATGAACTCCAACCACATCACCAACGTGCCGGAAGTCGTCTGCGCCGCGGCCATCGCCGCATTCAACGGCCCGCAGGACGTGCCGACGCAGAAGTGCGCCGAGTTCCAGGCCAAGCGCGACCAGGTGATGGACGTGATGAATGCCATCCCGGGCGTCGTCTGCCCGCGTCCGCAGGGTGCGTTCTACGTGTTCCCGGACATCAGCGTCGCCTTCGGCAAGACGCACAAGCCGACGGGCACGAAGATCAACAACGACGTCGACTTCTGCAACGCTTTGCTGGAAGCCAAGGGCGTGGCCTGCGTGCCGGGCTCGGCCTTCGGCGAGCCGCGCGCGCTGCGCATCAGCTACACCTGCCCGACGCCGCAGCTCGCACCGGGCCTGCAGCGTTTCCAGGAATTCTTCGCCGAACTTTCGTAATCCAGTGCGGGGCGCGTGTCGCCCCGTTTTTTCGTCCAGGAGTTACACATGAAGACCCCCGTCCGCGTTGCCGTCACCGGTGCTGCCGGCCAGATCGGCTACTCGCTGCTGTTCCGCATCGCTTCCGGCGAAATGCTCGGCAAGGACCAGCCCGTCATCCTGCAGATGCTCGAGCTGCCGATGGAGAAGGCCCAGGCCGCGCTCAAGGGCGTGATGATGGAGCTGGAAGACTGCGCGTTCCCGCTGCTCGTCGGCATGGTCGGCACCGATGACGCCGAAGTCGCGTTCAAGGACGCCGACATCGCCCTGCTGGTCGGCGCGCGTCCGCGCGGCCCGGGCATGGAGCGCAAGGATCTGCTGCTGGAAAACGCCAAGATCTTCACCGCACAGGGCGCCGCGCTGAACAAGGTCGCCTCGCGCAACGTGAAGGTGCTGGTCGTCGGCAACCCGGCCAACACCAACGCCTACATCGCCATGAAGTCGGCGCCGGACCTGCCGGCGAAGAACTTCACCGCGATGCTGCGCCTGGACCACAACCGCGCGCTGTCGCAGCTGGCCAACAAGGCCGGCGTCGCTGTCGGCGACATCGAGAAGCTGGTCGTGTGGGGCAACCACAGCCCGACCATGTACCCCGATTACCGTTTCGCCACCGTGGGCGGCGCTTCGTTGAAGGACAAGATCAACGACGCCGACTGGAACGCGAACGAGTTCATCCCGAAGGTGGGCAAGCGCGGCGCGGCGATCATCGAAGCGCGCGGGCTGTCGTCGGCTGCTTCGGCTGCGAATGCCGCCATCGACCACGTGCGCGACTGGGTGCTGGGCAGCAACGGCAAGTGGGTGACGATGGGCATTCCGTCCGACGGAAGCTACGGCATTCCGAAGGACACGATGTTCGGCTTCGCCGTCACCACGAAGGACGGCGAGTACACGATGGTCCGCGACCTGCCGGTCGACGACTTCAGCCAGAAGGCGATCGACAAGACGCTGGCCGAGCTGGAAGAAGAGCGTTCCGGCGTGGCGCACCTGCTGGGCTGATTCGCCAGCACGATTGCACGTCCCAGGACGCCGGCCTCGCGCCGGCGTTCTGCTTTTCCGGGCCCGGTTTGATCGTGGCTGAACACCGCTGTAGTTATCGTGCGGCTTCGCCATTGCAGCGGAGAAGCGCCATGAGGATCCGGATCGTGTTGTTGTCGCTGTGCCTGGTGAGCGGCATCGCGGCTGCCCAGGTCGACCTGAAGGGCATCCCGGGCGCCTCGGGGCTACCCGGCCTGCCGGGCCTGCCCAGCCTGGATTCGAGCGTCTCCGGCAACGTCGCGGGCACGCTGCAGTATTGCGTCAAGAACAACTACCTCAGCGCCGATGCCGCCTCCGGCGTGAAGGACAAGCTCATGGCCAAGGTGCCGGGGCAGGGCGAGGACTACAAGAAGGGTGAGCAGGGCGTGCTCACCGGCAGCGACGGCAAGACCATGGACATCAAGTCGATCTCCAGCAAGCTGCGCCGCAAGGCCTGCGATCAGGTGTTGAGCAGCGCCAAGTCGCTGATCTGATCGACACCGGAGTTCTGGTGCGCTCTGCCCGGGCGCGCTGCGCTTGCCCGGGCAACTTAGTTGCATCGCTTCGTTTGGTGGCTGTCATTCCCGCGAAGGCGGGAATCCATCTATCCGACGTCGCACGGCCTTCGGAAGCGGTGACACATTCGCCATTGGATTCCCGCCTTCGCGGGAATGACGGCTCGATACAGCCGCGTAGCCCGGGTAAGGCGAAGCCGCACCCGGGGCGTTGTCGCGTTCCCGGGTGCGCCGCGCTTGCCCGGGCGACGTAGCTTCTGTCATTCCAGCGCAGGACTCAGAACTGCACCTGCGCCCGCAGCTGCATTTCGTCCGTCGCCGAATACGCCGTGCGCTTCTCGTCGAGCACGTGCACGTAGTTCGCCTGGAACTTGAAGTGCGAAGTGAGATACCAGTTCGCACCGAAAGTCACATCGCGCTGATGCCCTCCGAGGATCCCGGCGTCGTTCAGATCAAGATCGCCATAACGCGCCAGCAGCTCCACCGCGCCGTACGCATTCGCCGGTTTGACGTTGCCCACGTTGCCGCCCGAATACGGACGCGTCTCGCCCGTGACCACCCAACTGCCCGTCACGTAGCCGCCCTGCGCGGTGTAATCGCGAAGTCCGGCCTCGCGCTGCGAGGTGCCACGCAGATACTCGCCCTGCAACGACCACTGGCCGTCGATCCACAGGCCTTCCAGGCCGCTGCGCACAATGCGGTCGGTGGGGCCGAGCTTGCCCGAATCGACCAGCCGCACATCCGTCAGGCCGGCTTCGGGACGCGCGCGGAACCGCGAGTCGGGGTCGTGGTGATCGCCGCGTCCGTTGGTGCTCCCGTGCGGATTTTCGACGGACGCCGACACGCCCAGATGCAGCGTGCGACCGCCATCGTGCACCGGTAGCCAGTACGCGCGACCGGCCGCCGTCGTGCCCGGGTTGTCGCCGTGCACGTCGTTGCCGAAGAAGTACGCCGCGCTGACGCCGTAGTCCGGACGCGCGAGCGACCATTCCACGCCGGTGCGACGGCCTTCGTAGATCGCCTGCGTGGCCGATGCAGTCTCCATCAGGCTCGTCGCGCGCGAAGCGGAGTTCGCTTCGAAACCCACCGGCGTCTTGAAGTAACCCACGCGGACGCGACCGACATCCGTGCCGAGCAGCGCCTTCGTTTCCACGCGCAGTGCGGCGTCGAGCCAGGTGTTGGTCAGGAAATCCATGCCGACGCTCAGGTCGTACACGTCCTTCTTCTTCAGCGTCATGCCGAACTCGCGACGACGCATTGCATCGTCGTCGTGCAGCGTGGTGCTGGTGGTGCCGTAGCCGCGATCGCCGGAGAAATCGTTGAGGTCATACGCGAAATTGCCGGTGACGCCGATGTCGGTGCCGTCGGAGAACGTGTAGTGCGTGGGCCACTGGTCGAAACTGGCGGCGGATGCGGCGCAGGGAAGCAGCCCGGAGAGGGCAACGCAGAAGTACAGAGCTTTCATGAAGCGGGGAACCGTGGAGTGGGGAAGGATTCAGTCGGCTGCGTTGGTTCGCACGGCCTGCGGCGCATGCGGGTGCATTCCGGGATTCCGCAGCTCCTGCTGGAGGCGGTCGCGATCGAGATCGTTTTCCCAGCGCGCGATCACGATCGTCGCCACGCCATTGCCGATGATGTTGGTGAGCGCGCGCGCTTCGCTCATGAAGCGGTCGATGCCCAGGATCAGCGCGAGCCCCGCGACCGGCACCGACGGCACCACCGCCAGCGTCGCCGCGAGCGTGATGAAGCCCGCGCCGGTCACGCCCGAGGCGCCCTTCGACGTCAGCATCGCCACGGCGAGCAGCGTGATTTCCTGCGTCAGCGTGAGGTCGATGCCCAGCGCCTGCGCCACGAAGATCGCCGCCATCGTCAGGTAGATGTTGGTGCCGTCGAGGTTGAACGAATAACCGCTCGGCACGACCAGCCCCACCACCGAACGCGAGCAGCCAAGGCGCTCCAGCTTCTGCATCAGCGGAACCAGTGCCGACTCCGATGACGACGTGCCCAGCACCAGCAGCAGTTCGTCGCGGATGTAGCGGATGAAACGCAGGATGCTGAAGCCGGACAGGCGCGCGATCAGTCCCAGCACGATCAGCACGAACAGCGCGCACGTCAGGTAGAAACTGCCCATCAGCATCGCGAGCGGGCCGAGCGAATCCACGCCGTATTTGCCGATGGTGAAGGCCATCGCGGCGCCGGCGCCAATCGGCGCCAGCTTCATGATCATCGCCATCATTCCGAAGAACGCCTTCGCGACGCTGTCGAACAGCTCGATGACCTTTGCGCCGGCCTTGCCCATGTGCATCAGCGCGAAGCCGAACAGCACGGCGAGCAGCAGCACCTGCAGCAGGTCGCCGCTGGCGGTGAAGGCTTCGGTGAATGTCTTCGGGATGATGTGCAGCAGGAACTCGACCGTGCTCTGTTCCTTCGCGGCGTCGGCGTACCTGGCGACGGCGGAGGCATCCAGCGTGGCCGGATCGACGTGGAAACCCGCGCCGGGCCTGATCGTGTTCACGACGACCAGGCCGATGACCAGCGCGATCGTGGATACCACTTCGAAGTAGGCGATCGCTTTGACGCCGACGCGCCCGACTTTCTTCACGTCCGACGCGCCGGCGATGCCGAGCGCCACGGTGAGGAAGATGATCGGCGCGATCAGCATCTTGATCAGGGAGATGAAGCCATCGCTGAGCGGCTTCAGCTTCACCGCGCTATCGGGGAGGAAGTGGCCGAGGATGCCGCCGGCGACGATGGCCGCGAGCACCCAGAGGTAGAAACGGGAAGGGGAGGTTTTCATTGGCGGCTGCAGTCAGGTGAACGACGCCGGAAGCGCGTTCGTGAGTCGGGTCTTGGCTGAGCCGGGCGCATGCGCGATGCATGCGCATGCAATGGGCGGATCGGGCCGGGCGCCACAATGCCGCCGCGTGCATGTCCAGGAGCAGGGCGAAAATTCCGCGTTGCACGCAGGCTCTTGTGCTGCATCGCGTCAGTCAGCCGCGCGCATCGGGGCGCGCAACTCGCCAGAATCAAGTGGTTAGCGGCGGAGTTCCCAATCGCGACGGCCCCTTCGACCATCGTCGTAACGAATGCTCACGCCGCCCGGACTAGCCTGACCGGACCAGCATCAAACGCATCGCCGTCGGGAGCCGTCGCCATGGGTTACGAGGAGTTCTATCGCCGTTCGATCGAGCAACCCGAGGAGTTCTGGGGCGAGCAGGCGAGGGCGATCCACTGGAACAAGGCGCCGGAGAAGATCCTCGACTATTCGAATCCGCCGTTCCGCAAGTGGTTCGTGGGTGGCGAAACCAACCTGTGCTTCAACGCGGTCGACCGCCACCTCCACGAACGCGCCGACCAGCTCGCGCTTGTCGCCATCTCCAGCGAAACCAACGTCACGCGCGAGATCACCTATCGCGAACTGCATCGCGAGGTGAACACCTTCGCCGGCGCGATTCGCAAACTCGGTGTGGGCCGCGGCGATCGCGTGGTGATCTACATGCCGAACATGGCCGAGGCGGTGTTCGCGATGCTCGCCTGCGCGCGCATCGGCGCGGTGCACTCGGTAGTGTTCGGCGGTTTCGCGTCGCACAACCTCGCGCTTCGCATCGACGATGCCACGCCGAAACTGGTCATCTGTGCAGATGCCGGCATGCGCGGCGGCAAGGTCATTCCCTACAAGCCGCTGGTCGATGCCGCCTGCGAAATGGCGAAGTCGCCACCGCCGCGCGTGCTGATCGTCGGGCGCGGGCTTGATCCGGATCATCGCGTCGTCGACGGTCGCGACGTCGATTACACGATGCTGCGCAAGGAATGCGAAGGCGAGGAGATCGATGTCGAATGGCTCGAATCGAACGAGCCGAGCTACCTGCTCTACACCTCGGGTACTACGGGAAAACCCAAAGGCGTGCAGCGCGACGTCGGCGGCTATGCCGTCGCGCTCGCGCTGTCGATGTGGTCGATCTATGACGTGCGCGCGGGCCAGGTGATGTTCTCCACGTCCGATGTCGGCTGGGCGGTGGGGCATTCGTACAACGTGTACGGGCCGCTGATCGCCGGCGCGACTTCGGTGCTGTACGAAGGCCTGCCGACGAATCCCGATCCCGGCGTGTGGTGGCGCATCTGCGAGCAGTACGGCGTGCGCACGATGTTTTCCTCGCCCACCGGCATCCGCGTGCTGAAGAAGCAGGATGCGGCGTTCCTGAGGAAGCACGACCTGTCGAAGCTGCACTGGTTGTTCCTCGCCGGCGAACCGCTGGACGAACCGACCGCGCACTGGATCACCGACGGCATCGGCAAGACGATCATCGACAACTACTGGCAGACCGAAACCGGTTGGCCGGTGTTGTCGCTGATGCCGGGGCTCGACCTGAAGCCGGTGAAGTTCGGATCGCCCGGCTTGCCCACGCCGGGCTACAAACTGCGCGTGATCGACGATGTCACCGGCGACGACGTGCCGGCCGGAACGAAGGGCGTGCTGGTGATCGAACCGCCTCTGCCGCCGGGCTGCCTGACGACGGTGTGGAACGACGACGCGCGATTCCTTTCGAGTTACTTCAGCCATTTCAAGCAACTCGTCTACAGCTCGCTCGACTGGGCGATCCGCGACGACGACGGCTACACGTTCATCCTCGGCCGCACGGACGACGTCATCAACGTCGCGGGCCATCGACTGGGCACGCGCGAGATCGAGGAATCGTGTTCGACGCATCCCAGCGTGGCCGAGGCGGCGGTGATCGGCGTCCACGACGAACTGAAAGGGCAGGTGCCGGTGGTGTTCGCCACGCTCAAGCGGCAGGACGCCTCGGCGTCGGAAGCCGCTGCCGGCATGCAACAGCGCGTGGTCGAGCAGTTGGGCGGCGTGGCCAAGCCCGCGCGCGTGTACGTGGTCAACGCGCTGCCGAAGACGCGTTCGGGGAAGCTGCTGCGGCGCTCCCTGCAGGCGCTGGCCGAAAGCCGCGACCCGGGCGACCTGTCCACGCTGGACGATCCGGGCGCGCTGGAGGAGGTGAAGCGGGCGCTGGAGCGCGGGGCGGATGCGGGCGGGGATCCGCCCCGCTAGCCCGCGCGTCCCTGCCGTCATCCCGGCGCAGGCCGGGATCCAGGCCGTCAGCGCTTCAGGTCGGGACGGCCCTCGCTTGTGGTATCCGGCCCCGTGCGAGCCTGGATCCCGGCCTGCGCCGGGATGACGGCTCAAGACGGCTCGACGCGAGTTCTACCGTCCGGCCCCGCAAACAGCCGCCCCCGCGCCGTCGGCTAAAATGCCCGTCTCACCAGGAGACGCCATGAACCCCACGAATTCCGCCGGCGCCCGCTTCCGCGCCGCGCTCTCCGAAGAAACCCCCATGCAGGTGATGGGCGCCATCACCGCCTACGCCGGCCTGATGGCCAAGCGCACCGGCTACAAGGCGCTGTACCTGTCCGGCGGCGGCGTCGCCGCCAACTCGCTGGGCATGCCGGACCTGGGCATCAGCACGATGGAAGACGTCCTCACCGACGCCCGCCGCATTGTCGATGCCACCCAGATGCCGCTGCTGGTCGACATCGACACCGGCTGGGGCGGCGCCTTCAACATCGGCCGCACCATCCGCTCCTTCATCAACGTCGGCGTCGCCGCGGTGCACATGGAAGACCAGGTCGGGCAGAAGCGCTGCGGCCATCGCCCGGGCAAGGAAGTCGTGCCGAAGGACGAGATGGTGGACCGCGTGAAGGCCGCCGTGGATGCGCGCACGGACGAGAACTTCGTGATCATGGCCCGCACCGATGCTGCCGCGACCGAAGGCGTGGACGCCGCCATCGAGCGCGCCGTTGCCTACGTCGAAGCCGGCGCCGACATGATCTTCCCGGAAGCGATGAATTCGCTCGACGATTACCGCCGTTTCAAGGCCGCGGTGAAGGTGCCGATCCTGGCGAACCTGACCGAGTTCGGCTCCACGCCGTTCTTCACCACCGACGAACTGCGCGACGCGAACGTCGACATCGCGCTGTACTGCTGCGGCGCGTATCGCGCGATGAACAAGGCGGCGCTGAACTTCTACGAGACCGTGCGTCGCGAAGGCACGCAGAAGAACATCGTCGACACCCTGCAGACGCGCGCGCAGCTCTACGACTTCCTGGGCTACCACGCCTACGAGGACAAGCTCGACTCGCTGTTCGCCAGCGGCAAGAAGTAACGGAAAAGGTCGGCCGACGGAGCGTACAGGGCCTTCGACATGAGTCCCCCTGTCCCCATCTCCGCCGGCGCGTCCGTCCGCCCTTCGACCGTGGCGAGCGCGATCCGGCCCACCACGGTCGGCTGCGACTGCATCGTCGCAGGCTGGCATTGATCGAATAAAACCCCCGCTGTCACCCTTCAATCCTGACAACGTCGCACCCCGGTCCGACCGGTCAAAACCGGCCGGACCCGCACGAGGAGGAATACCCATATGACCGACACCACCCAGGTCCTGCCGAAGGCCAAGAAATCCGTCGCGCTCAGCGGCACCGCCGCGGGCAATACCGCGCTGTGCACCGTCGGCCGCAGCGGCAACGACCTGCACTACCGCGGCTACGACATCCACGACCTGGCGACGAAGTCGACCTTCGAGGAAGTCGCGCACCTGCTCGTGCACGGCGCGCTGCCGACCGTTTCGCAGCTGAAGCAGTACAAGGCCAAGCTCAAGCGCCTGCGCGGCCTGCCGGCGATCGTGTCCGAAGCGCTGGAACTGGTCCCGGCCAACGCGCATCCGATGGACGTGCTGCGCACCGGCTGCTCGGTGCTGGGCACGGTGCTGCCCGAGCGCGAAGGCCATCCGGCCTCCGAAGCGCGCGACATCGCCGACAAGCTCATCGCAAGCTTCGGTTCGATGCTGCTGTACTGGTGGCACTTCACGCGCAACGGCCGCCGCATCGACGTGGAGACCGACGACGATTCCGTCGCCGCGCACTTCCTGCACCTGCTGCATGGCGAAGAACCTTCGCAGCTGCATGCCGATTCGCTCGACAAGTCGCTGATCCTCTACGCCGAACACGAGTTCAACGCATCGACCTTCACCGCGCGCGTCATCGCCGGCACCGGTTCGGACCTGCATTCGTGCATCACCGGCGCGATCGGCGCGCTGCGCGGTCCCAAGCATGGCGGCGCGAACGAAGTGGCGATGGACATCATCAGCCGCTACGGTTCGGCCGATGAAGCCGAAGCCGATATCCGCGCGCGCATGGAGCGCAAGGAAATCATCATCGGCTTCGGCCATCCGGTGTACACCATCGGCGATCCGCGCAATCCGATCATCAAGGAGATCTCGCGCAAGCTGTGCAGCGACGGCGGCAACATGACGCTGTTCGACGTGTCCGAGCGCATCGAGAACCTGATGATGGACACCAAGAAGATGTTCCCGAACCTCGACTGGTACAGCGCATCGGCCTACCACATGATGGGAATCCCGACGCCGATGTTCACGCCGCTGTTCGTCATCGCGCGCACCACGGGTTGGAGCGCGCACGTGATCGAGCAGCGCGAGGACGGCAAGATCATCCGCCCGAGCGCGAACTACGTCGGTCCGGAAGATCGCGCGTACGTGGATATCGCCAAGCGCTGATCGTCCGCGCCATGCACCATCGAAAAGGCCGCGCACTGCGCGGCCTTTTCGTATCCGGACCCCGGTGAAGTGCGACCGTGTTTTGCGGCAGGGTTGGCAAAGTGGGAGCGCCGGCCGTCGCAGCACACGCATGCGCCCCGCAAACCGTGGCATAGTCGGGCGGCTTTCGCAGCCAATGGTCCGGGGGGAACCATGCGCGACGACGAAGTGCCCAACAAGACCGACGCCGGTCGCGACGAAATCCAGAATCGCACGCAGAAGCTGCCCAACGGGCTGCGATCGATCCTGTTGATGGTGGACGGGCAGCGCAACGTGGCGCAGCTGCGTGGCGTGATGGCCGGTCTGAAATCGCCGGACGATGCGCTCCAGCAGCTGGAAGCACTGGGCCTGATCGCCGTGCCGCAAAGCCTCGCTGCTGCAGCGGCTGCGACGATCCGCGAATCCGCGCGACCCGCAACGCCGCCATCGCCGCCGCCTTCCGAGCGCAACGTGCCGGCGTTCGCAGCGTCCAGCGCACCGGCGGCTTCGTCGGCTGCGGCAGGCTATTCCGCGCTCTACACGATGATGTCCGAGACCGTGCGCGAGCACCTCGGCCTGCGCGGCTATTTCCTCCAGCTGAAAGTCGAGCGCTGCACGGACATGGGCGAACTGATGGCCCTGCTGCCGGACTTCAGCACCGCATTGGCGAAGGCGCGCGATACCGAATTCGCCGCGGAGATGGAGCGACGATTCCGCGCGCTCGAACAGGCCTGACAGCGAGCGCAGGTTCCAGAACGCACGAAGGCGGCCCAGGGCCGCCTTCGCGCTTCATGCATCGAGCAAACCGTTACGCAAGGCCTTCGATGCCCAGCGCCTTCTGCACGCCCGGATCGGCTTCCATGCGCGCCTTGAACGCGGCCAGGTTATCCAGGCCCGACAGGTCGATGCCGATGCCCTGCGCCCAGCGCAGCGTGATGTAGAGGTAGGGATCGGCGTAGCTGCGGAAACCGGCGATCCACTGCTTGCCGGCGAGCTGGCGGTCGGCCGATTCGAACAGCGCGCGCACACGCTTGCGGGCAGCCTGCTTCACCGCGTCGAACTGGCTCTCGTCGCCGATGAAGGCGCCCGGCCCGAACAGCGGCTTGAACGCCGGGTGCAGGTCGGAATTGACGAAGGCGAGCCAGCGGGCGGCCTCGGCGCGCTGGCGCGGGCTGCCGTCGCCGGCGAGGCCGGCCTCGGGGAAGGAATCGGCGATGTAGCCCATGATCGCGGCGTTCTGCGTCAGCACGAAATCGCCGTCGACGACGGCCGGCACGGCGCCGGCCGGATTGATCGCGAGGAAGGCGGGCGCCTTCATCGAATCCTTGTCGAGGATCTCCAGCTGGAACGGCTGGCCCGTCCACTGCAGCGCGATGTGGTCGGCGGTCGAGCAGGCGCCGGGCTTGGTGTAGAGCTTCATGCGGGGATCCTTGAGGGACAGCGGATCCCGACACTATGACCGGGCGCGTGAGGCCCGCTCAACGACGCGGGTGCAACGGTTCATTGTCCGACGGGCGGTTGCCGGACGCCTTCCGGTCGGGGCCGGAAGGCTCGCGTGCGGCGCTTACGAGCGACGCGGCTTCAGCGATTGCACCTTATAGAAGGTGTGATCGCCGATCGTGGCCACCTGGTACGCCGTGCGCCAGGACGGGCTGGCGATGGCGTGCGCGGCGAAGTGGCTCGCACCGGGGACGATTTCCTTGCGCTGGCCGGGCGGGAGGGCCCAGTTGCGCTCGGCGTCGAGGGCGATGGTGACCGCCTCGGCCCAGGCTTCGGTATTGCTCAGCTGCGTGCCCGGGGACACGAGCGTGGGGGCGAACTGCTTGCGCGCGGTTACCACGTCGCAGACGGTGTTGCCCCACAGGCCGCTGTCGCGGCGGCGCAGGGCGACCTCGGCGACCGCCTTCTGGCCGCGGACCGACTGGTCGCGCGCTTCCAGGTAGACGGTGGTGCTCAGGCACAGCGAGTCGGCGGTTTGTGGCGGAAGCACAGAGGCCAGCCACAGGATCCAAGCCAGTTTCATCTAATCGGACTCCTTGCTCCGTTGCGCCTGTCCGCGCCGCGGCCGCGTCCCGAAGGGGAAGCAAGGCCGCCACGCGTACCGGCATGGCGTACTGGGGAGGGCAGCGCACTCTGCGGCGCGCTTTTGCCCATTCACCAAATCCACGCGAAAGACTTCGGATGCGCGGGCGGTGAGGGTCGCCACCAAGGGGGTGGCCGAAAAAGTTGGCGAACGGTAGCGGCGCCAAGATAAATGCCGGGTGAATACAGGGGGCTTGACCGGGCGTCTGCGATCCGGCTGGAAACTGACCGGGACTATCGCAACTCGTTGTATGCAAACGGGATTCGGTTGGATAACCCGGCCATGGCAAACCCGAACGCCTGTTCAGGTAACGCGTCCGACCGTCCGCCGCCGTGTGGAAGCGAGCCCCGTAACGAGCGTCACAACACCCCTGCAGCCCTTGCCCAGCAAGGGCTGCGCATTTCGCTACAACTGGGCCGCAACACGGCTTCCCTGGGCGATGGCGCGCTTCGCATCGAGCTCGGCGGCCACGTCCGCGCCGCCGATCACATGCACCGTCGCGCCCTGCGCCGTAAGCGCTTCGGCCAGCGGTTTATAGGGTTCCTGGCCTGCGCAGACCACAACATGATCGACTGCCAGCACCTGCTCGCTGCCGTCCACGCGGATGTGGAAGCCCTCGTCGTCCACGCCGAGGTATTCGACGCCGCCGAGCATTCGCACCTTCTTGACCTTGAGCGTGGCGCGGTGGATCCACCCCGTCGTCTTGCCCAGGCGCGCGCCGGGGCGGCCGGCGGAGCGCTGCAGCAGCCAGACCTCGCGTGCGGGCGCCTCCGGCTGCGGTGTGGCCAGCCCGCCGCGGTTGCCGTCGTAGCCCAGGTCGACGCCCCACTCGGCGCGCCAGCGGGCGGGATCGAGTGCCGCGCTTGGTCCGTGCTCGACGAGGAACTCGGCCACGTCGAAGCCGATGCCGCCCGCACCGACGACCGCCACCTTGCGGCCCGGCACGACCCGGCCGCTCAGCACGTCCAGGTAGCTGACGACCTTGGGATGGTCGGCGCCGGGGAAGTCCACCTCGCGCGGGCGGATGCCCGAGGCCAGCACCACGGCGTCGAAGCCCGCCAGCGTCTCCGCTTCGGCGTAGGTCCCCAGCCGCACGTCCACGCCCGTCTGCTCCAGCCGGCGACCGAAGTAGCGCAGCGTCTCGTGGAACTCCTCCTTGCCCGGAATGCGCTTGGCGAGGTTGAACTGCCCGCCGATCTCGCCCGTCGCCTCGAACAGCGTCACGGCATGCCCGCGCTCGGCCGCGACCGTCGCCGCCGCCATCCCCGCCGGGCCGGCGCCGACCACGGCGACGCGCTTGGGCGCCTTCGTCGGCACGTAGTTCAGCTCCGTCTCCGCGCAGGCGCGCGGGTTGACCAGGCAGCTCGCGGTCTTGTTCTCGAACACGTGGTCCAGACACGCCTGGTTGCACGCAATACATGTATTGATGTCGAGCGCACGATGCTCCCGCGCCTTGTTCACCCACTCCGGATCCGCCAGCAGCGGACGCGCCATCGAGACCATGTCCGCCTCGCCGCGTGCCAGCACGCCTTCGGCGACGTCGGGCATGTTGATGCGGTTGGTCGTCACCAGCGGCACGCGCACGTGCGGCTTCAGGCGCGCGGTGATACCGGTGAACGCCGCGCGCGGAACGGAGGTGGCGATGGTCGGGACGCGCGCCTCGTGCCAGCCGATGCCGGTGTTGATCAGCGTCGCGCCGGCGGCTTCGATCGCAATCGCCTGCTGCACGACCTCGTCCCACGCGAGGCCGTCATCGACCAGGTCCAGCATCGACAACCGGTAGACGATGATGAAATCCGGCCCGCAGGCCTCGCGGATGCGGCGGACGATCTCCACCGCGAAGCGCATGCGCTTGCCGGCGTCGCCGCCCCAGGCGTCGTGGCGCTTGTTGGTGCGCGGCGCGGTGAACTGGTTGAGCAGGTAGCCCTCCGAGCCCATGACTTCGACGCCGTCGTAGCCGGCCTCGCGCGCCATCGTCGCGCTGCGCACGAACGCGCGGATCTGCCGCTCCACGCCGCCGGCCGAGAGCGCGCGCGGGGTGAAGGGGTTGATGGGCGCCTTCAACCTGCTCGGCGCCACCTGCAGCGGGCTGTAGCCGTAGCGGCCGGCATGCAGGATCTGCAAACAGATGCGCCCGCCATGCGCGTGCACCGCGCCGGTGACCTGACGGTGGCGCCGCACTTC
>Ga0209256_1002626_pt1 | contig 14190 bp, 13 predicted proteins | sample AraplaCol_mCL_r2_2_FD_184270 | JGI IMG/M metagenome (GOLD analysis project Ga0209256, IMG submission 184270) | Arabidopsis root microbial communities from North Carolina, USA - plate scrape MF_Col_mCL_r2 (SPAdes) (version 3) | ecosystem: Host-associated > Plants > Roots > Endosphere | place...
ACTTCCGCTACAAGGACGCCTCGTACGGCCTGGACCTGGAAGGCATGGAGGCCGCCGGCGGCCGCGATCCGCTGGCCAACCTGCGCCAGCTGGTCCAGGTGCTGGAGCACGGCGGCGACGCCGAGGAACTGGTCGAGCACGCCAAGCTCGAGATGTTCCTCGACCAGGTGTTCGTGTTCACGCCGAAGGGCAAGCTGGTCAGCCTGCCGCGGGGCGCCATGCCGCTGGACTTTGCTTACGCGGTCCACACTAGCGTCGGCGACACCTGCATCGGGGTGAAGATCAACGGCGAGCTCAAGCCGCTGCGCACCCTGCTCAACAACGGCGACGTGGTCGAGGTGGTGCGGGGCTCAAAGCCGGTGGTGCCGCCGGACTGGCGCTCGCTGACGGTGACCGGCCGCGCCCGCTCGGCCATCCGTCGTCACATCCGCCAGACCGAGAAGGAAGAGTTCCTGCGCCTGGGCCGGTCCTCGGTGGAGCAGGTGTTCGAGCGCGCCGGCAAGAAGCTGAAGGACGTGTCTCTGCGGCCGATCCTGGAACGCTTCGCCCTGGAGACCGAGGAGGCGCTGTTCGACGCGGTCGGGCGGGGGCGGGTTTCGCCCAGCCAGGTGCTGGAGACGGCCTTCCCGGGGATGAAGGACACCGACGTCGCCGTGGCGACCGCCCGGCGCAAGATCGAGGGCGGTACGGCCGCGCGGCTTTACGTTCGTGGTGGGGGCCTGACCCCGGGCGTCTCGCTGCATTTCGCGCATTGCTGCAGTCCGGTGCCGGGCGACCGCATCGTCGGCATTCTGCGCGAGGACGGCGAGGGCCTGGACGTCCACACGATCGACTGTCCCAAGCTGGCTGAATACGAGGATCGCGAGGACCTCTGGCGCGACCTGAACTGGACGGCCGAGGCCGAGCGCGAGACCGTCTCGCTGGCCCGCCTGCACGCCACCATCGGCAACGCGCCGGGGGTGCTGGGCCAGGTCTGCACGATCATCGGCGAGGCCGGCGGCAACATCGTCAATCTGCGCATGCACCACCGCCAGAGCGACTTCTTCGACGTCGACATTGACGTGGAAGTCCGTGACGCCAAGCACCTGACCAACATATCGGCGGCGCTGCGGACGTGTCCGACGGTGGAGACGGTGGACCGGACGCGGGGGTAGGAGCGGAGGTCGGGAATTTCGATCGTCTGCTAAGGGTGGTTTGCGGGCCTAGATCCTCCCCCTCTGGGGGAGGTGGCCCGGAGGGCCGGAGGGGGTAGCTCGGCCTTGCCCAAAACCCCCTCAGCCCGCAGCTTCCTCCCGCACGACCCCCGCGTGCCGCAGGATGTGCGACAGCTCCTCCACCGAATATGGCTTGTGCAGCAGCGGGAAGCCGTGATGGGCGTCGGTGGCCAGGACGTGGCTGTAGCCGCTGGTCAGCACCACCTGCATCTCGGGCCAGCGGGCTTTGACGATCCGGCCCAGTTCGACGCCGCCGACGCCCGGCATCACCACGTCGCTGAACACGATGTCGAACGTGGCGCCTTCCTCCAGCCGCGCCAGCGCCTCCACGGCGTTCGCGGCCAGCTCGGTCCGATAGCCAAGGTCCTGCAGGAGCTGGGTGGCGAACTCGCCGATGGCGGCGTTGTCCTCCACGACCAGCACCCGGCCCTCGTGGCGGCTGCGAACGGGGGCGTGCCCGGCGCTGGCCGACGTTTCGGCGCGCCGCGTCCGGGGCAGGTAGAGGGTGAAGGTCGAGCCTTGTCCCAAAAGGCTTTCCACCGCCACGTCTCCGCCCGACTGCTTGGCGAAGCCGTAGACCTGGCTCAAGCCCAGGCCCGTCCCGCGCCCCACTTCCTTGGTCGTGAAGAAAGGTTCGAAGATGCGGGCCAGGTCCTCCTCGGAGATGCCGCCGCCGCCATCGACCACGGCGACGGTGACGAAGTCGCCCCGGCTGGCCGCGTGGCCGCGGAGCGCGGGGATCGTCTCGGCCGCGTCGATACGCAGGGTCAGCACGCCTTCGCCATCCATGGCGTCGCGAGCGTTGACGGCCAGGTTGATCAGCGCTGTCTCGAACTGGTTGATGTCGGACTCGACGAAGCAGTCGTCGCACAGGGTCTGGACATCCAGCCGGATGCGCGCGCCCAGGATGGAGCGCAGCATGTCGCCCAGCGTCTCGACCTTGGTGGCGACGTTGAAGTGCTCGGGCTTCAGGGCCTGGCGACGCGAGAAGGCCAGCAGCTGGCTGGTCAGCTTGGCGGCGCGGTCGGCGGTGTCGGAGATGGCGTCGATATAGCGTCGCCGCCGGTCGGCCGGCAGGTCGCGGCTGCGCAGCAGGTCGGCCGACGAACGGATGATGGTCAGCAGGTTGTTGAAGTCGTGGGCCACGCCCCCGGTCAGTTGGCCGATGGCTTCCATCTTCTGGGCATGGCGCAAGGCTTCCTCGGCCTGCTTCAGCGCCTCGGCCTGCTGCTTCTCCTCGGTGATGTCACGGCCGTAGCCGTAGACCAGGCCGTCTTCAAAGGCCGTGTTCCACGAGATCCAGCGGACGCCGCCGTCCAAGGTGCGGTAACGGTTCTCGAAGCCGGTGACCTGGGGGGCATGGAAGGCCTCGTAGAGCGCGTGATCGGTGGGTTCGGCGTCTTCCGTCACGACGAAGTCGGCGATCCGTCGGCCGATCACGTCGTCGATGCGGTGGCCAAGGATCCGAGTCCAGGCGGGGCTGACCGACTGAAAGGTCCCGTCGGCGTCGACCACCACCATCAGGTCCCGCGCGTTGGTCCAGATACGGTCCGACCGTCGCCGGTCTTCCTCGACGCTTCGGGCCTGGGCGAAGGCGCCGGCGGCGCGGTCGGCGACCAGGGTGGCCAGGTCGCGCAGGCCCAGGTCGTGGCGGCGATGAGGGTTGAGGCCGAGCACCAGGATCGCGGCCGGTTCGCCGTGCGCGCCGGGGATCGGAACGACCAGGCTCTCGGTGGGCGGGATCTCCCAGGCGCCGGTCGGATAGCTTCCGGAGGGGAGGGCGAGCTCGTGCAGGCCGGCGTAAGCGGCCTCCAGCGGCCACTGCGCCTGGAGCAGGTGACGGCCTTCCTGGGTGGCCGAACAGCCGACCAGGCCGCCCAGCGGGTCGCGGACATAGGCCAGCGAGAACGGAAAGTCCTCGGTATTGGTGGCCAGGGCGTCGCAGACCCCCTGCAGCACGGCGTCCTGGGTGACCGCGCCAATCAGGCATTCACCGAGGCGGCGCACGGTCTCGAGCCGCCGCTCGCTGATCACCCGCTCGGTCTCCTCGGTGACCACGCACATCAGGCCCCTGATGTCGGTCCCCTCGCGCAGCGGGCTGTACGAGAAGGTGTGGTAGGTCTCCTCGGGATAGCCGTTGCGTTCCAGCAACAGCAGCAGCGCCTTGTTCCAGGTCGGTACGCCCGCCCGCACCGAATGAACCTGCGGCTCGACGTCGGGATAGACCTCGCGCCAGACCTCGTGGAACGGCTGGCCCAGGGCGGTCGGATGCTTGATCCCCAGGGTCGGGATGTAGGCGTCGTTGTAGAAGAACCGAAGGTCGTCGCCCCAGCCCAGCCACATCTCGAACCGCGAGGTGAGCATCATGGCCAGCGGCGTCTTCAGACCTGTCGGCCAGGTCTCGGGCGGACCAAGCGGCGAGTCGGACCAGTTGGCTTCGCGCATGCGGCGCGCCATGTCGCTGTCGCCTGGGAAAACCTGGGCGAGCGTCTGGCTCCTGTCGAGCGGCATGCTTTTCACGAGGTTTCCAGCGAGGCGACGAACAGCTCAGCTAGAACGCCGCCCGCTTGAAAAGGCTCCGAACCTTAGGCGCGGACGGCGGCGTGCAAGGTCTTCAGCGTCTTCAGCAGGCCCGCGGCGTCGGTCAGCGGCAGGCAGCTGGGGCCGTCGCACAGGGCCTTGTCCGGATCGGTGTGGAATTCCAGGAACACGCCGTCGGCGCCGGCGGCCACCGCGGCCTTGGCGATGATCGGCACGCCCTCGCGGCGCCCGCCGGTCGAGCCGCCGCTGGTGCGCGGGTCGGCGCCGGGCAGCTGGACGGCGTGGGTGGCGTCGATGGTCACCGGCACGCCCAGGTTCTGCATCTGCTGGATGCCCAGCATGTCGACCACCAGGTTGTTGTAGCCGAACGACGCGCCGCGCTCGCACAGCACGATCTGCAGGTCCGGCGCGGCCTCGCGCGACTTGCTGATGATGTTCTTGCAGTCCCAGGGCGCCAGGAACTGGGCCTTTTTGACGTGCATCCAGCCGCCCTGGGCGGCCGTGGCCTTGGCGGCGGCGACGATCAGGTCGGTCTGGCGGCACAGGAAGGCGGGGATCTGCACCAGGTCGGCGACGGCGGCGACGGGCTCGGCCTGGTCCATCTCGTGGATGTCGGTGGCGATCGGCACGTCCAGCTTGGCCTTGATCTCGGCCAGCATGGCCAGGCCGTCCTTCAGGCCCGGACCGCGATAGCTGGTGATCGACGAGCGGTTGGCCTTGTCGAAGCTGGCCTTGAACACATAGGGCAGGCCCAGCTGCGCGGTGACCGCCTTCAGCTCGCGTCCGACCTCCAGGGCCAGGTCGATGTTCTCCAGCACGTTCAGACCGGCGATCACGGTCAGCGGCTGACCGGCGCCCATCGAGATGTTCCAGCGCTTGAGGGTGACGACGGACATGGCGTGGTTCCTGGGGGGGTGATTTGCGCTGCTTATGCCTTAAGCGCGGCGACCGCGTCGAGCGTCGCGGCGGTCAGGGGCGAGGGCAGGGCGTCCAGCGGGAACCAACCCCAATCGGCCAGGGCCTGCGGCTCCTGGATCGCCGGCTCGCCCACGCAGCCGTCGACGCGATAGGTGACGGCCACCCAGTGGCTATCGTCGGTGATCATGTCGGTGACGCACAGCACCGGCCCGGCGACCACCTTGATCCCCAGCTCCTCCAGGATCTCGCGCTCGGCGCAGGCGCGGCCGGTCTCGCCCCAGTCCAGCTTGCCGCCGGGCTGGCCCCAATGGCCCGCCTCGGGCTGGCGGCGACGCTGGACCAGCAGGATGCGGCCCTGGCCGTCGAGGATCGCCGCGCCGCAGCCAATGCGGGGGCGGGCTTCAGCCAAGGGGGGCTGATGTGATTCTAAGGTGCTCATGCGCGCCTTCTACAGCGTTTGTAGACTCGGCCCCACCGGCCTATATCCCCGTCTCATGACCAACGACGACGTCCTCGACGAATTCCGCGCCGCCGGCGCCCTGCGCGAAGGCCACTTCGTGCTGTCCTCCGGCCTGCACAGCCCCGTCTTCCTGCAGAAGAACCTGGTGTTCATGCGCCCCGAGCGCTGCGCGCGCCTCTGCAAGGCCTTGGCCGAAAAGATCGTCGCCACCGTCGGCCAGCCCGACGTGGCGGTGTCGCCGGCCGTTGGCGGGATCATCCCCGGCTACGAGACCGCTCGCTGGCTGAACGTCGCCTCGATCTATGTCGAGCGCGAGGCCGGCGGCTTCAAGTTCCGGCGCGGCTTCCACCTGGAGCCCGGCCAGAAGGTCGTGATGGTCGAGGACATCGTCACCACCGGCCTGTCGTCGCGCGAGTGCATCGCCGCGATCCAGGAAGCTGGCGGCGAGGTGATCGCCGCGGCCTGCATCGTCGACCGCTCGGGCGGCAAGGCCGATGTCGGGGTGCCGCTGGTGGCCCTGGCCAGCCTGGAGGTCCCGGCCTATCCGGCCGACGCCCTGCCGCCGGAGCTGGCGGCCATCCCGATCGAAGACCCGGGTAGCCGGCGTCTGAGGGGCTGACCCGGATGCTGCGGCTCGGCGTCAACATCGACCACGTGGCCACGATCCGCAACGCGCGGGGCGCGAGCTATCCGGAACCGGTGCGGGCCGCCGAGCTGGCCCTGGCGGCCGGCGCCGACGGCATCACCGCCCACCTGCGCGAGGACCGCCGCCACATCGGCGACGCCGACATCGCCCTGCTGACCGACCTGTGCCTCAGGCGCGGCAAGCCGCTGAACTTCGAGATGGCGGTCACCGACGAGATGGTCGGCATCGCCCTGGGCGCCAAGCCGCACGCCGCCTGCCTGGTGCCCGAGCGCCGCGAGGAGGTCACGACAGAGGGCGGCCTGGACGTCGTGAAGGGCGCCAACCGCATCGCCGAGGCCACGGCCCGCCTGCGCACCGTCGGGGCCCGCGTCTCGCTGTTCATCGAAGCCGACCCGGCCCAGATCGAGGCCTCGGTCAAGGCCGGCGCCCAGGTGGTCGAGCTGCACACCGGCGCCTATTGCGACGCCGCCCGCGAGGGTCACTCCGACAAGGCCGCCGCCATCCTGGAACGGCTGAAGACCGGCGCGGCCATGGCGGCCGACCTTGGCCTGGAGGTCCACGCCGGCCACGGCATCGACTACGCCACCGTCAAGCCGATCGCCGCCATCCCGCAGATCGCCGAGCTCAACATCGGCCACTTCCTGATCGGCGAGGCGATTTTCGTGGGGTTGCCCCAGGCCATGCAGCGCATGCGCGCGCTTATGGACGCGGCAAGGCTCGAGGTGGCCGCGTGATCATCGGGATCGGCTCGGACCTGTGCGACATCCGCCGGATCGAGAAGTCGCTCGAGCGCTTCGGCGACCGGTTCACGAACAAGGTCTTCACCGAGATCGAGCGGAAGCGGTCCGAGCGCAAGCCCGACCGCGCCTCCAGCTACGCCAAGCGTTTCGCGGCCAAGGAGGCCTGTTCCAAGGCCCTGGGCACCGGGCTGAAGGGCGGGGTGCACCTGGCGGGCATGGGCGTGGTCAACCTGCCGTCCGGCAAGCCGACCATGGCCCTGACCGGCGGCGCGGCCGCGCGGCTGGCGTCGATGGTGCCCGAAGGCATGACGCCGGTGATCCACCTGTCCCTGACCGACGACCATCCCTACGCCCAGGCGTTCGTGATCATCGAGGCGGTGTGAGCCTTGCACCTCCGAACCCAGAGCGCCGCGAACGGCGCCGTTATGGGACGGGGAGCACACATGGCGATCTGGAGCCACACCGATACGCGGCTTGCGCCGCGGGCGCGTCGCACGCGCCGGCTGATGCCCTGGCAGCAAAGGCCGTTCGCCTGGCTGCTGGTGGGCTGGGGCTTCTTCGCCCTGATGCTGGCGGCGGTCCTCGCCACAATTTAAGCCCGCATTTCACGGTCAAGCTGGGGCGCGGTAGGTGTCGCCCGTGCCTCAGCTATGAAGGCGAGTTAACGGGCGCGCCGCTTGCTCCCGTCGTAAACCCCGTCTAGCTAGGCGCGTCGGGTTCCGCCCGAAGCCCATTCGTCGAGAGCCCTACAGCGCATGACCGAAGCCGCCGACACCGAAACCCCCGACGACAAGACCGGGGCGGTCAAGGAGTTCATCGAGATCGTCAAGACGGTCGCCTACGCCCTGGGCATCGCCCTGGTGCTGCGGGTGCTGCTGTTCCAGCCGTTCACGATCCCGTCGGCCTCGATGGAGCCCAATCTCTACCAGGGCGACTACATCATCGTAAGCAAGTACAGCTACGGCTGGTCCAAGCACTCGATCCCGTTCAGCCCGCCGCTGTTCGACGGCCGCATCCTGGGCAAGGCGCCCAAGCGCGGCGACATCATCGTGTTCAAGCTGCCGCGCGATCCCAACATCGACTACATCAAGCGCCTGATCGGCATGCCTGGCGATCGGGTGCAGGTGCGCGGCGGGGTGGTCTACGTCAACGGCAAGGCCTTGCAACGCAGGGAACTGCCCTCGGCCCTGGTCGACACCGGCTACGGCACCATCCGCGCCGGCCGCTTCGAGGAGACCAATCCCGAAGGCCGCAAGTACGCCACGCAGGACTATGGTCCGGACAGCGAGGCCGACAATACCGGCGTCTATGTGGTGCCCGAGAACTGCTACTTCTTCATGGGCGACAACCGCGACAACTCGCTGGACAGCCGCTTCGACCCGGGCGTCTCGGCGTTCAAAACCGGCTCGGGCGCGTGCAAGTGGGACTTCGCCAACGACCAGTACATCGGCATGCAGGAAGGCGTCGGCTTCGTGCCGGCCGAGAATCTGGTGGGCCGCGCCCAGCTGATCCTGCTGTCGTGGAACGCCGACGCCCACCTGTTCAAGCCGTGGACCTGGTTCCTGGACGCCCGTCCGAGCCGCTTCTTCCGCGTCTTGAAATAACCCGGAGCTGCGAAATCCTCGTCCTTCGACAAGCTCAGGATGAGGATTTCGAATGCGATTTCAGTAGCCCTCATCCTGAGCTTGTCGAAGGACGAGGGCGGACCCAGAGCTCTTCGATGACGACCCATGGATAGGCGAGCGGCCGCCGTTGCAGACCTGGAGCGCCGGATCGGCCACACGTTCCAGGACCGCCAGCTGCTGGAGCTGGCCCTGACCCACGCCAGCGTGGGCGACGGGGCCAAGACCAAGCTCGGCGACAACGAGGTGCTGGAGTTCATCGGCGACCGCGTGCTGGGCCTGCTGGCCGCCGAGGCCCTGGCCGAGCGCTTCCCCAAGGCCAAGGAAGGCGAGCTGGCCCCGCGCCTGAACGCCCTGGTCAGCCGCGAGACCTGCGCCCGGGTGTCCCGCGCCGCCAATGTCGGCCCGGCCCTGCGCCTGTCGGCCTCGTCCAGCAAGATCGGCGGCCGCGAGACGGATTCGATCCTGGCCGGCGCCGCCGAGGCGCTGATGGCGGCCTTGTACCGCGACGGCGGGTTGGAAACGGCGCGCCGGGTGTTCCTCGACCTCTGGGCCGACGAGTTCGAACGCGCCAACCAGGGCAAGCCGCGCGATCCCAAGACCGCGTTGCAGGAGTGGGCGCAGGGGAAGGGCAAGCCGCTGCCGACCTATCGCGTGCTGGACCGCACGGGGCCGGACCATGCGCCGGTGTTCACCGTCGAGGCCTCGGTGAAGGGCGTCGATCCGGCCATCGCCAAGGGCAAGTCGCGGCAGGACGCTGAGAAGGCGGCGGCCAAGGCGCTGCTGGAGCGGGAAGGGGCGGGGAGCTAGGGGCGGAAGGACGCCCCCTCCGTCACGCCGCTTCGCGACGCGCCACCTCCCCCGTTTCACGGGTGAGGAGAGATCGATCCAGCTTCCTCCTCACCCGCAGAGCGGGGGAGGTGGCGCGATGCGGATACGCATCGTGACGGAGGGGGCGTCGTTGGCGTCTGCTTTTTCGCCTGCTGTGTGCTACACGCACCCGCAATGACTGAACACACCCCCGAACAAACCACCCGCGCCGGGTTCGCCGCCATCATCGGCGCCCCGAACGCCGGCAAGTCCACCCTGGTCAACCGCATGGTCGGGGCCAAGGTCTCGATCGTCACCCAGAAGGTCCAGACGACGCGCTTTCCCGTGCGCGGCGTGGCCCTGACCGGCAACACCCAGATCGTCCTGGTCGACACCCCCGGCATCTTCACCCCGCGCCGTCGCCTGGACCGCGCCATGGTCCGCTCGGCCTGGGCCGGCGCTGAGGATTCCGAGGTCGTGGTCCACCTGGTCGACGTCCAGGCCGAGCTGGCCGTGCGCGAGCGTCGCGCCACGCCGGGCGAGCACCGCTCCAGCCAGGACGTGCAGACGATCATCGAAGGCATCAAGGCCGCCGACCGCCAAGTGATCCTGGCGCTCAACAAGATCGACGGCGTCAAGCGCGACACCCTGCTGGCCGTCACCCAGGAGCTGTTCGAGACCGGCGCCTATTCGGAAGTCTTCATGATCAGCGCCGCCACCGGCGCCGGCGTCGACGACCTGATGGCCAAGCTGGCCTCGCTGATGCCGGAGGGGCCGTGGCTGTATCCGGAAGACCAGACCGCCGACCTGCCGGCCCGCCTGCTGGCCGCCGAGATCACCCGCGAGAAGATCTACCTGCGCGTCCACGAGGAACTGCCCTACGCGGCCTCGGTTGAGACGACGGCCTTCGAGGAACGCCCGGACGGCAGCGCCCGCATCGAGCAGACCATCTATGTCGAACGCGACGGCCAGCGGGCCATCGTGCTGGGCAAGGGCGGCGAGGTGATCAAGTGGATCGGCAAGACCTCGCGCGAGGAGCTGGAGGACATCCTGGACCGCAAGGTGCACCTGTTCCTGCATGTGAAGGTCAAGGAGAACTGGGCCGAGGAACGCGGCCTGTTCAACGACATGGGCCTGGATTTCGACGTCTAGCGAAAACTCCAAAATAGGTTGTCATCCCGGAAGCCTCGTAGAGGCTGTCCGGGACCCAGGGGCGGCCGCACCGCGTTGGCCCAGTCTCCTGGTGCCCGGCCTTCCGCTTCGCTCTGGCCGGGATGACAACGTTTTGGCGTGAACCTTGATTTGGGGCCGAGCGCCCCGATCTTTGCGCGATAACACACAGGAAGCGCCGCCGTGACCAAGCTCGACACCGCCATCACGGCCGCTTCGCCCTCGGTCGACCTTGACGCCTATTTCGCCCGCATCGGCTACGACGGCCCGCGCGAGCCGACCCTGGCGGTGCTGCGCGCGCTGCACCAGAAGCACCCCGACGCGATTCCCTTCGAGAACGTGGACGTCCTGTTGGGCAAGCCGATCAGCCTGGATCCGGCCGCCATCGACGCCAAGCTGATCACGGCCGGGCGAGGGGGCTACTGCTACGAGCAGAACGGTCTGTTCAAGCGGGTGCTGACGGCGCTGGGCTTCGAGGTCAGCGGCTTGATGGCCCGCGTGCTGTGGATGGTTCCAGAGGGCGCGCCGGCCCGGCCGCGTTCGCACATGGTGCTGGCCGTGCGGATCCCCGGCGACGACACGGTGTGGTTGGCCGACGTCGGCTTCGGGGGCTGCGTGCTGACCGCGCCGCTGCGCCTGTTCTCCGACGAGGTGCAGGCCACGCCCAACGGGGACTTCCGCATCCTGCCGATCGACGAGCTGGGCGGCGAGCGTCAGGTGCAGGCTGACCTGTCGGGCAAGTGGTCGCCGACCTACCAAGTGGCGCCCAGCGGGCAGTGGGCCGACCAGGACTACGAGCAGGCCAACTTCTACACCTACACCCATCCCAGCTCGCACTTCACCTGGAGCCTGACGGCCGGACGGGTGACGCCGAGCGCCCGCTACGCCCTGAAGAACAACCGCTTGACCCACCGCGACGCCGCCGGCGCTCTGGTCGAGCAGCGCGACCTGTCCGTCGACGAGCTGGAGGTGGCCCTGCGCGACGTGATCGGCCTGCCGGTCCAGCCCGACTGGCGGCCGGTGATCGAGAAGATCGTGGGCTGGGGCACGCCCGCCTAGATGGAGTGGGAAGACGAAGCCTTCGTGCTGTCGGCGCGTTCTCACGGCGAGACCGGGGCGATCGTCGAGCTCTTGACCCAGGAGCGGGGCAAGTACGCGGCCCACGTGTCGGGCGCGGCCTCGCGGCGGATGAAGCCGTTCCTGCAGGCCGGCGCAAAGGTCATCGTCCACTACCGCGCCCGGATGAGCGACCAGCTGGGCGCGGCCAATCTGGAGCCGATCGGCGAGGGGCCCGCTTCGTTGTTCGACGAGCCGCTGGCCTTGTCGGGCCTGTCCGCCGCCGCTTCGGTCGCTGCGGGAGCCCTCCCGGAGCGTGAGGCCCATCCGGGCGCCTTCCACGCCATGGAGGCGCTGATCGCCGCCCTGGCCATCCCGGACATCTGGCCGGCGGTCTATGTGCGGTTCGAGGCCGGGCTGCTGCAGGACCTGGGCTTCGGCCTCGACCTGTCGAAATGCGCCGCCACGGGCGCGCTGGACGACCTGGTCTATGTCAGCCCGCGCACGGGCCGGGCGGTCAGCCGCGAGGCCGGCGCGCCGTATCACGACAAACTGCTGCCCCTGCCGCCGTTCATGCTGTCGGCTCAGGGCGGCCTGGCCGAGGGCGACGTGCGGGCGGGGTTGGACATCACCGGCCACTTCCTCGAGCAGTTCGTGTTCGGCCCCCTGAACCGGCCCCTGCCGCCGGCGCGGGTGTGGCTGCTGGACCGGTTGAGCGACGCGGGGCGGTTGTAGGCCGGACGAACCGTCACAATGCGCCGCTATCGGGACTCCAGTCTCCGGAGTCCCGCCATGTCGCCCGTCCTCGACCGTTACGCCCTGAACCGCCGCCGCCTGCTGAAGACCTTCGGCGCGTCGGCCGTCGCCGCCCTGTCGATGCCGCTGATCGGCAACCAGGCCTTCGCCCAGGCGGTGTTCGCCCAGTATCCGTTCCAGCTGGGCGTGGCCTCGGGCGATCCCTGGCCGGACGGCTTCGTGATCTGGACCCGCCTGGCGCCCGAGCCGTTCGAGATCGGCTACGGCATGCCGAGCGCGCCCGTCGGCGTGGACTGGGAGGTGGCCGCCGACCGCGGCTTCAAGACCATGGTCGCCAAGGGGACCGCCGTCGCGACGCCCGAGTTGGGGCACAGCGTCCACGTCGAGGTGGCGGGCCTCGAGGCCGGCCGCGACTACTGGTACCGCTTCACGGTCGGCAAGGAGCGCAGCGCCACGGGCCGCGCCCGCACCGCTCCGGCGGCTGGCGCCGCTCTGGACCGCGCCCGCTTCGCCATCGTCGGCTGCCAGCACTACGAGGTCGGCTACTACACGGCCTTCCGCAAGATGGCCCAGGATGCGCCGGACTTCGTCTTCCACTACGGAGACTACATCTACGAAGGGCGCGGCAATCGGATTTGGAACGGCCCGGACGGCCCGCGCGAGAACGTCCGCCAGCACTTCGGCGGCGAGATCTACAGCCTGGACGACTACCGCCGCCGCTACGCCCAGTACAAGATGGACGCCGACCTGCAGGCCGCCCACGCCGCCGCGCCGTGGTTCGTGGTCTGGGACGACCACGAGACCGACAACAACTGGGTCTCCGACATCGACCAGGACGGCACCGACCCCAAGATCTTCAACCTGCGCCGGGAGGCCGCCGCCCAGGCCTATTACGAGAACATGCCGCTGCGCGCCTCGTCGTTTCCGGTCGGCACGTCGATCCAGATCCATCGCCGCGCCGCCTGGGGCCGGTTGCTGGAGCTGAACCTGCTGGACACCCGCCAGTTCCGCACCGACCAGCCGTGCGGCGACAAGCAGGTGGTCTGCTCCACCCTGGAACGTCCCGACGCCGAGGTGCTGGGCCGCGCCCAGGAGAAGTGGCTGATCGACGGCCTGACCGCCTCGAAGGCGACCTGGAACGTCCTGGCCCAGCAGGTGATGATGATGGACCTGGACCGCGATCCGGGCCCGGACGTGATCGTCAATCCCGACAGCTGGGGCGGCTACCGCACCCCGCGCAACCGCCTGCTCAAGCAGATCCGCGACCGCAGGATCGCCAACGCCGTGGTGCTGACCGGCGACGAGCACCAGCACTTCGCCGGCGAGCTGTTCCTGGACGGCGCCCATCCCGAGGGTCGGCCGATCGCCACCGAGTTCGTCACCACCTCGATCTCGTCAGGCGGCGACGGCGTCGACCAGACCGAGGCGTTCAAGAAGATCCAGGCCGCCAACCCGCAGCTGAAGTTCAACAACAGCCAGCGCGGCTATGCGATCTGCGACGTGACGGACAAGCGCTGGGTCACCGAGTTCAAGGTGCTGGACGCCATCACCCGCCGCGACGGCGTACTGACGACGCGCAAGAAGCTGGCGATCGAGGCCGGCGACCCGCGTCTGGTCGAGGCTTAAGGCGCGGGGAGGGGAACAAAACGCGTTCGGAGGGAGGATTTGCCGCGCGGGATTGGCTAGGATGACCGTCACGCGTAACGAATCTCCCCGATGAACAAACCAGTCCTACCTCCCCCCGGCGGCCCGGAAGACGGTCGCATCCTCGACGAGCCGCTGAGCGAGGCGCTGTCGAAGCGCTATCTGGCCTACGCCCTGTCGACGATCGGTTCGCGGGCGCTGCCCGACGTGCGCGACGGCATGAAGCCGGTGCACCGTCGCGTGCTGCACGCGATGAACAACATGCGCCTCAACCCCGAGGGCGCCGCGCGCAAGTGCGCCAAGGTGGTCGGCGAGGTGATGGGTAACTTCCACCCGCACGGCGACCAGTCGATCTACGACGCCCTGGTCCGCCTGGCCCAGGACTTCGCCCAGCGCGTGCCGCTGGTCGACGGCCAGGGCAACTTCGGCAACATCGACGGCGATAACCCCGCCGCCATGCGCTACACCGAGTGCAAGATGACGCCGGCGGCCATGCTGCTGCTGGACGGCATCGACGAGGACGCGGTCGACTTCAAGCCGTCCTACGACGGCCAGGACGAGGAGCCGGTGGTCCTGCCGTCGGGCTTCCCGAACCTGCTGGCCAACGGCAGCT
>Ga0209256_1002628_pt1 | contig 14182 bp, 10 predicted proteins | sample AraplaCol_mCL_r2_2_FD_184270 | JGI IMG/M metagenome (GOLD analysis project Ga0209256, IMG submission 184270) | Arabidopsis root microbial communities from North Carolina, USA - plate scrape MF_Col_mCL_r2 (SPAdes) (version 3) | ecosystem: Host-associated > Plants > Roots > Endosphere | place...
GGTTTCCCGGGTTCGAGCCGGCATAGGCCATCTTCAGCGACCATTCGGGGCTCGTCCACATGCAGATGATAGCCTTTGCAGCCGGCTCGTCTACCTTGCCGCCCTCCACATATTCGGGCTTCAGGATGTGAATGTTGGAGCCGCCAAACACGACGGCACGTTTGCCGTCGGGGCCGGTCGGAATCAGACCGTAGCGCATGTTGTCGATGACGGTCTGCGCCTTGTCCTTGTCGCTGCCCGTCGTCTTCTTCTGGAGGTCGAGCATGACGTTGTAGTCGGACGGGTGCGAGATCATCATGCCGAGCTGGCCAGCGAGGAAGAGGGGCTGGTTGTCGGCCTGCTGGTTGGTGAGCGCCGAAACGGGAACCGACTTGTCGCGAACATACATATCGTAGGAGGCTTGCAATGCCGCCTTGCTCTGCGGGCTATTGAGCTCGACCTTCTTATAGGTCGGGTTGGCGGTGGCTTCATCGAAGACGCCGCCGCCATAGGCCCACAGCTGCGGCATGAAGCGGTACGGCGTATTGCCGGCATTCTTGCGAGCCACGAGGCCGTAACCGGCAATGCCGAGTTTGTCGTGGATCTGCTTGGAATACTTGACGACGTCGTCCCAGGTTGCCGGAGCCTTTTCCGGATCGAGGCCTGCACGCTTAAAGATGTCGGCGTTCCAGATAAACGCCATCGTCTCATTGTTGGTGGGAATGCCGTAGGTCACCCCCTCCCAGGTTACAGCCTTCATTGCGCCGGGCCAGAAATCCTCGGTCGAATACCCTACATCCTCGGGTTTGAGCGGCTGCAAATAGCCCTTTGAGGCGAACTCGGTGCCGCCCAGGATCTGCAGGCGGACCGCCATGGGCGCTGCATTGCCAAGGAGTGCGGTCCGGAACTTATCCAGCAGGTCGTTATAGGTGAGGGCTTGTTCCTCAAGCTGGATGTTTGGATAGGTTTTGCGGAAGGTCTCGAAGAACTCCTTGTAATATTGGCGCAGGAGGTCGGGGTCGCCCTCGAACACGCCCTGATACCAGAAAGTCAGTCGCCCCTTGTAGTCGAGCGGCGTGACCTTGGCGCAATCGGCCGCGGTGTCAAAATCCTGTGTGCCGGCAATGGAGCGCACATATTGCGGCGACCACTTGCTCAAGTCGACCGGCGCACCCAGCGCAGACGCGGACATCAACGATACCATCAAAACAGTGGAGACAGTGCCGCGCAGGACGGCACCACCGAGTGAAATCCTCGTCATAGGTATCCTCCAGGTTCTCTCCCATGCCGCTCTGCGTCGAGGCGAGCGGTCTTTGCTCGTGGCCGCGGGACGTTTCCAGCCAAATGTATTTTTTCGAGCTCATCATACGTTTTCAGATCAGAGATTGCCTGTCAACTAGCAAAATCGTACATTGTTTGTAGCAACATCGCGTGATATCCGAGCAATATGTGTATTCATGGGGACAGCCTTGGCCGAAACAAGCGATTTTAAAGCACAGCCACCCGAAGGGATCGACGCTATCGGGGCCTCCAGCGAGGGTGCCTCGCTTTATCAACTGATCAGGGAAGACATCATTGAAGGGCGGCTCGCTGCCAACGAACGGCTTGTGGTCACCGATCTCGCCCGGCGCCATGGCACTTCGACCAACCCCGTGCGCGAGGCTCTGCAACTGTTGCGCGGGGAGGGCTTTGTCACCCTCGTTCCCAACCGCGGAGCGCGCGTCCGGCCCATCGATCAGGATTTCGTTCGGGACATCTACGAGATCGGAGTCTTGATCGAGCCGGCACTGACCCGATGGTTCGTGAATATGGCCACCGTCGAGGACATTGCTGAACTCGAACGCATCCAAGGCCTGATTGAAGAGAACGACTTCGTCGACACGTTGAGGCACAGCGAGCTGGACACCGCCTTTCACACCGTCATGTATCAAAAGCACTACAACCGCCATGCCGCCGAGCTTTGGTGGAAGCATCGCGAAGTGCTTCGAGCCGTGAGCCGGCGCTTCAACTTCACGCTCGCCCGGCGTGCCGCGATCCTGAGCGAGCATCGCGAGCTCATCGCGCATGTAAAAGCTGGAAATGCGAACGAGGCTGCCGAACTCATTGCACGCCATGTCGAAGGCTCCGGCCGGCACATCCTCGAACACATGCGTGCGCGTAACGCCGCTCGGGCAGGATAGAATACAGGACCTGGAATACCGTTATCCCGACCACTTCAGATAAGGCAGTTGAGATGAAAATCACCAGCGTTCGGCCGTGGCTCATCAAATCCGATGCTTCTTATTGGGGAGAGTATCTGTTCGTTGAGGTGACAACCGACGACGGGCTGAGCGGCTGGGGAGAGATCACCACCACGACAAGGCTCGCCAATCGCGCGCTCTGCACGATCCTGCGGCAGATCGGTGCCGCTGTGACAGGCGAGGACCCGGCGCGTATCGAGTATCTGTGGCACAAGATATTCCGCAGCTTCACCTACATGGGCAGTCGCGGCGCCGCAGTCGAATGCGTGAGCGCCATCGACATAGCCCTTTGGGACATCCGAGGCAAAGTCCTTGGCAAGCCAATTTACGAGCTGTTGGGTGGACCGGTACGCGATGAAATTGCGCTCTACACCCACCCCAACCAGGCCAAGTTTACCAGCAAGGAGGCTGTGGTCCGGGAAATTCGAGACATCGTCGAGTCAGGCCACACTGCGCTCAAGTTCGATCCTTTCCCCTACCAAGGCCACACCGCGGATGGTCAACCTCGCGAACAGCGGGACGGTTACCTCGATGGCAGCATGAGCCGCAAGGATGAGCGCGAAGCTGCCGAACTGACGGCTCTGATCCGCGAAACGGCAGGCCCTGATGTCGACATCCTCATCGATGCGCATGGCCGGTTTGACGTTCCCACTGCCATTCGCCTTTGTCGAAGCCTCGAGGAGGCTGGTCAGATCGACTGGTTCGAGGAGCCCTGTCCACCGGAGAGCCTCAGCGCTCTCAGACAGGTCCGTGAGAAGGTCAGCGCCGCGATCTCATGGGGCGAGCGTGGCCACACGAAGTGGGATTTCGTGCCGGTGCTCGAAAACAGGCTCGCCGACTACATCATGCCTGATGTCACCTGGACCGGCGGCATTACCGAACTCAAGAAGATTTCCGCCTTATGCGAAGCCTACTACATCCCGGTCTCGCCGCACGACGCCGCAGGACCGATCAACGTGGTTGCGGGAGCGCAGGTGATGATGACCGTTCCTAACTTCTACAAACTCGAAACGTCAGAGTGGAACCTGGGCAAATACGATCACCTCATCGACAGGCCGCTCGATGTTTCGAACGGCAGCCTCAAGCTTACGCCCAAGCCTGGTCTGGGCGTCGAAATGAACCGCGACTACCTTCAAAGCCACGAGATAGAGTTGGACTAGCAACGCTCCATGCCGCCGCAGCCGTGCGCGGCGACGAACCCCGCCGACAGAACGAGGATAAATCATGCCAGAAGCAGATGAAGCCGACGAGGCGCTCAATCGGGTGAACACGCATTCCAAGCCGTCCGACCTTCGCATTACCGACATGCGGGTCGCCGAAATTGTCGGCGCGCCGTTCACCTCGGTGCTGCTCAAGATTTACACGAACCAGGGCATCGTCGGACTTGGCGAGGTGCGCGACGGCGCCAGCGCCACCTACGCGCTAATGCTGAAAAGTCGGTTGCTCGGCGAGAACCCTTGCAACATCGATCGACTATTTCGCCGGATCAAGCAGTTCGGCGGGCACGGCCGGCAAGGCGGCGGCGTATCGGCGGTCGAAATCGCGTTGTGGGATCTTGCCGGCAAGGCCTATGGTGTCCCTATCTACCAGATGCTCGGCGGCCGGTTTCGGGAGAAAGTGCGCGTCTACTGTGATACCGACGCCACCGTGCCGAGCGGTACCGAGACCGGCAAGCGCCTCAAGCAGCGCATGGAGCTAGGATTCACCTTCCTCAAGATGGATCTGGGATTGATGCAGATCGTGGATGTGCCCGGCGCGGTCGTGTTTCCTGCCGGCTCACTGGAAGGGTACCGGGACAGTCCGGGCCGCGGACCGCTGAAGACCCTTGAAGAGCGGCGCGTCCGCAACGCTGCCTACGATTTGCATAATGTCCCGCACCCGTTTACCGGCCTGCACTTTTCCGACAAGGGCCTCGACCTGCTTGAGCAATACATCGCCGAGGTTCGTCAGGTCATCGGCATGGATGTGCCGCTGGCGATCGACCATATCGGCCATATCTCCATGCAGAACGGCATTCGCCTTGCCAGGCGAATTGAAAAATACGTCCCGGCCTGGCTCGAGGATGTGATCCCCTGGCAGTATACCGAGCAGTACCGACAACTGCAGGACGCCACCACGGTGCCGATCTGCACTGGCGAGGACATATACCTCAAGGAGGGCTTCGAGCCTCTGCTGAAGAGTGGCGGCGTCTCGGTTATCCATCCGGACCTGCTTACCAGCGGGGGCATCCTCGAGACCAAGAAGATCGGCGATATGGCGCAGGACCATGGTGTCGCCATGGCCATCCACATGGCAGAAAGTCCAATCGCCGCAATGGCCGCCGCACACGTGGCGACCGCGACCGAAAATTTCATGGCGCTCGAATACCATTCCGCCGATGTCGACTGGTGGGACGATATCGTCACCGGCCTTCCCAAGCCGCTGGTGAAGGACGGCTTCATCACTGTTCCGGACAAGCCTGGCCTGGGGATTGACGACGTCGTCGACGAGGTGATCGCGCAACATCTGCAGCCGGGTGTCACCGGCATCTGGCGCCCCACGGATCACTGGGACGATGAATATTCCTGGGATCGCACCTGGAGCTGAGGCGAAAAGGAACAAAGATGAAGATCACCGATCTGCGCTGCGCCGTTATCGGCAAACACCCGATCGTGCGCATCGTCACGGACGAGGGCCTCTATGGCTTGGGCGAAGTCGAGTTCACCAAGTCCTACCTCAAGCCCTTTGTGCTGCATTTCCGCGAGGCGCTGATCGGCGAAGACCCGACCGACGTCGAGAGAGTCATGCTGAAGATCCGCCAACGCGGCTCTTTCAAGCCGTACGGCGCGGCAGTGAGCGCTATTGAGCATGCGCTGTGGGATATTGCCGGCAAGGCCGCGGGCGTGCCCGTCTATAAGCTGCTCGGCGGGAAGGTGCGGGACAAGGTGCGGGTCTACAACGGCTCGATCCGCCGGAAACGCACGGGCGACCGGCCGGAAGATTACGCGGCTGACGCCAAATGGATGATGGAGCAGCCGCAGAACTTCTTCATGGTCAAGCAAGGAATCTCGTTCCACTCCAACATGAAGGACACCATCGAGGACTTCCACTACGGCGTGACGCAGAAGAAGGCCGGCTATCACGGCGCCATGGATCAGGGCGTGATCAGCGAGCGCGGTTTCAATCACATGCTCGACTGCGTGATCGCGATGAAGGAAGTGCTGGGCGACAAAGTCAGCCTGGCGCTCGACTGCGGCCCGGGCTGGATGCTGCCCGATGCGATCAAGTTCGCTCGCGCGGTCGAGAAGTACAATTTGATGTGGCTCGAGGACATGCTGACTGGCGACTACGTGCCGTGGGTCAATCCGCAGGCCTATCGGGAACTGACCATCTCCACGTCCACGCCAATCCACACTGGCGAGCAGATCTACCTGCGGCACAATTTCAAGGAACTGATCGAGACGCAGGCGGTGCGCGTCATCGGCCCCGATCCGGCCGACATTGGCGGTATTGCCGAACTCAAATGGGTCTCCGAGCACGCCTACATGCACTCGATCCTGATGGCGCCGCACGGGACCGCCAACGGCCTGCTAGGCCTCGGCGCGTTGATCAATGTCTGCGCCACCTTGCCTGCAAATTACATCGCGTTCGAATATCCGAGCGCCTCCGACCCCTGGTGGGAGGATCTGGTAGTCGGCTTGCCGCCGCAGATCGTGAAGGACAGTATGGTGGACCTGCTGGAAGCGCCGGGGCTCGGCCTCGATATCGACGCCGCAGCGGCCAGGCGATATCTCAGGGAAGAGGATGCGGGCTTCTTCGACTGAACCCATTAAGGGGCTATTGCCCCACGGGCCGCATGATGTCCGCAATGTCCTTGCCACCCACATTCTGAAGCAGACCGGTTCGTATGAACAGGCGAGCTACGCGATCCAAGATACGCGGGCAACGCGGGTCCTGCCAACCCCATGGAAACGAAGCGCCAGGCGGAGCGGCATCCATTTCGGATCGATCGCGACCAGGCGCTGCTCGAAACTTCTGCCTTATCTTTTGGCAAATCTGGCGTATATTTGAGTGTATGAATATAGATCGGGTGACCGTGCGGCCCCGGAGGTATTGCCGTGAGGCAATCCGTATTTTCGCTTTGGCATTGGTCTGGGGTTCAGCATTCCTGTTTTCCGTCGCCCCGACAGCGGGCTCGGAACGCGTCGCTTTACTGCTGCGATTGAATGGCGCCGTCAGCCCGGCGTCCGCCGACTATCTGATACGCGGCATCCAGCTTGCCAACGATCGTAAAGTGGCGTTGGTCGTCCTGCAAATGGATACGCCCGGCGGTCTCGATACGTCGATGCGGGACATCGTTCGCGCAATCCTTGCCTCGTCTGTGCCGGTCGCGAGCTACGTGGCTCCAAGCGGCGCCCGTGCGGCCAGCGCCGGCACATACATCCTCTATGCCAGTCATATCGCCGCCATGGCGCCGGGGACTAATCTGGGCGCCGCAACGCCCATTGCTCTCGGTGGGAGCGGACAAGACAACGGCCAGAACGGCGACAGCAAGGAGCGACAGTCGCCCAACGCTGCAGAGGCAAAGGCAGTGAACGACGCGGCTGCCTATCTTCGGGGGCTGGCCGAGTTACGCAATCGCAACGCCGACTGGGCGGAAAAGGCGGTACGGGACGCAGCCAGCCTCTCATCGACTGCGGCCGAACGCGAAAAGGTCATCGATTTCGTCGCGCTCTCCGTCGACGAGCTGATGGCGAAAGCCAATGGTCGCACGGTACGGGCAGGAGGAGTGGACATCCGGCTTGATACGACGGGCCTCGCTGTCCAGAGCATCGAGCCTGACTGGAGAACACGCCTGCTTTCGGTCATCGCCGACCCGAATGTCGCTCTCATGCTGATGGTCATCGGCATTTACGGCCTGATATTCGAGTTTCTCACGCCCGGAGCGGTTATCCCGGGAACAGTCGGCGGCATATGCCTGCTGCTCGGTCTCTACGCCCTGGCACTGCTACCGGTCAGCTATGCCGGCGTCGGCCTTATCGTGCTTGCGGTTGCTCTCTTTGTCGTGGAGGCGCATGCACCGACATTCGGCATCCTCGGCCTTAGCGGTGCGGTCGCCCTCGTCCTGGGCGCAACCATTCTCTTCGATACGGATGTGCCCGATCTGGAAGTGAGCCGGCAGGTCCTGGTTGGTATCGGTGTTTCGGCCCTCGCCTTCAGCCTCATTGTCGTTCGCCTTGCATTCGGCGCGCGCCGGCGAGCCGTGGCGACCGGTGCGGAGCAGATGATCGGCATTTCGGGGAAAGTCTCCAGTTGGACGGGCACGACCGGCTACATTGTCACGCATGGAGAGCGCTGGAGCGCCGCCTCCGCCGAACCGCTCACGGACGGAGACGACGTGACGGTCATTGCGAGAGATGGGTTAACCCTCGAGGTCACCCGTGATCCCCACAAGAATAGGGGACCTCAAGAAAGCAAGGAGAAGCGCAGATGACCATGATTGGAGGTTTCATCTTCTATATCGTCGCAGTCGTCCTGTTGCTGATCACCCTGGCGAGCGCGATCAAGATCTTGCGCGAGTATCAGCGGGCCGTCGTCTTTACACTTGGCCGATTTACCGGCGTGAAAGGCCCCGGATTGATCCTGCTTGTTCCCTACGTACAACAAATGGTGCGGGTCGACCTGCGCACGCGCGTGCTCGACGTACCCAGCCAGGACGTCATCTCCCATGACAACGTTTCGGTTCGAGTCAGCGCGGTGATTTACTTCAGGGTCATCGATCCGGAGAAGTCAGTGATTCAGGTCGAGGATTTCATGGCAGCCACGAGCCAGCTTGCCCAAACGACGCTGCGCTCGGTGCTCGGCAAGCACGATCTCGACGAGATGCTCGCGGAACGCGACAGGCTCAACGAAGATATCCAGAGAATGCTCGACGCCCAAACGGATGCGTGGGGCATCAAAGTGGCCAATGTTGAGATCAAGCATGTTGACATCAACGAGTCGATGATCCGTGCGATTGCAAGGCAAGCTGAGGCAGAACGCGAGCGGCGTGCAAAAATCATAAACGCCGAGGGCGAGCAGCAGGCTGCGGCAAAGCTGGTGGAAGCGGCTGAAATGCTGGCCAGACAACCGTTGTCAATGCAACTGCGCTACCTGAGCACGCTGAACGTTATTGCCGGGGAAAACAGTTCGACGATCATATTCCCGTTCCCCATGGAACTCATCCATCTCCTGGGCGGCAAAGCAGACAAGCCAACTGAATGAGCAACGGCATGTCCTCGGCGACAAGCCGGAGGCATTGTGTTGCCTGCCTAGCCGTTTACTTGCTCAAACGCTTCGGCGAAGATTCACAACGCGTCCTGCGGTGACGGGACATCGACGCGAATGGCCCGCGAGAAATTCGGCGAAAGACCGTCGTCGTGCGCCCTTGCAGCGATGTGTGCGGCTGAGCGCAGTTGCGACAGGGGAACCGAGATATCCAGCGCGCCCCGGGTCATAGGCGTATTCCGGCAGGTATCCGTTGACGACGAGGCGCCAGTCTGTCGGCACGGCGTCGCCTGCGACGCGCATCATCTTGACGATGGTCATCGTGGCGTTGGTCGTCAGCGAATTGTAGAAGACGGGCGTGGCCGCTGACGAGCGACGTCCGGAGCCCACGCGCCATTTGCCGGCGGTTCGATCGTGCTCCACCAGACGAGGACAAGGACGAACGCGGCCGCAAACGCGAGGACTGCACGAAAGCGCCTTCTGCCAAAGAGGGCCACGATGACCCAGGCGCCAAAAAGCCCGAACAAGATGGCGCTGGCGTGCCTGCCGATCTCGGGCAACGGCAAGCGGTACCAAAGCGCGAGCGACGACCAGGCCAATGCAAAGGCGACAAGCAACAGGAGCACTGCAATGATGATCGCACGGATCGGTCAAACCATTTTTGCTTTTCCAAACGAGTTTGAAGCATCCGTCCTGATCATTGGACCCTATCGGTTTCCCGACTCGAAGCCCAGAACCTATCCGAGGCGACGGGGCACCGGATCCTCCATTTTGGTATGGCTTGAATTCCGTTGGCGTGACCGACGTTGCCAACAGGCGTGACAAGACCGAGAATTCCTCCGCGACCCTATTCCTCTCCCTTCAGAGCGTCGGGGGACTAAGGGAAAGGCCGCCAACACGACGAATTCTCGCAGCTATCCGTCTTCGAATTTTCAATGTGGGGTGCGGCCGCCATCAACTGGCCGGCCCGGTTTGTCTCCAGCTTGGATCCGGCTAAACGCTGCTTTTCTTTGATTTTCTCCGGAAGAAAAGGAAGGCCACTATAATGACACACGTGAACCTGGACATCGCGCTGATCTTCCGGCCCTACCTCGATGAGGCGTAGCGCGCTTCTCCTATTTGCATCCCAAGGTGACCGTCACCACCACGGAGGGCGCCGTCGAGGTGAGCAGTTCCGACGCGAAAGGACGGGGCGTTCTTCGTAAGAGGGTTAGTGGGGCCTGATTTTAGGCGTCTCGCATCCCTCTACTCTCCGGCCGTTGCAAATACCGCGCTGGCATCGCTGACAATTTCCACATGAGAATATGCCGCCTGCCCCGCGGCCGCGGCGTCCGCGCGCATGATCGCAGTCACGATCCGGCCGTGCTCCTCATAGGATTTTGCCAGACGCCCGGGCAAACGGAATTGTGCCCGCCGAAAAGGTGCCAGTCGCGCCCGCGTCTGCATCACCATCTCGAATACATGATCATTATGCGCGCCGCGATAAAGCCGGGTGTGGAATTCGGTATTGTGAGCAGAGTATTCCTCTTCGGCCCCGGTATGCACCAGCCTCATCGATGCCCGATGCTCCAACTCCAGCGCGCGCCGCTCGTCGACCGTCATGCGCTCGGCCGAGAGCCTGGCGCAGATTGCTTCAAGCTCCGCCATCGCCTCAAACATCGAATGCAGGTAGGACTCGGTGACATTGGTAACGAGGGCACTGCGGTTTGGCTCACGCACGACCAATCCCATGGCGCCCAGCTCACGCAAGGCCTCGCGTACCGGCGTGCGCGAAACGTCGAAACGAACCGCAAGCGATACCTCGTCCAGCTTCGCGCCCGGCAGGATCTCGCCTGTGACGATCATGTCGGAAATCGCCCGCACCATCTGTTCGACGGTGGTTCCGGTGCGGATCACTTCTCTGCGTCTGGTCTGCTTCACAATACGAATCTGCTCACATCAACACTCCTGCATACAGATGCAGCTCGAGGTCCGATAAGTCAAATATGGAGTGAAGCTGTTGTTAAATTTCCGCTTTCTGATGAATAAGGGAGCTTTAGTAGCACAGTGTAGCAGCAATTACGCGGACAATATGAGCAAAAAATACCTGTTGCTTACTTTTTACTCAACTGATCAGACAATCTGCATGCACTTTTGCAGTGTGCGAGTTTTGCAAATAAAATAAATAATAAAAAACAATAGATTGGTTTATGGCACGCTCATTGCATGCACTTTTCTGTACTCGTTCGCAACCGGCCCAACGCCGCAAGGAGCATTCCGATGACCAAACTCCTTTCCATGAACCGCCGCAATTTCCTCCAGGCTTCCGCTGCCGGTGCGCTCGCCGGCGCCATGCCGGGCCTTATCGGCTCTCCCGCTGCAGCCCAGACCGCGCTGACCGTCGGCTTCATCTATGTCGGCCCCAAGGACGACTACGGCTACAACCAAGCGCATGCGGAAGGTGCCGCCGTGGTCAAGGCGCTGCCGGGCGTGACCCTGGTCGAAGAAGAGAATGTTCCTGAAACCGTCGATGTCCAGAAGACGATGGAGTCGATGATCAATCTCGATGGCGCGACCCTGCTGTTTCCGACCTCCTTCGGCTATTTCGATCCCCACATGCTGGCCATGGCCGCCAAATATCCCGATATCCAGTTCCGCCATTGCGGCGGCCTCTGGCAGGAAGGCAAGAATCCCGCCAATACTGGGTCCTATTTCGGCTATATCTTCCAGGGCCAGTATCTGAACGGCATCGCCGCTGGTCATGCGACGAAGAGCAAGAAGATCGGCTTCGTCGCCGCCAAGCCGATCCCGCAAGTTCTGCAGAACATCAACGCCTTCCTGCTTGGCGCGCGCACAGTGGATCCTGGTATCACCTGCCAGGTGATCTTCACCGGTGAATGGTCGCTCGCCGTCAAGGAGGCCGAAGCCACCAATGCGCTGGTCGACCAGGGCGCCGACGTCATCACCTGCCACGTCGATAGTCCCAAAGTGGTCGTCGAGACGGCGGCCGGCCGCGGCGCCTTCGTCTGCGGTTATCACGCCAACCAGAGCCCGCTTGCTCCCGAAAAGTACCTCACCGGCGCCGAATGGGCCTGGGGCAACGTCTACAGCGGCTTCGTCAAGAAGGCGCAGGCCGGCGAAAAGCTCGGCAACTTCGTGCGCGGCGGCCTGAAGGACGGCTTCGTCAAGATGAGCACGCTTGGCCCCGCCGTGTCCGCCGAGGGCCGCAAGGCTTTCGAAGTCACGCAGGCGGAGATGATGAAGGGCGGCTTCTCGGTCTTCAAGGGACCGTTGAAGGACAATAAGGGCGACACTGTCGTTGCCGCCGACAAGAGCTACGCCGAAGACGCGATCGAGCTCGAAAGCATGAATTATCTGGTTGAGGGCGTCGTCGGGTCCACGGCGTAAACCGCGAAGGGAGAAGCGCCATGACCATCGAGGCCAATGATCCCGCACTATCGATCGCTTCGGAAAAGCCTACTTCGCTACGCCCCATCCTCGAATGGATCGCGCGGCGCGCCGAACCTGTTGTCATCGCCCTTGCGGCCATCCTGATCGGTCTTGCGCTCTTCTCCCTCTTCATCCTGGCGGTCGGTAAGTCGCCGGTCACCCTCTTCCAACTGATGTATACCGGCGGCTTCGGCAGCTGGTTTTCGGTGCAGAACAGCTTAAGCCGCGCCGCACCCCTTCTCCTGACGGCGCTCTGCGTCGCCCTGCCCGCCCGTCTCGGCCTCGTCATCATCGGCGGGGAAGGAGCGGTCGTGCTGGGCGGCGTTGCGGCCGCAGCCATAGCTCTGCCGCTTGCCGGCACCGCGCCTGTCTTCCTCACCCTCATTCTGATGGCGATCGCCGCCATGTTGGTCGGCGGCATCTGGATCGGCCTTGCCGGTTTCCTGCGCCACTACCGCGGCGTCAACGAAACCATCTCGTCGCTGCTGCTATCCTATATCGCCATTGCCCTGATGAACCAGTTCGTCGAAGGGATGCTCCGCGATCCTGCAAGCCTCAACAAGCCGTCGACCAGGCCGTTGCCGGCGGACTATATGCTCGGCAAGATTCCCGGCATGGACGTGCATTGGGGTCTCGTCATCGGCATCCTCGCCTGCATTGTGTCCTGGATCGTGATCGAGGCGACGAGCTACGGTTTTGCCGCCCGCATCGCCGGCGGCAACGTGCGCGCCGCCCAGATCCAGGGACTTCCTGTGGGCAAACTGATCGCGGGATTTACCGCACTTGCCGGCAGCTTTGCCGGTCTGGCGGGCATGATTGAAGTGGCGGCGGTGCAGGGAAGCGCCAACGCCTCGCTTGCCGCCGGCTACGGTTATACCGGCATCCTCGTCGCCTTCCTCGCCAGGCACAATCCGCTGGCGATCATTCCGGTCGCGATCCTGCTCGGCGGCATCGACGCCTCGGGCGGCCTCATCCAGCGGCGCATGGGCCTGCCGGATGCGACGGTTCTGGTGCTGCAGGGGACGCTCTTCATCGTCATTCTCTTCTGCGAGACCTTCTACGGCCGCTTCAAGATCTTCAATCCCGACCTCTGGAAAAGGAGCCTCTGATGGAAGAGACAGGCATCGGCATCTGGGGCGTGCCGCTGGCGATCTTCGCAGGCGCCATCCGCGTGTCCACACCATTCATTTTCGTCAGCCTCGGCGAGACGATCACCGAGCGCTCCGGCCGCATCAATCTCGGCCTGGAAGGCACGCTGGTCTTCGGCGCCATGACGGCCTATGCGGTGGCCGTCATCACCGGCTCGCCGACCCTCGGCGTGCTCGCCGCCATGGCGGCGGGCGCAGTCTTCGGCCTCATCCACGGCTGGATCTGCAAATTCCCGAAGGTCAACGACATCGCCATCGGCATCGCGATGATGCAGTTCGGTCTCGGCATGGCGTTTTTCCTCGGCAAATCCTTCATCCAGCCGGTGGCGCCGAAACTGCCCTCGATTGCGCTCGGCGGCTGGTCGAGCACTCCGCAGATCCAGGCGGCACTCAATATCAACGTGCTGTTCTTCATCGGCGCAGCGCTGGCTCTCTTCCTGTTCTGGGCCTTCAAGAACACTCGCATCGGCCTGATCCTGCGCGTTGTCGGCGACAGCACCGACGCGGCCCGAGCCATGGGCATCGACCCGGACCGGGTTCGCCTGCTGGCGACCGCCGCTGGCGGCTCGCTGGCGGCGATCGGCGGCGCCTATCTGTCGCTCTACTATCCGGGCTCGTGGAACGAAGGCATCTCGTCGGGTCAGGGCCTGATGGCCGTGGCGCTCGTGATCTTTGCCCGCTGGAACCCGATCGGCTGCTTTCTCGCTGCCCTGCTTTTCGGCGGCGCCGGCGCGCTCGGCCCGGCGCTGCAATCGGTCGGCGTCACGCAAGGCTACTACCTCTTCTACGCGGCACCTTACGTGCTTACCCTCATCATCCTGATCGCCACGTCCTCGCCCACCCGCTCGCTCGCCGGTGCGCCGGGTGCGCTGTCGCTTACGAAATAACGGAGCTTGCCGATGAACGGACTTGGCGGCCTCAACAAATCCGAACACGGTGTGGGTATCGGCCTGGTACAACTCCAGCTGCCGGTGACGGTCACCAAAGCGGATCTGGCAAAACAGACGCAGGTGATCGTCGATCTGGTGGCCAAAGCGCGGCGCAACCAGCCGGGCATGGACCTCGTCGTCTTTCCCGAATATGCGCTGCACGGCCTCTCCATGGACATCAATCCGGAGATCATGTGCACGCTCGACGGGC
>Ga0209256_1002640_pt1 | contig 14107 bp, 8 predicted proteins | sample AraplaCol_mCL_r2_2_FD_184270 | JGI IMG/M metagenome (GOLD analysis project Ga0209256, IMG submission 184270) | Arabidopsis root microbial communities from North Carolina, USA - plate scrape MF_Col_mCL_r2 (SPAdes) (version 3) | ecosystem: Host-associated > Plants > Roots > Endosphere | place: USA...
GTGACCTGCGTGTTGACCTTGATGCAGCTCAGGTCCTGGAAGACCTGGTTCTTGTAGTCGTAATAGAAGCCCGAGAGATTGACCACCGAGCGGCGGCCCATCAGCTCGATCACGTTGCGCGTGCCCAGCTCCAGCACGCTGAGCTTCTCCGGGCCGTACACCTCGGGGATCGGCGAGGTGGCGAAGGTGTCGTTGAAGCCGCCGGCCTTGTGCCCGGTCGAGAACTTCGCGTAGACCATCGCGTCGCGGCCCAGGTCGTGCTCGACGCCGACGCGGAAGTCGTTGTACTGCGCGCTGCTGCTGCCGTACTGCTGGGTCGGCAGGTCCCACGAGTTCACGTAGGAGAAGCCGCCATTGGTCGTCGCCGGGTTGGTGCGCGGGCAGGACAGGCGGCCATTGCCGTTGACATCGGGCCGGTCGATGCAGGCGCCGTTGGGGTTGGAGCCATCGGCCACCGGTCCGAGCTGCTGGCCGACCAGGTCGCGGCGTCCCGGCACCAGGAAGGTCTGGAGGATGAACTGGGCCCGCTGCGCATCGGTCGTGATCTGGCTCATGTCGAAGTTGGGGCGCGACAGCAGCGCGGGCTGGAAGCCGTCCGTGCCCCAGCGCGTGGCGTAGCAGCAGTCGTAGTTCTCGCCGCCCAGCACCACGCCCAGGTTGCCGCCGATGCCGTAGCGCGACTTGCTCTCCTTGGTCCGCCGGAAGCCGGCGAGCGCGCGCCAGTCCGGCGTGACCTTGTAGGTCGCATCCAGATAGGCCGCGGTGGACTTGCCGCGCACGTCGGGCATGGTGAACTCGCTGCCCCAGTAGCAGCAGCCGCCATCGGCCAGCGACAGGTAGCCCACGCCCTGCTTCTCCTTGAAGTGGAAGAGCCCGGTGGTCCATTGCAGCGGCGACTGGCCGTCGTTGGAGCGCAGCACCAGTTCATAGACGTTGCTCTTGGACAGCGTCTGCCAGTACTGCGTCGAGTAGTTGTCGTAGTTGACCGCGGTCAGGTCGCGGCCGGGCCAGTCGATGCCGTCGGACTGGCCATTGCGCTGCCAGAAGTCCACCGAGCGGCGGCTGGCGTTGAACTCGGCGCTGACCGGCCCGAGGTCGGCCTCGACCTTGCCGAGCACGCCCCACAGGTCGTTGCGCATGTCGCCCTGCGCGCCGCGATAGACCACATGACGCAGGTCCAGGTCCTCCGCGCGCAGGCCACTGGCGCTCACCGCGCTGAAGATGTTGGCGCCGGGATAGCCGGTGCCGCGCTCGCGGCCGGTGTCGGCCACGACGCTGAAGCGCAGCGTCTCTATCGGCTCCCAGCGCGCGGACAGCCGCAGCGCGCGGTTGTTCTCCTGGCCGGCCGGCTTGAGCTGGCTGGCTACCGGATCCGTCGAGACGTTGGTGAAGCCGTAGTCCTTGGTGCTCTGGTAGCCGGCGATGCGGATCGCGGCGTCGGAGCCGATGGGCAGGTTGACCGCCGCCTCGGCGCCATGGCCGCTGCGATTGGAGACTTCGGCCTGGGCGTAGCCAGAGAACTGGTTCAGGCGCGGCTGCGCGGTGATGATGTTCAGCGTGCCGGCCAGCGCGTTGCGGCCATACAGCGTGCCCTGCGGGCCCTTGTTCACCTCGACCCGCTCCAGGTCGTAGAACATCAGCCCGAGCCCCCGCGGACGCGGGATGTAGACGCCGTTCAGATGCGGCGCCGCGCCCGGATCGCCGAGCTCGGTGTTGTTGGCCGAGCCGACGCCGCGGATGAAGATCTCGACGTTGCCTTCCTGGTTGGCGATGCTCAGACCGGGCATCGCGGCCTGGAGTTGGCGCACCTCGGTGATGCCGTCCTTGCGCAGCTGATCGCCGCTGACGGACTGCACCACGCCGGAGACCTTCTGCGCCGTCTCCAGCCGCCGGTTGGCGGTCACGGTGACGGTCTCCAGGCGGCCGGAATCGGCCGCGGGCTGCGGCTCCTTCGCGGCGGGCTTGTCGTCGGCGCGCGGGGCGTCAGGGGCGGCCTGCGCCATCGCATGGCCATGGCACACGGCCAGCGCGGCCGCCATCACGAGGGGGATGGCGAAGGGATGGGCCGGCGTGGCGGGCTGTTGGGGGGCTTGTCTCTTTGTCATTGTTGTCCTCTGGCGGGAGTCAGGGGTGGCGGATCAGCGCGGCGTTCGGGCCCTGGCGCTGGTGGAACTGCATGGAAAGGATTCAGGAAGACGTGGACCGGGGCGCCGGTCACGCGGAGACCGCGCGGCCCTGGGCATCGAAGAAATGCGCGCGCTCGGTCCTGATGCGCAGGCCGACGGCGTCACCCGGACGCGGCGGCGCGGCATCCGGCGTCAGGCGCACTGCGATCAGCGGCTGATCCGGCGCCCAGTGCGCATGCGCGATCACGGTGTCGCCCAGATGCTCGATGACCTCGATCGACGCGGGCAGGCCCTGCTCCGGCGCGCTCAGCGCGATGTCATTCGCGCGCACGCCCAGCGTGAGCGGGGTCCGGATGGCGGCGCCCGCGGGCGGCCGCACGCCGGCACGGCGCAGCGGCTCGCCGGGGCCGCCGGCCGCATCGGGCACGGTCAGGAAGTTCATCGTGGGCGTGCCGAGGAAGCCGGCGACGAAGCGGCTCGCCGGCTGCTCGAACAGCGACAGCGGCGTGCCCACCTGCTCGATCCGGCCCGCGTTGAACAGCGCGATGCGGTTGCCCAGCGTCATCGCCTCGACCTGGTCGTGGGTCACGTAGATCATGGTCGTGCCCAGTTCGCGATGCAGGCGCGCCAGCTCCAGGCGCATCTGCACGCGCAGCGCGGCGTCGAGGTTGGACAGCGGCTCGTCGAACAGGAAGACCGAGGGCCGGCGCACGATCGCGCGTCCGATGGCCACGCGCTGGCGCTGGCCGCCGGAGAGCTCGCGCGGCCGGCGCTGCAGCAGCGGACCGATCTGCAGGATCTCCGCGACCTGACCGACGCGCTCGCGCACCTGGGCGCGCGGCAGGCCGGACATCTTGAGCGCGAAGCCCATGTTCTGCTCGACGGTCATGTGCGGGTACAGCGCATAGCTCTGGAACACCATCGCCACGCCGCGCTGCGACGCATCGAGCGCGGCCACGCTGCGCCCGCCGATGCGGACATCGCCGTCGTCGATGTCCTCGAGCCCCGCGATCATGCGCAGCAGCGTCGACTTGCCGCAGCCGGACGGCCCGACGAACACGGTGAACTCGCCATCGGCGATGTCCAGGTCGATGCCCTTGAGCACCTCGACGCCGCCGCTGTAGCGCTTGCGCAGGCCGCGCAGTTGCACGTCAGCCATGGGCGGGCTCCTGCGCCGGCGCGGCCGCGTGGCGGCGCGCCTCGGCGATCGTGGCGCTGTACCAGTGCGCGCTGTCCTTCAGCGTGCGCTGCTGCGTCGCGTAGTCCACGTGCACCAGCCCGAAGCGCTTGGCATAGCCCGAGTCCCACTCGTAGTTGTCCATCAGGCTCCAGTAGAAGTAGCCGCGCAGGTCGACGCCGGCGGCCTTGGCTTCGGCCAGCGATTCGAGGTGGCGGCGCACGTAGTCGATGCGGGCGTGGTCGGGCACGCGGCCCTGCTCCAGCGTGTCGGCGTTGGCCATGCCGTTCTCGGTGATGAAGACCGGTGGCAGCGCCGGGTATTGCGCCTTCAGGCCGACGAGCAGCTCGCGCAGGCCGTCGGGGTAGATCTCCCAGCCCATGTCGGTGGCGCCCAGCGCCATCGGCGGCGGCACCTGCGGCTCGCCGCGGCTGGCCCAGATGCGGGCGTAGTAGTTGATGCCCAGGAAGTCCAGCGGCGCCTGGATCAACGCCATGTCGCCGTCCTGCACCTGCGGGTGGTGCGCGATGCCGGGGTCCTGCGGATAGCGGCCATGGAACAGCGGGTCCATGTACCAGCGTACGAAGCGCGCGTACTCGGTGGCGGCCGCGGCCTGGTCCTGCGCGCTCGCGGTCGCGGCGGTGACGCTGGACTGGTTCAGCACGATGCCCAGCGGGCAGGCGGTGCCGCTGGCCCGCATCGCGCTCAGCGCCAGGCCGTGCGACAGCAGCAGGTGGTGCGACACCTGCGCGGCCAGTTGCGGATCGCGCGCGCCCGGCGCGAACTTGCCGATCTCATGCCCCAGCACGGCCGTGCACCAGGGCTCGTTGTGCGTGGCCAGCGAGGCCAGCCGGTCGCCGAGCCGCCGCGCGATCGCGTCGGCATAGATCGCGAAGTGGAAGGCGGTGTCGCGATTGCCCCACCCGCCGCGGTCCTGCAGGTGCTGCGGCAGATCCCAGTGATACAGCGTCGCGTGCGGCGCGATGCCGCGCTCGAGCAGCGCATCGACGAGGCGGTCGTAGAAGTCCAGGCCGCGCTCGTTGAAGGGCCCCTGCCCCAGCGGCTGCACGCGCGGCCAGGCGATGGAGAAGCGGTAGGCGTCGACCCCCAGGCCCGCGATCATCGCGACGTCCTCCCGCCAGCGGCGGTAGTGGTCGCAGGCGACGGCGCCGCTTTCGCCATTGACGGTGCGGCCCGGCTCGCTCGCGAAGGTGTCCCAGATCGACGGGCCGCGTCCGTCGACATCGACGGCGCCCTCGATCTGATAGGCGCTCGTCGCGACGCCCCAGGTGAAGGAGTCGCCCAGTTGGCGAAGCGCGAAAGGGGACAGGCGATCGGCGGTCATGGAAGGCGTCGTGCTCATGAGGAAGGGAAGGTTTGACATCGGCGGAAGGAGGCGCGGAGGCGCTGTGGCGCTGAAGCGGGCTACTTGACCGCGCCGGCCGTGAGGCCGTCGATCAGGCGCCGCGACGCGACGACGAACAGCAGCAGCAAGGGCAGCACCGCGACCGCGGCACCGGCGCACAGCGCCCCCCAGGGGGTCTGGCCGCTGCCCTGCAGCGCGCGCAGCGCCAGCGGCACGGTGTAGAGGTCCATGTCGCGGATCACCACCAGCGGTCCCATGAAGTTGTTCCAGGATCCGATGAAGGTGATCAGCCCGAGCGTGCCCAGCGCGGGCAAGGTCAGCGGCAGCACGATGCGCCAGAAGATGCCGAACTCGCCGCAGCCATCCAGGCGGGCGGCGTCCACGAGCTCGCGCGGCACCGTGCTGCCGATGTACTGCCGCATCATGAAGATGCCCAGCGCCCCGCAGGCGCCCGGCACGATCAGCGCCTTGTGCTCGTTCAGCCAGCCGAGCCAGGCCATCGTCAGCACGGTCGGCACCATGCCGAGGAAGCCGGGCAGCAGCATCGTGGCCAGCACCACGGCGAAGAGCCGGTCGCGGCCCGGGAAGTCCAGCAGCGCGAAGGCGTGTCCCGCCAGCGAGCACAGCAGCAGGTTCAGCACCGTGACGGCGCCGGCCACGTAGAAGCTCCAGCCCAGGTTGCGCCAGAAGAAGGGCAGCCGCTCGAGCAGCAGCGAGAGGTTGTCGCGCAAGGCATCGCCAAACCACAGCGGCGGCGGCACCGACAGGATCTCCGCGTTGGTGTGGGTCGCGAAGACCATCATCAGATAGAACGGCGCGAACATCAGCAGCGCGCCCGCGATCACGATGGCATGGCCGATCACGCGCGGCAGCGGCCAGCGGCGGCGCCATCCCGAGAGGGGCACGGCCCGGCCGGAGCCGGCCTGGGTGGGAAGCAGGGTTGACATGGCGGTGGTCCTCGCGGCGGGTCAGCGCTGGCGGCCGAGCAGCCGGTTGTTGAGCCAGGTGGCGGCGGCGATGAGCAGGAACAGCAGCCACGCGATCGCGGAGGCGGTGCCGAAGTCGCCATCGGTGAAGGCCACCGTGTACAGGTGCATCGCCACGGTCTTGCCGGCCTGGCCGGAGCCGCCGGTGCCGCTGGTCAGGATGAAGGGCTCCTCGAACAGCTGCAGGCTGCCGATGATCGCCAGCGTCACCGCGAAGAAGATCATCGGCCGCAGCTGCGGCAGCACGATGTGCAGGAAGGTCTGGCGCTCGCTGACGCCGTCGACGCGGGCGGCCTCGAAGAGGTCGCGCGGCAGCGTCTGGATCGCCGAGAGGTAGAGCACGGTGTTCCAGCCGACGTAGCGCCAGAACACGACGATCGCGATCATCCAGCGCGTGTTTTCCGCCTGGTCCCAGTCGATCGGCGCGGACGGGAACAGCGCGCCCAGCAGCGGCAGTTCATGCAGCCCGCGCAGCGCGGCGTTGATGGCGCCGAAGTCCTTGGAGAACAGCGCCGAGAACACCAGCGACACGGCCACGGTCGAGGTGATGAAGGGCAGGAAGTACAGCCCCACCACGCCGTTGCGCCAGCGCCGGAAGGCGGTGTGCAGGTAGTAGGCCAGCGGCAGCGCCACCAGGTGCTGCGGCACGCAGCCCGCCAGCGCCAGCCACAGCGTGTTGAAGAGCGAGGCGCGCAGGCCGTCGTCGCGTGTCAGCGCGTAGACGTAGTTGTCCAGCCCGGCCCATTGCATCGCGCCCAGGCCCGCCGACGCGTCCCAGTTGTGCAGCGACAGCACGATGGAGAACAGCAGCGGGAACAGGCCGAAGGCCGCGAACAGCACGAAGAACGGGCTGATGAAGAGGTAGGGCATCCAGCGGCGCGGCATCCGCCAGCGATGGGGCCAGGTGAGTCGACGGGTCATGAACAGGGTCCCTTGCGATGCGGTCAGGCGCGGCGGCGCACGCGGCGCTCGATGGTGGCGCGCGCGTCGGCCAGCGCCTGGTCGATGCTCTTGCGGCGCAGCAGCACCAGATCGAGCTCGGTGCGCACCACTTCATCGGCCACCGGGTCATAGCGGTCGATCGCCAGCGCCGGCGTTCGGCGGGCCGCGTCGCGCCACTGCAGCCGCGCCGGCTGGCCGCCCAGGAAGTCGATCGGCTCGGACAGGAAGCCGTCCTCCTGCGCGGACAGCAGCACGGGAAAGGCGTCGAGCGCGCGGAAGGCCGCCACCTGCTGGTCGCGGTCCAGCGCCAGCAGCTGCAGCAGCTCCCAGGCCAGCGCCTTCTGGCGCGAGTGCACGGGGATCGCGTAGAACGAACCGCCCCATGCCGCCGCCACGCCCTCGGGCAGCGGCGCCGAACGCCACAGACCGGCCGTGCCCGGCGCGATCCAGCGCTTGAGGTGGCCGCCGAGCCAGCAGCCCATCATCTGCGTCGCGATCGCGCCGCGGCGGAAGCCTTCCGACCACTCGTTGCTCCAGGCGCGGACGCCGGCATCGATGCCGCCGTCGCGCGCCCGCAGCGCGAGCTCGAAGGCGCGGCGGAAGCGCTCGGTCTGCACTTGCGTGCGGCCCTGCCGGTCGAAGAACACCCCTTCCCCATCGGCCAGTCCAGCCCGGATGCGGATGTCCTTCAGGTCCTGCGCATGGGCCACCAGATAGGCGCCGGTCTTGGCCTTGAGCGCCCGGCCCGCATCGACGAAGCCCGTCCAGGAGCGGGTGAGATCGGCCTCCTGCAATCCGGCGCGAGCCAGCAGATCGTGGCGGTAGAACAGCGCGCCGGGACCGGTGTCCACCGGCAGCGCCTTGAGCTCGCCGCGGCGGTTCACCGCGGCCTGCCACGCGTAGCGGGGGAATCGGGACTCCTGCGAGCGCGCCAGATACGGCGGCCGCGAGAGATCCTCCAGGCCCGCCGAGTCGACGAACTTGCCCATGAAATCCATATCAAGGGCGATCAGGTCCGGGAGCGCGGCGCCCGCGGCGAGCGCCGTCGTCATCGCCGTGTGGTGATCCTTGTGCGAGAGCGTCACCACGTTGACCTCGACACCGGGGTGCCGCCGCGCGAAGGCCGGCAGCGCCAGTTTCAGCGCCTGATCGAGGTCCGGATAGCTCGCGACGGTGAGGCGCACCGGTGCGGCACTCACCCCGCCGGCAGCGGCGCAGGTCAGCAGCATCAAGGCGTCTCGGCGCCTCAGCGATCTCATGGTCATGCTTGTCGCCGGCGCTTCGTGGGTCCGAAGCGCCGCCTTGTCTCGTTATTCTGAAATCGAATTCACGCAGTCTGCCCGCACAGGAATTGCGTTGTCAACGTTGTCATCGCAGGAATCCGTCTCTCTTCGGGAAGTCCCCTAGCGCCTGGGCGGCCCTGTGTCTCGCGCTCGCCGCGAAATCGTTATCATGCGGCGTTCCGGTCTCCCTGGCGCCGTGGCGCCGCCTCGTTCATGGATTCGAGTTCCCCTCTCTCCCGCCCGAAGTCCGAGCCGGCGACGGTGCAGGACGTCGCCCGGCTGGCCGGCGTCTCGGCCGCGACGGTGTCGCGCATCCTGACGGGCTCGGCGCGTGTGGCCGAAGACAAGCGGCGCGCCGTCGAGGCGGCGATCCAGAAGCTGAAGTTCCGCCCCAACCTCTCGGCCCGCGGCCTGCGCAGCGGCTCCACGCACACCATCGGCGTGCTGACGCAGGAGCTCGAGAGCCCCTACTTCGCTAACGCGGTCAAGGGCGTCGACGAAGGCCTGACCGGCAGCGGCTACACCCCCATCGTCGTGCCGGGCCACTGGAATCCGGACGAGGAGTCGGAGCGCGTCGCGCTGCTGACGGCGCGCAAGGTCGACGCGCTGATCGTGCTGGGCGGGCGGCTGGGCGATGCCCGGCTCGCGGAGCTGGCGCAGCAGTTGCCCGTCGCGATCATCGGCAGGCGCTCGGAGGCGGCGGGGGTGCTGTCGTTCTCGCAGGACCAGGTGGAAGGGGCGCGGCTCGCCACCGCGCACCTGATCGGCCTGGGCCACCGGCGCATCGCGCACATCGCCGGCCCGTCGGCCCAGATCGACGGCCAGGAGCGCAAGGAAGGGTTCATGCTCGCGCATCGCCAGGCGGGGCTGAGCGTCGATCCCGCGCTGATCGTCGAAGGCGACTTCATGGAAGGCGGCGGCATCGCCGCGATGGAGTCGCTGCTGGCCGCCGGACATCCGTTCTCCGCGGTGTTCTGCGCCAACGACCAGTCGCTGTGGGGCGCGAAGCTGGTGCTGCATCGCCGCGGCCTGCGCGTGCCCGAGGACCTCTCGCTGGTGGGCTTCGACGACCTGCCGCAATCGAAGTACATGACGCCGCCGGTCACCGCGGTGCGCCAGCACACCTTCGCGATGGGGCAGGCCGCCGCCTGGGCGATGCTGCACGCGCTGGGCCGCGAGATGGAAGCGCCCGCGCCGGCGGTGCCGGACATCCTGCTCGAAGTGCGCGAGACCACCGGGCCGTGGCGTGATCCCGCCTCCGCGGGCCTGACGGGCTGACGAGCTGATCCGGCCGCGGGCGGCGCGGGTGCTACAGTCCGCGGCCTTGCGCCGCCACGACTCGAGCCGCCGTGCCTGCCTCGCCACCCAAACCTCCCTCCGACGCCCCTGCCCGATCGACACGCCGCCGCGGCGACGCGCCAACGCTCGCCGATGTCGCCCGCGCGGCCGGGGTGTCGGACATGGCAGCCTCCTCCGCCCTCAATGGCGGACGCCGCGGATCGGCGCGCGTGTCGGCCGAGACGCGCGAACGCGTGCTGGCCGCGGCCGAGCGGCTCCAGTACCGGCCCAACGCCACCGCGCGCGCCCTGGCCAGCCAGCGCACGAATGCGATCGGCTTCGTCGCCAACTTCCAGGGCGATGAACCCAACCTCTACGTGCTGGAGGTCTTCAGCGGCGTGATCCAGGGCGCGACCGCCGCCGGACAGACCCCGGTGGTCTTCACGCTGAGCGACTGGCAGGAAGCGCGCGTGCGCCTGCCGGCGCTGTGCGACGGCCGCGTCGACGGGCTGGTGCTGCTCGGACCGCGCCTGCCCCCCGACAGCGCCGCCTGGCTGCCGCAGCACACGCCGATGGTCTCCGTCCATGCCGACCATCCACTGGCCGGCGTGGCCAACCTGGAGACGGACGACGAGGCCGGCGCCCACGACATGGTGCGCGAGCTGCTCGCGCGCGGTCATCGCCGCATCCTCCACATCGGCGGGCCGCAGGCCTACGCCGGGGCGAACCGCCGCGTCGACGGCTATCTGCGCGCCCATGCCGAGGCCGGCGTCAAGCCGGCCGCGGGCCACGTGATCCGGGCCCCGCTCAGCATCGAGGGCGGGCGCGAAGCGATGCAGGCGTGGCTCGAGCGCCATCGCGGCCGCCAGTTGCCCGATGCGGTCTTTGGCGGCAACGACGCGATCGCGTTCGGTTGCATCGAGGCGCTGCGCGCCCGCGGCCTGCGCATTCCGGAGGACGTGTCGGTGGTCGGCTACGACCACACGCTGATGGCGCGATCGGTGCAGATGGCCACGATGCGCCAGCCGCTGCATGAGATGGGCCGCCGCGCGGTCGAGTTGCTGCTGGCCCGCATCGAGGCCATCCGTCAGCAGGCACCCCTGCCCGACGCCGCCAACCTGGTCCTGCCGACGGCGATCGTGCCCGGCGTGACGCTGGGCCCGGCGCGATCGGCGCGGGTGCTCGTCACCTGATCCGCCGCGGATCACCGCTCATCGCCCCTGATCCGCGCCTTGGCGCGCACCGCCCGCGTGCGCCGCACCGAGGCGGTGAGGTCTTTCCCCTAGATAGTTCATCCAGTACACAAATTAACATCGCGCTGCCCTGATATAGCGGAATATCACGCGCCCCGAACGGGGCCATCACCAATTCCCATCACGCTCGAGTCCGGAGGAGACAACCGGCCGGGCCCGCCGTTGAAAGGTAGACCCATGACGCCTCGATCCTCGACCCTGCTGCTGGCCCTGGCGGCTGCCGGCGTGTCCTCCGCCATGGCGCAGACCTGCGCGCCGACGCCCATCAAGCCCTTCGTGAATGTCGGCGGCAACTGGTCGCCGACGGCCTCGGCCACGCTCAAGACCGGCAGCTCGGCCATCCTGGGTCCGCAGCCGATCTCCGGCGGCACCTGGAGCTGGAGCGGCTGCGGCACCGTCGGCGCGTCGCGCGAGCAGACCGTGCAACCCGCGGCCTCCTGCACCGCCACGGCGACCTACACGAACGCGTGCGGCGCCAAGAGCCAGCAGGCGTTCTCGATCAACGTCGGCGCGTGGGCGAGCGTCAAGTTCGGCGGCGGCGGCTACGTGACCGGCCTGGTCTTCCATCCGTCCACCAAGGACGTGCTGTACGCGCGCACCGACGTCGGCGGCGCCTACCGGTGGAACGCGAGCGCCTCCTCGTGGGTGCCCCTGAACGACGGCTTCACCGCGGCCGAGGGCTTCCATCACGGCGTCGAGAGCATCGCGCTCGATCCCACCAACGACCAGCGCGTCTACATGGTCACCGGCATGTCGGCGTCGGCCGATGCCACGGCGCGGCTGTACATCTCGGGCAACCGCGGCAGCACCTGGACCCACGTCAACCTGCCCTTCTCCGCGGGCGGCAACAACAACGGCCGCGCGATCGGCGAGCGCCTGTCGGTCGACCCCAACAACCCGGCGATCCTGTTCTACGCGTCGCGCACGGCCGGGCTCTGGAGGAGCGCCGATTCGGGCCGCACGTGGGCGCAGGTGACGGGGCTGTCCTCGGCGAAGCTGAGCGCGGACCAGATCAACCGCCTGGGCGGCCAGGTGATGGGCGTGGAGCACCTGGTGTTCGACACCTCGACCAAGGGCTCCGGATCGCCGACCTGGATCCTGTGGGCCGCCATCGCACCGGACTACGTCAACGCGGCGGGCCTGAGCTCCAACCTCTACAAGTCGGTCAACGGCGGCGCCACGTGGACGCCGGTCTCGACGCCGGTGTCCGGCTTCCACATCCCGCACATCGTGCGCACCGCCGACGGCGCGCTGTACCTGCTGTTCACCAAGGGCGCCGGCCCGGGCGACGCCGGTCCCGCGCGGCTGTACAAGTTCGACGCCAGCAATGGCAACACCTGGACCCTGCTCAACAGCAACGATGGCGCCGGCTACGGCGGCCTGTCGGTGCAGGGCACCGGCGCCACCGCGCGCATCGCGCTGGGCGTGAGTGGCACCTGGGGCAACTACAGCGGCCAGCAGGTCGTGCAGCTGTCCGACGACGGCGGCCGCAACTGGCGCGAGATCGCCGCCACCATGCCGCATGCGCCGGCCAGCGACGGCTTCTCCGGCTGGATCGACGACGTCGAGATCGATCCCTTCAACCGCGACCGCGTGATGCATGTCTTCGGCGGCGGCATCTGGGAGACGCGCAACGCGTCCTCCTCGACGCCCAGCTGGAACTTCGCGGTCAACGGACTGGAGGAGACCTGCACGCTGAGCCTGGCCACGCCGCCGGCGGGCGCCTCTTACACGCTGATCAACAACTCGGGCGACGTCGGCACCTGGGTCCACACCGATCTGCGCACAACGCCGACGCTGAGCCCGTACAAGCAGTGGAGCAACGGCAACTCCGCCGACATGGCCTGGTCGGATCCCAACTACATCGCCAACGCCAACGTCACCAGCACGTCGAGCGGCCACGCAGGCACCGGCTACTGGTCCGGCGACGGCGGCCGGTCTTGGGCAGCGTTCGCGCGGCTGCCCGCCGGCGCAGCGGGCAACATCAACCAAGCCTCCAACCTGGCCGTCACGGCGCGCAACCGTGTCGTCTGGGCTCCGGCCGATTCGGTGCCGTCCTACACCACCGACAACGGCAACAGCTGGATCGCCACCAACCTGCCGGCGCTGCCGGTGGTCGGCGGCGTTCCGCGCAGCTACCGCCTGGTCGCCGATCGCAGGAACCCGAACAAGGTCTATGCCTACGACTCGGGCGGCGCCTGGTGGACCTACACGCAGGCCAAGGTCTACGTGTCGACCGACGGCGGCCACAACTTCGCGCTGAGCCAGGGATCGGTGTCGGCCAACATGCGCTTCGCGCCGTGGGGATCGTCATCGATGGCGGTCAACCCGAACGCCGAAGGCGACCTGTGGGTGGCCGACGGCCTGGGCGTTTATCACTCGGTGGACTCGGGCGCGAGCTGGACCCGGCTCAACGCGTTCGCGCCGATCTGGGGCGGCCGGCAGGACTGGCTCGGGCCCGAAGTGGCGGGCGCCAGCATCGTCGCGCTGGGCAAGGCCAAGCCGGGCTCGAGCTACTCGGCCGCGGTCTACGTGGTGGGCGTGATCAACGGCCTCTGGGCGGTCTGGCGCTCCGATGACGGCGGCGCCACCTGGGTGCGCCACAACGACGACGCGCACCAGTACGCCGGCGTGGGCGTGATGGCCGCCGACCAGGGCCTCTACGGACGGATCTACGCCGGCGGCACCTGCCGCGGCGTGGTGTACAGCAACTGATCCACGGGCCCGGCGACGGGCCCCACCTCCTTCTGCGCATGAAGACCATCACCCCCATCGCCGCGGCCCTCCTGGCCCTGGGCCTGCCCAGCGCCCAGGCGGCCGACGCCCTGCTCTCGTCGCCCGACGGACGCATCACGCTGCGCATCGCCGATGACGCCAGCCGCTTCAGCATCAGCCGCCGCGGCGAGACGGTCATCGCCGACTCGCCGCTGGGACTTGAACTCGACGGCCAGCCGCCGCTCGGCGCGCTGACGCTGGAATCCCGGCAGGACACGCGCGAAGACCGCGTCATCCCGCTCGTGGCCACGAAGGCCGCCGCGGCGCGCGATCGCTACCTCGGTGCGACGCTGGCCTTCCGCGAGGCGGGCGGCGGCCGGCGGCTCTTCATCGAGACGCGCGCCTATGACGACGGCGTCGCCTTCCGCTATCGCCTCGAGGGCCAGGAGCCGGTGCGCGTGCGCGCCGAGCGCACCGCCTTCGTGCCGGCCGGCGATCCGTCCTGCCTGGTCACGCCGGTGGAGGGCGCGCATGAACGGCCGTTCGAGCGGCTGCGGATCTCGCAGCTCAAACCCGATGTCGGCTACGACGTGCCGGTGGTCTGCGCCGCGCCGTCGGGCCGCACCCATTACGCCATCACGCAGGCGCACCTGGAGGGCTACACCGGGGCCTCGCTGTGGCGTGACGGCGCGGCGCTGCAGGTCCGCCTGTCCGCCGTGCCGGGGCGCAGCGGCCCCGCCGTCGTCTCGGCCTCCGGCCTGACGACCGCGTGGCGCGCCGTCATGATGGCGGACCGCGCTGGTCAGCTCATCGAGTCGCCACTCGTGGGCAACCTCAACCCGCCGCCGCGCGGCGACTTCAGCTGGGTCAAGCCGGGCAAGACCTCGTGGGACTGGTGGTCGGGGCCGCTCGAGGGCGTCAAGCCCGATCTGGCCGCGTACAAGCGCTTCATCGACTTCGCGTCGGAATCGGGCTTCCCGT
>Ga0209256_1002669_pt1 | contig 13996 bp, 17 predicted proteins | sample AraplaCol_mCL_r2_2_FD_184270 | JGI IMG/M metagenome (GOLD analysis project Ga0209256, IMG submission 184270) | Arabidopsis root microbial communities from North Carolina, USA - plate scrape MF_Col_mCL_r2 (SPAdes) (version 3) | ecosystem: Host-associated > Plants > Roots > Endosphere | place...
CGGAAAGGTCTGCTGGAACCAGATCGCCACATTGCTGACCCATCCGAACAGGAAGGCGAGGCCGGTAAGCACCAGGAAGAGACCCATCACCTTTTCCACCGTGCCGAGATGGCGGCGGAAGCGCGACAGGAAGCGCATGAAGGCGCCGGAAAAGCCGGCGGCGATCCAGAAGGGGATGGCAAGGCCGAGCGAATAGATGGCGAGTAGCCCGGCGCCGGAGCCGACCGTCTCGCGCGAGGCGGCAACGCCGAGGATGGCGCCGAGCACCGGCCCGATGCAGGGCGTCCAGCCGAAGGCGAAGGCAAGGCCCATGATATAGGCGCCCGTCAGCGTCGCCGGCTTGCCGCCGCCTTGGAAGCGCGCCTCGCGGGTCAGCAGCCCGATTCGGAAGAGGCCGAGAAAGTTCAGCCCCATGACAATGATGATCAGCCCGCCGATCTTCGACAGGAGGTCGAGATGCTGGCGAAGCGCCATGCCGATGCTGGAAGCGCCGGCGCCGAGCGCCACGAAGACGGTGGCAAAGCCGAGCGTGAAGAAGAGTGCGGAGAAGAAAACGCCGCGCCTGACACCGGGCGCGACCACAACCGCACCGCCGCCGCGGAACTGCTCGACGGAGATGCCGGCCATATAGCAGAGATAGGGTGGGACGAGGGGAAGCACGCAGGGCGACAGAAAGGAAAGCGCCCCGGCAATCAGCGCGCTCCACAGGGAAATATCGGCAATCGACACGCATTCTCTCCGGCTGCAATCTGCGTGATGTTCCTAGCTTTGCAGGCCTGGGATTGCCAATCACCTTTTTGCGCGCGCAAGAAATCTGTCTTTGCACGCGAGACATCCGTCTTGCGCCGGCAAGAAATGTGCCGACCGTCGGAAAAAGGCAAATTTTTCGGTTGACCGCAATGGGTCACCTGCCTATGTTCCGCCCACTTCCAGCCGGGGTGGTCACACCCGCGGAGAGGGAGAGCGTAGCTCAGCCGGTAGAGCAACTGACTTTTAATCAGTAGGTCTCGGGTTCGAACCCCGACGCTCTCACCAAAGTCTCCAACAAAGACAAGCACATAAAGTTTCGCATGAGGAACGATCGCTCTGGTAGATCGGCCTGGGGGAAAATTGGCTTCCGGTTTTCCCCGCCTCTGTGGCATCCTCCCGGCATGCCCGGGCCATCCAAGAAATTAAAGCTCACCCTGTCCTCGAGGAGAACCCCTTTCATTCGCGCGCCCATCCGGCCGATGCGACGAACCCTCGCGACGTCGTCGCAATGATAAACGTCCGGGAAAGCGCCATCACGACAATGGCGGCACGGGGCGTTCTCGATCCTGCTCAGGTGGCCGCCGCGACGCGGTTCCGTGCATTATGGGAGGCCATGGGCGGCAAGGGAGCCGGCGCCTTGCCACCGTCGACATGTTCCCGGCCGTAATCAATGGCGCGCGAGCAAAGAGCTGGCCCGGTCGGGCTCTCCTCGGCACCCGGATGTATGGTCTTGTGTCCGCCGTTTGCGGTGAGGGCTACGCGCTTCATGAGGTGGTCGGCGACGGCAAGCGGGAACGGCTCACAGCGGCGGATATGCTCAGGATGGGTCTGGACGATCTCGCTGAACTGTGGCGGCTAGCAATGCGGCCCTGATGCCCCGCTTTGCCGCCTGTGGAGCCCAACAGCGCGCGTCGCGGGTATAACCGGGGAAGGAATAGCGCCTTCGTTTCCAGAGCCTGAGAAGTGACGTTACGTTTACGGTTCCCATGCGAAAGTTGAGCATTTAATGGGGGAACTGCGATGGCAACTCAATTCCAGTCAGCTGCTCGGCGCAGCTATTGGTTCAGCGTTCTTTTCAGCAGCCTTGTCGATTTCGTAGTCGCATTCATCATCGCGCTGTTCTTCGATAACACGGCAGGCCAAGCTTTTATCGTGGCACTTATCGCAATCGCGGCGTTGTACATTTTCCAGTTGCTCTACGCGCTTCTCGGCGTAATCAAGGTTGCGATCTTGTTCTACTGGTTCGACAAGAAGAAGCGCGTCCAGGCAACGGTGGATGAGATGATCGCGCGGAGGATGCCGAAGCCGGTGCGCTTCTATGCCGACGCCAGCGAGTATCTTCTGAGTGTTGTTAAATCGGACACAGCTAACAACGACGCGAAGCTATATGCCGGCGCAGCGCTTGGTAGCATCGATACCTTACGGGCCACCAACCATAGCTATCAGCTGATCAATCTGGGTTTGGTGTTAGAGGAGGCGATCAAGGAATATGGACGCCTTGTTGGTTTCGTCTGGGATGATGGTTTGGATATCGCGCCTGAAGACTTGGCTGAAATCGAACGTTAAACGCAAGTACTGTCAGCCGCATGGCGGTGGGGCGTATTCGCTCCAACCGAAGCGCGCCTTCAAAATAAACTTGATCGCCCGCAGTGCCACATCGTCACTACCGCCGGCGAGGCGGAGCAGATGACCGACAAGAGCGGCTTCAAGCTTGGCGGCGCCGATGTCCAGCTCGTGGCGAAAGTGTTGCCTCAGCGTTTTCGGGTCGATCTCCAGCGCACGGCTGATTTCGCGTTGGGGAATGCCCTCGGCGGCAAGCATCTGGACGAGACGCCGACGCAGTTCCGTGGGCTGATGTGGAGGTCTGCCAGCGTGTTTTTCGGGTTCTTCATTCATAGAGGGGAAAAATCGAAGTCCAACCCACCTGATGTTTCGTCGGCGTCAAAAAAATTCTCCAGATGAGCGGGCACGCGGGTCCATGGAGCCGTGGCCTTGCAACCTTTCACCCGCTCCCTACGGCTATTGGGTGGAAACCCTACGCCAGATGGCGGGATGGAAAATGAACAACCTCTGCGCCAATTTAGATGCCATGAGTATCATTCATTTGCCTGTACGCGCCGTGCTGATCGTCGTCTGCGGTTTCCTTTCAGGCTGCTGGCAATGGGAGTGCGATCCTCCCGTGCCTGCGCTGCTGCGCAATTTACATGCCACGGGAGGCTGGTGGAGCCAAGGATGTCCTCCTCCCGAAGATTTCCTCCGGCACTCCTTGAAGGAACGCGTTTCGCCGGAGCTAACACGACGTTTGCGCGCGCGATTTCCGCCAGAGAGTGACGGGGCGGCTATGGAGCGATATCTGCTGGCGGAGGGGTTCCAGATTTCCTCACCCTGCGGCGAGCGTGCTCCAAGCGTCCGTCAAGCTCAGTTTCACCAAGACGGTTGCCCATACCCGATGAATGTCAAAATAGCCTGGGAAAGAGCGGAGGACGGAAAATTGGCCTGGATCAAAGGTAGCGTCTCTTACAAATATCCCTGACTGCGAATGACCGAGAACACGATTGTTCATTCCTGCTGCCGGCTTTCTCTGGGCATTCCCGTCTTTGCCGCAGGATGGAGCTTCGCGGAAATCTGCTGAGGCACAGGAACCAACTTCCGCTGCGGTCCGTTTTCTTCTCATTAGCAAAGAGGAGAAATCGACCATGGATTGGAATCGGATCGAAGGAAACTGGAAGCAGGCGAAAGGCAAGATCAAGGAGCAGTGGGGCAAACTCACCGACGATGATCTCGACCAGATCGCCGGCAAGCGCGACCAGCTGGAAGGCAAGATCCAGGAGCGGTATGGCATCGAAAAGGACCGTATCAAACGCGACATCGATGACTGGAGCGGCCGCCAGACTTGGTAGTGCCTGAACAAAAACCCGGTGAAAGCCGGGTTTTTGCCGAAGGAGCTACAGCGATCAAGGGCTCTCGGATGTCACGAACCACCGAAAGCCAAGAGAAGTACGCCGATTGCGATAACCGCTAGCGCTGGCCAGTTTTGGGATATCCCGAGGAATCTGAGGCCTTGGCGTCGTGGTTCCAGCGTGGTGCTGCCTTGCGGCAGCATTTGATGCGGATTACTCGGTTTTCGACGAAGCGCCGACGTAAAGAGAAAAAGAAGTCCGCCGATGATGAGAGCGGCTCCGATCAGGATTGCCCACATGGTGACCTCCATAGAAACCAGGGTCTTGGGGTAAACCAGATCCGGACCTGATCGTTCCGTGAGTAGCTCCTCGCGTGAACAACCTCCACGGAAAGATTGAAGCAAGCTCGCCGGAACCAAAAGCGCTCGCAGTGAATTTGACCGCTGAGCAATCTTGGAGATCCTGATGGACCAGACACCGATGACGGCCATCCGCGGAATGATGCTGTACGTCATCGCTCTTCTCGTCTTGGGCATTCTGGCCGGCGCCGCCTACACGATCTATGGCCATCCCGCCGATCCGTCTGAGCGACCGGCAGCCGATACGATTCCGGAAAAAGCCACGGCTCCGCAGTGAGATGCGCTGTACCAGTTAATGGATTGACCGCCGTGGGAATGATGACCGGGAAAGGTGCTTGCCAGATCCGGCGCGCACCTGGTCAGGTCGTGTTGAAAGGCCCGCGCTCCCCGGCAAAAGATCCGCAAGTGGCGACCAACATGGCTTTGGAAAGCAAGCCGGAAATCCTGTCGCAAGTCGTTCCAACCAGTCAGAAGACAATATTATAGGGAGAACAACCTGCGACAGAGAAAATCGGCACGTAGGTGGGATCATTTGGATTGCGAAGAAGCCGCCTGTCCGAGGCTTTGAGATATTGCATTGGGACACCAGGCCCAGGGGAGTTTGCGGATGAAAGAACATGTCGTCGTGATATCGGGAGCAGGTCCGACAGGCCTGATGCTGGCAGGCGAGTTGGCCTTGGCAGGCGTCGACGTGGCGATCGTCGAACGCCGTCCCAACCAGGAGCTTGCCGGTATGCGGGCCGGCGGTCTAAGTGCGCGCACGCTCGAGCTTCTCGATCAGCGTGGGATCGTCGACCGGTTTCTCGCCGAAGGCCAGATCGCCCAGGTTACCGGATTTGCGGTCACGCGTCTGGATATCAGCGATTTTCCGACCCGGCACAATTACGGGCTGGCGCTGCGGCAGAAGCATATCGAGCGCATTCTGGCCGGCTGGGTCGAGGAGCTGGCGGTGCCGATCTATCGCGGCCGTGATGTTACGGGTTTTGCTGAGGACGATATCGGCATCACCATCGAACTCTCCGGCGGCGCCTCGCTCAGGGCAGGTTATCTCGTCGGCTGCGATGGTGGCCGCAGTCTGATTCGCAAGATTGCCGGCATAGAATTTCCAGGATGGGATGCGACGACCAGCCACATTCTCGCCGAAGCCGAGATGGAGGAGGAGCCGCCATTGGGCATCCATCGCACGGCCCTTGGCATGCATGCCTTCGGCCGGGAGGAATATGAAATTCGCGACGGCAAGGTCGTCTTTGCCAGTGAAGGCCCGATCAATGTCATGGTAACGGAAAAGACGGTCGGCGGCACGGGCGAGCCGACGCTCAGCGATCTCAAGGAAGCCCTGATTGCCGCATGCGGGACAGATTATGGCATCCATAGTCTCAAGTGGATTTCCAGATTCACCGACATGTCACGCCAGGCGGCGGCATACCGCAAGGGCAGGGTGTTCCTGGCCGGCGATGCCGCCCATGTGCATTCTCCGGTGGGCGGACAAGGCCTCAATACCGGTGTGCAGGATGCCGTCAATCTCGGTTGGAAGCTGGCCCAGGTGGTGAAAGGAATGTCGCCTGAAGCCCTGCTCGATACTTACCACGCCGAACGGCATCCGGTGGCCGCCCGGGTGTTGCGGGCGACGATGGCGCAGGTCGCGTTGCAACGGACGGACGATCGAACGGAAGCCTTGCGTGAGATGATAACGGAGCTCCTCGGCATGGAGGAGCCTCGCAAAAGGATCGCGGCCGAGATGTCCGGACTGGCGATTCATTACGATCTCGGCAAAGGCCATCCGCTGCTCGGCCGCCGCATGCCTGACCTTGAGCTCACCACGCCGGATGGTCCTTTGCGTCTCTTTACGCTCCTCCATAATGCACGGCCAGCGCTCGTGAATTTCGGCGCACCCGGCAGCGTCGACATCACGCCGTGGTCGGACCGCGTCACCTTGGTCGATGCCCGATATGACGGTCCATGGGAACTGCCTGCACTAGGCATTGTTTCCGCGCCGGCCGCGGTGTTGATCCGGCCCGATGGCTACGTGGCGTGGGTGGGTGACGGGACGCAGGATGGTCTGCAAGATGCGATGAATAGCTGGTTCGGACCAGCCGGCTAAGGACCGAGAATTCGTGAGCTGTTGGCCTATGCGGCGAGCGAAATCGAACCGCAATCCAAAATCGTCTCGGGCTCGGGCATCGGTTTGCCGCGGCGTTCCCAGGTGCGACGGCTGATGCCGAAAGCCTCCCAGGGGCGCGCTTGGCTAAGGGCGTTGGCAAGATAGTCAGCTCTGGGCAGCGCGCCTGCCGCACGCCGTCGCTCTTCTTTTCGGGCTCGGTCCCGCTGCCGCCGCCTTTCGTTTTGAAGTTTTGTTCTTTTCCGCTTCGGCACATCGAATGCACCAATGGTGCGAATGTCGAGCGCGCTCCGCTCTGAGTAACTCAGATGCAGGGCATGACCGAGAGCGTCGGCGGACAACGAGGAAAAACGCACCTTTGTCCGCTCGTAGATGATGTCCTCTATATCGGCTTTTCCAGCCCATGGAAGCCAGCGCGCCGACCAGCCAAGCACCACGTCGACGAACTCTTGCCTGAATTCGACGAACGCGAGGCTGGCGATCACCTCGACGTAGATCAATGCGTCATCCGCCTCCGGCACGATGTCGCCGTGACGATGCCTGATCAGTTTTTCGATCTCGCGCACCCGGCCCCGGAAATGGTTCCAGCGGCTGACCCGCATGCGTCGCTGTACGACCTTGTATCCCAGCAGGCAGTCGCCGAGCTTGATGGTCGTAACATCCCGAGCAAGGCCATCCCGTTGATCCGCCCTTGCAGCCCGTTTCTCCGATTGAGCCGCTTCATCTGCGCCAATAAGACGATCCATCGAGTTCCCCTTGCGATCTGCCTCGGAGGCCGAAACGACGGATTGTAAAGGAAGTCGAAGGGGGTGATATGCACTCTTTACTCGGCATTCTGTGGATTGTTGAAGAAACGGCGGCCGTTCGATGACCTCGACGCTTCCTAATTAAATGCAAAAGACATTGCAGTTGCACTCGGCGGAATCGCCGGGCGGAGAAAGCGCGGTCGAGCCGCCATGTTTACATCAGCGACGATCAGCGAAAGCCGAAGAAACTCAAAATCGCGAGTACGATAACGACAGCGCCGACAAGCCAGATCAAATTGTTCATGGGGAACCGTTCTCCTGTTAAATCGAGCCAACCGTGACCCGATGACGTAATGCGGGGCGGGGCTTGCGGTTCCCTAACCATTCCGATTGCTGCAGCGCGCCTTCTCTCGCGACGCAGTCGTTCAACGGCTGTTTTCTTGCAAAGCGGGGTTCAGCAGCTGCTTGCGCCTCGGCGGTTAGACAATCTCAGCAGCGAAGCGTTGAACGAATGTCGGCCGTCTGTGCTTCAATAGCTGCACGAGCGCGCATTGCCGGGTCTGAATCCACCCGCGCAGGCAGGGTTTATCGAGCTATCGCGTTGATATTGAAAATCCTGGTTGTCGGGCCTTGCCGTCGACGTGCAGGCAGAAGTAATCGTGGATGTACCGAGCAGCGCTGCGGCGGCTACAAATGAAAGAAATCGGTTCATTTGAACTTCTCCTTGCGAGATTGTCATGGTCGCAACCTATTATGCCAATACGAGCCTATACGAAAACTTCCGGCCGGCTTGATCACGCTCACTTGATCTGAAGCATTCGTTACATTGATCAATCGATCTCACTTCGTGATGCGTCGAGGCTCGATTGATGTTCAAATCTATTCTTCTTTAATCTAATCGGGCTATTCTGCCATTATGGAAGTAGTTTCAATGGCGTTTTGAGCGTGACGTAACCAATTTTGACTTGAATTAAACACGTTTTTTCAGTAAATTTATAGCATAAAAAGTATTATAAATGGGAGGATACTATGTCTTCAACTCGGTTTGACCCGGTTTTGCTTCATCGCAAGCATTTCATCGATGAAATCACGTGCCTCGATGAAATCCTGGATTTCCTGGACGAATGGCCGGAGGACAAACGAGGTTTGGCATATGACACGCTGTTGAAGGCGTGCAGGGATACGGCCAGCGGCCGTTTCCCGCTGAGCGCCACGCGCGAGAATTTTCGGCGTTTTCTGAAAATGTCGGGCGTGCTGGCAAACGTCGAGGCTGCCCCCAAATTCGAGCGGCTGATGAACGAGCGAACTGTCGGCAATGCTTAGCAAGATATAGGCTCGTCAACGGGCCTATCCCGCAGGCGAGGGCGCGCCGTAACATCAGTTGCGGCGCGTTCTGGTCTCGGTATTTACGGATCTGACCATCGCCTATTTCTTGGCCACAAAGCACCGCGACAAGCACCTGTAAGAGGCAGGCGGTTGTCGGTTCTCAGCAGACTTAGGCCGCGCCCGCACTGGCCCAGTCGCATCGGAAGGCCAGCACAGGCTTCGAAAACCCTTTGAGCCGTCGGCGCGTTGCGTGACCGAAAAGATCGGCGGCGCCATATTCCCGAAAAATATTCTCCGAGACGAGGATCTGGTCGCTGGAGGCTGCTGCGCAGAGACGCGCGGCAAGTTGCACGGTCGAGCCGAAAAGGTCATTGCTGTCCTCCACTGGTTCGCCGCAATCCAGTCCGATGCGGATATGAATCGGCTCGGCGTTTCCGCCGTTGTAACGATCGAATTCGCGCTGAATCGCCATGGCGCATTCCACCGCTGCAGCCGTCGTGGCAAAGGCCGCCATGATGCCGTCGCCGGTGTGCTTCACTTCCCGGCCTGAATTCTGGCTGAGGCACCGGCGCACGATTGCGTCATGAGCCCGGACCATTTCGGTCGCCATGCGGTCGCCGAGGCGTGATGTCATCGCGGTCGAGCCGACGATATCGGTAAACAGGATTGCCCGGTGGCCGGGATCCACGTCGACAGAGGATTGGCCGGGCGCCGGCTCAGGATCGTGAATGCGGCCGAGGAAAGCCTCGACGGCTGACAAGGCGACCTCGACGATCTCGTTGGCGACGAAGCCGTGCGCCTCGCGATGCACACATTGCGCGGTTTCCGCGTCCGGCGCATCCACCAGGCAAAAGGCGGTTCCGCGCCGCTGATCGAACCAGTAGGTGAGGAACTTGACGCCGTACCGATCCTGAATGTCGAGATCCATGCGATGCGCCCGGGCGACGTCGGCGGCTGACGTTCCCTCGAGATAGTGCCGGTCCATGAAGATAGGCATCGCGCGCTCCTCCCAGATCCGCCGCGTGAGAGATGGACGGCATTGTACGACCTCGAGGCAACTCCGTCCATCTATGGCACAGTCAAGGAATGATCATAAATGCTCTTTCTTCCAGAAAAACATGGCGTTGCTGTAAACCATTTGGAGTATAGAAAGGAGATGTTTGAGTTTTAATCAGTCAACCCTGGATGTGAACCCGATTTTTACCATAATTGATCGATTAGTGGCTGATCGCAGGACTCTGGCGGCCGTTCAGCAGGCTTCAGGCGTTTCATCTTCAAGGACGCCGGGAGATCTGGCGGGCCGGGACACCGCAGGGCCGGGAGACTGAAGGGATGGAGAGACACGTCTGTTCCAACATCAAATCCGTGCAACGCGCTTCGGCTGTACCTAGCCTGGCAACGGCACGCAAATTGCATCGCACTCATAAGCTCCACCGAAATTGGGAAAAGCTGTAGCAAAGTGAGACAGACGGCACATTTTCGACCGGTCGGCTTGGCCTCGATGGGGCTCGGTCATTATGCCGTTATCAACTCTGTGTGGGACGCCGCGCGTACGCTTTTGCACGACTGGCCCGTCGATGACGGCGAAGATTATCTCGAGGCCGTCAAGTCATGCCTGGATGCGATCATCGGCGATCTCCCGCCCGACGAAGTGCGGGCGGCATTCATCCGGGCGGCGCAGGAGGCGGGCATCGCCGTTATAGAGGCTGCGGACTGAATGTCTGCCGCGCCCAAGCCGCCAGCTTGATACGCCCGTCCCGAACCCGAAATCACCCCAGCGCTTGACTTCTTCGGCCAAAGTTCTATTTTAGAACAAAACAGGAACATTGGAGATGATCATGACGCATACGGAACAGGTGATCGCCAACGCCCTTGCGCTTGTCGAAGCGTCCCGCGCAGCGCGCGAGCGGGATCAGCTGCGGCGTGCCGCCTGGCAGAAGAAGGTCGAACTCAGCCGGCCGCTGCCGCCTTTGCCGCGTCCGGTTCAATTGCCGCTGGCGCTGAACTGATGCAGCCGGCAACGATCTTGGAACCCAATCGCGCAAGCACGAAACAGGCATTGTCCGACCGAGCTGGGCCTGATCAAGCCTCGTCGGATCAAGCTTGGCCCGATCAGGCTTGGGAAGTCGAAGCCGTGCTTGCCTGGCATGACGACAATGCCAAGGCGGCGATACGCTCGCTGCTCGACGACTGCAAACATCTCCGCCAGCAACTGGCGCTGGCGGAAAGCATGATGAGCCGCGGAATGGCCCGCGGTTGGACGCCGCGATACGAGCGCGACGCCCTCTGAAACGGAGGCGATCCGGAGCGCCAATCGGCCGCGTGACATGCGCCCGTTCCGAAAAACCCGCATAGGCGCACACATCCGGCTCGTCCGCGATCGCGGCGGTTTTCCCGCAGCCGGGGCTCCGCGCCGCCTGTTATCGGACCCGGCGATGACCCCGTGACTCTTTGAATTGGCGCCTATCCCGTCAGGCCGACATTCGCGAGATAGGCCTCCAGCGCCCACACATCCGCGGAGGCGACGATGGCGCCGACATAGCCGTCCGGACGCACGAGCACCCAGTCGCCTGCTGTGGGGGCATAGGCGTCCCGGAAATGGCCGCCGTCGTCTATCAGATCGCCGCCTCGCCCGATCCGGTGGATGTGCAGGCCTGTGCGCGGCGGCAAGGCGGCTTGCACTTCATAGCCGAGCAGCGTCCAATGCGCGCCCTTGAACAGCTCGAACAGACGCACCGGCTGGCCGGCGGCGCCACGTATCGGCGCATCCGGCGCACGGTCGCCCGCAAGCAGGCCGCCATGTCGCTCCGGCTTTTCCAGCGCGAAGGAGGATTCGGGGTAGCCGATGTCGAGTTGATGGACCTCGCGGCCGCGCCGCATCTCGCCGCGTTTGAGAGCGTCGAGAAGACTGGTGGCGAGACCGAGCATCGTCGCTGCGACGGGGCGGCGCTCTTCCTCATAGCTGTCGAGCAGCGCGTCGGGGGCGCCCGCTGCGACCGCCGCCAGTTTCCATCCGAGATTATAGGCGTCCTGAACGCTGGTATTGAGACCCTGTCCGCCGGTCGGCGGATGCGTATGGGCGGCATCGCCAACCAGGAAGACGCGGCCCAGCCGGTAGCGATCGGCAAGCCTTGCATTCATGTTGAAGGCCGAAGCCCATGAGACCGACTGGACCTCGATGTCGTCGCGGCCGCTGCGCTCCTTGACCAGGGCGGACAAGCCTGCCGCGGAAAGATCGACCTCGCCTTCGAGCGGGATGGGTGCCTGGATCTGGAACAGATCCGTTCCGGCGAGCGGGCAAATCGCAATCTGCCGCTGCATGTCACCTTGGCCGAAGCGATGCCATGCGTCGCGATCCAGTCCGGTTAGAAGGACATCGGCGACGATGGCGCGCACGCCGAGCGTCTTGCCGGGAAAGCCGATATCGAGCGCATGGCGCACGAAGCTGCGGCCGCCGTCGGCACCAATCAGCCAGCGCACGCGGACGGTCTCTTCGCCGGATGTGCTCCTGAGCCGCGCAGTCACGCCGGCCTCATCCTGTTCGAAGCCGATGAGATCGCTGGCGAATTCGGGCCGGTGGCCAAGCTCCAGCAGGCGCCCGCGCATCACGCCTTCGGTGAGGAACTGCGGCACCATCAGCGGAAGATGATAGGGCTCGGCAGGCGTCGGCTCCTCACCCACCACGGCGTCGGATTCGCTGAAGCTGCCGTCATCGCGATATTCCCGTTGCCGGGGATAGGCGCCGCCGAGTGCGACGATCCGGTCGAGAATGCCGAGATCCTCGAAGACTTCCTGGGTTCGCGGCTGGATGCCCTTGCCGCGGGAACCGCGGAACGGGTCGTTCAATTTCTCGATCAGGCGGAAGGATACGCCGCGCCGCGCGAGCTCGATCGCCAGCGTCAGGCCAGCCGCACCGGCGCCCGATATCAGCACGTCGACTGTCGAATTCTCTGTCATTGCTTTCTCCATATGTGTATTATGCACATAATAGGAGAATCGGCATGGCGTCAACAAAGAATGTGCAAAATACACATATAAGCGAGAAGCTGCGCGAGTTGCATGGAGCATTGATCGAGATCGTCAGCGTCATGAACCGCCCGCAGCGCGACGAGCAGATGGTCCGCGAGGCGGGCATTTCGCTCGATCGCGCCCTGTTTCCGCTGCTGGTCACGATAGAGCGGCTCGGTCCCATTGGGGTCGTCGAACTCGCCGACCGCGCCGGACGCGACTACACCACCGTCAGCCGCCAGGTCGCCAAGCTCGAAAGCCTCGATCTGGTGGAGCGCCGCGGCAGTGCCGCCGACCGGCGCGTGCGCGAGGCGGTCATCAGCCCCAAGGGCAAGGCAATGACCGATCGCATCGATGTCGCCCGCGAGAGGATCGGCCGCGCCATCTTCGAGACCTGGGACGAGCAGGACTTCAATGAACTCGTGCGGCTCATGCGGAAGTTTGCAAAGGATATCAGCGGCGATATCGGCAGCAGCGCGGGGGAAACGCAGGGCGAGGGCGGACCGCAACCGGGTTAACCTCGGAATCCTTGCTTGATGTGGCGGTGAATTCACCGGAGCCATTGCGCCGATGCGTCTGCAATGGTTTTGTAGCCTCCTGCAATCGCAACGCTTTCCGGTGATTCCCAATGTTCGATATTCTGTGGCGCGGCCTGTTGATCGGCGCCGGCGCAACCATCCTCATGGACCTCTGGGCGATCCTGCTCACCCAGTTCGGCCAGGCGGCGCCCAACTGGGCACCGGTCGGCCGATGGTTCTGGCACCTTCGCCGCGGCAAAGTCTTTCACGACAGCATCGCCGATGCCGAGCCCTATGCCAATGAACTGGCGCTCGGCTGGATCAGCCATTACGCCGTCGGCATTCTCTATGGGATGATCTTTGCCATCATCATGGGCTCGGCCTGGCTGGCGGCCCCGACATTTCTTCCCGCCTGGATCTTCGGCATCGTCACCGTCGGGGCAGGGTGGTTCTTGCTGCAGCCGGGCCTCGGCATCGGCTGGGCGGCCTCCAAACACCCGACCCCGAACAAGGTCCGCTGCTTCAATCTGCTGGCTCATACGGTGTTTGCATTGGGGCTTTATGGGACTGCGCTGATCATAGGGTGAGCGCGGGGTCGGTTTGGTCCGGCCTAAGGGCTGCCCCTCACCCTAACCCTCTCCCCGTAAGGACGGGGAGAGGGGACGTGCCCTGCGAGAGCGAGGTGGGACGGAGAGGTTGCGGCATGTCCCTTCGCCCCGCGAGCGGGGAGAAGGTGCCGGCAGGCGGATAAAGGGCAGGCGGCGATCATGGGGCGAAGCAGAGCCCTTGCCAAAGGTCTCCCCAGACAGCCTCGCCTTACCGCGCCGCCCAGTTGGCGCCGCGGCGGAAGATGGTCTTCATCTGGGGCACGTCGAACTCCTTGGCCTGATGGCCGAGCGAGGAATAGAAGACGCGGCCCTTGCCGTATTTCCGTTTCCAGACGACCGGCATGACGACGCCGTCGATCCAGTAGGCGTGCTCGCCGGTGAATTTCGTCGTCGCCAGAACCTCGTTCGAGGGGTCGACATGCATGTAATATTGCTCTGACGTATAAGGGAAATCGGCGATCCCTTCGACGAGAGGGTCGTCGGGTCGGGTGATGTTGACGGTATAGTCGATGATGTTGCCGGGGTGAGCCACCCACTGGCCGCCGATGATGAACTGATAGTCGACGGAATCGCGGAAGGCATCGCCTGCACCGCCGTGATAGCCGGCAATGCCGACGCCGCTTTCGATTGCCGCGGCGAGGTTCTTCACCTCCTCCTTCTCG
>Ga0209256_1002676_pt1 | contig 13974 bp, 9 predicted proteins | sample AraplaCol_mCL_r2_2_FD_184270 | JGI IMG/M metagenome (GOLD analysis project Ga0209256, IMG submission 184270) | Arabidopsis root microbial communities from North Carolina, USA - plate scrape MF_Col_mCL_r2 (SPAdes) (version 3) | ecosystem: Host-associated > Plants > Roots > Endosphere | place: USA...
TGGGTTTTGCGGACGATCCCATGCATGGCCTGTCCTGCGACAGCTTCTCGGGCAGCGCGACCGCGAAGCTCCAGACGACGTCGTTCGTCATGCGCACGGCGGCGCTGCGCTGATAGCGTCCGCAAACTCAGTCACGTAGCCCGTCCGCTACCGCGCCTTCCTGCCCTGCCGATCCAGATGATAAGTCAGCGCCAGCGACAGGCAGATCGATAGCTCCTGCTTCGGCAGCCGGCCCGTCACCGGCACCAGCAATGCCCGCGTCTGCCGGTACTCGAACTGATCGGGAAAGCGCTCGCGAAAATTATCGACCAAGGTCGTCCTGCAGTTGAACAGGATGGCGGCGTGGTCGGAATCCTTGAGACGTCCGAGCCGGATCGTGGAGCCGCTGCCGGTCTCCTCCGTCAGATAGGCCGGCTCGCCCCATTTCAAGGTTTCGGTGAGCTTGCCGACATCGTCATCGGCCGCAGCCGCCGCGAAGATCAGGTCGCGCACCTCCAGCAGCCGCTTGCCGATCGGCGCCGGAAGAGCGCCGAAGGCGCGACTGACCTCACGCGGCGGCGATGACACAACCATTTGCGTCTCCGTTCCCAAACGAACACGCGCGATTTGTAGCCTGAATGGAGCGAAAGCGTAATCCGGGCTACGTCAGCAGGGCTTGAGGCGCCAACGCCTCAGATCATCCCCAGCGCCTGCATATAGGTTTCGAGAATGGTCTCGGCCTCGGCGCGCTCGTTCGGGTCCTGCTTGCGCATGCGCACGATGGTGCGGAGCGCCTTGACGTCGTAGCCGTTGCCCTTGCTTTCGGCATAGACGTCCCGGATGTCGTCGGAGATCGCCTTCTTCTCTTCCTCCAGCCGCTCGATGCGCTCGATGATGGATTTGAGCTGGTCCTTGGCAAATTTCGTCGCGGGCTCGTCGTCGCGGACGGCGGCGGTGGTGGCCATCTTGGTACTCCAAATGGAACTGGCAAAACGAGGTGACGCCGGCATCCTCACCGCGCGTGCTGGGGAGAACCCTTAGGGTTGGCGTCCCCCGCGTTCAAGCAAGCATCGCGCTCGTCCACAGCGCGCCCACACCTTCCTGCGGCGGGGCGAAGAAAGCTGTTGTGTGGTGCGACTCAAAGGCCGCGCGAATTCAATGCCCGTGGCCGTGAGGATGGACCTTCTTCATCGTCTCGATCTGCTCGGGCGTGGCCGCGCCCTGGTATTTCGCCTTCCAGGCCTCGTAGGGCATGCCGTAGACGGCCTCCCGGCTCTCATCCTTGCTCATGGCCGCGCCTTGCGCGTCGGCGGCTTCCTTGAGCCAGTTGGACAGGCAGTTGCGGCAGAAGCCCGCCAGATTCATCAGGTCGATGTTCTGGACATCCGTCCGCGTCTTCAGATGCTCCACCAGGCGCCGGAAAGCGGCCGCCTCGAGCTCGGTTCTGGTTTTGTCGTCGATTGCCATGGCTGCTTCCCTTGGATCCCCGTGGACCTGACCCGATGGAGGTCACCCTTACGGGATCAGGTGGGCTCTGTCACAGATTTTGCCATATCCCGGCGCAAACCGGCCGAAACCGCTGCCACCGACCTTTTCGGGGCGGTTCCCCGGCCCTACGCCAAATCGTCAATGATCTGGTATAGCTACCGCGACAATGATTGCCGAATCTCCCCGCACCCCACTTCGCCTGCTCGCCCGGTTGGTCCCGGTGCTGGTGATCGCCTTGCTGTGCCTTTGCGCCAGTCCGGCCTCCGCCGATTTCCGCCTCTGCAACAACACCTCGAGCCGTGTTGGCATTGCGCTCGGCTACAAGGACGCCGAAGGCTGGACCACGGAAGGCTGGTGGAACATCTCGTCGCGCTCCTGCGAGACCCTGCTGCGGGGAACGCTGGTCGCCCGATACTATTACATCTACGCGATCGACTATGACCGCGGCGGCGAGTGGTCGGGGCAGGCCTTCATGTGCTCGCGCGACAAGGAGTTCACCATCCGCGGCACCGAGGATTGTCTCGCGCGCGGCTATGACCGGACCGGCTATTTCGAGGTCGACACCGGTGAGCAGCGGGCGTGGACGGTGCAATTGACTGACGCCAACGAGCAGCCGGCGCAGCAACGCGTACCCGGCCTGCCCGGTCCGGTTGGCCCGGGCGGGGTTCCGGGTTTGCCCAACGGCCCGCCCGGTGGTACGCCCCCGGCCGCGCCTGGTCTCCCGCCAGCCGCCGCCCCGCCCCCATCTGGAAATAAGCCATGAGGCGTCTTCGCCGTATCAAGATTCTCGCGACCCTGGGACCGGCTTCTTCAGATCTCGCAATGATCCGCCGCCTGTTCGAGGCCGGCGCCGACCTGTTTCGCATCAACATGAGCCACACCCCGCACGACAAGATGCGGGAGCTGGTGGCGACGATCCGCAACGTCGAGTCCAGCTACGGCCGACCGATCGGCATCCTGGTCGACCTCCAGGGCCCGAAGCTCAGGCTAGGAGCTTTCGCCGAAGGCTCGGTGCAGCTCCAGAACGGCCAGACCTTCACGCTCGATTCCGACAAGACGCCGGGCGATGCCACGCGCGTCCATCTTCCGCATCCCGAGATCCTGGCGGCGCTGCGGCCCGGCCACGCGCTGCTGCTCGACGACGGCAAGGTCCGGCTGATCGCGGAGGAAACCTCCAAAGAGCACGCGGTGACGCGTGTCGTGGTCGGCGGCAAGATGAGCGACCGCAAGGGCGTCAGCCTACCCGACACCGATTTGCCGGTCTCCGCCATGACGTCGAAAGATCGCGCCGACCTCGAGGCCGCGCTCGTCACCGGCGTCGACTGGATCGCGCTGTCCTTCGTGCAGCGCGCCGACGACGTGCTCGAAGCCAAGAAGATGATCCGAGGCCGCGCCGCCGTGATGGCCAAGATCGAGAAGCCGCAGGCGATCGACCGCCTCGCCGACATCATCGAGGCCTCCGACGCGCTGATGGTGGCGCGCGGCGATCTCGGCGTCGAGCTGCCGCTCGAGCGCGTGCCGAGCCTGCAGAAGCAGATGACGCGGATGGCGCGCCGCGCCGGCAAGCCGGTGGTGGTCGCGACCCAGATGCTGGAATCGATGATCCAGTCGCCGGTGCCGACCCGCGCCGAAGTCTCCGACGTCGCAACCGCGGTCTATGAGGGCGCCGACGCCATCATGCTGTCGGCGGAATCGGCGGCCGGCAAATTCCCGGTCGAGGCGGTCTCGACCATGAACCGCATCGGCGAGGAGGTCGAGCGCGACCCGATTTATCGTTCCGTGCTCACCGCGCAGCGCCCCGCGCCGGAAGCCACTGCGGGCGACGCCATTGCCGACGCCGCGCGGCAGATCGCCGAGACGCTCGATCTTCCGGCCTTGATCTGCTGGACTTCATCGGGCTCAACCGCCGTGCGGGTGGCGCGCGAGCGGCCGAAGCCGCCGATCGTGGCGATCACGCCGAACATCAACGCCGGCCGCCGGCTCGCGGTGGTCTGGGGCGTGCATTGCGTGGTGGCGGAGGATGCGCGCGACCAGGACGACATGGTCAGCCGCGCCGGCCAGATCGCTTTCCGCGACGGCTTCGTCCGCGCCGGCCAGCGCGTCATCATCGTCGCCGGCGTGCCGCTCGGCATCCCCGGCACCACCAACATGGTCCGCATCGCCTCGGTCGGCCCCGAGGGCGACGCGAACATGTAGGTCGGCCAGGGCCCGCCAGGCAAAAAATCGAAAAACAACCCCATGCAAAGTGGCCGGAGCCTTCGGCGAGCTTGCTGCGGTTTTGTGAAAAGGCTCGCTCAATCAACGACCTGAGCCGGGTCAGGCCACCGCGTCGGTCGCGTTGCGTTTTTACGCCCCAACCAGCGCCTTCGTGGTCGGCAGCAGCGTCTGCTGCACCACCAGACCGCGGGCGCGGGCGTCCATGACGCCGACCGCGCGCAGTGCCAGCAGCGTCACGGTCTGCACCGCATCGCGCATCTTTACGGGATCGTCGAGATTGTCGGGTGCGAGCGGCCCGACCAGGGCCTCGTGCAGCGCACCGAGCAACGCGGTGGCGGCGAGCGCGGTGTCCTGCGCCGGCAGGTGACCGGCGCGCACCGCAGCGTCGATCCGACCCGCGATCTCGCCCGCGATCTCGCGCCGGCTGGCGAGCCTGGAGGCGCTGACATCGACATCAACCGGCTCGGCCAGGATGCCCCAGGCCAGCCTGCGCTGCGAGAGGGTATGGACCGCCACCGTCGTCACGGCCGCGGCCAGCGCCGAGGACGGCCCCGGCGCGGCATCGGCGGCCCGGCGGATCGCCGCGAGCTCGTCGCGGGAGACCTCGGCAATGAGTTCGGAGATCAGATCGGCCTTGGAGGGGAAGTAGCGGTAGACCGTGCCGGCCGCGACATTGGCCCGGACCGCGACCGGCGCAATCTGCACCGCCGCCATCCCGCCTTCCGCCGCAGTCTCCCGCGCCGCCGCCAGAATTGCGCTGCGCCGCGCCGCAAGGCGCTTCACCACTTGATGCGTCCGCCGATAAACCATGGCGCGCTTCCTGTCCCACACGCCAGCCGCACGCCCTGCGACCGAACGCTTCGTCACGTCAAAAGATGCAAATCGCCCCTCAAGGACTGAACAACTATTCAGAGTGAATGACAAGACAGGAAATGCATGACGCGTCGCAGCGACCGGACTGGAGCGTCAACCCTGCTTGTGCAAGGCCTCGTCCCGGAAACTGCCCAAGGGGACGAGCGGGAGACGAGATGGCTATCGCGCGATGTCCATTTGGAAGGACCGCCGCGCGATCTCGGCACCTTGTCGGCGCAAAACGAAAGTTGCCCGATAGGTGCCGGCCGGCCAAGCGGAGCCTGCGCGCTTTCGTCCAGCCGAGATGAAATACTGGGCCTGGTCCCGTGGCAGTTTCGGCGCGCGATACTCCGCCACGACCTGCCCCTCAGGTGACCTCAACTCGAGCGCTTGCTCGTCGTCCGCCTGAAGTCCGATTGCGCGAACATACGCAACGATGGCGGCCGATTGAGAGCCAGGCAGGGATCGCTTGACCTCACCTGTCTCGATCTCGTCCATGGTCACCGCGTGATCGGCAAAGCCGGCATTGATGATCTCGGTGGACGGGGCGTTCGAAACGGAGTTTTGCGCCTTCTGCCACAGCGAACGGCCGGAATTGCATTCGCCCTTCGCGGCGCCCTCGGCGAATGGATCCACAATTTTTCCGTCATGCCTCACCGTGAAATGGAGGTGTGGGAACTCGGTGTTTCCGGACAGCCCCACCAGACCTAGCGCCTGCCCGGAGCTGACATTGTCGCCGGGCTTCACCTTGAGACTGCCCTTGGCCATGTGGCAGTATTGCGTGCTCCAGCCATTTCCGTGTTCGACGACGGCGCCGTTGCCGCATTCCCTGCCGGTGATTGCCGCTTTGCCGACGACCTTGACCGAGACGTCATCCATGCCATCGCGCGTGTGGGCAACGCGCCCCGACGCGGCGGCAACGACCTCGACCCCTTTTCGCTGAACGTCCAGATCGGGCAGCCGGATGTCGGTGCCGTCGTGACCGTCATAGGTTCGGTGGCCACATCGATAGTCAAAGGTCTTGTCCGAGGGATCATGGTCGACGTAGTTCTGGATGAAGCAGGTCGTTCCCAACTCGCAGGCAACCGGCCAAGCGAACGGTTGTAGCTCGGCGCTGCGAGCCGCCGACGCACACGTGATGGCCGCGCAGACCACCGATACAGACACAAGCGCTCTCATCCGATCCGTCCGTTCCGACAAACGGGCGCGCGACAAAGTGCAGTCCTGCAGCGAGAATTTCATTCCTGATGTCCCAAGAACCTTGGCCAACATCGGTACACCGAGAAAACATTGGTACCGGTGAGGATCACCCACGAAAGCGACGATCGATCCCTATCTGCCGGATTTTTCCCGATTAAGCCAAGCCTGCATCTCTCGTGCGATGAAAACGAATCCCAAGCAGCCCGTCAGGATGAACAGCAGATGAAGCCCAAACAAACCGACGAAGTTGAATGGATGGTCTTCAAACGTGATCAGTTGATGATTGCTGGGCCCGCCCCTTTCAGAATCGTTCGGCACTCGGCATCTCATCGTCTCCGCCAATTTTGCCCGGAGGTTCGCGAAGGAACCGGCTTCAAAAATGGTGGCAAATTGCCGCAAGCAAAACGAGCGCGATCTCATTCGCTGTCTCATTGCGGTCATTGGCAAACGAATCGATCGCGATTGAACAGCGATCGAATGAGCATCTTCAAATGCTTGGAGTTGCGGGTTCCAAATTTGATTTGAATCTTCGCTGCTTCGCGCGTCAGCGCGCCACGTCCTCGGAAAAGCGCGAGGTTGTGTGTCGCTTCTTTACATCTCGAAGTTCTTATGTAGTGTCCGCAACCGGACGTTGACGTCGGCCCGCGCGCAGTGCGCAGGCGGTATCGATGTTCGGGGGCCGTGGTTGTGACTGGCGTTTGGAATACGTTCAGAGACTGTTTGCGCGGCGCACGTTCATTGCGCGCTCACCAAGGCCACGCAGCCAATTTATCGCCAGGTAATGTCGAGAGTTTAAACTGCAGTTTCGCTGCCGCCAGGCTGCGGACTTCACTCTCATGCGCGAACGGAGCGAACAGTATGAAGCGGCTCATGAGCTTCCCTCTCGCTCTCATTCTCCTTCTCATGGTGTTGCCGGATCGCGCAGCAGCCGCTGAGTCATTTTCGGTGCGATGTGAAGGTGGCGATCCGGTCCGACCCTACTTCGCGACGTTCGACATCGACGCCAAAGCGATCGTCTTCGAAACGCCACCGACGAATGTCGAAGCATATTCCGGGATAAATCTACGCGCTGGAGAGATCATTTCCACGGAGAATGGAAGAATCGAGTTCATCGTGCCCGTCCTTCCGGGAAGACTCGACCTGATTTTCGATCGCAATCAAAAGACGATGACCTGGCCTGGAATGGATGCCCCGACCTTTCGGCCGACCTTGATTCACCAATGCACCGTCACCCCGCCGAGAAGCATTTTGAGCTTCCGGGCTCGCGATCCAATTCAGCATCCGATCTCGGTCCGCTGTGAGGATGCCGGAGACATGTACTTCACGATGGATGCAGCATCGAAACAAGCAGTCTTCGAACGCGGCAAGGAGGGGCGACTGTACCAAGGTGCCGTGACCGATGTCCAACAGGACGAGGTCACGCTGTCGATGAATTTTGACGTTCCTCGTCGGATCGTATGGAACAAAAGCCGTCAGACCATCACAATCGAAGGCATTGAGGGCGATGCGGCGCGACCACGAGGCGTCATGCAGTGCCAGGAAGTCGCCGCCCGAACGATGATCGTCTACCACGCGAGACTATGGCGACGGTGAGCGCCAGCCACGGATAGACCCGCGGCAATGATCTCATCCGCTGCTGCATTCAATCGAAGAGACAACGACAGTTCACCGGCCACCCGCCGGGGTCTACTGAACTGAATGTCGCTACCACAAAATTACTTGGGAGATGGAGATGGAATACTACACCGTGAAGCCGGCGGAGCCTTCGGCGATCTATGAAGCCCTTCGGGATTTCCTAGACGGTGCTCTCGATCCTCTCCTGCAGACCAATCAGAGTTCACTACCTATCAAGTTTCTATACAAGTATTTTGGTCCGGGCAGCGTCGCCAGCGAACTTAACAAGGTAATTACCAGAGAAGACGGCTTTTTCTATTTTGACGGAGTTAAGATCATCGCCGACTCCGCTCTCAAGGCCGAGATCGCCGCAGAACTGGCAAATGCAGCCAAGGCAGCCGTGCTTGGACTCTTTGGTGTTACCGCACTCCCTATCGGGGTTGAGATTGTAGTGGCAGGTGTCGCTGCCGCGGGCGCGACGTGGGTCTACCAATCGTTTGTCCAACCCGTCTTGGGGCACTTTCACGAAGTATTAGGCGAGGCGTCGACGAGACTCGAAATCGCGGACAGCACCGGCAGGGCCATGACCGGCGTGGTTTACCGCAATGGGCTTGCAGCAGAAGGGAAGTCGACCGTCGACGCGGTGTTAAGCCTTCTCAATTTTTCGGCAGGCAAGTTCGACGTCAACTCTCATGTCGCCATTTATACCCCGCAAAACAGCGACAAGGAGAGCATCGGATATGACATCCTTGCCGGCAATCACCTCGCCCGAATCGCTGGCGCGCTGGGGGTAACGACGACCGAAATCGCTAACCGCTCCGGACTCGATGCCAATAGCGTTACAGCAAAGAATTCCGACCTTCTCGCGCCTTACCTGTCGGGGGCGGACTTCAGCATCATGCAGACTGGTGCGAAACTAAGCTTGCACATGTACGACAAGAATATCGGTGACGACCTGACGTTGCTGAAAAAGGAGATCTCCATCGGCGGAGACTTGAGCGGTCTCGACTTACAAGCGGCGCAACTTGCGGTGTTTGGCACCGATGGCGGCGACAACATCGACGTCACCGTCTCGACCGGAAAGGTTTACGTCTATGGCGGGATGGGATCGGACACCATTCGCGGCGGTGCAGGAGGCGATGTTCTGTGGGGTGACAGCCCGGTTGGTCCGAGCAATGGAGAAGTCGATTTCATCCACGGCGCGGGTGGCAACGATGAGATATTCGGCGGTGGCGGTGGCGATCAGCTCTTCGGAGATGATGGCGCGGATTACATCGAGGGCGGAGCCGGTGACGACACGATCGATGGCGGAACCGAGATGGACGAGATCTGGGGTGGCGTGGGCAGTGACACCATCCACGGCGGCGAAGGAAATGACGTCGTCAGGGCAGGATCAAGCGTTCCCCGCGAGGATGATACTGGCGCGACCAACAAGCTCTATGGCGATGGAGGACGCGACGAAATCTATGGCGCCGAAGGTAACGATCAACTCTATGGCGGCGCCGACGAGGACAAGCTGTCGGGCGGTGCCGGCAACGACGTTCTTATGGGGCAAAGGGGAGATGCGGAGTATAGAGGCGGGGACGGAGCCGACATCTTCGTCATTGATCGAGGCGCCAAGCGCATCGTTATCAAGGACGCTAGTGCCGAGGATCGACTAGTCATCCGTGCGAGCGACGTCGCAAGCCTCAAAGACTCCGAGGATCAGTATTCCTACAAACCGACATATAGTGATTGGGCCATCGTGATCGGAACGGGAGTATATGGCCCGCCTGGCTCGCTGTATGCGAGTTTGCAGGGGCACTGGTACATCGAAGTGCCCGACCGCCCAGAGGAAAAATTCGCCGTCGATTACGAGGCGAAACTGAAGAACGGCAATCTCGAGCTGACGTTCCGGGACGTTGGTTACAAGGGTGCTCCCGAGATCGTCGTCGTCATCGAGAACTTCAAGGCCGGGATGCTTGGTCTCGATAGTGTTCCGCATTCGACGTGGGCTGATCACTGGTATGACAGTGTGTCTATTCCCATTCCGGTCACGACCCTGATTGGCACCGAATCGGACGGGGGCCAGCAGCGACAGCTTGACGCCTCAACTTCGGCGGTCGGAGACGATCACCTCCTCGGTTCGAATACCGATGACGACCTGCTTGGCCTAAGCGGGAACGACGTACTCGAGGGTAAAGCAGGCGTAGACGTACTAGATGGCGGGAGCGGTGATGACGTTCTGACCGGCGGTGCCGGTGATGACGAATTGGCCGGAGGTGGTGGGTCCGACACCTATTACTATTCCTCAGCCGATGGCAGCGACATCATTGGTGAGATCGCATCCGAGACCGACGTCAACACTCTGGTGCTGACGGACCTTAATCTCGCGGACGTGACGTTTTCGTTCGAAGCGGGGAGTTCTTACGATCTGATCGTCACCATCGGGACGACTGGAAAGACGATTCGGGTTTTCGGACAGTTCGATCTCGGCCAAGCGCCGCTTGGCCTCTCTCAGATCGAGTTCGCGGATGGCAGCGTTCTGGATCGGGCCGCGATCGAGCTGGCGGCTGGATTTCAGGCGCCGATCGGAGACATCATCGGGACCGAAGCTGCGGAAACGCTGACGGGAGACTCTTTCGGAAATTGGATCAAAGGCAACGGTGGCGATGATATCGTCGACGGAGCCGGTGGCAACGACGAAATTAACGGGGGTGCCGGGTCTGACGTGCTGAATGGCGGAGCCGGCAACGACATTTTCGTCGCGGAAGCATCCGACGGCAATGACATCATCAATGGTGGTGACGGGGCAGGCGATGAACTAGTGTTCTGGAGCATCAGCTCGGCGATCACCGTAGATTTGCAGAATGGAACTGCGACAGGTGCCGACATTGGATCTGATACCCTCGCAGGCATCGAGAACGTTTCCGCCGCTTTCAACGGCGGGAATGACATCCTGATCGGTAGTGGGGCAGACAACGTTCTCGACGCTGGCGGTGGTAACGACACGATCACTGGCGGCGCTGGCAACGACACCTTGTCGGGTGGATACGGCAGCGACACGTATCATTTCTCGATCGGAGATGGCGATGACTTCCTGTTTGATAACGCCAATCTTCCGAATGAGCAGGATTTGCTGGTATTCGGACCCGGCCTCGATCTGGACGATGTGAATTTCCAATGGCAGGGCCAGAACGACGCCAAGGTGACCATCGCCAATGGAGGCGGAAGCATCGTTATCGCCGGTCAGCTTCAGCAGGGCGAAGGTATCGAACTATTCCAGTTCTCGAATGGCGCCTCGATTTCAGCGGAGGCAGTCGCCGCGATCGTCGTTGCGAACCAGTCCAGCTCCGGGGATGATCTCATCAACGGGACCGGTTTCAACGACACCATCACTGGCGGCACCGGAAATGACCACATCCGGTTCGTCGGCAGCGGGGATGTCATCGTCTATGCCGAAGGAGACGGTAACGACATCATCGAGGCAGATTCCCCGGTCGGGTTGCAGCTGTCGGATCTGAGCGTAACCGACCTGCGATTTTCTTTTGCAGGCACTGATCTGCTCATCACGGTCGTTCCGACCGGCGACACGATCCGCGTGAAGGACCACTATGCCGACACCGGGCAATCGACCGGGCTCGGTCAGGTCACGTTTGCGGACGGGACGGTTTGGGATCGAGCAAACATTCAAGCTGCCAGTGGCTATGCCCCTACTGACGCGGCCCTGACTGGCAACTCCATTGCCGAAAACGCGGTCATTGGCACACTGGTCGGAACGGTAGTAGGAGTCGATCCGGATCCAGATGCGACATTGACGTATGGCCTGACGGGCGACGCGGGCGGGCGATTTGCAATCAACGCAACTACGGGCGTAATCACCGTCGCGAATGGAACGCTACTCGACTATGAGACAAACACCTCGCACAGCGTGACTGTGCGAGTTACCGATCAGGACGGGGTCAGCTTCGACAAGTCGTTCATGCTGGACCTGACCAATGTCAACGAATCACCGATCGAGGCTACGCTGATCGGTGGCTCGGTGGCCGAAAATGCCGCCAATGGAACTGCGGTCGGCACAGTCGCCGGTATCGACGCCGACGCCGGCGCGACGCTGACCTATGGTTTGATCGATGATGCCGGCGGGCGGTTCGCGATAAGCGCCGCGACGGGTCAGATCACGGTCCTGAACGGCGCGCTGCTGAACTACGAGGCCGCGGCATCGCACAGTGTCACGGTCCGGGTGACCGACCAGGGCGGGCTGACTTTCGACAAATCGTTCACGCTCGGTCTCACTGACATCAACGAGGCACCGACCGACGCGACCCTGGCCGGCGGCTCGGTGGCCGAAAATGCGGCGAGCGGCACCATCGTCGGAATTGTGGCCGGCGTCGATCCCGATGCCGGAGCTGTCCTGACCTACTCGCTGACCGACAATGCCGGCGGGCGCTTCGCGATCGACGCAGCAACCGGCCAGATCACCGTGGCCGATGGTACGCTGCTGGACTACGAGGCAACGACGTCTCACGCCATTACTGTTCATGTCGTGGATCAGGGCGGGCTGGCCTTCGACAAGGTGTTCACGATTGCCGTGACCGACGTCAACGAGGCGGGTAACCAAGCTCCGAGCGATGCGACCTTGAGCGGCGGCACTATTGCCGAGAACTCCGGCAACGGCGCGGTGGTCGGAACCGTCGCCGGCGTCGATCCGGACAACGGCGCCGTCCTGACCTATTCCCTGACGGACAACGCAGGAGGACGCTTCGCGGTCAATGCGACCTCCGGCCAGATCACGGTCGCCGATGGTGCGCTGCTCGACTACGAGACCGCAACGTCGCACAACGTGACGGTCCGGGTCACGGACCAGGGCGGCCTGACTTACGACGAGGTGTTCGTACTCGCTGTCACCGACGTCGCGGGCGCGACCCTGAACGGCACCTCGGCGGCCGACACCCTGACCGGCACGGCCGAAAACGACGTCCTCAACGGACTTGACGGCAATGACGTTCTGAACGGCCTCGGCGGCAACGACACGCTCGACGGAGGTACGGGCAACGACACCATGACCGGTGGCGCCGGGAACGACGTCTACATCGTCGACGCGGCCGACGACGTCGTGAACGAGACGGCCAACGAGGGGATCGACGAGATTCGCACCTCGCTGTCGAGCTATACGCTCGGCGCGAACGTCGAGAATGTGACGGCCACGACGTCTGCGGCCCTGACGGCAAGCGGCAACGCCCTCGACAACGTCATCAAGGGCAACAGCGGCAACGACGTCCTGTTCGGCGGTGACGGCAACGATACGTTGCTGGGCGGAGCCGGCGACGACGTTCTGCAGGGCGGCGCCGGCAACGACATCTTCGACGGCCAAGGCGGCCAGAACTGGATCACGACCGGCAGCGGCCAGGACACGCTGATCCTCAACGGCGCCAGCGGATATCTGCAGGTCGACGACTTCAGCGACGGTAACGACAAGATCAACATGCGCGGCACCGGTGTCACGGCGCAGAATGCCGCGCAGAACGTCACCCTGACCGAATATGCGGAAGGCGGGGTCCTCGTCGAATTCGGGACCTCGCAGATCTGGTTCGAGAACATCATGCCGGGCCAGATCACATTCGACGACTTCGTCTTCGACACGTCCGGCGGCGGAGACAATCACGCTCCGACCAACGCGACCTTGAGCGGAGGTTCGATTGCGGAGAATTCGACCAACGGGACCGTCGTCGGAACGGTGACGGGCGTAGATCCCGACGCCGGAGCCGTACTGAGCTATTCGCTCACGGACAATGCCGGCGGCCGCTTCGCAATCAATGCCGCGACCGGCCAGATCACGGTCGCGAACGGAGCGTTGCTCGATTACGAGACGGCCACCTCGCACGATGTCGTGGTTCGTATCGTCGATCAGGGCGGGCTGAGCTTCGACAAGGTCTTCACGCTGGCGGTCACGGACGCCGCCGGCGTCACGCAGAACGGGACATCGGCGGCCGACACGCTGATCGGCACGAACGAGGGCGACACGCTCAATGGGCTCGGCGGCAACGACACCCTGAACGGTCTCGGCGGCAACGACGTTCTGGACGGAGGGGCCGGCAACGACACCATGAACGGCGGCACCGGAAACGACATCTATATCGTCGATTCCAGCAATGACGTCGTCAACGAGAGCGCCAATGAAGGCATCGACGAGGTGCAGACCTCGCTCTCGTCCTATACGCTCGGTGACAATTTCGAGAATCTCACGGGGACGAACGGCGGCGGCTTCACCGCGGCCGGCAACGCGCTCGACAACATCATCACCGGGAGCAGCGGCAACGACGTGCTGTTCGGCGAGGATGGTAACGATGTCCTGCGCGGCGGCGCCGGTGATGACGTCATGCAAGGTGGCGCGGGCAACGACACCTTCCAGGGACAGGGCGGCGTCAAGTGGATCACAACCGGCGCCGGCGCCGACGTCCTGGTGTTCAACGCCGGCAGCGGCGCGTTCCAGGTCGACGATTTCACCGACGGCAGCGACAAGATCGACATGCGCGGCACCGGCGTCACCGCAGAGAACGCGGCGCAGAACGTCACTCTGACGGAATATGCGGAGGGCGGCGTGCTCGTCCAGTTCGGATCGTCCGAGATCTGGCTGGCCAATGT
>Ga0209256_1002682_pt1 | contig 13954 bp, 10 predicted proteins | sample AraplaCol_mCL_r2_2_FD_184270 | JGI IMG/M metagenome (GOLD analysis project Ga0209256, IMG submission 184270) | Arabidopsis root microbial communities from North Carolina, USA - plate scrape MF_Col_mCL_r2 (SPAdes) (version 3) | ecosystem: Host-associated > Plants > Roots > Endosphere | place...
GCTGGCGGCCTTGGTCGAGTTCCGTTCGCCGCCCTCGCCCTTGTAGTAGTAGAGGGCCAGGTTGTGCATGGCGCGGGCTTCGCCGGCCGTGGCGGCGCGCTCGGTCCAGCGGCGGGCCTCGGCCATATCCTTCTTCACCCCGCCTTCGCCGACCTCGTACATCTTGGCCAGGTAGAACTGGGCGCGCGGCAGGCCCAGGTTGGCGGCCTTGCGCAGGCTTTCCAGACCGGTGCGGTCCTTGGCCTCGATGCGGCGAACGCCTTCGTCATAGAGAGCCTGGGCATTTTCACCGGGCGGGGCCACGGCGGCGTCGACCGGAGTCGCGTCGACAGGCGTCGCGGCGGTCAGAGCGACGGCGGCGCGGGTTGGGCTGGTGTCGGTTTCGGCCGTGCGGATCTCGCCGGTCGACTTGTTAGCCGTGCCCTGGGCGACGCGATCGGGCGTGGCGCCCGTACCCTGGGCCATGCTCATGATCACGCCGGCCGAACCGACACCCAGACAGGCGGCGGTGGCCGAGACCATCAGAGCGGTCTTCATGCCGCCCTTCTTGGCCTTCTTCTCGGAGCCCTTGGCGCCGAAGCCCGCGAACAGCGAGGTCGCAGGCTTCTTGGCCTTGTCCTTACCCTTGCCCTTGGCGTCGCCGGCCAGGGCGGCCTGGCGGGCGGCGGCGCGGGCCTGCTCGATCACTTCGCGCGTCGACAGCGGACGGCTGGGCGCGGCCGGTTCTTCCGGGGCCGAGAACCCGGACGCGCCGAACTCGGGCGCCGAGAAGTCGCTGTCGTAGTCGGTTTCAGCCTCGAACGCGGTTTCTGGTTCCAGGGCCGAGGTGAATCCGTCGGCGGCCTCGAAGTCCTCGTCGCCGAACTCGAGTTCAGGCGGCTCGCTGGTCGGGAAGGCCGGAGCCTCGAAGACGGCGGCCGGCGGAGCGGTGCGCGCCGGGGTCGAGGCCGGAGCCGGCGCGAAGGCGGCCGGCTGGTGGAACACATCCTCGGGAACGGCCTCGCCGCCGAACGAGTAGCGGTCGCCGTCATCGAACGGCGACGCGGCCGGGCGCGCGGGCGGCGCGGCGGCTTGATCGGCCAAGCGTCGCTGGGCGTCGGCCAGCTTGGTGTCGATCTTCTCGCGCGCTTCCTCCAGCAAGCGCGCAGTACGCTCCTCGCTCTGGCGGATGCGGTCGACCAGTTCCTGCGACGTGCGCTCGTGGCGCTGGTTCAGGCGATCGGTGACGCGGGTGACCTGGTCGCCGACATCGTCGATGGCCAGGGCGTTGCGGCGCTCGGCATTGCCGATGCGCTCGGCCAGCTTCTCGGTGATCCGGGCGATCTCCGCGCCCAGCTTCTCCAGGGCTTGGGCCTGGACGCTGTCGGCGCGGTTCAGCTTCTGGTCGATGCTGGCGGCGACCTGTTCGATGGCGGCGGTGCTGCGCGCCTCGGCGGTCTGGACGCGGCGGTTGAGGGCGTCGGCCATGCCGACGACCTCACGGCCCATGCGCTCGATGGCCTGGGCCGATCGCTGCTCGGCGGCCTGGACGTGGGCGGTCATCTCGCCCAGCTTGCGCTCCATGCGGTCGAAGCGGCCGTCGGCGCTTTCGCGCAGCTTGGCGGCCATCTCCATGCGGGCCGCTTCCATGCGCTGGGTCAGGCTGCCGGTCAGGTCGTCCAGGCGCTTCTGCACGCCTTCACCAGGATTGCTGGCCTCGACCACGTTCAGCCGGCCGTCCAGGGCGCTGAACGAGGCGTTCAGCGCCTGCAGGGCTTCGGCGGTGCGAGCCTCGGCGGCTTCCAGGCGTTGGCCCAGGCGCGCCACGACTTCCTCGACCAGGGCCGAAGGATCGCCGGCGCCGACGCCCGCCTGATTGTCCAGGCGCTGCTCCAGATGGGCGATGGTCTCGCGGGTGCGTGCCTCGCCCTCGTAAAGGTGGCCGGCGACCTTGCCCAAGGCGCCTTCCAACGCGCGCAGGGCTTCGGCCGAACGCGGCCCTGCCGCCTCGGCCTCGATGCGGCGCAGCCGTTCGGCGGCGCGCGCCTGGTCGGTCTTGATCTCGTCCACGACGCCTTCGAAGCGGGCGGCGACGGCGACCTGTTCGCGCTCGGCGGCGACCAGGCGCTGCAAGGCGCCCCGCACCGACTCGTCGATGCCGGAAATGGCCTGGGCCGAGCGCTTCTCGGCCGCCTCGATGCGATCGGTCAGACGGTCGAGCGCGACAGCCACGCGGCCGACTTCATCGGCGGGGTGCTCCCGCGCCTCGATACGCGACGGCGCGCCGCGACGGTTGGTTTCATAATAGGAAGGATTGGCGCGGTCGTTGTTGACCGCCAGGGACGGCCGGTTGGGCTCGCCGAACGCTTCCAGAGCGGCGGCGTCCAAGCCCTCGCCCTCGATGATCATGCGATTGAGCCACTCGCCAAGCGTCATGCCGGAGCGACGCGCGAGGTCCTTAGCAACCTCACGTGCCTTGGGGTCGATCCCCTTAACGCTCCATGGCGCGGCGGCCGTCATACGAATCGTTCCCTATGCACCTGGGAACCAACGCTAGACACCGATTCCTAGCGTGTAAACGCGACCAAAACCGCTACATATAGCAATGGTCAAGATTAACTGTGGATGGTTAACAGGCACACCTTCCCAACGTGTGTACCTAAGATTCGGCTGCACATGGTTAACGCGACTTAACGATTTGCATGGCCGATTGTCGCAGGCCATGAGAGGCGAATGGACCTTTACACGACCATCGCCGTCGCTCTCGCAGCCCTGCTGTTCACCGTCTTCTGCGGCTGGCGCGGCGCCCGTCCGATCAATGTTTTAAAGGGTCCGCGGATGATGCCGTGGCGCCCGCTGATGGTCGCCGGCGCCGTCGTGGTCCTGCTGATGGCGGCTCATATCCTCAATCTGCTGGGGATGCAGACGGGCGACCCGCGCTATTAGGCCGCGGCCTTTTCGTCAGGCCCGAGACGCCTCCAGACGACAGCAGGCCGATGTCGGCGAGTAGAAAAGGGATCGCCCACTTGTGGGGCGCGGCAATGTAGCGCGGCTGCCAGACCGGGTCGTACTTGTCCTTGTACCGCCGCACGCCCTGGAAATTGTAGATCTCCTCCCCGCGTTCGTAGAGCAGACGCCCCACCCGCGACATGATCGGGGCCAGCGGGCGATCCTCCAGGCCGGCCAGCGGCGCGACACCGAACTCGAACGCCTGATAGCCCTGCTCCTTGCCCCAGCCCAGAAGCTCGACGAAGAGGTAGTCCATCACGTTCTTGGGCGCTTCGTCCGAATAGCGCATCAGGTCCATCGAGAACGACACCTTGCCCGCCGTCGGCCACAGCGTGGCGAACGCGACGATCGCGCCGCCCACCCGCACCAGGGCCACGGGAAACTCGGCGATGTACCTGCGGCTGAAGCCGCCCATGGAAAAGCCCTTCTCGCCGCCGGCGTGGTGTCGCAGCCAGGCGTCGGAAATGACGCTCAGTTCTTCCATCACGGCGATGGCGCCCCCGGCCGGCAGGACCTCGAAGGCCGCCCCGCCCTCGCCCGCCTTGCGCCAATTGCGGCGCAGGACCTCGCGTCGACGCCCCGACAGCGAGAAGGCCTCCAGCGGCACCGCGGCGCTCTCCCCGGTCTTCTGGATCGCCAGGCCCAGATCGACGGAGTCGGGCAGGTCCTCGGGGCCCAGGCCATAGAAACCCGCGCGTGCGGCGTGGGCATCGGCCAGTTCCCGGAACCGCCAGAGCAGCTCCATACGCTCGTCCTCGCGGCCGACCGGCGCGCCCATGGCGATCCACGAACGCCCGCGCACGCCGAACATCAGGAAGCTCTCGCCCGAGGCCGAGAACAGGAAGCGCTTGTCGCCCAGCAGGGCCAGGTTTGAGGACGGCTCGGCGTTCTCGGCCTTGGCCAGGATGGCGCGAACGCGGTCGAATTCGGGATCGGTGTCGTCGACGACGGGCGGCGTGGCCGGGGTCGCGATCAGCCGCCACACGCCGATGGCCATCAGCACGATGGCGGCGGCGGCCGACGAGCGGATGGCGCGGGCAACCTCCCCGTCCCCCAGCGTCTTCATCAGCGAACGATCAGCGTATTCGGTATGGGCGAAGGTCCACCAGCCGCACAGGGCCACGCCTACCAGGGCGGCGGCCGCCGACAGCAGCCAGCCCGGCGTGATCTCCATCCGCGACAGGGCCGCCTTGCGCGGGAAGGCTTCATGGAAAGGCAAGATGGCCAACAGGATGAGCGTCAGGATGACGGTCTCTTCCCAGTTCAGCCCCTTGAACAGGGCCAGGACCGCGCCGCCGGCCAGGGCGAACAGCGCCGCCCACCACGCCGCGTCCAGGCGCGAGCGCAGGCCGAACGCCAGCAGGATCAGGACCAGGCCAAGGATCGACGAGACGAAGTGGCTCACCTCGATCAGCGGTCCGGGAGCCACGGCCAGCCAGATCGCGAAGCGGGTCGGCTCGGACGGCGTCGCGCCCGAGGCGAGCAGCATGATCCCGGCGGCGGCCGCCAGGATCGCCGACAGCGTCGGCGCGACGGCGAGGAAGGCAGGCCTCAGTTGCGGCGCGGACATCAAGACCCCTGATCGGCGAATCCCGGCGGGACACGTCATCGTGCTCTTCTATAGCGCGCCTCGCCGCCGATGGTCGCCCGCCGCGTGACGAACAGACGTTTGAATCAGCTTGCTCCCGTCGCTTCATGGCGTAGTCTGGTCGCCAAGAAACGAAACGGGCGGCGCGGAAACAGCGCCGCGAGAGGACACGAGGGAGAACGGCCATGGCGGATTTCGGCGGCGGCGACCTGGATGCCTTCCGGGCCGAGACCCGAGCCTGGCTCGAGGCCAACTACCCTCCGTCGCTGAATGCGCCGATGGGTGAGGACGACGCGCCCTGGGGCGGCAAGCGGTTCCAATGGAAGAACCCCGACGCCAAGCTGTGGCTGGACCGCATGGCGCAGAAAGGCTGGACCGCCCCGATGTGGCCCAAGGAATACGGCGGCGGCGGCCTGTCCAAGGCCCAGAACAAGGTGTTGGAGCAGGAGCTGCGCCGCCTCAAGGCCCGCCCAGCCCTGATGAGCTTCGGCATCTGGATGCTGGGCCCGGTGCTTTTGGAATACGCCACCGAGGAGCAGAAGAAGCGTTTCCTGCCCGAGATCGTGCGCGGCGAGACCCGCTGGTGCCAGGGCTACAGCGAGCCCGGCGCGGGGTCAGACCTGGCCTCCCTCCAGACCAAGTGCGAGGACAAGGGCGACCACTGGCTGATCAATGGCCAGAAGGTTTGGACCAGCTACGCCGACCAGGCGGACTGGATCTTCTGCCTGGTGCGCACCGACACCACCAAGAAGCACGAGGGCATCTCGTTCGTGCTGTTCGACATGACCTCGCCCGGCGTCGAGGCCCGGCCGATCAAGCTGATCAGCGGCTCATCGCCGTTCTGCGAGACCTTCTTCGACAATGTGAAGGTCCCCAAGGACCAGCTGGTGGGCAAGGTCAACGGCGGCTGGGACATCGCCAAGCGCCTGCTCCAGTACGAGCGCCAGAACATCTCGGCCTCGGGCTTCGGCGGCGGCGGCGGGTTGGACCTGGTCGAGGCGGCCAAGAAGGAGGTCGGGGTCGACGCCCAGGGCCGCCTGGCCGATGGCGACCTGCGCGCCCGCATCGCCCATCACCGCATGGACGCCCATGCCTTCATGCTGACCGTGCGCCGCGCCGAGGCGGAGTCCAAACAAGGTTCGGGCCCCAGCGCCGCCGTCTCGATCATCAAGTACGCCGCCGCCAAGATGAACCAGGAGCGCACCGAGCTGCTGGTCGAGGCCCTGGGCCTGCAGGGTCTGGGCTGGGAAGGCGAAGGCTTCGCCAAGGACGAGCTGGCCGTTCCCCGCGCCATGCTGCGCGCCAAGGGCAATTCGATCGAGGGCGGCACCAGCGAGGTGAACCTCAACGTCGTCGCCAAGCGGGTGCTGGGGCTGCTGGATCACCAGTAGCCGACCTCTTCCGCCGTCATGCCGCCGTCGGCCGTGAAGCGCCGACGTCTCGAACAGGCCCGCATGGGCCGTCCGTCATCAAGATTTGGGAGCAAGCCGGAAATGGCCGTCCTGACCGAAGAACAGACCATGCTGCGCGACGCCGCCAAAGGCTGGACGCAGGACAGCGCGCCCGTCGCCGCCCTGCGCAAGCTGCGCGACGAGGGTTCCAAGGCGCCGTTCGACGCCAAGACCTGGGCCGAGATGGGCGAGATGGGCTGGGCGGGGGTGATCGTGCCCGAGAATTTCGACGGCTCGGCGTTCGGCTATCTTGGCTTGGGCCTGATCCTGGAAGAGACCGGCCGCAACCTGGTGGCCTCTCCCCTGCTCTCCACGGCCATGGTCGCCGCGTCGGCCCTGGTGCTCGGGGGGTCGGACGCTCACGAGGCCGCCTGGCTGCCGAAAATCGCCACCGGCGCGGCCATAGCGACCCTGGCGATCGATGAAGGCTCGCACCACGCACCGCTGAACACATCTCTGCCGGCGACGGCGTCAGACGACGGCTTCGTCCTCGACGGAACCAAGACCTTCGTCCTCGATGGCGACGTCGCCGACCTGCTGGTCGTCGCCGCCCGCACCTCGGGCTCGGCGGGCGACAGCGACGGCATCACCCTGTTCCTCGTGCCGGGCGACGCCAAGGGGGTGACCCGCACCCACCTGGCCCTGCTCGACAGCGGGGCGCGGCCAGGATCGATTTCGACAAGGTCGAGGTCGGCGCCGACGCGGTGCTGGGCGAGGTGGGCAAGGGCTGGGCGATCCTGGAGCCGGTGCTGGACCGCGCCTATGCGGGCCTGGCCGCCGAGATGCTGGGCACGGCGACCGCCGCCTTCGAGATCACGCTCGACTACATCAAGACCCGCACCCAGTTCGGCCAGGTCATCGGCACGTTCCAGGCCCTGCAGCACCGCGCCGCCAAGCTGTTCACGGACCTGGAGACCACCCGCTCCTGCGTCGAGGCGGCCCTGGAAGCCGCCGACGCCGGCGGCGACACCCGCCTGGTAGCCTCGCTGGCCAAGGCCAAGGCGTCGGAAGTGCTGCACCTGGCCTCCAACGAAATGGTCCAGATGCATGGCGGGATCGGCATGACCGACGCCCATGACTCCGGCCTCTACATGAAGCGCGCGCGTGTGGCCGAGGCCCTGTTCGGCTCGGCCTCGTTCCACCGCGATCGGTACGCTCGGCTCTCCGGTTTCTAAAGGCTGGCCCCTAGGAACCGCGCCGGGCCATGGCGGTTCTTCCTGCTTCCCCCCGAACAGGAAGAACCGCCATGAGCACCGATCCCAACGACAAGGCGCAGGTCGAAAAGCGCCTATGGAAGGAGCTGGACCACGCCCGGTTCGGCATGCTGGGCCTGATGAACAGCCACCAGCACTTCCAACCCATGACCGCCTTCGCCGAGCCCGAGAACGGCCAGATCTGGTTCTTCACCAAGGACGACACGGACCTTGCCCAAAGCGCCAGCGGCGGCGCCGAGGCCATGTTCATCGTCCAGGCCAAGGATCAGGACTTCCAGGCCTGCATCGGCGGCGTGTTGTCCACCGCCCGCGACACGGCCCGTATCGACAAGTACTGGAATCCGATGGTGGCGGCCTGGTTTCCGGACGGCAAGGACGACCCGTCCCTAACCCTGCTACGGCTCGACGCCAAGGACGCCGAGCTGTGGATTTCCAAGGGCGGCGCGATCCGCTTCGCCTGGGAAGTGGCCAAGGCCAACCTGACCGACGGCACCCCGGATCTGGGCGACAAGGCTCATCTCAACCTGGGCTAACCCTGTCTCCCCGCCGCGCGCCAGGGAAACTTGCCGCGCGGCGACGATCGCGAGGGTTTAACATAGGACACTTTCCAAGCGCTATGCGCTAGGCTTTCCAACTATTCCTCAAATGTCGTCTACCCGACGAAAGCAATAGCGTTCACAGAATCCCATTGTAGGCGCTGCATTTGCGTCGGCTACTCGACAGCATCGGACCGGCTTCCAACCTATAGCTTCAAAAATTGTCGCTTTATCGGTGATCGATTCGCTCGACGGGACCGCCGCAACTTTGAAAAATCGTCTGCTCGCCGCTTTGCCGTCCGAGGATTTCGGTCTGATTTCGCCCCACCTCACCCATCATGAGTTGGAGAAGGGCCGGCATCTGTGCGATCCGGGCGACCCGGTCGAGGTGGTCTATTTTCCGCATGATTGCGTCATCTCGCTGATGACGCTGATGGAGAACGGCGCGGCGATCGAGTCCGCCCCCGTGGGCCGCGAAGGCGCCCTGGGTTTGATGGCCGCCGTGGCCCCTCGCCAGTCGCTCGTGCGGGCCATTGTTCAGGCTCCCGGTTTCGTCTCGCGGATCAGCGCTTCGGCCCTACACGAGGCCTGGACGCGCAGCCCCGCCCTGCGCGACCTTGTCGATCGTCACAACGAAGCCCTCTTCGGCCAAGCCATCCAGTCGGTAGCGTGCAACGCGCTGCATGGGGTGGAAGCGCGCTTCTGCCGTTGGCTGCTGTCGTGCCGCGACCGCATCGACGGCGACACCATCAGCCTGACCCAGGAATTCCTGGCCGACATGCTGGGCGTCCAACGCACCACGGTGACAGCCGTCGCCGGCTCGCTGCAGGCCAAGGGTCTGATCCGCTATCGGCGCGGCGTGGTCGACATCCTGGATCGCGCCGGGCTCGAAGCCATCACCTGCGAATGCTACGCCGCCGTGCGACGCGGCTACGAGCGCCTGCTGCCGCTTCCCTTCGGCTGAAGCCGCCCGCTTCGTCGGACAGGACTTCGAGCACGCCAAGCGCTACGACTTCGACGCCGAGTTCCTGCTCGAGCAGGACCCCTTCGTGCGGCGCTGTGAAGCGGCGGGCCAGTAGGCTCTAGCGCTTGCGCGTCGGAAACGGCGCATGGGCCAGGCGCAGCAGGTTGGCCGCACCGGGGGCGCCGAACGGCGTACCGGCGACGATCAGCACACGCTCGCCAGGACCCACCAGGTCCAGCGACACCGCCTTGGCGACGGCGTCAGAGGTGACCACCTCAAGACTGTCGGGCTGGCCGCTGACGCGGGCCTCCACGCCCCAGACCAGGCACATGCGGCGCACTGCTTCGACCTTGGGCGACAGGGCCAGCACCGGCTGAAGGGGCCGCTCGCGCGATAGACGGCGGGCGGTGGCGCCGGTGGTGGTGAAGGCCACCAGGCACTTGGTGGAGCCGGCCTTGGCCGCTTGGGCCGCGGCGACGACCAGGACGTCGGCGTCCTCGTCGTTGTGCGGCTGCTCGGCCTGCATCAGCTCGGGCCAGCGCGGGTCGCGCTCCACCCGCTCGATGATGCGGCTCATCATCGTCACGGCTTCTTCCGGATACTCGCCGGCGGCGCTCTCGGCCGACAGCATGACAGCGTCCGCACCCTCGTAGACGGCGTTAGCGACATCCGAGGCCTCGGCCCGGGTCGGGGTCGGCGAGCTGGTCATCGATTCCAGCATCTGGGTGGCGACGATCACCGGGATGCCGCGCTCGCGAGCGGCGCGCAGGATGACCTTCTGGGCCACCGGCACCTCTTCGGGCAGCATCTCAACGCCTAGGTCGCCGCGGGCGACCATGACGCCGTCGCAGAGATCGAGGATCGGGCCCAGCACTTCCAGCGCCTGGGGCTTCTCGATCTTGGCCAGCACGGCGGCGCGACCTTCGACGATGCGACGCAGCTCGGCCATGTCTTCCGGGGCCTGCACGAACGACAGGGCGATCCAGTCAACGCCAAGGCGTAGGGCGAAGGCCAGGTCTTCGCGGTCCTTGGCGGTCAGGGGCGACATCGGGATCACGACGTCGGGCACGGCCACGCCCTTGCGCTCCGACAGCTTGCCGCCGTTGACCACGGTGGTGTTGGCGTAGCCAGGGCCGGCGTCCGTCACCGTCATCCGCAGCTTGCCGTCGTCCAGCAGCAGGGTCGCGCCCGGACGCATGGCGACCAGGATCTCCGGGTGCGGCAGGTGCACGCGCGTCTCGTTCCCCGGCGTCGGATCATCGTCGAAACGGAAGGCCTGGCCGGCCTTCAGCGTCACGGGGCCGTCGGCGAACTTGCCTACGCGCAGCTTGGGTCCCTGCAGGTCCGCCAGGATGCCCAAAGGCCTGTCGACCACCTTCTCCGCCGCGCGGATGGCGTCGTACGAGGCCTTGTGGTTGTCGTGGCTGCCGTGGCTGAAGTTCAGGCGGAAGACGTCCGCACCGGCCTTGGCCAGGGTGATGATCATCTCCGGCGAGCTGCTGGCCGGACCGATGGTGGCGACGATGCGGGAGCGGCGCGCGCGGATCATGAAGCTGCTCCGGAGAGGCTAGATAATGCTGCAATGCGGCAAAACATGCCGCAAAGCGGGAAGGATTTGCTTGGGGCGAAGGTCATTCCCGGGATTTCGCACCTGACAACGTTGTCTAGCGCCAAGGGCCTGGATTCGCCACCGATGACTTAGCGTCAACCGCCAAGCCTTTCCACCTTGAAGACCTCCGAACGTCCAGGTCACCCCATTTTAAGCGCCTGGAGCAAATTCGGATCCCGCTGGAAATCGGGAAAACTAGCCGACGGGGCCGGTGGACTCGCGCACCACGAGCTCGAAATCGAGCAGACGCGATGGCGGCGGCGCATCGCCTTCGGCCTGGGTTGCGCCGCTCAGCAGCAGGTCGGCGGCCGCCGCCGCCATGGCCTGGATCGGCTGGCGCACGGTCGTCAGCTGCGGCCAGACGACCTTGGCGCCGGGCGTGTCGTCGAAACCCGCGACCGAAAGGGTCTGGGGCACTTCCAGGCGCAGCCGGTTGGCCACCGCCATCACGCCCAGGGCCATGTCGTCGTTGGAGGCGAAGATCGCCGTCGGACGGTCGGTGCGGTTCAGCAGCCGCTCGGCGGCCTCGAAGCCCGAGCGGAACGAGAACCAGCCCTGCTCCACGTGATCCTCGCGCACGGGATGGCCGTGCTCCTTCATCGCCGCCACGTAACCCTCGTACCGCAGGTGCGAGGCGCCATGCTCGGGATGGCCCTTGATGAAGCCGATGTCGGTATGGCCCAGCGAGATCAGGTGGGCGGTCATCTCGTAGGCGGCGCGGGCGTCGTCCATGCGTACATGGGCCGAGCGCTCGACGTCCTTGTCCGGCGACAGCCGCACATAGGGCACGCCCTCGGCCTCAAGCACGTCCAGCACGGCGACGTTGTCGCAGACCGGCGGGGTCAGGATCACTCCATCCATCCGCAGGGTGTGGAGCATGGGCTCGACCTGAGCGGCGACGTCGCCCTCTGAGTCCAGCGGCTCGACGATCAGGTGGTAGCCCTCTTCGCGGCAGCGGGCGATAGCGCCCAGTTGCACGTCGGTGACATAGGCGGGGCTGGGGTTGTCGAAGAACACGCCGATCAGATAGGCCTTCGAACCCGCCAGGCTGCGGGCCGAGATGTTCGGCCGATAGTTCAGGGCGGCGACGGCTTCCTGCACCCGCACGCGGGTGTCGTTTTTCACGTTCGGCTCGCGGTTCAGCACCCGCGAAACGGTCTTGATCGATACGCCCGACAGACGGGCGACCTCGTGGATCGTAACCTTGGAACTCAAGACGAACGGCCTCGCGAAGCGTCGAAAATCGACAAGCGACGCAATAAAGGCATGACAGCCTTGTCAAGGCGAGCCCACTTCCGGTGGAAAACTCGCCTTGAGCGATCGAAATAGTCCTGGAACGCCGAAAGCCCTACGAAATGGCGGCCTTGCCGTCCGGGGTCATGGCCACGGCCGCGCCGATCAAAGCGGTGTGGGGGTTCATCACCACGTGCGTGGGGATCGCCTTGGTGTAGTCGCTGAGGCGACCCTTCGACTCGAATCGGTTGCGGAAGTCGCCCTTCTCCAGAAGGTCGATGATCCGGGGCGCGATGCCGCCAGCGATGAACACCCCGCCCCGCGCGCCCAGGGCCAAGGCCAGGTCGCCCGCCGCCGAGCCCAGGATCGCGCAGAAGCGGTCGATCGTGACCTTGCAGCATTCGTCGCCAGCCACGCCGTGCTCTGTGATCTGCTTGGCGGTCAGTTCTTCAGTCTTGCGCCCTTCGATCTGGGCCAAGGCCATATGCAGGTCTTCCATGCCCGGACCCGACAGGATGCGCTCGATCGAGCACCGGCCGAAGCGCTGCATCAGGATGCGGAGGATTTCGATTTCGACCTCGTCGAACGGCGCGAAGGCGATATGGCCGCCTTCGGTGGTCAGGGGCGTCTCGACGCCGTGCCGGCGCACCATGCCCGCCGCGCCGAAGCCGGTGCCGGGGCCGATGATCGCCAGGTCGCCCTCGCCCGAGGTCTGGTGCGGGCCGACCTGACGCAGATCCTTGGGCGCCAGGCGCGGCGCGGCCAGGGCCTGGGCGGTGAAGTCGTTGATCAGCTTGGCCGCGCGGAAGCCGCCAGCGCGACGCAGGCTGTCCTCCGACAGCTTCCAGTCGCTGTTGGTGAAGTGCACCGAGCCGTGCTCGATCGGGCCGGCGACGGCCACCACCGCCTGATCGGCGTGCTTGACGCCCATCTTGGCCAGATAGGCTTCGACGGCGTCCTCGGCCTGGCCGTAGTCCTCGCCCTTATACGAGGTCGGCTCGATCAGTTTGGGATCAGCCCCATCGAAATCGACCAAGGCGAACCGCGCGTTGGTTCCGCCGATATCGCCGACCAGGCCAAGCCCGATGGAGTTCAAGCCGCTCATCTTCGTCTTCTTCCTAAGCAAACAGCACGGAGCCGCCGTGGTCGGCCGCGCCGACCCCCGCGCGCATCCAGCCGAACAGTTCCCGCCCGAAGCCCGGCTTGGACGCCGGGACGCTCGCCGGCGTGCGAGCGCGCAGAACCGCCTCGTCCACCAGGATTTTCAGTTCGCCCGTGTGGGCGTTCAGTGAGATCACGTCGCCGTCCTGGACATAGGCCAGGGCGCCGCCCTTGGCGGCTTCCGGGGTGACGTGGATGGCCGCCGGGGTCTTGCCCGACGCGCCGGACATGCGGCCGTCGGTGACCAGAGCCACCTTGAAGCCGCGGTCGAGCAGCACCGAGATGGACGGCGACAGGTTGTGCAGCTCGGGCATGCCGTTGGCCGAAGGCCCCTGGAAGCGCACGACCACGACCACATCCCGATCCAGCTCGCCGCGCTTGAAGGCGGCGATGAAATCTTCCTGTTCCTGGAACACGGCCGCCGGGGCGGTGATGACCTGGTGCTCGGGCTTCACGGCCGACACCTTGATCACGCCGCGCCCCAGGTTGCCGGTCAGCAGGCGCAGGCCGCCTTCCGGGCTGAAGGGGTCGGAGGCCGGACGCAGGATGTTCAGGTCCAACGACTCGTCCGCGCCCTCGCGCCAGCTGAGCTGGCCATCGACCAGCACAGGCTCCTGGGTGTAGCGCGACAGGCCGGGGCCGGCGACGGTCAGGACGTCCTCATGGGCCAGGCCGGCCTTGAGCAGTTCCTTGACCACGAAGTGGATGCCGCCGGCGGCGTGGAACTGGTTCACGTCGGCCGAGCCGTTCGGATAGACCTTGGCCAGCAGCGGGGTGGCCTTGGAGATGTCGTCCAGGTCTTCCAGCGTCAGGATGATGCCGGCCGCGTGGGCCATGGCGACCAGGTGCAGGGCCAGGTTGGTCGAGCCGCCGGTGGCCATCAGGCCGACCACGCCGTTGACCACGGCTTTTTCGTCGATGATCCGGCCCACGGGCAGCCAGTCGTTGCCCTTGTGGGTGATGGCGGCCACGCGCTTGGCGGCTTCCTTGACCAGGGCCGTGCGCAGCGGCGTGTGCGGATGGACGAAGGCCGAGCCCGGCAGGTGCAGGCCCATCAGCTCCATCAGCATCTGGTTGGTGTTGGCCGTGCCGTAGAAGGTGCAGGTGCCCGGGCCGTGATAGCTGGCGCTCTCGGCGGCCAGCAGTTCCTCGCGGCCGACCTTGCCCTCGGCGTAGAGGGCGCGGATGCGGGCCTTCTCCGAATTGGGCA